>Ga0181581_10002132_pt1 | contig 15438 bp, 10 predicted proteins | sample 071ome_22_FD_132433 | JGI IMG/M metagenome (GOLD analysis project Ga0181581, IMG submission 132433) | Coastal salt marsh microbial communities from the Groves Creek Marsh, Skidaway Island, Georgia - 071404AT metaG (megahit assembly) | ecosystem: Environmental > Aquatic > Marine > Intertidal... | reverse complement strand
TTCTAAAAAAGATTTTCTTAATTCTATGTACGGAGTTCCGTGCCACACATCCATAATAGGTTGTGTATTATCTCCTAAAGAATCTTTATTTGAAAAAGAATCTGAAAAGCAACAGGCTTTATACTCCCCTCTCATATTACCATGCATATGAATCCACGGTAATATACATCCTTTTATTGCCATTACTGTTTTGGTACCTGTCTTCCTGTTCCTGGAAACCCTCCAAAATGAATTGTATTATTTCTAACTCTACAGGCTTCATATGATTTACCACATTCATCATCTTTTATTGATGCTGCGATAGTATTATTAGCAAATATAGGATTTGTATTAGCATAACGAGTCGGAAAAGTACCTGGTATAGCACTAGCGGCAGCAGGAGGGGTAGGAGGTCCAGGATATTGACACTCAGTTCCTTTATACTCCCATTGACACGTATTTTTATAAAATTTTCTTTTTGGAAGACGTAGTTTAAAATACTGTAACCAACTAGTTAAAGTAAATTCTGCAATTTGCTCATTTAGAGTAGGCATTTCTAAAATTTTAAATACATCTTTTACATAGGCTTCTGGATCATAATCATCGTTTACGATATAAAGGTTTTGTGTTTCTGCTGCATTAGCTAGAGGGGCACTCAAAAATAAAATTCTTTCTTCTTGAATATCTTGAATAGTTCTAGTAGCAGTTCCAAATTGATTTTTAACATTATCGCCTACTCTATAAGGAGCTGCGTTTACTACAGATATGACATTTCCACTAATATAATCTATACTAGAGTGTTCTGGCCAGTATTCAAGATGTGTTGCAAAAGTAGACTTAATTTCTACAACTCCTCCAAGAAAATCTCTCGTATCGTATTTAAGTTGTTCCCAGTCTTCCCCTAATGTCTGTGCTCTTGAATATCCCCAAGCTGAGTTTGTAGTTCCATAATAAGAATCTACGACATCTTGATTAAAATGAACATTACCTACAACTGTCGCCGGGTCAAGACCCCACACCATTTCACCATTTACCATAGCATGACAAGAGTTAGACGTAACATTTCCTACTAAGTATGGATTTTCTACAAGAGTAGTAACAACATTATCATAGTTAGATACCGAAATACTAACTCTATCAATACTTCCATCCGAAGAAGTAGAAATACCAGAAGATTCTACTGGATAAGGAAGATAACTCTCTCCTGCAAAAGAAACATTGTAGGTTAAATCAGAAAAATTATCACCAATTACTTCTGCTATTCTCCACGGCATGTCTACAGGCCAAGCGTATCCGGCACCCTCTCCAGAAGGATTACCGTTTTCATTAGGAGGATACCACTCTCCGGGGTAATAAAAAGTATATAGTCTTACTACAGGAGGTTGAGTAAATGCATGTCGTGCTCTAATAAAAGGGCTAACATTTATTGCTGAAATTGTAGCACTAGAAGATTGTACTGCGTTTGCAGCTATTAAAGTGCCTGTTGAAGAAGCAAAACTAAAAGCATTAGTATTACCCGTTTGTCTAAATACTTTAATAGTTGATTGACCTGGAAGAGTGCTATCAAAAAATTGAATCTTATTATTTCCTTCATGATAGGTCCAATCATTAGGATAAGCTATTTGTTCATTAACATAGACACTAAGTTCTGTAGCATAGGTAGGAATTGTCAAACCAGTTAGCGTAACATACTCTGTGCTTGAAGTTGCAGCAAATGATTGTATTGAAACAACATTAGAAAGTAAATAATGATTACTGTATACAGATTCTCCTACAGTAAATTCTTGAAAAGCATTAGCAACTTTAACTTTAATATTACTTGTAGAAGGATCTACATTAGCAACATACCCAAAAGTTTCAGAACTGGCACCAATAATATTGTTTCCATTCTTAAATGGGGTTGTATCATTAACTGTTAAAATATAATCATAAAGTCTAGTAGACATTAATCAAAATCTTCCATTAAATTTATAGTAACTGAGTAAAAATTTTGGGTAAGAGCGGTACCACCAGAAATAACTTGTTGAATTTGTAGAGGTCCATTAAATCTTGTTCTTACTGTACCAGTACTATTAATATGTGTCAAGTCAAAAGTGAAAGTTTCATACTCTCCGTTCATAGATACATAAAAATCTTCAATTGCTTGTTTTTCAACACCAGAAATATTATTGTATGCTAACTGATACTGTCTTTTTCCTCTGCGAGACATTAATCGTCTCTTTTCATAACCGCTTTGAGTCGCATATTTATTTACATTAAATTGACGACCGAGTTGGAACCCATTAGAAGGTTTACGATCTCTCATATCATTAAATCGACCAATTGAGTCTACTTGAGGAGCAAACGTTCTAATTTCTAGAGTAACATTAGCGTAATCTACTTCTTCTTCGTCTACAGCAGGGGCTACTGGAAGGTCTATACCATTTACTCCTAAAGTAGCACTTGGATAAGTAAAACTATCTGGATTCTGTAACACGCCTGAAAGCGTAACAAATATAGCGTTGGCTTCATTTTCTCCTATACTACCTAAAACAGGAGTTGGAAGAGAAAAAGTTGTAGCAACACCGTTTAATAGATACGTGTTAGAATCTATAATAGTAGCAGAAGTATTTGAATAATGAGCGTAAAAAACAGCGGGATACTTTCGAGTTACTCTAAACCTATTAGGCAAATCAATAGTTCTAAGGATAAGTTCATCAGCACTTGGGGCTGCTACAAAAGTAATAGAACCGTTATTATTAGATAAATAATAACTTGAAACATCTTGAACAATACCATCAATAGTAGCTATTACCTCTCCTGAAAATGATACTGTAGAAGGAAGGGGGAATTCAATTTCGATTCCTGTAGTAGTATATGTTTTTGTTCCCACAGTCGAAAAAGCGTCTAGTGCTACTGTAGCGTCGTTTGGATATGTAGCCATTTTTATGTATTACTCCTAATTGATCTTCTGATAGGACCGTTTGTATCTAGGTCCTTAAGAATCAGTTTAACAATTGCTGTTTCGCCGTCCATCTGTGTTTCTCCTTGTTCAGCTTCTTTATCTGATCCTTTATTTTCTATTTGAACTTTTACCTTTGGTGCTGAATTAAGAGCGGTTTTACCTGTAGCGTTCATGCGCTCCATATTTGAAGCACCGATAGCATCTACAGCACTCTTCTTCATTACAAACTCGCCTGGCTCTAAGAGAGCAGGCACGCTATCACGGGTTCTAACATTACCGCCTGCTGCATAACGAGCAATACCTTGTCTACCTACTAAACCACCTGATGCAGCAGCCACTAGGGCAGTAAAGAATCCACCGCCACCACCAGCAGAACCAGATGCACCTACAGTTTGTAGGGCTGTAGCAGCACTATAGGCTGCTGTAGTTAGTGTAGTATCCGCCGTTGTTTGACTTACAGCAGCTACCTTAGACCCCACCTGTGCTGCTTCTAGTGCTTGTGTGGCAGCACCTGCGCTTCCTAAACTACCACCAAGAACGCTTGCATCATTACCTACGTTGAGTAGGCTGCCTCCAGCAGTCTGTGTATCAGTACCAAAGCTACTTAAAAGTCCACTACTATCCGTAACTTTGGTACCAAAATCGCCAAGATTTGTTACGCCATCCTTAAGGCCTGTTGTAAAGTTATCAAGCTCTGCAGTTACTCCCTCAAGGCCAAGGCCACCGTCGCCGATGCCGGCTTCTGATACACGATTAGTAAACTTATCCGTAGAGAAAGGTGTGGCCGCTGGGAATCCTCCCATAGGAGCTTGTCCAAAACTGGTTCCGAAGGGACTCACGGAACCCCCTAGAGGAGTGAAAGAGCCTCCAATATTACCTAAACCTCCAGGGGCGCCAAAACCCATAGCACCAAAACCACCGGGGCCTGACGGGTTAAGAGTATTTTGACCAAACATATCAAAAGGACCATATGTTGTCGAAGAATAACCTGTTCCCATTGGATTAAAACCGCCGCCTAAATTATAGTCAGATTGTACCTGATCTCCCAATAGAGTACCTATTGGTACGTTTTTACTCTTAAGCACCTCAACAGGGACTCCATTAGACGTTATTCCGCCGCTGCCGCCACCAAACCAATCGCTTACCATATCTCCTAGATTTTTAAAAGCACCCGAAACAGAATCTACTATTCCAGATACGCCAGATTTTATACTATCCCATAAATCACTAAATGCACCTTTTGTTTCTTCTAACATCTCACCAGGAACAGGGGACTTTCCACTACCACCAGTATCAGTAATCTTTGGACCGCCAGTACCAGGAATCTTTAGACCACCAGCTGCTTCACCTACTCCACCACCAGAGCAAGCACAGAACTCTGATACGTTAGTAACATAAACTGATTGGATGCCAACGTCTTTAAGGGCTTTAACACTTCCTTCAATATTTCCGAGACTTGATTTAATAGCTGAAGAAGCCGCATCAGGTAGAGTCTGTGTTAATGCTGTTGTAGCAGTTTTAGTAAGCCCTCCTAACAATCCTTGGAATTGTTGTTTAAGAAAATCAGTTACAGGCTGTACAATAAACTGCTTAAAAGCTTGTTTAGCTAGGTCCACTAAAATACCCTTAAGCATATTCATTAGACCTTCTTTAAAGTTCTTCATTGTTAGAGTACCGTTTTTAATAGCCTCAAATAAATCATCGACACCTTTATTAAGAGCACCTTCGATAATTCCTGCTGCTGCTTGTAAATATTTTAATAACCCAGCTTCTTCTAACTGGTACTTTCTTTCTGCTAAAGCAATAATTTCCTTTTGCTTATCTCTTTCAATGTTTAAAGCTGTTAGCTTTTCTTGTGCGTTAGAAGAAGCGGCAGCTTTTTGTGCCTCAATACTTTTTAACTGAGCTTCGGTATTAGCACTCTGTGCTTCTATTTCTTTAATTTTCTGATTATAATTTTCAAGTATTTTTGCTGATTCAGCGGCATATCTTCTGTCTACGTCAGCTTGAATTTTTTTAATCTTCTGCTCTTCTGCGTTTAAAAGCGATGTTTTAAGATCTGCAAGACGTTGATTCTTCTTAATCTCCTCGTTTAATATATCAGCACTTGCAGTTTTTTGTGCCTCAATATTAGTTCGTAAATTCTCAACATTAGTTTGAAGGGTCTTAATAGTAGAATTAGCCAACTCCCTTGCAGTCTTCTTAACTTCCTCAAGTTGTGGATCTTTCTTACCAGTTTGCAACTCTACTAGTCTAGCCTGTTGCTCTAAAATTTTAGCCATTGCTGTAATGTATCTATCATCTACCTGAGCCTGCATTTCAAGAAGCTTAACCTTCTTTTCAATTAGTCCTAGTTGATATTCTCTATCCTTAGCAGCATTTGCTGCTTGTAAGTCAGCAACTTTTTGTTGAGATAAAACAAGTTCTTTTTCTTTAACAATTTGCTCCGCTCTGTCAGAACGAGCCTTATCATCCAGCGCCTTTTTCTCATCTAGTGCTTTGAACTGGTCAAGTGCTTCAAGTGCTGCATTAGTTTTCTTTACCTCGTTTAATTCTATTTGTTCTCTTAGTATAGCAGCTTGTTTATCTAAAGCAGCTAAGTCAGCAGCTAGTTTAGTGCGAATTAAGTTTTCTTCTCTATCAAGACGCGCCATTTCTGCATTAAACTTTTCCCGAGCAACATTAATCTCTGCATCTCTAATTTGTTTTTCTGTAGCTAAATTACCTAATAAACCTAATTGATTTTGTTGTCTTTCTGCGGCATTAACTTTTTGTAAATCTGCTCGTCGAGCAGCAGCATTAGTTGCTCGTTGCGCAGCTTCTGCTCTAGCAGCTTCTGCCTGTGCTAATTGTTTGGATGCTTCTAAAGCTTTTATTCTTAAGTCAACTTCTTGTTCAAGTCCTTTTCTAACAGTAGCAGCCGCAGCTCTTTCAGCCGCGTTAGCTTCGTTTTTAGCTTGTTGAATTTCTCTAGCATTAGCCTGTCTAGCTTTTAGTAGATCTAGCTCTTTTTGTAAAATATCTACAGAAGCTTGCGCTTTTAATACTGCTAGTTGCTGTTGAAGAACAGTTAAACTTCTTTGTTGAGTTCTTAAAAGTTTTGTAGAATCTTTTGCAGCCTCTATTATAAGACCAGCTTTTGCTTTTTCTGCTGTAGTAGCATTGGTTGCTCGTTGAATTTCTATAGAAGTTATACCTAGTGATTTAATCTTGCCTTGTAAAATCGATGCCTCGTTATTTTTACCCTCTTTTTGCGCTTGAACTAACATCTCTTGTAATCTAACAGCTTCTCTTTGCTTATCAGAGATATTTCCTGCCGCTGCTATTGTATCATCTAGGAACTTCATTTGATTTGCTTTTACTTCTTCAGGAGTAGCAGCTATCTCAGCTATCTTTCCAACTTTGCTTATAGACCCACTAGCTAATAAAGAGTCAACCGCTTTTAAGGCTCCTCCGAAAGTAGATTGAAGATCTTTGTTAATTTTTTCTAATCCTTGAACATTAGCTAAAGTATTAGAAAGACTTTGAATTCTTTTCTCTAATTTGTATAAAGCTTCCTCTTGCTGATTACTTAGATCATCAAAATCTAGAGTATCTGAGAATTTTTCTAACTCTCTATTTGCTCTAACCAAAGCTTGAGAAAGTTTTTCTGAATTAACACCTAACTTTAATTGCTCATTAAAGTTCTGTATGGCCCCCGTTGTTGCTACAAGAGCGGCTCCTTGTGCTTCTGCTCCCGCTATAAATTCATTTTGACCGCCTACATTTTGTATAATAACGTCAAGTAAGTTTTTATACTCTTTTACCGCCGCTCCATTTTCATCAGTTAATTGTTTTACAGCTTTTGCTGCGGAGTCATAAGACACACCAGTGGCAACAATACCCCTTAATAAACCAACATTTTCTTTTCCTACAGTTTTAATAGCTTGTTTTGTTTCTTGAAGAACCAATAGTCTAAACTTTTCTTCTTTTGTTAAATCTCCTGTCTTGTCAGTTAAAGCTTTAATTCGCGCATCAAGGGTTTTTACTCCTGCGTCGTTATCATTGAGGAGTTTTGTAGTTCTTTCAAGAGATTTACCAGTTAAATCCTGTGAAGCCGCATACTGAATTTGTGATTTACCAAAAAGGAGGAAATACTTTGTGAGCTTATCTGTTTTTTCAGAGGCAATTTGTGCATTAACACTACCAGCTTGTACTCCTTGTATTAAATCTGCCTGTTCTTTTCTAACATCTGCTATCTGATCTTCTGTAAGCCCAAGAGCCTTGGCATATTGAACCGCAGTTCCTGATGAATTTAATATCGCAGTAGATAATCCTTCTATTTCTTTTCTATTTTGTCTAGCCTGAGCGTTTAATCTTTCAAAGTATCCTATTACCTCTCCAATTAAATCAATACCAAATAAAGAAAGAACTCCTTGAGCAATTCCTACATATATTAAAATTTTTGACATTGCCGCCCCTACAGCAACTACTGCTCCTTGTAGAACACGAAAAGTTCCTGCTAATCCTGATACACCCTTTGCAGTTCCTCGTGCAATCTTACCTGTACCTTCTAGCCTGTCATTAAAAGCTGTTTCTGCAGTTTCGAGTCCTTTAATCTGTGCTGCATAGACCCCCGTGCCGTTATCAAGAGCCTTTAAATCAGCAATTCTACGTGCAGTTAACTCTTTGCCTCTTTCAGCTTGCCTAATAGATAGATCTTGCGTTGCAAGAAGTTTACGAATTTCTGCCCCTTCAGTACGAGCTAATTTAGCATTAGTGCCTTGAATAGCTCCTGTACCTGTTAACCCTCCTTCTCCTTTAGAGAGAGCCTGTTTAGCAGCCGCCTGGAACTTAGTAAGAGCTTCTGGACCGGCTCTTGAAAATTTCTCAGTAAGATTATCTAATTTTCTAGTAACAAAATCAAATCCAGACCCTAGTCCTGCAACTATAGAGTCTTTTAGTTTTGAAAAAACAATAGCACCTACAGCCCCAAAAGCTATAATTAAATTACCTGTTTTAGATAAGAAATCAGCAATAGGGCTTAAAACATTTGCTACGAATCCTAACACAGATTGTGTTAAGTCTTGGAACTTAGCAGCTAATTGTTCGATTGATTGTTGGGAAGTTTTAGAACTTGTATCAATAATACCAAACTTTGCATTACCTTCATCAATAACAGCATTAACAAATGCTTGGCGTCTTTCAAAAGTAGTCAAACTAGAAGCACTTCTATTTAAAGATGCAGCATACTTATTAACAGCAGGCTCAATACGAGTAAAAATACCAAGTTCATCGATAAGTTCTGGTTCTAACTTAGCAGAGCCTCTAACTAGTCGGTTAAAAGAATCTGTTAAATCTCTACCTAAAGCACGAGATGCTTTTAAAGAAACAGTTGTAAGACCTTCAATCTGTTTAGCACTAAAACCTGCAGAAAGTGCGGTGTTAACTTGAGTAGCAGCTTCAACAATAGATAACTGATTTTTTGTTATCTCTTTTGTTTTAGCAATAATTTGATCCCCTGATTCCCCAATAGTTCTAGCTAAAGTTTGAGTACCCCTAATAACTTCTTCGTTTCTAGCAGCTCTAGACAGTGCTTGGAAAGCAGAAGTAATAGCAAAGATATTAGCGGCAGCGCCTGCATAAACAGAAACCAGACCTCCCAAACCAGATGCTTGAGCAGAAAACTGTCTTCCTGCTGATGCGCTGGTTTGACCAAGTCTGGTTTGTTGTTTAGTTACTGTTTCAGTAGCCGCAGCTGCTGCAGCCGCTCCTTTGGTACTAAAAGTAGTTTCAATAATATTTTTAATTGATGCCACTAGCGTCTCACCCTTGATGCGGCTTCTCTAGTTCTACGTTGTTGGTCATAGTGTGTAGAAGCCTCAGAAATACATACTTGAAGAAGTTCAAACACCTCTTCACTATCTTCAATTTTATAGATGCGCATAATATCTCCTAAACCTGCATAGTCTTTACCTAACCAGACTCCATTCATTCCCTCTATCTTATCTGGCAAAGCATTAAAAAGCCTTAGAGCTTGTTGCGCTTCGTAACTTAATTCATGTACCTCTGGCGGCATTTCGTCAGGGTCAGGGTCCCATCCCATCTGTTCACACATTAACAGATATTGGTCTTGGGTCATTCCCCCTGCTTGGAAGCTGTGCCGGAGGTACTTTTCGAGTTTTTTGAGTCTTCAGCCTTCTTATTAATAGAAAACTGCTCATAATCATTTAGTGCGTCAGTTACAAACTGATCAAAAACTGTGGAATTCTTTAGAAGATCTAGTGCGTCTTCTTCAGAATAATTTACGTCCTCATTTGGCTCCATAGAACTAATATCTACTGGAAGAAGCTTGGGCAACGATCTAACTTTAAGACCTGACCACCCCTTAATTGCTCTACGTGAATACTCTTCAATAAACTTATCATTATCAATTTCCTCTTCACGTTGACGAGTACGCTTATTAAACTTATATGTAAGACTTGAGTTACGAATCTTCATTAGATCATCACGACCTAAATATACTAGATTAACTACAAAACCTTCGATATCAGGAAACTCTACGTCAATTACGGTTTCCTTTGCCATTAAACTTGAAATTTTACTCATTTTTTGGTTTTCCCCTCTGTGTTAATAAAAAGGGTGCTCACCGTCGTTATCAACGCCTGTCAAACTGAGGGGGCAAGTTTGACGTTTGTTAACAGTGAGCACCCACATGAAATTAAATTTTGCCCCCTCAAAGCTCATTTAACTTACTTTTCTACAATAAGTGTCAACTCATCTCCGGTACCTTTGCTAGTTTCCTGAGCAAGGAAGTTAACTGTAATACCGATAACATCTTCAACAGCGTGAGTTGGAATCTCGAACTGAATCTTTGGCATATTGATTGCAAAGAATGGTGCTGTTGCTCCGCCAATTTTAAGGTTAGCGTTAGATGTAGCAGAAGAAGATGTACGAGTGTCTTCAACGATCTGCTTCAAGAACTGAGCAGAATCACTTGAACCACCACGTAAGTAAGCACTTAGTGAACCAGAAATAGCACGAGCACCGGCAAACTGACCGATAGGTGAGTTAAGAGATGCAAGCTCTTCTGGTGTTAAGTATGTGATGTTATTATTGTAGTCAAAACTGAGTGCAGTTACTGGGAATGTGAAATCAACCCCTGTAGCAGTTGAACTTTCAGCGTGCTTAATATCAATTGTTGAAAGTCTATTCTTAATGAAGCTAGCAGAAGAAATTGTGCCAGAAACATTATAAGAGTTCCAAGGATGATAAGAAGCCTCAGCTGTCAGTGCATACTGATTTGAGTTAGCTGTGATTTCATTTCCTCCAGCATTTAGTATTCCACCGAATACTGAAACAGCATTATTACGGTTATCATCACGAAGTTCGATTAGGTTTGTACCGAATCCTGTCCAAGTGGTTGTAGCAATGCCGTCAATAGCAGCATCAATAGACCCTTGGTTAACAGTTGCGTTAGAAACCTGATAAACAACGTTATCCATTTTGAAATATAGATGGTATTCAGAAGCAGTAGCAAAGTTTGCAGAATGCTGGAACACGTTTGCAGCAGCAGCACGCTCTCCTAGTGCAAATTTACCATCAGCCTGCCAAGTACTCTGAAGTGAATCGCCAGAAGCAAATGCAGTGTTACTCATTAAGGCTTGCCACATAAACCAGTCGGCGCAAGGCATTGAATTACCTTCAGCAGACTTATCTGAAGCACCTGCGGTCTTTTCAAGACCTGTTGGTTTTAGATACGCCTGGAAGTTCCAGTCAACTGGGTTAAGGGCGGTATTGAATCTCTGTTGTGAACGATCAGGAGTCAAACCACTTTCTAGTGATGTGATATCCTGAGTTGCAGCAGCCTGAGACACGGCAAATCCAGCAAGAATTTCTACTTGCCAAGTGTTTGCAGGTTTCATAGCTGTTACTGCGGCACCGCTGGCAATATCAACGGTGGACATAAACACTTTTGTGTTTCTCTGTAGGTTAAGTTGGGCAGCCATTTAATTAAACTCCTTTATATATTTAATTGGTATCTTGTTGTCACGTCTATTTCCAAAATCCCAAAGGGAGCTACTAAACCTTCATCTGTGGAAACACCTTCTATTATCATATCTAGTATTCCAATGTTTGATCTATCACCTAAGTTATATACAATATGCTCTATATCATCTGCTAGACTTTCTGCGGTTGTTATAGGGTTTTCTGCTCTAACATAAGCACGGATCGCAATGTTTAGCTCTCCAGTAGTTAATCCTGCGGTATCGTAAATTCTAGATTCTGTTCCTGCATTTACGCATATTGTAGGAAAATCATTAATTTCGTCTAAAAATTTCACGCGACGAAAACAGTTATTTGAAATATCTAAGTTATAAGTGTAGCTTGCGTCAAAAGTAGAAACATCGCCGTTTATTTTTTTCAACTCAGATACCAATAAGTCGGTAATTTCTTTTCTTCGACTTAACGCCATTTATTTTCTACCTTTTCATAGTATATCAAATTGATTTTTATAAAGCAAATCCTAAATTCTCAAAACAGATTCGTGCCCAGTTTAAAAACCTCTTATAATTCTAAAACGAGTTCCATACACTTGTTTAACAGTATCTCTAATAGAACCTTGTAATAAAAATCTAGGTGCTCTTGCTCCTCTTTTTTCGTGCACTCGATAATTAGGAGCGTAATAATATGTAATTAATTGTTGTCTAATATTTTGCATAACTCTAACAGATTCTGCAAATTGACCAGTTCTATATGTTAGTACAGTAGGACTTAAAGGCTCTCCTCTAATAGGTCCTTTAGGCATACGACGCTCTACTTCTTTTTGTACTAAAGCACTTAATTGAACGTCTGAAATATAGTTTACTTTAGTTTCTGCCTTTTTCTTTTTCGTTTTAGCTGTTATAGATCCTTTTCCTAAAAGGGCAGACCCTTTTTCATATTCAATTAAAAATTTGCCCTTAAATTGTGAGTTCAAGAATTTAATTACAGAAGGAGAGAATTGTGAAAACTCTGCTGCTAAATCTTGAGCAATTGCCAGACTAAGCTTTTTTAATTCTACATCTAAAGATTTATTTGCTTTGTTTAAAGCGTTTCTAACTTCAGCTTCTGTAAAGTAAATTTGAAAGTAGACTTGTCCTTCTGCGCCTTCTGTCACTTTTATTTTAGCTTTAGGATTTTTGGATATTTGTTGCCAGTTCCAGCCAATAGATTTAATTATTCTTTTTCCACCAACTTGTATAGGAACTTTAATATCTGCTGCTTTTAAAGCAAAGTTTTTTCTTAATGCGATAGCAGCAGGAGATCTACTCTTATTTAAAAAAGATTTTAAACCTTCACTATCATTTTTTAATTTAACTAGCTCTTGTAAAAAAGAATCACCAAATCTAACGCGTTCTTCGATAGGAGTTGCAGAGCCTTCTGAAGTATCAAACCCAGTTATAAGTTTTGTGGTAGAGCGTAAATTAATTCCTTGTCCGCCGGCTATCCCAATCTGTCCTGCTCTAGTTACTTGTCCTGAAGAGTCTGTTGTTGTAGAAATAGCTTTATTTTCTGAAACAACAGCCTGTCCTGACTCCGCATCATAAACAATATTATCGGGTATAACACCAGACCCTGATTTTCCTTGAATAAGGGTACCACCTAAATTGTCTACCATAACCCTATCAACAATATTTGATAATCTTGAGTAGATACCAAATAAAGCTCTGGATAATGGTTCATTTGTAGCTTTTAAATAAAAACGAGCAGGTCCTATTGCATTTCTAGATTTAAATAGTAAGTCTAATGCATTAGGTCCTGTAAAAGTTTTACCGTCTGGTCCTGTGACTTTAAATCTAGTAACAGACTCTATCATACTAATAAATCACTCTATATAAATCTAGAATACGACGAATGTGTGGAGGAAAATTAGCACTCAATGCTCTATCTTGAACATTCTCACCTTGGAAAGTAAAGCCTTGGGATTCTTGCCGATCTTTGTGTAACATTTTAGCATAATCCATAGTAGCCATCAATAAATCTTGAGGAATAGAGCCAGAATCATATCCAGACTTATAAGTTACTCTAACACCACGAGGATAATTCTTAAATGTAGCAGCTCCTACAAGAGTTAATCCAAAATCTCCTGTACCATCACCAATATTTTTAGTAATTTCGCCTGTATCAGGGTAGAATAAAAAGTCTTCTACAGAAGCGTGATCGTCAGCAAAGCCAGAGGTATCATTGTCTCCATCAAAATGTGCTAATAAAACAGTATTATCATCTGTCGCATGTTGGTAAGAAGGAGCAGTAAAAGCAGTAGTATGTCTAGCAACATGAGAGATACGAGTTTCATCCATAAATCCATTAAAATATTGATAATTTGAAGTAACATTTTGTCTTGCAATTTCAAGTTGCGCAGAAATATCAGGCATCACATTTGAAGTAGTTTGTGTGCCTATAGAAGTTCCATCACGGTAAAGTGTCCAAGAAGAACCAGAACGAACAATTTCTACATGATGAAAAGTATTAGCAGAATAACCAGTTGAGGCCGCATGTGTAACATTAACAACTTCAGTACCTCCAGATACTGCTCTAAAAGTAAAACCATTAGTAGTATCATATCCAAGGGACCAAAGATTATTAACATCCGCAGATTGTGAGATGAATACTGCATTAGCAGAATAAGAGTTAGATCTTATTTGTGTATCAATAGTAAAATCAGAGTCTCCAAAATACCAGTCATTAGAATCAGCTAAATAAATATAGTCATCAGATCCGTCAAAAAACACAGAGGAGTCCCCGAACTTTTTATATCTAGTTTTTAGAACGGGTCCTCCACTGCGAGTTAAAGTATGGTTTGAATCTATTCTTGTTACTGAAGAACCATCTGATTGTGGATTAGTTAGTTTTCTATATGCAGTACCGTCATACTCAGAAATAGAATGAACATTTTGTAAGGGTAGCCTAGATACAAAAACCGAAGATTTTCCTCCGTCAAATACTTCTGAATACGAGTTACTTAAAACTTCGTGTCCAATATAGTTTTCTACAGCACCACAAGCGAAAGAAATAAGATTGCTGAGTCTAGCATCTTCGTTAGAGCTTGTAATGTTTAGATAATTTTTTATTTGTGCTAAAGTTACATATGGATATTTACCATAATTGCTAGACATTGTTTATCCCCTTCTTATTTAGTAACGATTGTAGTTTTTGGCTTAACAGGAGCCACAGCCTCTACGGAAGTAGCGCTGACTACTTTTTGCTTAACAGGAGCAGGAGCTGGTTTTGGAGCTTTAGCTGCTTTCCATTCTGCGATATAAGCGTCTACCTGAGTAAGACCATTTCCTAACTTCATTAGAATTCTACGAGCTTCGTCTTCATCATCAATTTGCATGATTTCATTAATCATTATAATTTTCTCCTTGTCTTATAGTAAGAAAGGGAGGCAGGTTAACCTACCTCCCTCTTCCTTAAGGTAAATCAGAATCTATTATACCTAAGATTAGGCAAGTGTTCTGATTGTAGCAGCATAGCCGTAGGTGGTTGAAACGTTTGCACCTGCACCTGAGCCTGTGGTTGAGAGAGCCTTGAAGTCAAAGCGTGTGCTCATGTACATCGCTGTGACCTGCTGGCGAGGCTCGTACTCGCTCTCGATCTCCATACCACGGCGTTCTGCGATCATCCAGCCTGGCTTGTAGACTAGAGCACCAATGTCGGCTGAGTTAGAACCAACGTTATCTAGGAACTCAGTAATAACAACTGGGATACCATAGATTGCGCCAACAGAACCTGTGAGGTATGTTGCGTTTGGTCCGAACTTATCGACTGTGCGGAAGTCGGAGGTTGTGACTAGCTCGTTGTAACCTTCGATTGTGGTTAGATATACGAGGTGGTCACCAAGCTGTAGACCGTACTTACCCATTAGGGCGCGGGCTGAAGCAATATTAGCTGCTGTAGCCTTTGTGTCGCCATCGGCGGTACGAACGGATAGACCGTCTGTAGCAACCTGGTTAACCATTGTGGTGATACCCTTAACAACAGAGGCATAAGTTGATGTGCCAGCTGGGTTAGCTGTGAAGCCTGATAGGGCGCCAGTACCACGAAGGATTGCCTTGTCGATTGAACGAGAAAGGCGACGTGTTGCTGCGCGACGGAGGAAGTCGATTAGAGGAAGAATTGTATCCTCTTCTTCATCCTTGGCAAGATGTGTTGTAACCATGAACTTGTGTGGTGTAAAGTCAACTGACTTAATTGCGTTCTGGTTTGAGGTTGGGACGTTTGATGTATCACCAACGCCTGTGGCATATGTGCCAGAAGCGAACTGTGCTACGTAATCGTCTGTATCCTCATCGGCGACTGGGACACGGAATGTCTTTGCATCGACCTGGATTCTATCGAACATAGGAGCAATAACGAGCTGCTGCTCCATTTCTTCATAGATATTTGTTGAGAAGTTGCTTAGGAACTGATCAACTGAAGTGACGGCCTTAATCTGATTACCAAGCTTGGTATCAAATGGGTCACGACGATTGAGAGCCTTAGCAAGAAGG
>Ga0181581_10002126_pt1 | contig 15459 bp, 9 predicted proteins | sample 071ome_22_FD_132433 | JGI IMG/M metagenome (GOLD analysis project Ga0181581, IMG submission 132433) | Coastal salt marsh microbial communities from the Groves Creek Marsh, Skidaway Island, Georgia - 071404AT metaG (megahit assembly) | ecosystem: Environmental > Aquatic > Marine > Intertidal zone... | reverse complement strand
GCCCCATTCTAGGGTTTTCACCATCATCGTCAACACCACACACACTCGACGAGCGAACCGCGCGTCTCTCTCTCTCTCTCGCGCGCGCGCACCTGTTATCTCTTTGTTTTTTTCGCTTTACGTTCTACGGTCGAGTCGAACGATCCCTACGTGGATCTCGTAACTGAACCGGCGGGGGTGTGAGGCGGATCGCTCGACGCGCGCGCGCCCTCGTGCGCGACGAACGCGACGAACGCGACGAACGCTCGCATACACCGTACTTTATATCTATGAAATCCTATTTATATGTACAAGTTGTGTCTATAAATACATCGCACCCCCTCCACCCGCGACGAGTCATGACCGGCGCGCACGATCGGATCGAGGCTGGCGACGCGGCGGATGGGATGGATATGGTTCGACGAGTCCCGAATCGTCGATGTGTCCCTGCGGGATGGGATGGATATGGTTCGATGAGTCCCGAATCGTCGATGTGTCCCTCCAAACGGGCGCGAACGCGCGAACGACGACGACGACGACGACGACGACGACGACGACGACGACGACGACGACGACGACCACGGGCGTGACTCGACGACGCTCGTGAGGAGAGACCGCCTCCCGATCGATCGACGCAACGCACGACGACGCACGGTGGTGGATCGATGTCGGCGAGCGGCTTGCGCGCGCGCGCGCACCTGCGCGGATCAGAGGGTTTGCGATCGCGCGTCGCGGGCTCGCGATCGGTGACGCGCGCGTGCGCGCGGGGACGCTCCGCGCGCGTGTGCGCGGAGATTAAGGAGATCGCGATGCCGGCGTTGTCGTCGACGATGACGGAGGGGAAGATCGTGAGCTGGTTGATGAGCGAAGGGGACGTCATCGGCAAGGGGGACGCGGTGGTGGTCGTGGAGTCGGACAAGGCGGACATGGACGTGGAGTCGTTCGTGGACGGGATCATCGCGCACATCGCGGTCGAGGACGGTGAGATGGCGACCGTGGGTGCGCCGATCGCGTACGTGGTCGATGATGAGAGCGAGATCGCGGCGGCGAAGGCCAAGGCGGGCGGCGCGGCGCCGGCGGCGCCGGCCGCGCCCGCGCCGGAACCGGCGGCGGCCGCGCCAGCCGCGCCGGCGCCGGCGGCCGCGGCGCCTGCACCGGCGCCGGCCGCACCGGCGGCGGCTGCACCGGCGCCTGCCGCGCCGGCGGCGTCTGGACGCGTCGTCGCGACGCCGTACGCGAAGAAGCTCGCGAAGAAGCACAAGGTTGATCTCAACGGCGTGCGCGGTACGGGCTTGAACGGTCGCATCACCGCGGCTGACATCGAGACCGCCGCGGGCTTGCCGCCGACGCCGAAGGCTGGTGCCGCGCCGGCTGCGGCTGCCGCTGCGCCGGCGCCGACCAAGCCGGCGGCTGTCGCGCCGCCGGCGCCGGTTGGCACCGTCGTGCCGCTCTCCGGCATGCAAGCCGCCGTGGCGAAGAATATGATGCCGTCTCTCTCCGTGCCGGTGTCTCGCATCGCCATGAGCATCTGCACCGATGAGTTCGACAAGCTCTACGCCACCCTCAAGCCGAAGGGTGTCACCATGACCGCCTTGCTCACCAAGGCTGTCGGCGTCGCGCTCGCCCAGCACCCGATCATGTACTCCACCTACCACGACGGTCAAGGAATCGTGTACAACGAGTCGGCCAACATCGCCGTCGCCGTCGCGCTCGATAACGGTTTGATCACGCCGGTGCTCAGAGATTGCGCCAACACGGACGTGTACCAACTCGGCCGCGACTGGAGCGGTCTCGTGAAGAAGGCGCGCGGTTCCGGTTTGGCCCCGGCGGATTACGCCGACGGCAACTTCACCATCTCCAACCTCGGCATGTTCGGCGTCGACCAATTCGACGCCATCCTCCCGCCGAACCAAACCGCCATCTTGGCCATCGGTTCTTCCAAGAAGACCGTCGTCCCGGTCGGTGGTATGATTGGCGTGAAGAGCATCATGACCGTCAACATCGTCGCCGATCACCGTCACGTGAACGGCAACGTCGCGGCGGATTTCGGCAAGACTTTGCGCGAAGTCATCGAGAACCCGAGCAGCTTGACGCTCTAAGCGCGCGTCAGTAGTAGGGTTAGCAGAGAGGCGAGGTGAGATCAGCGAGCGATTCATTTAATACACAAATTCTGTTTGTATTTCAACGCACAACGTATTTCTTTGAAGGATTCTTTTGAGGTGTTTTCCCGACATGGCGACTAGTACAACGAAATATAGTTAGAGCTGCGAAGACGACCAAGACTTGGCCACGGCGTCGAGAAGACGCTCGTGAAGCGCCGACGATGCGGCGATGATACCGCGATCCAAGCCCTCAATATATCGCCCACCCGCAAAGTTGAGCTTGGCGCCGCCGGCGTCCGAGACGCACCCGCCCGCCTCCTCGACGAGAATCACCCCAGCCGCGTGATCCCAAATCTTCTCGCGGTAACCAGCCTTAGGGAACTTCATGAAGACATCCGCGTCCGCTCTCGCCACGGATCCGTACTTGACTTGCGAGTAAATGCGCAGCGGTTTGCACTCTATGCCGAGGTTGTCGGCGACGGCGGCGGTGAAACCCTGAGACGAGTTGGCCTTCATGACAGGCTCGGTAAATTTCGCCTTGGTGGGATCGAAGGCGCCGCTCACGGACACCTTGGTCGGTTCAATGTTCAGAGAAGCGTCAGTGGGGAACATGTACGCGCCGTGACCGCGAACCGCGGTGAAGATGCACCCTTTATACCAACCGAGAGAATCGCCGGCGAGCATCTTGGAGACGAGTCGCGGAGAAAATCCGTACGAATAACTCGATTCAAACTCCAACACGTCCCCCTGTTTCGGCATGTTCGGGCACCCCATCACACCAACCTTCAAATCACCCTCCTCCATGAGCGCCAACGCGATCGCGTACTGATCGCCTCGCACGAATCCCAACGTCCCGTCCACGGGATCCAAAATCCAGTGTCGCCCTTCGGCGCCGCCCGAGCTCTGTCCCTTGTTGATAGCATCGACGACCTCTTGCGAGGACAATTCCGGCGCCTCATCGCCCATGTGCGCCTTCAACGTCTTATTCACGAGCGTGACAATCTTCGCCAGCGTCTCCGCGCCGCCCTCGCCGCCCTCGGTGAGCGCCTCGGCGTCCTCCTCGCCGACGAGCGTCATGTCTGGAAAATCGCGCGATATCCGCCTGTCATCGTCACCCTCGTCAGTCTCTCATCTCTCGGACGCGATCGACGCACGGAACGCGCGAATTTGTACACATTCTTTTCACACACATCGAGCCGTTCGAACGCGTCGAGACGTACCAAGCGATGATGGCTTGCGCCGCGTAGTCGGCGAGCGTCACCAAGGATCGATCATCCTTCGTCTCCGCCTGTTCGTCCATGCGCATGAGCTGCCCCTGGACCTCCTGACACACCGTGCTCGCGAGACGAACGGCGTCGAGGGCGACTTCGAGCTCGTGGGAGTACTCGCCGCCGTCGAGACCGCGAGTCGCGGCGGGAGCGGCGCTCGCGGCGGCGGCGAACGGGACGCGGGACGCGCGCGGCTGACGCGCGCGAGCGGGCGCGCGGGAGCGTCGCGCGCGGCACGGCGCGGCGGTTAGGCGCGCGGACGTGCACGCGGGCGAGGACGGCGCAGTCATGACCACGGTGGACGCGCACGCGGCGATGTGTGGAATTGGGAAAATTTTTTCAGGTTTTTGAAAAAGCGCGGAAGGCGCCGAAAGGGAAACGACCGGCGACGCGCGTCGCGCGCGGATAGAGCTATCGACTAACGATGATTGAACAATCCTAAAACAACGGCGGGCGGGCGGGCGGGCGATGCGCGGTGACGCGGTGACGCGAGCGAACGAAGAACGACGTCACGGAGCGTCGTCGGCGTCGACAGACGCCGACGACGCGTCGAAACGTACGAGGAACACCGCGCCCCTGGCGTCGAGGTCCCAACTCACGGTGTAACACGCCAGAAGGATGGCGAGCACGGCGATCCATTCGCACGCGCCGATCCAACTGTACGCCTTCTCTTTCGTCGTCGCGCCGGAGAGGGCAAGAAACCCGAAGACGCCCGATCCCGCGGCGACGCACGCCGCCGTCTTCACCCTCAGACTCAATTCACTCACCGCGTTCGGGTGACGACGCAACTGATGAATGACCAACGCCAACCAAATCACCATGCTGAAGAGAAATCCAAACGCCGCCGTGATGTGCGCGCGAAAACTCTCGTCGTAATTGATCGTCGCCGTCAGCGCCAACGCCACCGCCGCCGCGTACCCGAACCACGTCGTTCGCCTCGCCCATCGTCGCCAAGACGCATCCCTCGACGCGTATCGCTCCAGGTACGTTGTCACCGTCCAACTCATGCCGAAAAGCACCAGAGACGCCCACCCGAGGATGAATTCGCTCACCGAACTCTGCGGTTTGCCCAGGAATGTTTCAGAAATCACCGGAAACGCATCGCTCAGTATCCTCGATTGCGTCGTCGCCATCGCGTACGTGAACACGACGCACAGGAGCACGGATACCGTCGCGAGACGCACGAGCGTCGACGCACGCATCTCCGCCTGTTCGAGCGCGCGCACGCGGTTCATCAGTCGCTCGCTCGAATGTCAATGTCTTCCACGATGATTCATCGCGCGTTCGCGACGACGCGACGAGACGCGCGATCGGACGCGTCGAGCGGCGCACCTTGACGTCCGGCGTCTCCTCGTCGACGTCGACGACGGGAGACGGCATGACGCCGACGTCGCGCGCGTTCGAGTGCGGCGTCGACGGTTGGCGTTGTCGTCCTGAGAATCGCTCGCGCGGCGTCTCGGACGCGGGACGAGTCGCATGTCGTCGCGCGACGCGCTCAGAAATCGCGGCAAGATCAAGGTACGCGTCGCGAGTGGACGCGGAGACGCGACGCGCGCGGTGGCGCGCGACGCGCGAGGGAAGAAGATCGCGCGCGAAGGATTGATTCATCGTGGATTTCGCCGACTGACGACGACGACGACGCGCAGCTCGAGGCGTTCCGCGCGGCGCGAGCGACGCGCAAAGACGCGCCGGTCGTCGAGGCGGAGGCCGAGGAGGCGCCGCCGACGACGGACGAGGGGATGGAGGCGCGCGCGGGGACGCGGACGGAGAAGACGACGACGGACGACGCGCTCGCGGCGGCGGTGGAGGACGCGAGAGCGGCGCGAGCGGAGACGGCGAACGTGAAATCGGAGCTCGCCGTTCTTCGGCTGAGTTTGAAGGAAGCGAAGGCGAGCGCGGCGAGGGCGGAGAGCGAGAGGGAATCGGCGAGGGACGCGGCGGCGGCCGCGAGGGACGCCGCGGGCGAGGCGAGCGGGGCGAGAGAGAGCCTGGAGAGGCGCGCGAGAGAGGCGGAAGCGGCGCTGGCGGACGCGGAGAGAGCGCGAGATGCGGCGGTGGCGAGATTGGAGGAGACGGAACGCGCGCACGCCGAGACGGTGAAGAAATTGGAAGCCGTCGAGACGCTTCGATCGAAGTCGGCGGCGGACGCGACGTCGGCGAAAGAGTCGGCGCGAGAGCGTGAAGCGGCGGTCAAGGCGAGTGAAGCGGCCATGTCGAGGATACGGAACCTAGAGAGCGCGTTGCGAGAGACGAGAGAGGAGTTGTTGCGAGCGGAGGAAGAGGGGGCGCAACTTCGAAGAGATTTGGACGAGAGTAGAGAAGAACGCAGACTCGGCGGTGCGGCGGCGCGCGGAGGCGGCGACGAGGGCGACGGTGACACCCGCGACGGTGACGCTGAGACAACACACTCGACGCGCGGGCAGTTTTACACGGACGAAGAAATCGCGGCGCAAGAGGAGGAAAAATACGCGCTCCTCGCCGAGCTGAGGGAAGAGCGCAGTCGCAGAGTCGCCGTCGAGGAAGAGTTAGAGGATTTGGTCAACACACAGAACGACGTCAACGCTCGAGCCGAGTCGGCATCGCGCGTCGCCGCCGTCGCAGAAGTCGAGGCGGATGATTATCGCGAGCGCATGTCACGGATTGAAAAATCATCGCGAGACGCGAAAAAGTCAGCCGAGGCGTTTGAGAAGCGTGCCCTCGCCGCCGAGAGCGCCATCGCGGATATAAAATCAGTCATCGACGATCAGGATGGTCAGCGTGACGATGAATTACATCTGCGCGTACGCGCTTACGTCGACCGCAAGCTCAAAAGAGCGGAGGCCGCGCTCTCCGATGCCGTGGAGGAAACTCAACTGTTGCGCTCCAAGGCGAAGGAAATGGGCGCCACCAGAGTCACGGACGCCGCCGACGTCGACGAACGCGTCGCAAAACTCGTGGAAGGTCGCGATAAGCTCGTCGAGGAACTGAACGAGGCGACGATGGAGCTCGAGCGCATGGATTCAGAGATTGAAAAACGCGAAGCCGCGACGGCGGAGGCGAGAGAAGAAGTCGCCAGCCTCGAGGCGAGACTCGCCTCCTCGAACGCACAAAACGCGCGCTTGATAGAGATCATCGAGGAACAGGGCAAGTGGTCGACGGATTCCGCCCCTGCGGCGCCCACCGCGTCGGCGTCGGCGCCGGTGACACCGGTCAAATCCATGGCTCGACACGTCGACGCTCGCAAGCGAGAAATAGCCGCTCACCTTCTCGCCTCCGACGCGCGAGACCGAAAATCCCTCCTCGCCTCCATCGAGGCGCGCTTACTCGAGATTCAAAGCATGTGACCGCTCGCGTAACGTCCGTCGATAGTAATTTATATTCCTGTGTATCTTACAACCGTCGTGTCCGGTGGGCGCGGCTGCCGCTCACTTTTTACCCTTTTTGCTAAACTCCGTCTCCGCCCGCTCGTACGTCTCGTGCACGTGATCGCACACGCTGATGACGTCCAACAACGCGTCCCGCATCGCCCCCTGCGCCGTCGCCCCGTTCGCCCCCGTCGTCTGCACGCGCACGTTCACTTTTCGTTCCATCGGGTGCGGCACGCTGTACCCGCACAGACTCACCACGGGATTGGCGTTCAGGACGTATCGCAGCGCGTTCCCGAGGGTGTGATCCTCGTTCTCGATCGTGAACGTGGCCTCGTTGGACGCGCTCGCGCGACCGGCGGCGGACATGACGCGCGCGCGTGAGCGAGTCTCGAGGCGTTCTGTGTGGGGTGTCGCGGGGCCGGCGGCGGGAGAGTTCGACGCGGACGACACGACGGGACATGCGCGCGGGCGCGGTGCGGTGCGCGGTGGTGCGAACGGTGCGCGGCAACGCGCGAGACGCGCGCGAGAGAGGGCGATGCGCGACGGCTCGCGCGACGGGACGACCGGGACGCATGCACGTCCCGAGCGATGCGTTTCAGGGACGGTCGCCCGAGATCGCCGCGTGTGATGCGCTGAAGCGTCTGTTCACGGCGGTCGCCGCGCGAGCGGTTTTGGCCGAAGAACTTGAACGGGCCGAGCGCGAGGGCACGGCGCCGAGCGAGACATACGAGACGTTGAAGGCGTACATGGATGAGAATCCGATTCGGGACGGCAACGCGTGGATGCAAGAGTTGATGTCGAGGGACGACATCACGTCCAGAACGTTGGGATTGAGACTGCTCGAGGTGAGGAAGACGTACGCAGATGAAGTGTTTAATTTCGATGAGATGCAGGAGACGGTGATTTCGGAGGTGAGCAGTGAGAATGATCGTTTAATGGCGGACTACGTAAAACGAATGCTCCCTGGCGTCGGCGAGAGTAAAGAAGACTGAAGAGGTCGCGCGCGCGTGTTTCGCTTTTATTTATTTGTAACAAAAGCACAATTGATGAATGATAATACAATGTTTAATTCTACGCTGATAGAAGCCTTCTAGCACAAGTAACCTCGGCAATTCTGCGCGCCGCAATAACACGGAACCTTGCCATCCTCGCTTTCAAATCTATAATTATACGTCAACTCCTCGCCAGCCTTAACATCCGTTCTGGCAAAGAAAATAATGTGATTTTCGTTATCCACCTTGACGATTTTGGAGTACATGTTGGGGTTGCAACTGTGGTTTGTAAATCGAGCGTAGTTTCCTTGAAACGTGCAGTCCACGACGGTGTCGTCGTCTTGTTTCAAGAGATAGCAATCGACGCCGTCCTCTTCGTAACGCGACTCTCGAATATCGGCAACCGTGCTGCGACACGTCTCGCCCTTAAATTGCGTGACGATGGAACCAGCTTTGTGGAAAACTTTGGCGACGAGGCCCCATCCGTGAATGTTTGACTTTGCAAACGTGAGCCTGTCAGAGTATGTCGCAGTCATGTGTTCAAGTTTCTCGCGCATGGTCATCCCCTGCTGCTCCACGATTTTGCCATCATCCGCGCTCGCACCTTGCCCTCGTGATTTTCTCTCGTTTTGCAGGGCTGCGAACTCTTCCGGTGTGTACTTTTTCGATTCAATCAATTCACGAATGGAATCCCCGCGCGTGCCTCGAACGATGTAAGGAGTCAGGCCCACTATCAGGCGTTTTCCAGTCTTCGGTGGCGGGCCGGTGACCTTGGCGTTCTTGTCGTTCTTGTTGAGACCGAGACGCTTGTACACATTTCGCTGAATTTCTTCAAGCTGCTTGCGACTGAGCTTCCTATTATGCGCGAGCGATGGATCCGTCAAATCGACCATCTCTTCACGGTAGACTTCACAACCCCAAATTTCGAGCCATTTACCGAGCGTGATCAACGTTCTGTTGCTGAGAACGACCTTGATTGCCGATTTCCACTTTTTCGTTCCCTTGACGCCGGTGTGCGCCTCAAACTTTTCCCGATCGATGTAAACCGGACCGTTGTCGGCTGCGACGCATTCCTGGCACAGGCACTCAATCCGACGAGTCTGTACTTGGTACGTCCCCAGGACGCCTCTGCAGACGACGCTCACCATCGTGGGTAAGTCATCTGGAACGTGTGTGCGGTATCCAGTGCTGTCAGACGCTTCGTCGTCGGATTCCTCCATGTAAGGAGCGTCATCTCCCAGAGCGATTCGACGATCGATTTCATCATCTTCAAACTCTTGAGGCACGGAGCAGACGGAAACCGCTTTGTCTGGATTCTTTTCACACGTCCACATGTCGGCGTCGTCTGCTGAGAGCTTTTCCGCGAAACTTTGAGGCACGCGTCGCCATTTTCCACACTGCGGATTCTCACACTGAACCCACGCCTCCTTCTCGCGCGGTTTCTTTGGTTTCGCCAGCTCTGCGATCCTCGCTCGATCGACTGGATTGGACGGCCGCTTCGCCGATTTGAACTTTGCGTTGGCGATCGCCATTTGCATCTCGAGCTGCGTGTTTTTACTTTTACTCAGCTTTTCTCCGGCGGGTAAGAATGAAAGGTCCGGCGCGTCGCCATCGGTAAACTTCAAGTTGAGTGCGTCGCGCGTAAAAGACATCATCTGATCGGTACCGTCGTCAAAGATGAGTTTGTACCGAATGCCCGTACGAGTGATGGTGACATCGATCATCGTGCCATCTTTCCATTCGGGCGCTACGATGGTGCCGACGTCGACTTGGACGCGCCGTCCGACGAGAGCGCGCGCCTTCGCTTCCTCCGTCTTATCGCCGAGCGTGTCATCTTCAAATTGTCCGAGGCCCAGACCCAACAAAGCTTTCGTTTTTCGCACGCGACTGTCGCCTTGATTGTTCTTTTTAGGTTTCTTAGGTTTCTTTCCGGGAAGACCCAACGCTCGCGTGGTTTTGCCCATGTTCGCCAAGACGACGACTTTATTCCGCTCCAACCAGTCGCCGAAAGCTTCCTCTTCGTCTTCATTCGCGCCGTCGTCAGCGACGATTTTAATGGAAAACTTCCACTTTTTCGTGTGCTTCATACCGGCGTGCGCTTCCCACTTGTTGGCTTCCCACAGAGCAGGCGCCGCGCGTTGCTCGATTTCCGCCTCTCGGTCGCAGCGCCTGCACAAGCATCGAATGTACGTATCCGCTGGACGAAACACACCCATCAGCGTCTTGCACCGAACTTTGACCTCAGGTAGCTCGGGACGCGGTACGTTGCCTTTGGGTACGGGAAGACCACCTGGAACGGTCGCGTGTTTCGAATTCGACGCGATGGGTTGTCCTTGTAACTCGCGAGCCGTGTCGTCGGGTGAATCCGCGTCGACCGCCTCGCCCGTTTTACGTTTCTTTGCCGCCGGCGACGAGTGTCGATCATCCGAAACCTTACTCGAAGGGAGCGCGATTTCCGACTCAGATTTTCCGACTTCGACATCGCTGTCGTCGTCCGTCGGCGCGGCGTCGTATTCGACTTCGAGATCTGACAGCTCTTCCATATCTTCGTCTTCGTCTGACGCGTCATCTGACATCTCAACATCTCGCGCGGTTTGATCCTTCGATCCAGACGCTTCCGTGATGGAGTTTTCGATCGTGTCGGTGTCCGTGCGTTCGGCATCTTCATCTCCGTCGTCGTCGTCGTCGTCGTCGTCGTCGTCGTCGTCATCATCCTTGTCGTCTTCTTCGTCAGCGTGCAATACGCGTTTCCGAAGTTTTGGCTTTTTCGCCGCCGAACCCGGAACGTTGACGTCGTTATCATCCTTGATATCCGCTTCCGTTCTCGGGTGACCGATGGGGACGTACGGTCGGAATTTTGCGCAACTCATCAAGTCGTATTCCGAGTCAGAACTCAGCTCGGATTCCTCGGCGTGCTCTTGCGCTTCTTCGCGTTCGCGCTTCTCCTCCTCCGCGCGACGTTCAGCCTTTGTCGCCTTGTTCGCGCCCATGTGAATCAACCGACCCTCTTCGCCTATTCGCATCCCCTTGTCGCCCGAATAAATTTGCGCGCGCTCCGTATCCACGCGACAGTGCCTGTGACAGTACGAGAGAAGTTGCAGCGGCGCCTCTTCGTCTTCTCCGTCATCGTTCGCGTCCATGTACAGACCCGCCGCGCGGGCGCAGAGCGGGTGATACGCGAGGTAACAACCCGGATGACAACACTGGATCTTTGCACCCGTGCGCTGTTTGCACACCGTGCAGAGAAGCGTCCAACGCTCTTTTTGAATGTTTCCGATGTTATCGATCGGTTCCATGCGCTCGATGTCCAACACCGTCGTCTCGGGAATCCATTGACAACAGGCGCTGTGCGCCCAGAGTGAAGGAATTGTGGTCGGTTTGAGAGCGCCTCCCGCGACCGGACACAGGCAGCACAACGGCGTCTCGCTCACCGCACCGCCCGTGTGCTCGCACGAACGACACAACCAACCGACGGTGTCGTCGGGGATATCCGGGACGCCGTAGCACGACTGGTGCACGGTGACCGCGCACGCCTCGCACGTGATGAGCTGGTCGTAATCGAAATCGCGTTCGTCGTCGCACACGGCGCATCGATCGACGCTCCAACTCACCTGAACTATCTCGTAATCCAACTCCTTTTGTGTTTTTTGCGTTTCTTGCCCGCCTCCATCCTCGCGCTGCGTTCGTTTGTCGAAATCGCTCCCGTCCAAAAAACGTCCGATGGGCATCTTTGCCGGTTCAATCATGCGCAAAGATGCCTTCCATTTCTTGGCTTGTCCCATGCCGGCGTGTTTTTCAAACTCAGTCGGCGACATGAACTTGGCTTCGCCCGCACAATCTGAGCACTGGCACAGCACTTGATTCGAGCGAGTGTAATAGTCGGCGGCGACGCCATTACAAATCACCGCGAGCTTCTCCGGCATGGTGCTTCCGTCCGGTAATTTGGAGATATCTCCCGCCTTTGAACGCCTCGAGGCTTTATTTGCGTCCGCGTTTCTCGACGCCTTCTCCACGCGCTTCGTCTCGTACTGCTCCGGATGAAGAATCTTGTCGTACCGCTTTTGTTGTTGCTCGTCGAGCTCGCCGTTTCGAAACATGTCGAAAATCATCTCCCTGAACCGATCGGCCTCGTCCTTGGCCATGTCTTCGTACTTTTGACGCTCGCTTGGCTCTAAGTCGCGCCAGGCGGCGCCCTGGGCGCGATAAATCTCGGCAAAATCTATGTTTTCATCGCCGTTTTCATCCTTGAAGCTTTGAAAGAAATCCGCCGAAAAGAGCTGCCACGAACTCTTCGGACGCTTTGGCACGGTATTTTGTTTCTTCGACACCGCGTGCGGGGACTTGATCGTCGGCGACCTGGGCGTCATTCTTGGTAGTTTTACCATCTTGGGCATGCGTTTGAGCGCCGCTCGCGCCTCTATGACCGCCTTGGACGGACGACCGACGCGCGGTTTGCTCACAAGCTTTTCCAACCGTTTTCGTTCGCGAATCTGCGCCTTGCGCTCCTCTTCCGCGCGCGCCAGCTCCGCGAGCCTCGCTTCCTCAGCTAATTGTTCTGGTGATTTATTTCTACACAAAGGGCACTCGTACGCCAGCTCCTCGCCGTTTTCCGCCTCCCTATCCAACACCTCGGCGGCGCGCGCGTCGCACTCTCGATGAATCCACTTGTCGCACCTGTCGCACCCCACCATCGGGTCCCCCGCGCTCCAGTGCCACACGCGATCGCACACCGGACAAAACTGACCATCTTTGTGTAACTTTTGACACAATCGACACCGTCCCTGCGCCGTCTTGAGTTTCAATCCCTCGTCTCCGACGACGCCGCACGACGTGCACCGCGGCTCCTCGTTCGCCGCCACCATGCACGGCAAACCGAACGAATTCATCCCCAACACCTCCTCTTTCCCGTCCTCCGCGCCGTCCTCGTCCCCATCACCACCCATACCACCGAAAGCATCTATTCCTAACCTCGGATCGCCACCGTTCGCCGCCACGACTTCCCGCGCCTCGTCGCACGCCTCTCGAAACGCCGCCGGCCGCAACTTTTTCGGCACCGTCTGCGCGAAATACCTCTCCGCCCACGCGTGCGCGCGATACCTCGCCAATCGATCGACGGTGGCCCAACAATAATCCCTCTCCCGTCCTCGCGTCCCGCTCGGTCCGAAAAACATCACGCACACGCTCTCCGGTCGACACTCGCGCCGCACGCCCTCCGGCGCGTCTCGCGGGTCCACCACCACCCCCGGCCACATCGGTTCCGACGCCTTCTCCCCCGCGCGCGCGAACACGACGTCTCCGGAGAGGTACATCTCCAACGTCGCGTCGTCGTCGTCGTCGTCGTCGCCGCCGTCGTCGAATTCTCGCGCGGGCCCGGGCGCGAACGCCTCCCTCGTCCCCGGCGCGTCGACGCCGTCGTCGTCGACCCCACCCGCGCGCGCGTCGCGCGTCCACGCATCGACGTCGACGTCCATCGCGACGCGACGCGCGTCCGCGCGTCCGCCCGCGCGTCCGCCCGTCCGCCCGTCGTCCGGTAACGCGGCGTCTCGCGCGGCGTCTCGGCGTCGCGTGCGGTCGGTCGCCGGTCTCGCCTCGCGCACACACGGGTGGTTTCACCACTACATACGGTCACGTCTCACGTACACCAAGGGTGTTTTCCCCAATACGCGAGAAGAACAGAAGAACGCGCGCGAGACGAGATCGTGTCTCGGCAGCCTCCCCCCACGCGTGACCGGTCGTGACTCACCCCGACCCGACCCCACTCGCGAATCTCCGACACGTCTTCGTCATCGAATCTCCGAAACGTCGCGGGCGTGCATCTCTCGTGTCCGTGTGGTTCACATCATGGGCCTTCGTGTGTCTTCAATACGTACCAAACGACCGATTTGGACGACGCGGTATGCACCCGCGCGCGCGGACGATCGACCACCGTGGTGGCGACGACGCGATGATGTGTGGTGGCGGTCCGTCGTCGTCGCGTCATCCCGCGACGCGACAGTGCGCGCGAACGCGGACGAGCGCGGGGCGAGCGCGTGAAGCGGTCGAGGGAAGGAATTTTGAATCGCACCGCGCGCGTTCCACCGAACGACGCTCGACGTCGCGCGAACGACCGGTCGGACGTCGCGCGCGCCGATTTTGATTGCGTGTTGGGATCGATCGATCGATTGGTTTGCGATTCGCCGTGAAGGGGACTCGTGAGGAGTCGTGACTCAAGACTCGTCGACGGAGACCTCCACGGCGCGATGAAGGCGGGGACGACGACGACGCGCGCGACGTCGAGTCCGACGACGCGACGAAGCGCGGCGATGAAACGTAATCTTCTCGCGCGCGCGACTGAATCGGAGGAATCGGACGCGGTCGCGGACGCGCGCGAGGTGGACGCGCACGGACTTCCCAGGAGCGATAGCGCGATGACGCTCCGAGGGGTGAGCGCGAAGACGACGGCGACGCGCGGCGAGGCGGAGACGACGATGATGCCGGAGACGATGCCGGAGACGACGACGACGACGACGACGACGACGTGTGCGCCGGAACGACGGTGGTACAGAATGGTGAAGATGCACGACCACGGAGTGTGCACGACGGCGGTGGCGGACGCCGAGTTGGCGCTGCTCGAGGCGAGCATCTTGCGAAGCGCGGCGCCGTCTGGATGCGAACGGATGGTGGGTGCGTCGGGAGGAGGAGGAGGTGGTGTGGCGTGGAACGTGAACAGGCCGTGTTCGAGCGGCGAGGACGGTGAGCGAGGGCGGTGGGCGCCGGATGACGCCGAGTACGAGGTGTACGCGGCGAGCGGATTCGCGGGCGAGGCGCGGGACGACTCCGCCTCGGCGTGGGAACGCGGCGGAGACGCGAGCGCGAGCGCGGTGAACGCGAGCGTGAACGCGCCGACGAATGTGGTGGCGAGTAACGGCCACATGAAGCCCGGTGGACCGTGCGATCACTGCGGAGCGGTCGATTCTCCGCAGTGGAGACGAGGTCCGGCGAGCAAGCCGATGCTCTGCAATGCGTGCGGAACGAGGTACCGACGAACGAATAGTCTCGGACCAGCGCCATCGAGTAGGATGGCGACGCCTGAAAAACGTAAGAACGTCTCTCAAAACGACGCTCGCGGTAAAAAGAGCGCGCGATGCGCCGTCGGCGGAGATAACGGAAAGTTTTCTCGGGCGCACGCCGTGGTGTACTAAAGAAACGGAGCGCGCGCGCGCGCGCCGTCGCCCCACCCTCACGTCTTATCTATCTATATTTAGTGAAAGGCAACGTATTGAGACAATGCATTTATAGCCTAGAGCCGCGATGATTTACGTTTAAAACAACAACAAGTCATCTATTACAAAGCCGCGCCCGGGCGCGAGACGCGAGGTCCACTCCACGTCCTCGCGTCCAGAAGCGCGGCTCTCACTCGCCTCTGGCCAGGAGATGCTCGCGCAGCCACGTCTTTTTCGCCAAGAGCTGCGCTCGCCGTCTCTCCAGCTTGGCGTCGTCTTCGCGCGCGAGCGCCATGAGTCGCGCAGACTTTGAATTCATGCTCGCCGCGAAGTTTGATTCGTTCCCGGGACTCACGGATGCGCTCGTTTCGTCGACGTCGGGCGCGTGAATCGCCGGCGGCGGTTTCGATGCCGGTGACGAGGCGAAATTACGCAGACGGTTTCCAAACTTTTCGAGCTTTGAACCGGCGATGTCAGTGATCTTTTCCATCTGACTCGTCAGTGAACGAAGCGACGTGTGCGCGGAATCAGCCTCGCGAGACGCGCCTGGCGATGAAGACAATGCGGTG
>Ga0181581_10002121_pt1 | contig 15471 bp, 10 predicted proteins | sample 071ome_22_FD_132433 | JGI IMG/M metagenome (GOLD analysis project Ga0181581, IMG submission 132433) | Coastal salt marsh microbial communities from the Groves Creek Marsh, Skidaway Island, Georgia - 071404AT metaG (megahit assembly) | ecosystem: Environmental > Aquatic > Marine > Intertidal... | reverse complement strand
TCGCTCGGCCCGCGCGTCTCGCCGCCTCCGCGTCTCGCGTCACCCGCATCGCACGCTCCATCGCCACTGATTCGCTCGCACCGCTCGCTCGCGACCCTTTCCTGCGTCCTCTCGCATCACTCGTTCGTCGAGTCGCGCCGTCGTCGTCGCGAGGCGTCGCGTAACACCGCACCGTCGTCCACCCGCCCGCCGCAACGCCCATCTCGCGCATGCGTTTCGGGGACATCGTGACGTGCGCCCGCGCGCCTATGTTGGACGCCACCGGTTCGTTCGCGTCGAGCGTCACCATCGCGATGTGTGCCTCGTCGTCCACGGTCGCGCGCGCGGTCTCGACGGCGTCGTCGTCGTCAACGTCGCGGCGTCCCGAGGAATCCACCGCCGGCGGCGGCGATGGGGACGCGCATCTCTCGCGCCCCTCGCGCGTTCGCGGCGGCGTTCGTGCGTGACGTCCGCGACGCGCGTCGCGAGGCGTCTCGTCGCGACCGCGTCGCATCGCGCGCGCGATCGAGCGCGGCGCCGCGGGAGGACGAAGAGTGAAGTATGAGAATCTCTTTTGGTATTTTTTTACAAGAGCGGTAAAACAAAACAAAAACGACGACGCGATGCGATCCATCCATCGTGTCACTCACTCACGCCTGTTGAAGCGTTTGATCGAAGTGCCACGCGGCCATGCCGTCGCCCGGCGGTCCCATGCGAAGGAGTGTCGCCACCATTTCGCTCACCTCGCGCACGCTCTGCACCTGCGGCTCCAACATTTGCCCCTCGATGAAATCGCACATGTGCGCGTCCCCGGCGGCGTCCGCCACCGCGTGCAGCTCGCACAATTTATCGTTATTCAATTTCTCCAGACTGAGACTGAGTTCGAGGGCGTAGAGCGCGCATCCCTTGTCGGAGTGTTCGTATTCGGTTTGCGGCGGAAGCAATTGTTGCAACTCGACGCGCCCGCCTCTCAAGTTCATGTATTCCATCAACTGTTCGGCGTGCGCGCGCTCCTCGAGCGACTCCTTCTTAAAGTGTTCGGCGAATCCCTTCAACGCGACGTTGTCTCGGGAGAAATACGCCCACATGGCGTGGTAAATGTACGACACGTTGTACTCGACGTTGATTTGCGCGTTGAGCGCGCGTTCGCACTCATTCGAGAATCCACTCCTCGCAAACGAAAAGTCCACCGATTGCGTCACCGGATGCGCGGATTGCGCCTCGACGATCGCCTTGGAGACTATTTGCTCGCTCTCCGCCGACGCGCAGACGCGGGCGACGCGCGATCGGTGGTGCATTCGACGTCGATTGGTTGACGATCGACGGGTACACGACACCGACGACGACGACGGAACGAAGATCGCGCGCGCGTCGGCGCGAGCGATGGACATGACGGTGGAGATGAACGTGCGCGCGCGGACGAGGCGGGACGACGCGCGGCGCGGAGGTGCGGCGCGAATTGACGTCGATGGGTGATGATGCCGAATGTCCGAAGATGTTGAAGATGACGACGCGACGACGACGACGGGCGATCGTCGGCACACGCGCGCGCTCGACCGCGATGACGACCGAGGGCGCGGCGAGCGCAACGGCGCGTCGCGCGTACGCGGTGGCGCACGGGTGGGAACACGCGAGCGCGCTGAGCGCGGCGCAGAGCGCGGCGTTGGGAACGGTGGCGCAGGCGGTGATCGGAACGAAATGGCGACGAGAGGTGGCGCGCGCGCGCGTGGACGCGCGCGAAGGGGCCGATAGAGGCGAGATGGGTCGAGACGCGCGCGCGAGCGAGGGGGGGAGGGAGGCGTCGACGAGCGAGGATGAGGGAGGGGAGGGGAATCTCTCGAGCGCGCGCGCGTTTTACGCGTGGTACGCGGGCGTCGAAGAAACCGTGGATGAAGAGCGTCGAGAGACGCACAGACGACGCGCGGACGCGTTGCGAGCGGAGATTGAGCTTCGGGAGTCGTTGTTACAGCTATACGATGCGGTGGAGCGTGGGTTGGTGACCATGGCGGAGAAGCGCGCCGAGCTCAAGACGCGGTCGCGGCGAACGCAAGAGGAGAGCGAACGCATGATCGCGGAGAAGGATCGATTAGAGGAGTTTGCGGACGCGTTGCGAGATAAATTGAATTATTTCGATCAGTTGGAGAAGGTTGCGGAGCAGTTTCAGGCGGGGGCCATCATATCGGCGGCGAGCGACGCGAGCGGATCCGAGGTGGCGCCTCGCGAACAGATTTTATCGATGTTGAAGCGATTGGACGATTGTCTCGAGTTTGTGGCGTCGAATCCGCAGTACGCGACGAGTGGAAGCTACGGAACCAAGTTTAAACAGTTGCAGACACGCGCGATGAGTACAGTGCGCGAATACTTTGTCTCGGCGCTTCGCAAGGCGACGAAAAACGTGCAAGACGCCGCCAAGGGAAAGAAGGGCTCGAGCGGTGAGTACGACGAAGTCGTCGTCGACGAGGGAAGCGAGACCGCGCTGTTGTACGTGCGATTCCGCACGGGTGCAATCGAGCTGAGTAATCTCACGGAGGAGCTCGAAAAGCGAGGGAATCACGAGGAGTACGCCGCGCTGTTGTCCGACTGTCACGTCTTGTATTGCGAGCAACGCGCGGCGCTGCTCACGGGTTCCGTGCGCGCCAAGATGCGCGCGATCGCGATGGCAGAGCGAGGCAAAGACGTTCTCGCCCTCGCCAGGATCGGTACCGCGTACTTGGTAGAGGTGTGCCAGGCGGAGTACGGATTATTCAAACACTTTTTCCCGCAGACGGATCCCACCGGCGCCTTGTCGGCGCTGATGATTCCTCTCGGGACGTATTTGAGCGACATCTTGAGACCGAAATACATCTCCATCACGGATTTGGCGCTCCTCGCGCAGCTCGTCGAGGCTCTGAAGAGTGAAATCCTCGAGGACATCGCCAAGAAGACTGAAAACGCGTTGGCGCTGGAACCGGCGTTGCGTCGAATCATGTCCGACGTGCAAGAGCGATTAATCTTCCGCGCGCAAACGTACGTCAAGGATCAAGTTGGAAACTATCGAGCGACCGCGGATGATTTGGACTTCCCGGCCAAGCTCGTGCGCGCGCTGCAAGCGAAATCCAAAGGCGACAACGTCGAGGACGACATCGCCAATTGGTATCCGCCGCTCGAGCGCACGCTCACGTGCCTGTCTAAACTCTATCGCAGCGTCGAGGTGAAAACGTTCGCTGGTTTAGCGCAAGAGGCCGTGTCGCTGTGCGCGGATAACATCGCCGGCGCCGCGCAGACGGTGTCCACCAAGGCGACTCCCGTGGATGGACAACTCTTCCTCATCAAGCACCTCATCATTCTTCGCGAGCAAATCGCCCCCTTCAACGCCGAGCTCGCGGTGTCGGTGAAAGATTTAGACTTTACGCATATGCGTGGGCACGTGCGACGCATGTTCGGCGGCGAGATGTCCTTCTTTTCGCTCAATTCGGACAACGCGTTTTACCAGCTCGCCTCGGAGGGCCGACCGCGTGTCGTTGAGAGCAAAATCGATTCCAAAAAGGAACTCGAGAAGCAACTCAAGGCGGCGTGCGAGGCGTACATCATGACCATCACCAAAGAAGTTGTCGATCCGATGCTCAGTTTCATCACCAAAGTCACGGCATTCCGCGTGTCGTCGTCTTCTCAGGGCAAGGCGCTCAGGGACGCCGCCTTCGCCTCGGAGGAGAAGCTCGCCGCCGTCGCCTCGCAGGTCAAAACCGCGCTCGCCGAGCGACTTCCCAAGGCCATCTACACCATGAACCTCTACTTGAACTCGGAGTCCACGCGAGAGGCGCTGTTGAAACCGATCAAGAGCAACATCGCCGAGGCGTTCGCGCAAGTCGCCGCCGTGCTCGAGCGCGACTTTCCCGCCGGCACGGCGGCGCGCGTCGGCGTCCTCGATCCCGCGCAACTCGCCGCCGCCATGGAGGACGCCGACGCGAGCACGCAGTAAAGAAAACCTAGTACCATCGATTCATTCTCATTAATGTCACGCGAGATGATGTAGCGACGCACGTCGACGCGCGTCCCGTTCCCCGCCGTCCGGCGTCCCGGAGCTCTCCGGACGATATCTCCCAATCTGCGCATCCGCACACCTCGCGGCCTCGCGCGGCGTCATGACGTCCGGCGGTGCGGTCGAGATCGACCATGGTGGTCGTTCCGACGCGCCCGACGAGGACGCGAGCGACACGGCGCGTCTCATCGGCGACGCGCGCGCGCGCGAACGACGCAACACCAAGTCCTTGGCGCGCGTCTCGACGCTTCGTTTGATCGGCATGAACGCCTTCTTCTTCGCGTACGGCGCGTGGATCAGCTCGTTCGCCATCGTCACGTTACCCTACGAGTCGACGATGTTCTTTCCCGAGGCGGACAGCGTGGCGCTGGGGGCGTTCATGATCATCGCCGGCGCGTCGCAGTTGAGCGGGCCGTGGGCGGGATACGTCTCGGATCGGTCTCGACACGCCATGGGGCGGCGACGACCGATGATCGTGCGCGGTGGGATGTGTGTGGGACCGTGTTTGGTGATGATGTTCGTGGCGAGGACGTACGTGGACGCGCTCGCGGCGTGGGCGCCGACGTGTTATTACGTCGCGTTCACGCTCACCATGGTGGCGCTCAACGTCATGTACACGGCGGCGACGGGATTGGTGCCGGATTTAGTGCCCGAGGAGCAGACTGGGGAATCGAATGGGGTGTTGGCGGCGATGAGCGCGGCGGGGGCGTGCGCGTCGTTCGTGTACACGATGGTGTACCCGGACGTTTCGACGTTGTATTTCTTCTACATGGGATTATTGGTGACGTGCGTGCCCATCACGTGTTACTGCGCGAACGAGGCGTCGTCGTTAGAGGATGAGGACGACGAGGAGAGCAGCGATGGGACGTCGCGTCGAGAGGTGGATTTTTCGTGGCGAGAGCTCGCGCAGAGTTACGTCATCTCGCCGTCCGTGCCGGAACAAAAGAGCTTCTTTTGGTTATTCGTTTGTCGAACGCTCTATTACACCGGCATCTCGGCTCAAGTGTTCTTGCAATATCTGCTCCGCGATACCGCGGTGAAGGAGGACGGCAGCGGCCTCTCCGGTAGAGAACCGCAACAGACGGTGGCACGATTATCGTTCATCGGCCAAGTTGGCGGCATGTTGTGCGCCTATCCCGCCGGTTTACTCAGCGACGCCCTGGGCCGACGACCGCTCATCGTCGTCGCGTGCGTCGGCATCATCTCCGTGTACATCATGTTCATGCGCGTGCACAATCTCTCCACCATCATGTACATCGGCGCCTACTACGGCGCCATGAACGGCATGTTTCTCAGCGTCGACTACGCCCTCGCCATCGACTGTTTACCCAGCCGAGACGACGCCGCGCGCTGGCTCGCCATCTGGGGCGTCGCCAGTTTCATCGGCACCTCCATCGGTCCCACCATGTTCTCCCTCATCCTCCACTTCGCCCCCGATCCCGACGACGGTCGCGCGTACGGGTCCTCCCAAGCCGGCTACGACGCCATGCTCCTCGCCGGCGCCGCCTGGATGGTTCTCTGCGCCGGCTTTCTCGTCTTCGTTCGCCCGAACAAGGTGCGCGCGTCGACTTAGTCCTCCATCTTAGCACTGTTTGTACGTCTTACGCTCTGTATACAAAACTCCATCCTCGCGGCGCCGTGTCCGCTCGTCTCCCCTTTCGATGACGCCACGCGCGATTGATTCATCCGCGCGCGTCGCACACACCGACGCGCGCACGACCGACCGACACACCGACCGAGAAACGAGACGCGATACGAACCCGATGCCTTGCCTCTGCGGCCCCCGAGACGTGCTCTCGTCCGTGTCGTGGGACGCCTTCGCCAAAGATGCGCTCGTCGAGGACGATTCGTCTCTCGCGCGCCCAACCGAACGCGCGGGAACGACGCGCGCGAGGCTTCGAAAGCGCCACGCCGTCGGTGAGACGGCGCGAGAGACGCGCGCGAAGACGATCGGGACCGACAAGGCGCGACCGCGGGAGGCGAGGACGGAGGCGGCGACGCGCGCCATCGAGGCGTCCATGCGCGGGAATTTGCTCTTCGCCGAGTTGAACGCCGACGCCAAGGCGAGAGTCGCCGACGCGATGACGCCGATGTGGGTCGATGCGGGCGCCGTCGTCGTCGAACAAGGGTGTGAGACGTGTGAATATTATTACGTCATCGAGATCGGGGAGGCGCGGGTGATGAAGAACGCGCGCGGAGGCGACGAGACCCGGCGGAGTCTGTCGGACGATTCGGCGAGGGACGACGCGAGGCGGGCGTCGAGCGACAAAGGCGTGACGTACGACGCGGCGACGGCGAGAGAGGTGGCGACGCTCGGACCGGGACGAGGATTTGGAGAGTTGGCGCTGTTGTATTCTTGTCCGAGATCGGCGACGGTGGTGGCGAATACGCCGATGAAGTTGTGGACGCTGCACGCGAGCGCGTTCAAGGCGATTAAACGCTCCGTCGCCACGCGGGATGATTCCGACATGCTCGATTTGCTTCAGCGCGTCGAATTGTTCAACGCGCTCTCAGAGCATCAGCTCTCGGCCATCGTCACCGCGGCGAAGAGAGAGACGTACGAGGCGAACGATGCGGTGTTTCATCAGGGCGACGCCGGGAATTGCTTTTACATTGTCGAACGCGGCGAGACAAGCGTGCGCGTCGACGGTCACGAGGTGGCCAAGCTGTCTCGAGGCGATTACTTTGGTGAACGCGCGCTGATCAATAACGAACCTCGCGCGGCGACTATCGTCGCGACGACGGACCTGTCGTGTCTGGTGTTGAACAGGAAAACCTTCGTCTCCATGCTCGGCTCCATCGAAGAGGCGAGATGTTTCGCGGGATTGGCCGAGTGTCCAACCTTGGCGCCTTTGAGCGACACGCAGCTCACCGACATCGCGAGCTCGATGAAAATGCAAACATTTGTCGAAGGAGACGTCGTATTTCGAGAGGATACGGTCGGGGATGCGTTTTACGTCATCATTGACGGGACGTTTTCCGTGACCATCGAGTCGGCGAGCCAACCCATGGCGACGCTCACGCGAGGACAGTATTTCGGTGAACTCGCCCTGTTGCGCAAGGACAAACGTGCAGCCACGGTGACGTGCGCGAGCGCGCGCGCCAAGGTTGGGTACATGACGAAATCAACCTTTGAAAAGAAACTCGGCAGTCTCGAGGTGTTGCGAAAGACGTGGCGATTGGACACTCTGAGCAAGGTGTCCATCTTCTCCAAACTCTCCACGAATGAGATCAAAGCGTTGGCGGACGATTTGACGGACGTCTCTTTCGGCGCCGATCAAGTCATCATTCGCCAGGGCGACAAAGGGGACGCCATGTACATACTCGAATCCGGCGAGGTGGAAGTCGTCGACGAAAAGACGCTCGACGACGACAAACAGCCACGACTATTGTGCAAACTCGGGCCGCAATCGTACTTTGGCGAGCTCGGGTTGCTCAATTCAGACAAGCGTGCCGCCACCGTGCGCGTGCCGAATCGAGCGACGGCGCTCATCATCACCCGACGAACCTTTGAGCAACATTTAGGCAAGCTGACGAATATTCTCAAGCGCAACGCCGAGGAAATGTACGCCAAAAAAGGCATCGCCGCGCACAAGAGACCCGTCGCGGCCAAGCTCGAAGACCTCGAGCCGGTCGGTTTCTTGGGCGTCGGTTCATTTGGACGCGTCACGCTCGTCTCACACGGTGGCGAGACGTACGCGTTGAAGGAAATCGGCAAGGCGCAAATAGTCTCTCGCGGTTTGGTCGACCACGTCTGGAGAGAAAAAGAGACGATGAAAGAGTGTGACTCGCCTTTTCTCGTCAACCTTCGCCAGACCTACGTCAACGACGTCTCCATCTTCATGCTCATGGATACGGTGCTCGGCGGCGAGCTCTTCACGTACGTGCACTCGAGACGGGCGCCGCTTCCCGAATCGCACGCCAAATTTTACGCGGCGTGCGTTGTGTTGGCGTTCGAGTATTTGCACGATCGCCACATCGTCTACCGAGACTTGAAACCAGAAAACGTGCTCATTTCATCCAACGGGTACGTGAAAGTGGCGGACTTTTCGTTCGCGAAGAAACTCGCCAAGGGTTTGAAGACGTTTACGCTCTGCGGCACACCGCAATATCTCGCGCCGGAACAAATCCAACAAACGGGTCACAATCGCGCCGTCGATTGGTGGGCCCTCGGCGTGTTCATCTACGAACTCGTCAACGGACGTCCACCCTTCAATCAAGACGACCACTATCACATGTACAACGCCATCAACGACGTCAAGTTTCTCTTCGCCACGCAAAACAGCGCCTCTCTCCGCGCCGTCATCCTCGGCTTTCTCCGCCACATGCCCGCCGGTCGTCTCGGCATGGGTAAATGCGGCGTTCGAGACATCAAGCGTCACGAATGGTTCGCATCGGACATTAACTGGCCCGCGCTCGCGAATCAACGCGCGCGCGCTCCGTACGTGCCCGCGCTCGATTCGTCGGCGGATTTGAGACACTTCGTCGACACCGGCGACGACGTTCCGGGACATTCCAAGAAATGGGGCCCGTACGTCTCCGTCGGTCGCTTTAAAGACTTTTAATCAATCAACCTTGTATGTATGTACCATTAGACGCTCACACAGTCGCGTCCGCCATCGCGGACTCGAGTCTCGATTTGCCGCGCTATCCGCACCGTCGTCCCACCATCAATCCATCGCGTCCATCCCGCACACGCGCGCGCGTCATGGCCGCCCGCGCACCGACGCCCGCGCGCACGGCGCCGTCCCCGACGTCCTCCACCGCGCGTTCGCGTCTCGCGTCTCGCGTCTCGCACCGTGCGCGACCGTTCGCGCGAACCGCCGCCGCGATGACGGGCCAGCCTGTCGCGCCCGGATACGACTCGCACTTCCCACCGCCGCGCGATGATCGACGCGCCGGGGTCATCATGCACCCGACGAGTCTTCCCGGACCGTACGGCATCGGCGACGCGGGTCCGCAGGCGCGCGCGTTCGTGGATTGGCTCGCCAAAGGGAAGATGCGCATCTGGCAGGTGTTGCCGCTCGTGCCGCCGGGCCGACCGATTCCGGGCGTGCGGGAGGACTATTGGTCGCCGTACAGTGGACGCGACGCGCACTGTGGGAACACGTTGATAATCTCTCTGGATGATCTCGTCGCGGACGGGCTGCTGGCGCGAGAGGATTTACCGAAGGCGTACGGCGGGTGCGCCAACGTCGATTTCGGCAACGTGGCGGCGACGAACGAACCGTTGATTGAAAAGGCTGCGAAAAAGTTGTTATCGATGGAGCGAGGGAGTGGATTGCGCGGTGAATACGACGTGTTTTGTGCGAGAGAGGACGTCAAGGCGTGGTTGGATCCGGCGGCGACGTTTGACGCCATCGACACCGTTCCCGAGTTGGTGGGGAGGTATTGGTGGGATTGGCCGGTCGAGTATCGCGATCGACACGAGGACGCGCTCGCGGCGATCGAGCGCGAAAAGGCGGATTCGATCGAGGTTTTTAAGGCGACTCAATTTTTATTTCACTCGCAGTGGATCAGATTGAAGAAATACGCCAACTCGAAGGGTGTTTCCTTGGTGGGCGACATGCCCATTTACGTCGGCGGGCACAGCGCCGACGTGTGGGCGAACCAACATTTATTCTTGCTCGGTGACGATAAGAAGCCGTCCGCGCTCGCGGGCGTGCCACCGGACGCGTTTTCTGACGACGGGCAGTTGTGGGGGAACCCATTGTTCGATTGGAACGCGCACGCGGCGACGGATTACGCATGGTGGGCGCAACGACTCAGACGCACGCTCGAGCTTCACGACGAGGTGAGAATCGATCACTTCCGCGCGTTCGCGGCGTATTGGGAGGTCGAGGCCGGCGCGCCGACGGCGAAATCTGGTCGATGGATGGTAGGTCCCGGGGTGGACATGTTCGAAAAGCTTAAATCCACGCTCGGTGACGCGAAAATCGTCGCTGAAGATCTCGGCGTCATCACCGCCGACGTCGTCGAATTGCGCGAGGCATGCGGTTTCCCGGGCATGGTCGTCCTTCAATTCGCTTGGGGCGGCGACGGTCGCAACCCGCACCTGTTGCACAACCACTACGAAAACTCCTTCTGCTACCCCGGCACGCACGACAACGAAACGTCTCAGGGGTGGTACGCGCAACAAGACGAGGACACCAAGCGTCGACTCGAGGCGTACGCCGGCATCGCCTACGGCGACGGCGCGTGGGGCATGATCAAGGCTGGCATGTCCAGCGTCAGCAAAGCCTGCGTCTTCACCATGCAAGACGTCCTCGCGCTCGGCAACGAGGCTCGCATGAACACCCCTGGCGTCGCCGACGGCAACTGGTCCTGGCGCGTCGGCGAGCCCGGCGTCTTCGATACCCTCGACGCCGAGGCGCACAAGCTCGCCAGCCTCGCCACCGTGTACGACCGCGTCGCCACCGTCGACGCAGCCTCCATGCGCGATTCGTGTCACGCCGTCGCTGGTAAGGGTCGCGGGGGCATCTTCGGTCTCGGTTTCGGCATCTTCTGAGCGCGGCGGGCGCCGCGAGAGAGAAAACCGCCGAAACCGACGTCGACGCCGCCCGTCCCCCCTCGACCGCGCGCGTCTCCATCGAGAAGGAACGAACGAACGGACGCGTACAACTAACTGATGAATATTAAAATGAAAAAGCAAAACGAACGCCCACCATCGCGCGCGTCCGAGCCCGCCCGCGCCCACTCACCGCGCGACGCCCGTCTCGCCCGCCCGCTCACGCGCGCTCGAGCTCATCCTCCCCCAAGTGCGCGATGAACGTCTTCCCGTCCCCGTTCGGCACCGGCAGCGCCACCTTACACGGTAAAGTCGCGCTCGTCGTCGTGCCCTGGTGCGAATCCGCCCTCGACTCGACGACACCGACCATACCCTTGAGATCGACGCCCTGTCCCTTGGATTTCGGGACGTGGTAGGCGCGCACGTCGGCGGTGACGCGGACGGCGTCCCCGACGGCGAATCGCGCGACGATGGCGACGCCTCGCGACGTAGAACGACGGGAAGAGCCGCGGGCGTCCGTCGTGAACGACGAGACGCGGGTGTGTGCGAGAGATGGCGTCGCGGTGCGCATGGTGACGTGCGTGAGTGTGCGGATAAGGTGGCGATCCACGGCGAGGCGAGGCGACGAGGCGAGGCGAGGCGAGCGCGTCGGGAGGGAAATTCGTGGGGCGTGTACTGCGCGTGCGTGACGCGGGACGGCGCGAAGACCGCGTGAGTGTTACAAAAATGAATGGTGCGCGTCGTGTCGTGTCGTCGTGAGGACGGACATCGCGCGCGTCGTGGCGACGTCGCGCGCGTCGCGGCGAAGACGTCGCCGAGACGAGGAGACGCGAGACGCTGGCTATAAAGCGCGCGGCGAACGATAAACGTCTCCGACGAGCGTGAGAACGGTCCGTCACGCGTCGGCGTCACCGTCTGGTCGTTCGGTGTGTTCGCGGAGACTGGCGGCGAGCGCGGCGCGGAGTTCGGCGTCGTCGTCGTCGTCTTCGGGCTGGGCGGCGGCGGCGGCGGCGAGATCCGCCGCGCCTTGTTCGCCCATGCTCAGCGCGAGCGCCTGTTGAAGCAACGCGTCGTCGTCGAGCATCATCGGATCCGCGGTGGTCTGTTGCGCGTCATCCGCGGACGCGGACGCCTCGGCCGTGCCCTCGGCGGCGGGCGCGTCGCCCCCCTGGGCGCCTCCGTTTTCGCCCGCCGCCGCCGCCGCCGCTTCTTGACGCGCGCGCTCCTCCTCGAGCGAGATTCGAAGCGCCATCATCAACGCAGGATCGTCCCCCATGTCCCCCATGTCCCCGAAACCTTGCATCGCCGCCTGGGACTGCGCCGCCGCCGCCGCCGCCGCGAAACCGCTCCCGCCCGCCGGTCCGTCTTGATTAAAGATGGCTGTCCCACACAACACGTCCGACAAATTCGCTCCGGGCTCGACGACGACTAAATTTGAGTTATTATTCTTGTTCACGCTCGCCATGAACGCCTCGAGCTTCTCCCTATTCGTCTCGACGTCCCCGAACGACACCACGTCCACCGCCACGTTGCACTTGCGCAACTTTTTCCCCACCGCCGTCAACTCACTCTCCGTCTCCATCACCGGACTTCCGATGAACAACACGATGCGCATGCGCTGGTGTTTATTCTGTCGATGTTTCAGCGCCAGATGCGCCACCTGCACCCCGACGCTCACGTTTATCTCCCCCTCGATTTTCACCCCGTGCACCGAGTTGAGCACCGCGCCTAAATCCTGCGTCGGCGTCGTCAACACTCGCGGCGCTTTCCCCGCCAACGACAACACACCGACCGCGTTCTCCGGATTACTCTGCGTCTTCGCACCGGCGAGTAAATTCACCGCATCCGCCTCCGCCTGTGCGTCGAGACCCGTCGTCGTCAGTCAACCCGATGCGCGTGAAAATCCCACCGTTCGTTCGATCGTCGCGTTCGTCGCGCGCGTCGTCGCGCGCGTCGCGCACCTGTAACCGCGTCGGCGCGTAATCACTGTTTCGAACGTGTTCGCTGTTATCGAGACATAAAATCGTCGCCTCGAGCACCATGACGCCGCGAGACGACGAGTGCGGATCGGGGCGAGATCTTTCTCGTCGGGGGCGAAAACCGAGCTCGCGGACGCGCGACGACGCGCGCGGCGCGACGTAAGAAAGGATGCGAACGGTGTACACGACGAAGAGATGGAATTAAACGATACCGTTGAAATCGTCTCCCTCCCACCCGGCGTCGTAGATGGACCTGGCGACGCCGTCGACGTCCATGCGCTCGGCGCCGTCGCGAGCGTCGCGCGCGGCGTCGGGCGTGAGCGCGTCCCATCCCGGAGGCATGTCGGCTCTCTTCGGTAACGCGCTCGGCGTGAAATCCGGCGCGCGGAGTGGTGGGAGTTTGGGAAGCGGGACGTGGCGGTTTTCACGAACGGCGGCGTCGGCGGCGGCTTTGGCGTCGGCGCGCGCGCGCGCGGCGCGCGCCAACGCCTCGGGAACGTATTCGCCCGGTTTTAACGATCCCTCCGGTCGCGTCGTGGGATCCACGGGCACGTTCACGATGACACCGTCGTCGTTTTCGTCCACCGGTGGATCGTACGCGTGTAACGCGCGACGCCATTTCCGTACCAATCCGTCGAAGGCGCGTTTCGACGCCGCCGCGCGCACGTCCGGCGTCCACGCGTCGCTCGGTTTTCGCATCGCTCGATCGACGAGTTCGCGGTACCTCGCGTACCCGAGCGTGTTCTTCCCGTAATCAATCTGTCGCTGCCGCTGTTTAATCTTGTGTGGATCCGTCTCTTGCCGTCGCGACGTCGACGTCGCGACGTCGTCGCCGCGCGCCGACGCGCGCAAATCAAAAATAGCATCGTAATCATCCCCACCCGCCCCTCGAACCGCGCGCGCGCGCGCGTTCGCGCGCGCGCCCACGGGCGTCGCCGACGACGTCCCGCGTCGTCCCGCGGTCGCCGCGCTCGAGGGCGTCATCGCGCGACGTCGGTGCGGCGTCGATTTCCCGATGGTTTTCGTCGCCCCGCGCGGGGTCGACGCCGTGTTCGCGCGCGCGCGTCGCGCGCCTCGACGCGCGTCGACGTCGACGTCGTCGTCGACGTACCGATGCGTCGGCGGCGTCATGACGGGACGAGTCGTCGTCGTCGTCGTCGTCTGACGCGGTGATTTAAACTAAAAAAGATGACGCATACATCGTCTTCGCGTCGCGGATGAGAAAACGCCGAGGAGAAACGACGCGCGCGCCTATCGCGATGTCGTACTACGATTTTTTTATCCTTCTTCGTTGTGATTAAAACGACGACGATTGCCGACGACCGACCGACGCGACGTCGCGATCGTATCGACCCCGGCGCGTCGGCGCCGTCGAATGAATGCGCCTTCGCCGCTACGCGACGTCCGCCGCGTTCGCGGTCGAGTCATCGACGAACGCCTCACCTCACGCTTAAAAACCGATAAACTTGGCGGCGAACACGTTGGCGTGCGCCGGATCCGCCACGTGCGCCATCAAGTTGGCCACCGGACCGACGCCGGTGTGGTCGTATTGCACCATGATCCCGGCGAAGGCGACCATGGCCAAGCGCCCGTTGGCGATCTCCTTCGCCTTCAACTTGGCCAAGTCACCCTTGGCGTATCCCAACGGATCAAAGATACCGCCCGGGTATCCGACGACACCTTCCGGCAATTTGTTCCCCGGAAACGCGGGATCGTCGTTCACGGACCCGGGCTTTTTCATATCCTGCCACCGTCTCACCTCGGCCCAATTCATCGCGAGCATTTGCACCCAAAACAACGTCGTCGCGTCGGCAAAGTACCCATCGTACATCGGCGCGTCGTGCCAGTTGGGCAAATCACTCACGCCCATGTTGGTGAGAATCTCCGGCGCCGCCGCACCGGCGACACCGAGCATGGCCCATCGTCCGTGTTGCAACTCCGCCTGGACGTACCACTCCAAATCTTTCGAATCCTTCCCGAGCTCGAGCGGGTCGAAACCGTAATCCCCAGGGAGCGTGCCGTCGAGGTGCGCCGGGGCGGTGGCGCCGGGCATCCACATCGGTTGCGAGGACGCACGCGCGGCGACGGTGACGCGTCGCGCGGAGGACACCGAACGCTGCGCGCGGAGTCTACACGAGGACGATTCACGCGCGCGATCGCGGTCAGTCCGTCATCCTCCATCATCCATCATCGCGCGCGCGTCATCCCTACGTCCGACGCGTCGACGACGACGCGCGCGACGCGACGCGCACACAAAAATTTTCGTGCACTAATCCCGTCATCGACAGCGCGAATTAAAATCGCGCGAGCGCGCGCCCGTCGACGCATCCATCGTCATCACCGATCCCGCGTATCTCTCCCTCGCGCGTCGGTGGATACGATCGCGCGATCGATGAATCGATGAATGACGCGGTCGAGTCGAGTCGAGACGCGGTCGAGTCGAGAAGACGCACCCGGTGAGCGCGGAGGGAGAAAATTGCGCGGTGGCGGACATGATGGCGGCGCGCGTACAGTGCCGCGCGACGACGCGCGCGACGACGATCGCACCGACGCGACGCGGGCCCGGTCGACCATACGTCGGGGCGACGGACGTACTTTGGTTTGACGGCGATCGCGTGCACGATGTATGGTATCTGTATCGACGGTTCATGACTCGTCAGTCATACACGGACACATCCCTCGGCCGGCGTCCACGGACGCGCGGCACGCGTCGGTCGAGGGAGGTATCACATATATACTCGGACACACGAGACGTATACACGTATAGATATACCATATATGAAGGGTACACCCCTCCACCACCGGGGGACGCCCGCGAGCGCGTCGTCCGTTCGGTCGTGACGTTAAAATCCGTGCGCGTCGTGACGCGTCACACGGACGCGGTGCGATGACGCGTCGCGCGCGAACGACCGTGGACGAGGAACTCGGTGCGCTCAGGGTACGTCTCGCGATGCGATGCGCGCGCGTCGACCGTGAGGGTGGGGGAT
>Ga0181581_10002119_pt1 | contig 15472 bp, 17 predicted proteins | sample 071ome_22_FD_132433 | JGI IMG/M metagenome (GOLD analysis project Ga0181581, IMG submission 132433) | Coastal salt marsh microbial communities from the Groves Creek Marsh, Skidaway Island, Georgia - 071404AT metaG (megahit assembly) | ecosystem: Environmental > Aquatic > Marine > Intertidal... | reverse complement strand
CAAACTTTTTACATGAATATTTTTTGATTAAAAAACAGGTCTTTGTAACTTTTAAAGAATCAAGTTATATATCAAAATTCAACAATGATTGGGGAACATCTGGCGATGGTCAATGCCCAAAATCTTATTCTATGTATGGTGATATAGCTATGGATAATTTATTAAATAGTTTAACTGATAAGATTTCAGAAAAATCAGGTTATGATTTATTTCCTACTTATTCATATGGTAGAGTTTATGAAAAGGGGGCTGAATTAGAAAAACATACAGATAGAGAAAGTTGTGCTATATCAGGAACATTATGTTTGGGTGGTACTGATGTTTGGCCAATTTATCTAAAAGATGTCAATGAAAAAGAGATAGAAATAAACTTAAAACAAGGGGACATATTATTATATTCAGGATGTGAACTTGAACATTGGCGAAATGAATTTGAAGGTGAATTATGTACTCAGGTATTCTTACATTACAATGATAAAAATGGACTTGATGGCGATGAAAATAAATTTGATAAAAGGCCACATTTAGGACTTCCAAGTTTTTTCAAGGAAGATGAATTATAAAAATCATAAATAGCCGTATGAGTGATGATACATTAAACAAAATATTAGGTTTATCAGAAGTAGAGGATAAAAAAGAATTTAAACCTCCTGTTGTTCGTGATAAAGACAAATCAAAACCTGATGTAGACAAAGATTACAACTATAGTCGTGAGGCCTATTACGATTTAATTCAAAAAGGGCAAGAGGCTATTGATGGTATATTGTCTGTTGCAAAAGAAGGTGAACACCCAAGAGCTTACGAAGTGGCAGGCCAATTAATTAAAAGTGTTGGTGATACTGTTGATAAACTTCAAGACTTACAAAAGAAACTAAAAGATTTAAAAGAACTGCCAAAGACGGCAGACACCAAAATACAAAATGCTCTTTTTGTTGGTTCTACTGCTGAACTACAAAAAATGTTGAACAAAGATGAAAATACTAAAAGCAAAATCATTTCATCCACAGACGGAGATATTCAAGATTAGTGATTTAACTTATGTTAAACACGGTTTAATTCTTGAAAAACTTATAAACGGAGAAGAAATGATAAATCCAATAGAAGTCCACAAATGTACAAATGAAGGCACAATAGGTGCATTGGGCCAAGAATATAAAAAAGGATTATTAAAAGTTTTTAAAGGTAGTCGTAGAATTACAACTGCCATACAATTAGGTTACACACACATAGAAGGTATATATGTCTGACGCTTACTTAGGAAATCCGAATCTGAAGAAGATAAATGTTCCTGTTGAATTTACAAAGGAACAATTAGAAGAATATATTAAGTGTGAAAAAGACCCTTTATATTTTATTCAGAATTATGTACAGATAGTATCATTAGATGAAGGCCTTGTACCATTTAAGATGTACAACTTTCAAAAAGAAATGATTGGTACTATGCATAAAAATAGATTTACAATATGTAAGCTGCCTAGACAGTCTGGTAAATCAACAACTATTGTATCATATCTTTTACATTATGCATTATTTAATCCTAATTGTAACATTGCTATTTTGGCAAACAAATCATCTACAGCAAGAGATATTTTAGGAAGACTACAACTTGCATATGAAAATTTACCAAAATGGTTACAACAAGGTGTTATAAATTGGAACAAAGGTTCTATAGAATTAGAAAACAAATCAACTATTGTGGCCGCTTCAACATCATCAAGTGCAATTCGTGGTGGTTCTTATAACATAATATTCCTTGATGAGTTTGCTTTCGTACCAGCCAATATTGCTGAAGCGTTTTTCTCATCTGTATATCCTACAATATCTTCTGGACAAAAAACTAAGATGATAATTGTATCCACACCTCACGGTATGAATATGTACTACAAATTATGGACAGACGCTGTAAACAGTAATAACGATTATGTTCCAATTGATGTGCATTGGTCAGAAGTACCAGGTCGTGATGAAAAATGGAAAGAAGAAACAATACGAAACACATCACAAGAACAGTTTCAGGCGGAATTTGAATGTGAATTTTTAGGTTCTATTGATACATTGATTGCACCAAGTAAAATTAAATCAATGCCATATTTAACACCCATTACATCAAATGCTGGTTTAGATATGTATGAAAAGCCGGATAAAGAAAAAACTTATGTATGTACTGTTGATGTTGCACGAGGAACTGTAAAAGATTATTCTGCTTTTATTATATTAGATGTATCACAAGTACCTTATCGTGTTGTTGCAAAATATAGAAACAACGAAGTCAAACCTTTTGTGTTTCCTAATATTATAGCTCAAGTATGTGCCAATTACAATCAAGCACACATATTAGTAGAGGTCAATGATTTAGGTCAACAAATATCAGATACATTACAGTTTGAAATAGAATATGAAAATATGTTAATGACCACTCAAAGAGGTCGTGCTGGTCAGATTTTAGGTGCAGGTTTTTCAGGTAGAGGTTCATCATTAGGTGTTAGAATGACCAAACAAATTAAAAAAATAGGTTGTTCAAATATTAAAACGCTTATAGAATCTGATAAAATAATAATTAATGACTTTAATATTATAGAAGAAATATCAACATTCTCAAAAAGAGGAAACTCTTGGCAGGCTGAAGACGGATGTAATGATGACTTGATGATGTGTTTAGTTATATTTGGCTGGCTATCAAATCAAGAATACTTTAAAGAACTGACTGATTCAAATATCAGAAATCAACTTTATGTTGAACAACAAAATCTTATAGAGCAAGATATGGCACCATTTGGATTTGTTGATGATGGAACACCAGATGAATTAAAAACTGAAGTAGATGAATATGGAACAGTCTGGCATCCTGTTGTCCGTAAGGGTGAATGAAAACCAGACTTTATGAATATTATAAATATTGCCGAGTGAATATTTTTGACTATGGGGGTATGAATAATACCAAAAATGATAACAATAATTAGCTAATTAGAGGAGATAACACATGGCTTTTCAAGTATCACCAGGTGTTCTCGTACAGGAAAGAGACTTAACTAGAGTAATTCCTGCTGTTTCAACTTCTATAGGTGCTGTTGCTGGACAATTTGCAAAAGGACCTGTTGATGAAATCGTGGCAATTTCTAGTGAACAAGAGTTAGTAGATACTTTTGGTAAACCAGATTCAAGTACATTTGAGTACTTTTTCTCAGCTGCCAACTTTTTACAATACTCTAATGCTCTAAGAGTAGTACGAGCTACCAACTCATCTTTGTTAAATGCTACATCAAACGGAACTGGTTTGTTAGTAAAAAACAATGATGATTATACAAATAACTATGCTACAGGTCAAGCTTCAGTCGGTACATTTGCGGCTAGAAGTGCTGGTGCATGGGGTAACAACTTACTTGTGTCAACTTGTCCAAGTGCTACGGCATACGAACAAGAAGGTGTAACAACTGTGAACGATTCTTCAACTTCTGTTGGAGATACTACTGTTATACTTACAGATTCTTCAGGCGTAAATGTAGGAGATATCGTAAGTTTTTCAACAACAGCTGCAACAAATGATTATGATGATGGACACCAGTACAGAGTTACAGCAAATGACGGTTCAACAACAATTACAATCGTACAAAAAGAATCAGGAACAGGTGGTTTACAAACTACTTTAACTGATGGTGGAAATGTTAGAAGAAGATGGAGATACTACGATTCAGTAGACGGCGCTCCAGGTACTTCTGCTTATGTTTCTGACCGTTCAGGTTCTGGCGATGAAATACATGTTGTAGTCGTTGATGAAGACGGAGGAATTACAGGCGTGGCTGGAGATGTTTTAGAAACATATTCTAAACTATCTAAAGCTTCAGACGCTAAAACTCCACAAGGCGATAACAATTATTATCCAGATGTAATTTTCACAAAATCAAATTATGTCTATTGGATGGACCACAATACTTCAGGTTCAAATTGGGGTAATGCAGCTTCAGGTACTACATATACTGCTGTTAATACACCAACAAATGAATCACTATCTGCTGGTTCAGATGGTTCAACTGTAACAACAGGCGAAATGAAAACTGCTTATGAAAAGTTTTCAGACGCTGATACTGTTGATGTTGGATTAATAATCGCTGGTAAAGGAGACGGAACACATGTTGACAACTTAATAACAATTGCTGAAAACAGGAAAGACGCTGTAGTTTTTGCTTCACCTGAAAGAAGTGATGTTGTTAATGTAACAAACTCTCATACACAAACTGAAAATGTTAAAGACTTTTTTGATTCAAGAAGGTCTTCAAGTTATGCTGTGTTTGATAGTGGTTACAAATACATGTACGACAAATATAGTGATGTATATCGCTTTGTACCTTTAAATGGAGACATTGCTGGTTTAGCGGCTAGAACAGATTCTATTGCAGATTCTTGGTTCTCACCTGCTGGATTTAACAGAGGTGTTGTAAGAGGTGTAGTTAAACTTGCTTACAATCCAACTAAAGCACAAAGAGATATTTTATATCCAAAACGAATCAATCCTGTTGCAACCTTCCCAGGTCAAGGAACAGTATTATTCGGAGATAAAACTGCTTTATCATCACCTAGCGCTTTTGACAGAATCAATGTTAGAAGACTATTCATTGTATTAGAGAAAGCAATTTCAACTGCTTCTAAATTCCAACTCTTTGAGTTCAATGATGAATTTACAAGAGCTAACTTTAGAAACATTGTAGAACCTTTCCTAAGAGAAGTGCAAGGTCGTAGAGGGATTACAGACTTTTTAGTAGTTTGTGATGAAACAAATAATACAGGCGATGTAATAGATAGAAATGAATTTGTAGCAGAGATTTTTGTTAAACCTGCTCGTTCAATCAATTTTGTTACATTACAATTCGTTGCTACACGAACAGGTGTTGCATTTGAAGAAGTCGCTGGTTAATTTAGAGGAGAAAAAAGATGGCAAATATATCAGATTTCAAAGCTAAACTTGCTGGCGGTGGTGCAAGACCTAATCAGTTTAAGGTAACAATGCCTTTTCCTGGTTATGCTCAAGTAGGTGGCGAAATAGAAGACCTAGCGTTTCTATGTAAAGCAACAAGTTTACCGGCTATGAATGTAGCGTCTTTTGATGTTGGATTTAGAGGTCGTAAAATTAAAGTTGCAGGTGATAGAACATTTGAAGATTGGTCAGTTACAATCTATAATGATACATCATTTAAAGTAAGAAATGCATTTGAAAGATGGCAAAATGGTATCAACAATATGACAGATGGCGAAGGTTTAACTAACCCAGCTGACTATCAAGTTGACGCTTTTGTTGACCACTTAGACCGAAATGGTAACACAATTAAGTCTATAACATTAAGAGGAGCATTCCCAACATCAATAGGTGCTATTGGTTTGGATTATGATACAAATGATGAGATAGAAACTTATGAAGTTACATTTGCGTATCAATTCTTTGAATCAAATACAACTACCTAGTGGTCGTATAAATAATTGATACAATATAGGAGTTAAAGTATGGCTGAATTATTTGGGTTTCAAATTACGAAAGTAAAAAAAGAAGAAGACCCTAAGCAAAGCTTTACGACTACCCAGGCGGATGACGGAACTCAAACCGTCGCCGCCGGCGGGTATTTTGGCCAGTACCTTGATATGGAAGGTACTGCTAAGAGTGAAGCAGACTTAATAAGAAGATACAGAGAAATAGCATTACATCCCGAGTGCGATATGGCAGTTGAGGACATTGTTAATGAGGCTATTGTATCTAATGAATTGAAGGATGCTGTAAGAGTAAATACAGATAATTTACCTTATGGCAAAGATGTTAAAAAGAAAATTCACGAAGAATTTAAAAATGTATTAAATCTAATGCATTTTAACACAAAAGGTCATGACATATTCAGAAGATGGTATGTTGATGGCCGTGTCTACTATCAAAAAATTATAGATAGAGATTCACCAACATTGGGCATTACAGAATTAAAATATATTGACCCAAGAAAAATCAAAAAGATTAGAGAAGTAAGAAAGAAAAGACCAGAAGGTCAAACTGGCAGTCTTACAATGATAGATGAATATGTAGAGTATTATCTATTCAACGAAAAAGGAGTTTCAGGCACAACATCAGGTAGTGGTGTAAAAATTGCACCAGACACAATTGCTTTTTGTCCATCAGGTTTAGTAGACCAACAAAAAAATATTGTAATGTCTTATTTACATAAGGCAATCAAACCTGATAATCAATTAAGAATGATTGAAGACGCTGTTGTTATATACAGAATAGCAAGAGCACCTGAAAGAAGAATTTTTAAAATTGATGTAGGCAATTTACCAAAACTAAAAGCAGAACAATATCTAAGAGATGTTATGGCAAGATATAGAAATAAACTTGTCTATGACGCTTCTACAGGTGAAATCAGAGATGATAGAAACTATATGTCTATGCTTGAAGACTTTTGGTTACCAAGTAGAGAAGGTGGCAGAGGTACTGATATTTCTACATTACCAGGTGGCCAAAACTTAGGTGAAATTGCAGATATTGAATATTTTCAAAAGAAACTATATCGTTCATTAAATGTTCCTGTAAGTAGATTAGAATCTTCACAAGGGTTTAACTTAGGCCGTGCTAGTGAGATTACTAGAGATGAACTTAAATTTACTAAATTTGTACAAAGACTAAGAAAGAAATTTACAGAACTATTTAACGATTTATTAAAAACACAATTAATCTTAAAGAAAGTTATTTCTGAAGAAGACTGGACTTTGATTAATCAAAATATTAATTATGATTACTTACAAGATGGTCATTTTGCAGAATTAAAACAAACTGAAATGATGAGAGAAAGACTTCAGTTAGCAAATGAAATGAGAGATTATATTGGTAAGTTTTATAGTGTTGAGTACATCAGAAAAAATATACTCAAACAAAGCGACGCTGAAATTGATGAAATGGATGCACAAATTAAACAAGAAATTGATACTGGTATTATTCAAGACCCTACGGCTCAAATGGATGATACCCCAATGGAGGATGAAATATAATGAGTGAAGAAATAAGAAACTTTATAGATAAACTTGGCGATGGCAATAACATTGAAGCTGGGGATGCTTTCAAGGATGCTTTAAGACAAAAAGTAGGAGACAACTTAGATTCTAGAAGAAAAGAATTAGCAGGACAATTATTCAGTACTGCTCAAGCTGTACCTACAGAGGCAGAAACTTTTAGTGACCCAAAACCTGAAATTGCTGAACCAGGAACTTTTAATCAAGATGGTTCTGTTTCTACCCAAAATGATGGTAAAGCAGACATAGATTTAACATCAGATGAAGCTAAGTAATATATTTGAAGATTACAATTTAGTAGATTCATCTGCTTATAAATCATTGTCGCCAAAATTAAAAACGGCTGTCAATGAGTTTTATAAAATGTTAGACAACAGACATGATAATGGAAGTTATCGAGATGATAATTTTTGTGAAAATATAGAAGACTGTGTGAAGACAATTGTTTCTTCGCATGATATAACAAAAGAACAATTGTTAGATTACATAGAATTAGAAGTAAGAGAACAATTAAAACAAACAGAGGTTTAAAAATGGCTGGTACATTTATACTAAAAGGCGCTCTAGTTTCAGGCACATTATCTGATAATAATATTGGCCGTGCTCAATTTGTTAGAATAGTTGCACAAGCTCAAGCAGTTATTACAGTTAAAGATAGTGATGGTTCTACTTTAGGAACTACTCAACTTTATGCAGCTGGAGATGAAATTACAATAGAAAAAGCACCAGGAGATACAATATCTTCAGACGCTAATGTTAGTGCTACAGCAGTAGCGCCAAGACAATAAAATGGCAGATTTAGTAACAACACAAACAATTGCTGATACATCTGGTGTTAAGTTTGTAACTAAACTTACTAACTTTTCAGATGGTACAGGTGAAACTTTAGTTAAAAAAGTAGACGCTTCAGAATTAACTTTTATGTCTGAGGATGGTAATAGAGTAATATCAAAAGTATATTATTCTATCAATACATCTGATAGTAAATCTGGTGTTGAACTTATTTGGGATGGCACAACAAATTCGACAGCATTATTTTTATCAGGACAAGGATTCATGGATTTTAGAACAGATGGTAATAGTATACCAAATAATGCGACAACACCAACAGGTGATGTGCTGTTAAGTACAAAAAACTTTGCAAATGGTGATAATTACAGTATAATTGTAGAGTTTAGATAACAAAATTCTAATATAGAAGTAATTGTTTGTATAAATAGTATTAGAAAAAAAGAGAGAGTACACTAATGAAATTAATTTCAGAAGAAGTATCAAACGCCGAATATCTTATAGAAGAAAAAAACGGCAAGAAAGAATACAAGATTAGAGGTGTTTTTTTACAGTCTAATATTAAGAATCGTAATGGTAGAGTTTACCCTAAAGATATCTTGATGAAAGAAGTAAAAAGATACAACAAAGAATTTATCAATAAAAATCGTGCATTTGGTGAGTTAGGACATCCAGATGGCCCAACAGTCAATTTGGAAAGAGTATCTCATATGGTAAATAAACTTTACCCAGATGGCGATAACTTTATTGGTGAAGCTAAAATCATGGACACGCCTTATGGTAAGATTGTAAAAAATCTTATAGATGAAGGTGCTCAATTAGGAGTATCATCACGAGGCATGGGTTCCATTATACAACGCAACGGTGCAAACTATGTAAAAGATGACTTTTACTTAGCGACAGCCGCTGACATTGTTGCCGACCCTTCAGCGCCAGAAGCTTTCGTAGAGGGCATTATGGAAGGAAAAGAGTGGGTGTGGGATAACGGTCTCTTAATTGAAAAAGATGTAGAGGCGTGGAAGATGGAAATGATGAGAGCGAAGAAAAGAGAATTAGAAGAACAAAAACTAAAAATCTTTGATTCGTTTATTAAAAAACTATAATATTATAAATAGTATCAAACTCAAAAAAGTTTGGAGTTTTATAGTACTATAAAAAGAGGAGATTTTCAATGGCAGAATCAGAAATGCAACCAGAAGCTATCGAAGAAGCAGCTGCTAATCCTATGGCGGATGCTCCTAAGAAGAATGCTGTTGCGGCTGAACCATCACATCTTGAAACTGATTATGAAGATTTAGGTTCACCAGTAGTTAAACCTACAGACAGTAATCCTGACGGTAGTAAAAAGGTTAAAAAAGTATCTGATGAAGTTTCTAAAAGTGCTCAAGTGGCTGCAGAGCCATCACACTTGAAATCTGAAGAAGCAGATGAAGATACAGATTCTAAAGATATTGAAGAAGCAAAAGCTAAAGAAGAAGTCAAGAAGGACGACAAAGAAGTGGAAGAAGAAGGATATAAAAAGAAATCTTTGAAAGCTTCTAATTGTGAAGACATAAATGTTAAGGAAGACATTGACGCTTTAGTTGGCGACGCTGACTTATCTGAAGAATTTAAAGAAAAGGCTGCTACAATCTTTGAAGCTGCAATTAACTCAAAAGTTAGTGCAGAGAAAGAGAGACTAGAAGCTGAGTACGCACAAAAATTTGAAGAAGAAGTTGAAAAATCTAAAGCAGAACTTACAGAAAAAGTTGATTCATACTTAAACTATGTAGTTGAAGAATGGATGAATGAAAACAAGTTAGCTCTAGAAAGAGGTATCAAGGGCGAAATCGCAGAAGACTTTATTAATGGTATGAAAAAATTATTTGAAGACCATTACATAGATGTACCTGATGAGAAATATGATGTTCTTGAAGACCAGGCTTCTAAAATAGAAGACTTAGAGAAAAAACTTAACGAAGAAATTGAAAAATCTGTAGAACTAAAAAAAGAAGTAGGCCAATTCAAAAGACAGGACATCATTGATGAAGCGTCTAAAGATTTAGCTGACACTTCTAAAGAGAAGTTTAACAGTTTAGTAGAGAGCGTTGAGTACTCTAATGAAGAAGATTTTGCAAAAAAAGTAGAAACCATTAAGGAATCATACTTTGGGCAAAAAACTGAGAAATCATCTTCGGATGATATTCATGATGTAGCGGCAGGCGATGAAACAGCAAATGTTGATTTATCGGATGCGATGGCTGCTTACACGGCCGCTATTACAAAAACCAAAGACATTAAGTTGTCAAAATAATAGTAATAAAGGAGAGACAAAGATATGTACTTATCTGAAACTTACGAAAAAAAATGGCAGCCAGTCTTAGACCATCCTGACCTTCCTGAGGTAAAGGATAGTTATAAGCGTGCCGTTACTTCGGTCATCCTAGAGAACCAAGAAAGGGCCTCTAAAGAAGACCAAGCCTTCTTATCAGAAGCTGCACCTGTTAACTCAACAGGTTCATCTGTAGCAAATTGGGATCCAATCCTAATTTCTCTAGTAAGAAGAGCAATGCCTAACCTTATTGCTTATGATATCTGTGGTGTACAACCTATGACAGGTCCTACAGGTCTTATATTTGCAATGAGAAGTAGATATTCAACTCAGTCTGGAACAGAAGCATTATTTGATGAAGCTGATTCAGATTTCTCAGGTAGAAACGCTGCTGGTTCATCAGTTGACGGATTCTCATCAACAGCACAAGCTGGTACTAACCCAAGTGCGTTGAACGATAGTCCTTCTGCTGGTACATATACAGCCGGTACAGGTATGACTACTGCGGCTGCTGAAGCACTTGGCGACGCTAGTGGAAATGCATTTGCTGAAATGGCGTTCTCAATTGAGAAATCAACTGTAACAGCAAAATCAAGAGCGTTAAAAGCTGAGTACACAATGGAACTTGCACAAGACCTTAAAGCAATTCATGGTCTAGATGCAGAAACAGAATTAGCAAACATTTTGTCTGCTGAAATTCTTGCTGAAATCAACAGAGAAGTAGTTAGAACTATCTACATCAATGCTGAGAAAGGTGCTTCTGCTAACACTGGTTCTGTTAACACAACAACTGAAGGTATATTTGACCTTGATACTGATTCTAACGGCAGATGGTCTGTTGAAAGATTCAAAGGTTTAATGTTCCAAGTTGAACGAGAAGCAAACACAATTGCACAAAGAACTCGTAGAGGTAAAGGTAATATGATTATCTGTTCATCTGATGTAGCTTCTGCTCTTCAAATGGCTGGTGTATTAGATTACGCTCCTGCGTTAAACAACAATTTAAATGTTGATGACACAGGAAACACTTTTGCTGGTGTTCTTAATGGTAAATATAAAGTATATATTGACCCTTATTCTGCTAACCAAGCTGCAAACCAATACTTCGTTTGTGGTTATAAAGGTACTTCACCATATGATAGTGGATTATTCTACTGCCCATATGTACCTCTACAAATGGTTAGAGCAGTTGGTCAAGATACTTTCCAACCAAAAATTGGGTTTAAAACTCGTTATGGACTACAAGCAAACCCATTTGCTGAAGCTGGTACAGGCGACGCTGCTGTTATTAACGGCGCTGGTTCTGCTAACAGCAACAGATACTACCGTAGAGTACAAGTACAAAACTTAATGTAATTGTATTTTATCGTTAGTAAACGATTGAGGGGGTTCACGAATGTGGCCCCCTTTTTTGTTGTATAAATAGTATTATGACAATAACAAATTCATATACAAGACAACCTACACAGTTAGATTACGCTTCACCTACACAGTTTAAATTTAATATAATTAAACTACCAAAGGTTGAGTATTTTGTAACATCTGTAAATGTGCCAGGCATATCTATGGGTACTACTACTCAAGCAACAATGTTGAGAGATTTGCCAGGACCTGGTGATAAGTTATCTTATGAAGCATTAACCCTTAGTTTTCTTGTAGATGAACATTTAGAAAATTATCGTGAGATACATGGTTGGTTAACAGGCCTAGGATTTCCTAGAGACCATTCAGAGTTTAAAACTCTCCAAGACGCTGGGACAGACAGATTCCCTACTTCATCTGGAAATGTATCAACAGAGATAGGTAAAGTCAACAACACAGCACCAGATGAGGGGTCGACATTCTCCGACGCCACTTTAATGATACTATCTAGTAAAAATAATGCAATAGTAGAAGTTAGATTTAGAGATATATTTCCTGTATCTTTAGGTGGTTTAGATTATGAACAACAGGCTGGTGATGTAGAATATCTAACAACATCAGTTACATTTAATTATAAACTTTATGAATTTGCCACAGTAGGTTCTAGTACTACATCAGTAACTACTACCTAGACTTGACATTACTTGGCATTTGTTATATAATGATAGACTATGACATTAGAGGAACTACAAGAATTAGTTGATAAGGATTTAAAACTCAACGAAAGTGAGTTAGATTTAGAATCTTTAAAGACACCACAAATTCACAACAAATATCTAAAACACTATAATAATTTTAAGTTATTATTGGTTAGGTCTGAATCTGAATACAAGGCACTTAAAAAAGAAAAGTGGGAGTATTATACAGGTAAGGCTAGTCCACAAGTATATAAAGAAAAACCATTTGACTTAAAAATATTAAAACAAGATATTGATAAGTACCTTGATTCTGATGAAGATTTACAAAAACTATCTCAAAAGATTTCATATCTTGAAACTGTTGTTGATTACTTAGATAGAATATTAAGACAGATTACTAATAGAGATTGGCAAATTAAAAATGCTATTGAGTGGCGTAAATTTACATCAGGTGCTATCTAATGGTTCATCATAAATTATTTCCCACCAATGTATTCTTATATGATAATTTAGTATCAGAGGATTATCTTTATAAAATAAAAAATAGTATTTTAGAAGATAATTCAAAATCTGATACATCATCAAACTGGCAAAGTTCATATGAATTACATACTACAGTAGAATTTAGAGCATTTTCAAATCTTGTATTGTCTAAAAATGAACGAATACTAAAATCATTAGGATATCATTTTGATAGATTACAAATAACTGATATGTGGGCAAATGTATTGAAACCTGGCCAAATGCATGAAGTACATAATCATTCAAATAATTTTTATAGTGGTGTTTTTTATGTAAGTGCTGAAAAAACATCAGGTATTAATTTTATGGACCCAAGACCACAGGCAACTGTCTTCTTACCTAAAAAGGATAACAATCTAGACAATACTAATATCATTAGTTATGAATCTCAATCAAATAGAATGTTATTGTTTCCCTCATGGCTGTCTCATTGGGTGCCTATAAATAAGAGTGAACATGATAGAATTAGTATATCTTGGAACATTATGATACGAGGTGAATTAGGTGAACACGAAGACTTCCAATCAGCAACCTTCTAGTTTATTAAAAACTTCCTATATTTCATATTTTAGAGACGCTATTAGTCCTAAGTTATGTAATACTATAATAAACTACTATGATAAAAATGCAAAGTGGGAAGATTCAACATTTTCAACATCTTCAGGCATATCGCCAATTACCAAAAAACAAGTATCTATGCACCAATTCTGGATAGGTCCTGAATTAAAGTATTATAAACAATTAAAAGAATCATATGTTAATTGTGTTAATGAATACACAAAGAAACATACAAGAGTGGTGCCTGAAAGTTTTACAAGATTTAGAATGAATCGTTACTCAGTAGGTGGTTATATGAAAAGTCATATAGATAATATACACCATAGTCATGGGCAACAGTTTGGTTACCCTCATATAACTGCCTTACTTTTTTTAAATGATGATTATGATGGTGGTGATTTTATTTTATGTGATGGTGAATATGAAGTGCCAAAAAAGAAAGGCTCATGTATAATATTCCCTTCAAACTTTATGTACCCACACGAAGTAAAATATGTATCAAAAGGAATACGATATAGTGTAATGACTTGGATAGTATGAGAAATATTATATTAGATAAGAAAGATGAAGTTCATTTAACTGTGGACGCCGAAGCTGATTTAAGGAGAGACTTATCTTCTTACTTTACCTTTGAAGTGCCTGGCTATAAGTTTATGCCACAGTATAGAAGTAGAAAATGGGATGGCAAAATTCGCCTGTTTTCCTATGCAAATGGCCAAATCTATACAGGTCTTTACCCATATTTAATTAATTGGTGTAAAGAGAATGATGTTCAGGTTGTTGATAATACAGGTATCAAAGACGCTACATTAGATGATAAACTTGTAGATTCTTTTATATCTAAATTAAAGATTCCTTTTGAAGTAAGAGATTATCAAAAAGAAGCCTTCAAACATTCTTTAATAAAGAGTAGATGTTTATTGTTATCACCAACGGCCTCCGGAAAATCTTTAATAACCTATCTAATGGTTCGTTTTAATTTACTAAGATTAAAAGAGGAGAAAAACAATAAGATATTGATAATAGTTCCGACCACTTCTTTGGTTGAACAATTATATAAAGACTTTAAAGATTATGGTTATAATAGTGATAGAAATGTACACAGAATATATCAAGGTCATGAAAAAGAAACAAACAAAAGAATTGTTATATCTACTTGGCAGTCAATCTATGAAATGCCTAAAAAATGGTTTTCAGAATATGGTATGATAATAGGTGATGAGGCTCACTTATTTAAAGCAGTATCATTAACTAAGATATTATCTAAACTTGTAGACTGTAAGTATAGAGTTGGCCTTACAGGCACTTTAGATGATAGTAAAACACATAAGTTAGTTTTAGAAGGATTATTTGGTGCTGTAAATAGAGTTGTATCTACTTCAGAGTTGCAACAAAAGAAACAGTTAGCTGCTTTAAAAATATATTGCCTTGTTTTGCAACATGATAAGTATTCTAGAGACTTTTTAAAAGAAAAAAGTTATCAGGAAGAAATGGATTTTCTTGTATCTTGTGAGGCTCGAAATAAATTTATAACCAATCTGTGTTCCGATTTACAAGGTAATTCTTTATGTTTATTTCAATATGTAGAAAAACATGGTATGTTATTAAAAAAAATGATTGAAGATAAGGCAAAAAATAAACAAGTCTTTTTTGTATATGGTGGTGTAGAAGCTGAAGAAAGAGAAAAGATTAGAGAAATAACAGAGAAGTCTGATAATGCAATTATTATTGCCTCATATGGTACTTTTAGTACAGGTATTAATATTCGCAATTTACACAATATAGTCTTTAGTAGTCCTAGTAAAAGTAAAATAAGAAACTTACAATCAATAGGAAGAGGATTAAGATTAAAAGATAATAACTCTAATGCAACATTGTATGACCTAGCTGATGACCTGTCTTATAATGAAAAAGAGAACTATACTATGGCCCACTTCAGAGAAAGGATTAACATTTACAATGAAGAAGGATTTGACTACGAAATACATGAAGTAGAGCTTAAAGCATAACTAAATAGTATTATAAGGTGAAATATGGAAGTTAAAACAGAAGAAAAAAAAGTAAAGGTAACTAAATCATTTGGTGTTAGAATCATCAAACTTATAAATGGTGATGATATTATTTGTGTTGTTCCTGCTGATAACAGACAGACGCCAGACGCTTCGCCTGTTTTGAGAATAATAAAACCTTTATT
>Ga0181581_10002118_pt1 | contig 15473 bp, 14 predicted proteins | sample 071ome_22_FD_132433 | JGI IMG/M metagenome (GOLD analysis project Ga0181581, IMG submission 132433) | Coastal salt marsh microbial communities from the Groves Creek Marsh, Skidaway Island, Georgia - 071404AT metaG (megahit assembly) | ecosystem: Environmental > Aquatic > Marine > Intertidal... | reverse complement strand
AGGCGGGTCAGCAGCTTAAAGCTCATCTGCATGGCAGGGGATTTTCCCAACAGGGCAATCGGCAATTGTCGGGGCAGACTCAATGCCGGTTTTTGCAGCGCCTGGCCAGGCGGCTCTGCTGTCACGGCACGCGCAACTACATCTATCAGCTGTTTCAGCTCAAATGGCTTGGGCAGATAGTCAAATACACCGCTTTGCCGCGTCTTTATCGCGGTCAGCAAATTGGCACGCGCGCTCATCACAATGATCGTCAGATCGGGGCGTTTTTCCTGTAATCTGGGTAATAGTTCCAGCGCATCTCCATCGGGAAAGCCGACATCGGTTATCAATACATTTCCCCGCCCGGAGGTAGTCATATCCCATAAACCGGCAATGGTGGTTGCAGCGCCTACCTGATAACCCTGACGCGATAATGCCTGAACAATGACCGTACGAACGGTTTTATCATCATCTGCGACGATTATTTGTGCCGGACGCGATTTCATCTCTTCCTCTCACCTGCTGCATTGGCTTCGATATAGGATTGCGTAATCGGCAAATTCAGCGTGAAAACCGAGCCTTGCGGCGTGGATTGCATGGCAATCGCCCCGCCATGATCGGCAATTACCGATGCCACCATCGCCAGCCCCAATCCAGAGCCGTTGGATTTACCAGATACAAAGGGTTCAAAAATATGGGCTTGCAAATCATCCGGCACACCCTTGCCACTATCGGCAATCGCAATTTGCAAGGGCAGATGTATCAGCTTGCGGCTATTTTCAGTGGTCACATAGCGGGTCAGCGAATAGCTGGTTTGCACACTTAAATGATCGCCTTCTGCGGTAGCTTCCGAGGCATTTTTAAACAGATTGATAAAACATTGAACCAGCAATTCCCTATCGGCCTGAATATCGGGCAAGGACGGATCATAGGAACGTTTTATCTCCAGATGCCGGCCAAAGGATGCAGCGGTAATTTTCAGGCAATGATCCAGTACTTCATGGATATTGACTGTTTCAAAACGTACAGGCGCATCAGAAGATAGATTTTCAATCCGTTGTAATAGCGAGGTTATTCGGTCGGCTTCGGAAACAATCATGTGGCTAAGCTCTTGCTGGGCTTCCGGTATTTCCATTTCCAGAAGCTGGGCCGCCCCTTTAATGCCTGCCAGAGGGTTTTTAATTTCATGTGCCAGCAAGGCTGACATACGGGACATGGACAAAGCGGCTCCCTTGAAATTTTGCTGGGTGGCCAGCTGTTCTGCGCCCGTACGCTCTTGCAGGGTCATCAAAATCACCGGCGCGGCATAATGGGGCAAGGAAAATGGCACAAGCTGAATACTTGCCCCCTTTAGCCCGATGCGCGGCCCGATAAAGGTCACTGATTTATCTTCTACCGAACTGCCGGATTGGCGTGCCCGGCGGATAAGGGAAAAAACCTGGCTATCCGGGGCAATTAGCCTGTCCAGCGATGTCCCGGCCAAAATCGACAGGCTGCTCTTGAAAAAATGCTCACCGGCATGGTTCAGCCAGATAAATTTATCTTCGGCCTCCAACAAGACAACCGGAAAAGGCAGAACATCCATCACCTCTGCTAGCGGAAAAGTGGCATTATCGCTTTGGATAGGTAAATAGCCTGTCATTTCAGAGGCCATCTTTATTATCCGCTCTTTTAACTGTTCTATGCCGCTTCACAGGCCACCTGCTCAAAATAGCGCGCGAGGCCAGCAAATACCGGCTCTGCTGTTTCGGATTGGGTAACTATCGCTCTTAAATCATCTGATGCGGGCAGATAATCGCAATAGGCAGCCAGATGCTTGCGGGCTAGGCGCAACCCCTTAGTGCCATAATCGCTAAGAAGCATATCCAGATGCTGGCAGATGAGCAAATAGCGAGCAGCCATATCCGGGCAATCACGAACCGGCCTATCTGCCAGGAAATCAGCGATTTGTGCCAGTAGCCAGGGCTGGCCTTGCGCGGCTCTGCCTATCATCACCCCATGCGCCCCTGAGTAAGAAATTGCTGTTTTGGCTATTTGCGGCGAGGTTATATCGCCATTAGCCAGAACAGGAATAGAAACAGCCTCGACCACCCGGGAAATTTCCGGCCAGTTAGCCGCCCCTTTATACATCTGGGTACGGGTACGGCCATGGATGGTAACCAGACAAATGCCGCTTTCCTGCGCGACATAGGCAATTTCCGGGGCATTGCGATGGCTATCATCCCAGCCAAGCCGGGTTTTCAGGCTGACAGGCAGGCTAACCGCATTTGCAACCGCTGAACAAATCTCGCCAGCCAGCACCGGCTCTTTCATCAGGGCAGAACCAGAAGCACGGCCAGTGACTTTTTTGGCCGGACAGCCCATATTGATATCAATCAGGCACGCGCCCATCTGCTCGGCCATTTTTGCAGCCTCTGCCATCATTTCAGGATCCCAGCCAGCAATTTGTATCGCCACCGGAGCTTCGGCACGGGCATCAAATTGCAATTTTTTCATCTCGGCACGGACATCTGTCAGCATCGCATGGCTGGCCACCATTTCCGAGACAACCAAACCGCCCCCGCTTCGCCGAACCATTGTGCGAAAAGCGCGATCGGTAATGCCGGACATTGGCGCCAGCACCACATCGGCCAGACTATCCTGTTCTTGCCGGTTTAAAATCTGATCCAGACAACCCATCGCGTAAAATGCCTAAAATATATGACAATTCCCAAAAACGCCTAAATTATAGGCATTTCTGGACTGGATGACCAGCTTTTAATCTCTTTCATGTTCAGATAGACATATCTTGCGCTTGGCGCCGGCTATAGGCACACTCTAAGCATTATGCGGCCAATTTTGCCTATGCCAATTTAACCGATATCAATATTAGTCTTTGAAAGCCTTTCGGATATGCCATCTGCCCCCTCCTCCAACGCTAGACTGGATATTATTTTACTGGCAGCCGGTACAGGGCAACGCTTTTCGCCAGAGGCCTCCGGCGTGCCAAAGCAATTTCAGAAATTGCAGCAGAAATCAATAATATCCCATTGCCTGGATCAGTTTTTATCCTGGCCGGAATGCGGGAAAATTATTCTGGTTCTGCCGCCGGATATGGCAAATGATTTACCCCCGGCGATTAAAGATGCGCTTGCTGCTTACACCGGTAGGGTAGCTATCATAGCTGGCGGGGTAAGCCGGGCAGAATCTGCACTGAACGGCCTGATAGAACTGGATAGGGCAGAAGAAAAAAGCAGATATGTTGCTATTCATGATGCGGCGCGCCCGCGCCTGTCGCACCGCTTGCTGGACGCGCTGAAATCGGCACTGGATGATGGGGCAGAAGGCGTTATCCCTGTTCTGCCTGTCAGCGATACTATCCGCCAGAAAACATCCGATAACCCGATGGCCGGTAGCAGGGTTGTTGACAGAAACAGCCTGATGCGGGTGCAAACCCCGCAAGCCTTTCAAACCGGGCGTATTCTGGCTGCCCATAAAAAGCTGGCTAATGCAGAAAATAAAGCCAGCTTTACAGATGACGCGATGATAGCCGAAGCCGATGGCGCAAAAATAACGCTGATAACCGGCGATGAAGCATTGAAGAAAATTACCTATGCCGAAGATTTAACCGCGATGAGACAAGAGATGAGCCAAATGGAAACCCGCACTGGCAGCGGCTATGATGTGCATAAATTCAGCGATGAAAAAACAGGCCCTATTATGATTTGCGGCATATCGATACCTCATCCAAAAGGATTGCTGGCTCATTCTGACGGGGATGTTGGCCTGCACGCGCTATGTGATGCGATATTTGGCGCATTGGGGACAGGCGATATTGGTCATTTTTTTCCGCCTTCCGAGGCAAGATGGAAAGAGGCAGCATCGGAACAGTTTTTAAAATTTGCCAGCGATAGCGTAAAAGAAGCAGGCGGGCGCATTATCCATCTGGATATCACACTGATTTGCGAGCGGCCGAAAATAGGCCCCTATCGCGAACAGATGAAAGACAGGCTGGCCGAAATTACCGGCCTTGCCAGCAGCCGGATATCGGTAAAAGCGACCACAAGCGAAGGGCTGGGCTTTACAGGCAGACAAGAAGGCATCGCGGCGATGGCACAAGCCACCCTCAGCCTGCCCGCAACAGAGTAAGCCAGAGATAGAATAAAAGAGCAGATATGCCGCTATTTTTGAAAAAAATATTATGTTTTATCGCCACATTGGGGCCTATAGGTTTTCTGCCTGCCCCGGGAACAGCCGGGTCACTGGCCGCACTGATTGCCGGATGGTTTATCGCCTCGCACAGTTTTGCTGCCCTTGCACTGGCCACCCTTGCCGCCCTTCTTGTCGGTGTTTTGGCCAGCCAGATATATAGCCAGATGACCAATAGCAAGGATGCCTCGGAGGTAATTATTGACGAGGTAGCCGGGCAATGGGCTGTCCTGCTGACTATCCCGCCCATGATTGACGGAGCGATTTACTGGTATGGCGCTGCCTTTATCCTGTTTCGTTTTTTTGATATCACGAAGATTGGCCCTGTAGGGATGGCGGAAAGGCTGGAAGGCGGTATCGGCATTATGGCTGATGATATTGTCGCAGGCGGGCTGGCAGGGATGTGTTTGCTGGCCATGCAATTTGTCTTTTATGCGATGTAGGTATTTCCTTTTTAAAAACGGAGGGGATGGATGACACAAATACTTGCCCGGAAGACCATTGAAACAGCAATAGATGCGGGCTGGATGATATGTACGATAGAAAGCTGTACAGGCGGGATGGTATTTGCTGCCCTGACCGATATTGCCGGCTCCTCTGCGGTGATGGATAGAGGCTTTGTAACCTATAGTAATCAGGCCAAACAGGAAATGGTCGGCGTTTCAGGCGATACGCTAGAGGCCTTTGGCGCGGTATCCGAGCAAACCGCCACAGAAATGGCCTTGGGCGGCATAGCCCATAGCCGGGCAGATATCAGCCTGGCCATCACCGGCATTGCAGGGCCAAGCGGGGGAAGCGCGGAAAAGCCTGTTGGTCTGGTCTGGATGGCGGTTGCTACCAAACAGGGGGTTCAACAGGTTAAACGCTTTGATTTTTCAGGGGATAGAAATGGAGTTCGCCAACAGGCGCTAGTAGCAGGCCTTGAGCTTATCCATGCCGGCTTGCCGAAGAGCCGGGCGCGGTAATCTGGCCGCGATACAGGCTATCTGCCCGCAGCTCAAACGCCCGAACCATGCGTCTTACCGCTTCGGTAAACAGGCTTTCAATAACGGTTTGCAGTAGCCGAGACTTAAATTCAAAATCGACATAAAAATCGATAATACAGCCCTCTTCATGCTCGATAAATTGCCATTTATTGGTCAGATATTTAAACGGGCCTTCTGCATATTCCACCTCAATCGATAGTGCCTCTCTATCCATTTTGACATAGGAGGTAAAGCTTTCGCGAAACATCTGAAAGCCGATAATAAGGTCTGCAACAAGCATTTCCGGTGTTTTTGAGCGGATACGGGCAGCCACGCACCAGGGCAGAAACTCCGGATAGCGCTGAACATCTGCGACCAGGTCAAAGAGCTGTTCGGGTTTATGTGCCAATACCCGTTTTTCGCTATGCGTTGTCATGGGCACTTTTCTGACTGTCCGAGGTTGAGGAAAGCTGGCTGAGACGCTGAGCTCTAAGCTGGGCAAAATCTGCATCTGCATGATAGGAAGAGCGGGTCAGAGGCGTGGAAGCCATCATTAAAAAGCCCTTTTTTTTCCCTGTCTCGGCATAGGCGGTAAATTGTTCGGGGGTTACGAACCTGTCAACAGCGGCGTGTTTGGGTGTGGGCTGCAAATATTGACCAATGGTCATGAAATCCACATCTGCTGCGCGCAAATGATCCATCATCTGATAGACCTCCTCATCGCTTTCCCCCAGCCCGACCATAATACCGGATTTGGTAAAGATAGTCGGGTCAAGTGCCTTGACCTGGCGCAACACCTCCAGCGAATGGGCATAGCGCGCCCCTGGCCGGATAGGCTTATACAAGCGTTCAACTGTTTCCATATTATGGTTAAACACATCCGGCCGGGCAGCTGCTACCACCTCTACCGCCCCCGGCTTGCGCAAAAAATCGGGGGTAAGAATCTCTATGGTGGTGACAGGCGATGCAATCCGAATAGCCTTTATGGTCCGGGCAAAATGATCTGCCCCGCCATCGCTTAAATCATCTCTGTCAACAGAGGTAATCACCACATGTTGCAAGCCAAGCCGGGCGACCGCCAGCGCGACATTATCCGGCTCATGCGGGTCAAGCTGATCCGGCTTGCCAGTGGCAACATTGCAAAACGCGCAAGCGCGGGTACAAATAGAGCCTAAAATCATCATGGTGGCGTGTTTTTGTGACCAGCATTCGCCAATATTCGGGCAAGCGGCCTCTTCACATACAGTGACCAAATCCAGCTCGCGCATTAATTTTTTGGTTTCGGTAAAGGCGCCCGCCTGTGGGGCTTTTACCCGCAACCAGTCAGGTCTGCGCGGCTGGGGCCGGTCTTCATTGCGACGTTTTTCCGGGTGACGCTCTGCGCCTTTGGTCAAATTTGGTGACGGCATAAGTGTTTCTTATTCCCTCAAGCATCAAAGCAGATAAGTTTGGTGTTTCTTAACCCTGACAGCCAGTCCCGAATTACGGTCATAGCATAGCCAGCCCATCAGGGCTATTGCCTCTTTTAAAAATGAATAGCCCGTCCATAGGCATCCAGAACCGATTCATGCATCGCCTCTGACAAGGTCGGGTGTGGGAAGATAGTCTGCATCAATTCTGCTTCGGTTGTTTCCAGGCTTTGAGCAATAACATAGCCCTGAATTAGCTCGGTCACTTCCGGGCCTATCATATGCGCCCCCAGCAATGCCCCGGTCTTTTCATCAAAGATGGTTTTAATCATCCCCTCATCATCGCCAAGGGCAATTGCCTTGCCATTGCCAAGAAAGGGAAATTTACCAACCTTAATCTTATAGCCTTTGGCACGGGCAGCCGCTTCGGACAGGCCAACCGATGCAATTTGCGGGCGGCAATAAGTACAGCCCGGCACCATATCTGCTTGCATGGTATGCAGATTTTTTTGCCCGGCAATGGCTTCCACACATAAAATCCCTTCATGGCTGGCTTTATGGGCAAGCCATGGCGCACCTGTAATATCACCAATAGCATATAAGCCAGGCTCGGCTGTACGCATCATCGCATCTGTTTTGATATGGCCGCGATCCAGCTCAACCTTTGTGCCTTCCAGACCCAGCCCTTCGCTATTGCCGGTAATCCCGACCGCCATAATTACCTTGTCTGCGGCAAGTTTTTGGCTCTTGCCGCCTATTTCTACCTCGGCTGTTACCCCGTCTTTGGCAGAGGTTAATTTTTGCAATTTCGCCGAAGTATGGATAGCGATCCCTCTGGCTGTAAAGGCTTTATGGGCGAGAGCAGAAATCTCTTCATCCTCGGCATTCAGGATACGATCCAGGGCTTCTATAATCGTCACTTCTACGCCCATATCGGCATAAAAGCTGGCAAATTCTACCCCGATGGCACCTGAGCCCACCACAATCAGGGATTTTGGCATTTGTGATGGCACCATCGCCTCTTTATAGGACAGAATATTTTTGCCATCTGTTTCCAGACCCGGAATTTGCCGGGCGCGCGCGCCTGTCGCCAAAATTACGTGGGCAGCCTGTATTTTCTGGCTATCTGTTTTCTGGCTATCCTTGCCAGATATTTCCACCACCCAGTTTGCACCGGACCTGGCGCCCAGCCTGGCGCTACCCTCTATGACAGTGACCTTGTTTTTTTTCAGCAAATGCGCCACACCCGAAGAAAGCCGCGCCGCCACTTTACGCGAACGGCTGACCACCTTTTCCAGATTGACCTTTACCTCGCCTGTTACCTCAATCCCAAAATCAGACATATGTGCCAGATTATGGCGCATTTCTGCGGCACGAAGCAGGGCTTTGGTAGGAATACAGCCCCAATTCAGGCAGATACCGCCCAGATGCTCGCGCTCGATAACCGCTACCGATTTTCCCAGTTGGCTGGCGCGGATAGCCGCCACATAGCCGCCTGGCCCGCCACCAATAACCACAATATCAAAAGATTTCATCTGCATAGCTTTACGCCCTTATCATTCTTTCAGGTTTGCCTGAGCCGTGCTTGCTTACAACAGCATGGTCACCGGGTTTTCAATTGCCCCTTTAAAGGCTTGCAACCATTTTGTACCGACCGCGACATCCACAATGCGGTGGTCGGCAGACAGGGTCACGCTCATCACTGTAGCAATCGCTATATCATCCCCGCGCACAACCGGCCGCTTTTCGCCTGCCCCCACAGCCAAAATAGCGGCTTGTGGCGGATTGATGACGGCGGCAAATTCCTTGATCCCGAACATACCGAGATTGGAGATGGTAAATGTTCCCCCGCTATATTCAGACGGGTCAAGCTGGTTATCACGGGCACGTTTAGCCAGATCAGCCGAGGCGCTGGCGATAGCCGACAGGCCAAGATGGTTAGCAGAGCGAATAACAGGGGTGACCAGACCGCCATCAACCGCAACCGCGATACAGATATCGGCATCACTAAAATAGCGGCATCCTTCTGCTTCAAAATAGCCATTTACCTCTGGTACAGCAATAAGGGCGGCAGCGGCTGCCTTTACCACCATATCATTGACAGAAATTTTCACCCCTTCAGGGGCGGCGTCATTTAACGCCTTTCTGGCTTGCAGTAATGTATCGATTTCACATTCCACCGTCAGATAGAAATGCGGGGCGGTCTGTTTGGATTGCTGCAGGCGTTCTGCAATCACCCGGCGCATCGCATTATGCGGCTCAAACCGCTCAGATTGCGCGGATGTGCCAGCCGGTGCGACTGCTGCAACAGGGGCAGCTACGACCTTAGCCAGGGCATCTTCCACATCGGCGCGGATAATTCGGCCATGCGGGCCTGTTCCCTTAACAGCCGCGATATCCAGACCTGCATCCCCGGCAATACGCCGTGCCAGAGGGCTGGCAAAAACACGCGCCCTGCCCTCTGATGCCGCTGGCGCTGGCACAGAAGCGGGTGTGGGCGCTGGGGTTGGGGCTGGTGCAGCAACCTGTTCAGCTTCAGCCTTTGGTGCAGAGGCAGGGGCTGGGGCTGGGGCAGCTTTAGCCGGTGCGGGGGCAGCGTCTGCGCCCTCGGCCATTTTTGCGGCTTCAGATACATCCTCGCCCTCTTCGGCCAGAACCGCTATCAGCGCATTTACCGCAACATTCTGACTGCCTTCTGCGACAACAATTTTCGCCATGACCCCGTCATCCAGAGCTTCCACTTCCATAGTGGCCTTATCGGTTTCAATTTCAGCGATCACATCGCCTGAACGCACCTTATCGCCTTCGCCGACAAGCCAGCGTGCCAGCGTGCCATCTGTCATGGTTGGCGACAGAGCCGGCATGAGGATTTTTACCGCCATTTTACTGCCCTCCTGAACGATAGCATACCGCTTTGCCTGCTTCGACAATATCGGTGATTTGTGGCAAGGCCAATGCTTCTAGATTAGCGGCATAGGGCATTGGCACATCCTTGCCAGTTACCCGCATGACAGGCGCATCCAGATAGTCAAATGCCCCTTCCATCACCTGCATGGCAAGCTCTGCACCTATGCCGGCAAACGGAAAGCCTTCTTCACAGGAAATCATCCGCCCGGTCTTTTTAACAGATGCCAGAATGGTTTCAGTATCCAGCGGGCGCAGACTGCGCAAATCAATCACTTCGGCATCAATGCCGACAGAGGCCAGAGCTTCGGCTGCCTCCAGTGCCTTGCCGACCATGATGGAAAAAGCGGTAATGGTAACATCGCTGCCTTGGCGCACAATATTAGCCCGGCCGATTGGCACGACCCAGTCTTCGGCTTCCGGCACCTCAAAGCTTTGCCCATACATCACCTCATTTTCCAGAAAAATCACTGGATTCGGGTCACGGATGGCCGCCTTTAACAGGCCTTTTGCATCGGCCGCTGACCAAGGCGATACCACCTTTAGACCCGGGCAATGAGCATACCAGCTGGCATAGCATTGTGAATGCTGAGCCGCCACCCGGCTTGCCGCGCCATTTGGCCCTCTAAACACAATCGGACAGCCCATCTGACCGCCGGACATATACAGGGTTTTTGCTGCGGAATTGATGATATGATCAATCGCCTGCATCGAAAAATTAAAGGTCATAAATTCGATAATAGGCCGCAAGTCCCCAAAGGCAGCCCCGACACCCAAACCGGCAAAACCATGTTCGGTAATGGGGGTATCAATGACCCGTTTTGCTGAAAATTCTTCCAGCAGCCCTTGTGTAACTTTATAAGCGCCTTGATATTCTGCAACTTCCTCACCCATTACAAAAATCCGCTCATCCCGGCGCATTTCCTCGGCCATCGCATCGCGCAAGGCTTCTCTAACCGTCATGGTGCGCGTTGGCCCCTGCCAGTCCGGATTTGCGCCCACAGGGGCAGCAGCAGGGGCAGCTACAGTGGCCGGAACAGGCCCAGATACAGGCCCAGATACAGCTTCTGTTGCGGATTCTGCTGGCGGCACAGAGGCTGTTTCGATTGCCGCCTCGCCAACAACAGCTGCTGTTGACGGGGCGGGCACTTCTGTTTCGCCCTCTTCAAGCAATGTTGCGATAACCGCGCCAACTGCCACGCCATCTGTGCCCTCATTGACATGAATAGCCCCGATTGTGCCTTCATCAATGGCTTCCACTTCCATCGTGGCCTTATCGGTTTCAATTTCTGCAATCACATCGCCCGATGCGACCTTATCGCCTGTCCCCACCAGCCAGCGTGATAACCGGCCTTCGGTCATGGTAGGCGATAAAGCGGGCATTTTAATTTCAATAGCCATATTCTAATTTCTCCTGCTGTCCGCTTTTTCAGGCGACAATAATATCTGTGTAAAGTTCGCTGGCATCCGGCTCGGGGCTGGCCAGCGCAAAATCAGCTGCATCCCCAACAATTTTCTTTACCTGTTGATCCAGCTCTTTTAATTGTGCCTCTTCTGCGCCCTCGCGCAGCAACACATCACGCAATTGTTCGATGGGGTCATGTTGCTTGCGCATTGCATCCACTTCTTCGCGGGTACGATATTTGGCCGGGTCAGACATGGAATGTCCGCGATAGCGATAGGTTTTCATTTCCAGAATATAAGGCCCTTTGCCAGCACGGCAGTGGGCAAGGGCTTCTTCAGCAGCAGAACGCACCGCCAAAACATCCATCCCGTCCACCTGTATGCCCGGAATGCCATAGGCTTTGCCTCTATCGGCCAGCTCCTGGCCGGCGGCGGCGCGGGAAACAGATGTCCCCATTCCATATTGATTATTTTCAATCACAAAGATGACCGGCAAGCTCCATAAGGCGGCCATATTAAAGGTTTCATAGACCTGTCCCTGATTGGCGGCGCCATCGCCCAGATAGGCCATATTCACCCCGCCATCGCCTTTGAATTTATGGGCAAAGGCCAGACCAGCCCCAATCGGAACTTGCGCCGCCACTATCCCGTGCCCGCCAAAGAAATTTTTCTCGCGGCTAAACATATGCATCGAGCCGCCCTTGCCGCGCGAATAGCCATCCTTGCGGCCTGTCAGCTCGGCCATCACGCCGCCGGCATCCATATCACAGGCCAGCATATGACCATGATCGCGATAAGAGGTGACAACCGAATCTTCCGGGCGGGCAACTGATTGCATCCCGACCACGACCGCTTCCTGGCCGATATAGAGATGACAAAAACCGCCAATTTGCCCCATACCGTAAAGCTGGCCTGCCTTTTCTTCAAAGCGGCGGATCAGTACCATCTGGCGATACATTTCCAGCATCGCTTCGGCAGACGGTTTGTCATTGATTATGGATTTCGGGGGGCGTCCGCGTTTGCGTTCGGACTTTTTGCTCTCAGCTACTTTGCCAGCCATCTTGCCTTCCTCTATCTGAACATATGGGGCGTTTCCCCATTTGACAGATAGGATGGCACAAGATTTTTTATTTTTGCAACAATTTTATTTTATTGTTTTTATTTGATATTTTTTGAATAAACTGAAATATGGTTAACAAGTGCTTTATATTAAAATTTCAATTTATCCATATCAATTGAAATTATGACATCATTTTCCGAATAAAGCCCTAATTGGGCGCGCGCTGTCTCGGCCAACATATCAGCATCTATCGCCCCTGCTCGAAGCAGCCGAATGCGGCTTTCCATCAGATTATTTTGCTTGTTCAGCAAGGCCAGCTCTTCCTGTGCCATCAATATCTCACGGTCAAGGCCACTTCGCGCAAGCAAGCCGCGCTCTCCGGCAATGGTATGAAATCCGAAAAATACAATGAGGGTTCCGATCAGCAAAAAACTGCCCGCATAGGAAAAAGGGCGACGCATAAATGCCTGCATATCTAGCCTACCTTAAAGCGTGTTGACGGCCAAAATTAGCCGATAATAAGGTCAGTGAATCAAATCCGAATCACGAGGTCAAGTAAAAAGCGAATCGCCGGATTCATTAAGGTTTTTTTAATATATTTTGTCAGCCTAAAGCTGGCCGGCTACCCTCAGGCAAACAAATTGCCAGCATAAACAGCCATTGGCCCCAGCTCTTCTTCTATACGCAAGAGCTGGTTATATTTGGCCAGCCTGTCAGAACGGGAAAGCGAGCCGGTTTTTATCTGGCCAGCATTGGTTGCTACAGACAAATCAGCGATAAAGCTATCTTCTGTCTCGCCGGAACGGTGCGAGATAATCACCCCGAAGCCTGCCTGTTTGGCCTGATAAATCGCGTCCATAGTTTCCGATAATGTGCCAATCTGGTTTACTTTAATCAAAATCGCATTGCCGGCCTTTTCTGCAATGCCGCGCTGCAAGCGCACCGGGTTGGTAACATATAGGTCATCCCCGACAATTTGCACCCTATCGCCGATTGCGGCTGTCAGTGCTGTAAAGCCTTGCCAGTCATCTTCTGAAAGCGGGTCTTCGATAGAGACAATTGGATAGTCATCTGCCAGAGATTGCCACATCGCAACCATTTCCTCGCTACTCAGGGCGCGTCCCTCGCCTTGCAGATGATATTTACCATCCTGATAAAATTCGCTCGCCGCCGCATCCAGCGCGATGACCACATCACGCCCCAGCCCATAGCCAGCTGCCTCTACTGCCTCTGCGACGGCATCTGCAGCCTCTTTGGTGCTGTTAATGGCCGGGGCAAAGCCGCCCTCATCGCCTACCGCAACCGAAAGACCCTTTTTGCCCAAGCCGGATTTCAGGGCATGAAAAATCTCTGCCCCCATTCGTAAACCATCGCTAAAGCTGCCTGCTCCTACCGGCATAACCATAAATTCCTGAACATCCAGCGCATTATCGGCGTGCGCCCCGCCATTTAGGATATTCATCATCGGGGTCGGCAGAAGATAGGCGTGCACCCCGCCCAGATACCGCCACAAGGGCAGTTGGCACGACATGGCAGCGGCTCTGGCCGTTGCCAGGCTAACGCCCAGTATTGCATTTGCCCCCAGCCTGGATTTGTTTTCTGTCCCATCCAGCGTGATTAAATCTGCATCAATCTGTTTTTGATCCAGCGCATCTGCCCCGGAAAGCGCATCAAAAATCTCGGTATTAACAGCAGAGACCGCGCCCATCACCCCCTTGCCGCCATATTGGCCATTATCCCCATCGCGTAGCTCAACCGCTTCATAGGCGCCGGTGGACGCCCCGGAAGGCACAGCTGCACGTCCAGCACTACCATCTTCGAGAATAACATCCACCTCTACGGTTGGATTACCACGGCTATCCAGAATTTGACGGGCATGAATATCGATAATTTCAGACATATTTTCCTCTTTTTTAAAGACTATCTAGCCTTTGCTGGCGTCAGCAATTCTGGCAAGGGAGGTTAAAAGCGCAGGCATTTCATTCAGCGGGATCATATTTGGCCCATCTGACGGGGCATTATCCGGGTCGATATGGCTTTCCATAAACAGCCCCTGTACACCAACCGCTACAGCCGCTCTGGCCAGAACCGGCACAAATTCGCGCTGGCCACCAGATGCCCCGCCCAGCCCGCCTGGCTGTTGAACAGAATGGGTAGCATCAAAAATCACCGGAAAGCCGATATCGGCCAGCTGTGGCAAGGCGCGCATATCCGAGACAAGCGTATTATAGCCAAAGCTGGTTCCGCGTTCGGTTAGTAAAATCCGCTTATTACCAGATTGGGCAACCTTTTCTGCAACATGGCGCATATCCCATGGTGCAAGAAACTGACCTTTTTTGATATTTACCGCCGCCTTTGTTTTGGCAGCGGCGATCAGCAAATCTGTCTGCCGGCATAAAAAGGCAGGGATTTGCAGGATATCCACCGCCTCTGCCACCATCGCGCATTGTTCTGGCAAATGCACGTCTGTCAGAACGGGACAGCCAATAGAATCGCGCACCGCGCCTAAAATTTCCAGCCCCTCATCCAGCCCAACCCCGCGCTGGGCGCCAAGCGAGGTTCGATTGGCCTTGTCAAAAGAGGATTTATACACAAAGCCAAATCCGGCTTGCATGGCGGCTTGCGCCAGTTTTTCGGCGTGCATCAACGCATGATCGCGCCCCTCAATCTGGCAGGGGCCGGCGATTAGCAACAAGGGCGCATCTGCCCCGGCTACAACCTTTCTGATGGTAACATCTTGCATATTCATGCCCCCCCAATAGGATGATATCCGACAGGATTCGATAGGCGTTTATCTAACGCGATAGCCTGTCTTTAGACAAGGCGTGATTTTTCTCTGGCAGCGGCCACAAACCCGACAAAAAGCGGGTGCGGGCTAAATGGCTTTGATTTCAATTCCGGATGGAACTGCACTGCAACAAACCATGGATGATCTTCGCGCTCGACAATCTCTGGCAACAACCCGTCCGGTGACAGGCCGGACATTTTCAATCCGGCAGCTTCCAGCTTTTCGCGATAGGCGATATTCACCTCATAGCGGTGACGATGCCGCTCTTCAATATGTTCCTCGCCATAAAGGGATTTCGCAAGCGATCCTTCTGCCAATGTACAGGGATAGGCACCCAATCGCATCGTCCCGCCCAAATCATCGTCATCGGAACGGGTTTTGACCTCATTACCAGACACCCATTCGGTCATCAAACCAACAACCGGTTCAGAAGAAGGGCCAAATTCGGTAGAGCTGGCAGCACTTAACCCGGCCAGAGAGCGCGCTGTTTCCAGTACCGCCATTTGCATACCAAAACAAATGCCAAAATAAGGCAACTTTTGCTCGCGCGCAAAACGGATAGCCTCTATCTTGCCTTCCGAGCCGCGCTGGCCAAACCCGCCCGGCACCAGAATAGCAGACACATTATCCAGATGATGCAGATAGCTTTTTTTATCTGCCACTTCAAAAAGTTCGGAATCCAGCCATTTGATATTGACCTTTACCCGGTTGGCAATGCCGCCATGTGCCAGCGCCTCGCCAAGCGATTTATAGCTATCCTGCAGCGAGGTATATTT
>Ga0181581_10002100_pt1 | contig 15517 bp, 19 predicted proteins | sample 071ome_22_FD_132433 | JGI IMG/M metagenome (GOLD analysis project Ga0181581, IMG submission 132433) | Coastal salt marsh microbial communities from the Groves Creek Marsh, Skidaway Island, Georgia - 071404AT metaG (megahit assembly) | ecosystem: Environmental > Aquatic > Marine > Intertidal... | reverse complement strand
TGGTGCGTATGTCAAAGAACCTGTTCCAGGACTTTATGAGTGGGTGGTCAATTTTGACCTCAACTCCCTATACCCTCACCTCATTATGCAATACAACATCTCGCCGGAGACGTTATTGCCAAACAGACACCCATCAGCAACAGTAGATAGACTTCTTAATCAAGAATTGGATCTATCTGATCTTGATGGTAAAACTGTGTGTGCAAATGGTGCATACTATGATACAACTAAGAAAGGATTTCTTCCTGAGTTGATGGAGAAGACTTATAATGAGCGTAAGCAGTATAAGAAGAACATGCTTATTGCTCAAGCAGAGTATGATAAGAATCCAACTCCAGAGTTATCGAAAGAGATTGCTAAATGGAATAACTTTCAGATGGCAAGAAAGATTCAATTGAACTCTGCTTATGGTGCAATTGGTAACCAATACTTTAGATACTACATGCTTACTAATGCTGAGGCAATTACTTTGTCTGGGCAGGTTTCAATTCGTTGGATTGAAGATAAGATGAATAAGTATCTAAATAATCTTTTGTCAACGGAGGATGTCGATTATGTCATCGCTGTCGATACAGATTCAATCTATCTTAATCTTGGACCTCTTGTTAATAAATTTCTTAGTGCTAAGTCTGGCGACAAAGCAGCAATTACTAAGTTACTTGACAAGATCGCTACGGAAAAACTGGAACCATTCATCGAATCCAGTTATCAGGAACTTGCGGATTACGTTTCGGCATATGACCAAAAGATGCAAATGAAACGTGAGAATATTGCAAACAAGGGTATATGGACTGCAAAGAAAAGATATATCCTCAATGTTCTTGCTGATGAATCTGCAATTTTACAGAATCCAAAATTAAAAATTATGGGACTGGAAGCAGTTAAATCTTCAACCCCTTCTGCTTGTAGGACCAAAATTAAAGAAGCATACAAACTAATGATGAATGGGACTGAAGAAGATCTAATAAAATTTATTGATAAATTTAGAAACGAATTTAACAATATGGATCTTGAAGATATTTCTTTCCCTCGTGGAGTTAATGGGTTGACAAAGTGGTATGACTCTGCTACCTTGTACAAGAAGAGTTGTCCAATCCATGTACGAGCATCTTTGCTATACAATCTCCAACTCAAAACCAAGAAACTACTCCATAAGTATCCTATGATTCAGGAAGGAGACAAAATTAAATTTGTCTATTTGCAAGTTCCTAATCGTATGGGAGAAAACGTATTTGCATTTATTTCAGATTTTCCCGAAGAAACAGACCTTAGAAAATCCATTGATTATAAATTGCAATTCGAGAAATCTTTCTTGCAACCAGTTAAGGTTGTTACGGATGCTATTGGATGGAAAACAGAAGAAACTGCAACCTTAGACTTTTTATTCGGATAACTTATGTTTGATACACTCGCAAAAGAAGCAAAGAATGACTACATGAAAGTAGTCTCTAAACTTGAAACAGGACAAGGATATATTGATACTGGATCTCTAATTCTCAATGCTGCCCTCAGCGGTAGTCTCTATGGGGGAATTCCAGACAATAGGATTACTGGTCTTGCTGGAGAGCAATCTACGGGTAAAACGTTCTATGCTATGGGAATTGCAAAGAACTTTCTTGACATGCATCCAGACGGAGCAGTATTCTATTTTGATACTGAGAGTGCAACCTCTGCTGATCTATTTGAAGGTCGTGGTCTTGATACGGATCGAGTATATGTTTTTCCTGTAGATACTCTTGAGGATTTTCGTACTCAGATCATTCGTATTTTGGATAACATGCTGAAGATGAAGGAGAAAGAACGTAAACCCTTGTTGGTTGTTCTTGATTCTCTTGGTATGCTTCCATCGTCAAAGGAGTTAACAGATGCTCTTGATGATAAGCAAGTTCGTGATATGACTAAATCTCAGGTTATCAAATCTATTTTTAGACTTATTACTAATAAACTTGGGAAACTCAAAGTTCCTATGATTGTTACCAATCACACGTATCAGACAATGAATCCTTATGGTGAAAAGACTGATATGGGTGGTGGTAGTGGTCTTAAGTATGCTGCATCTACAATCATTCATCTTTCCAAATCTAAAGAAAAAGATGGAACTGAAGTAGTTGGTGGTATTATCAAGGCAAAGATGAATAAGTCTCGATTCACCAAAGAGTCAACTGTAGCAGAGACTCGACTGTTCTTTGATGAGCGTGGTCTTGATAAGTATTATGGTCTTCTTCCTCTTGCAGAGAAGTATAGCATTATCCCAAAGGATGGAAAGCAATATATCGTTGATGATAAGAAGTATTATGAGTCTTCTATTATCAAAGAACCTGAGAAGTTTTTTACACCTGAAATTATGGAAGGACTTGAAATTGCAGCAGCACAGGAGTTTAAACTAAAATGATTCAATCTGGTAACTTGACCTTGCAGAGTTATATCAAAGTTTATGATGATGTTTTTACTTCACAAGAATGTGAAGAACTTATTAATTTATTTGAAACTGGCGAGCAAGAGTTTATTGATGAGGACAAGTGCCCACAATTTCATCAAGTTACTTTAGATTCAGAAATTAGTACTCAGGTAGTTTACAAACTTATACCTCGTATTCAAGATTATGTTGATGCCGTTGATCTTGCTGACTACATGTTTCCTGACAAATACTCTTATGAGATGATCAGGATTAAAAAATATAGAGTAGATCATGGTGATCAATTTTCTGATCATGTTGACGTTAATGACTATGAATCTTCGAGAAGATTTCTTGCATTTATTGTATACTTAAACGATGTTGAAGAAGGTGGGGAGACATATTTTAGTCAACTTAGAAAAAAGGTAAAACCTAAATGTGGCAGACTTGTTATATTCCCTCCACTGTGGATGTTTCCCCACAGAGGAAATGAAACCATATCAAATACAAAATACATCCTTAGCACCTATCTTCACTACGTATGATAAATTTAGAACTTACTGTTCTTATAAATTTAATGCACGACGACAAGTATCGTAGCATTGTATATCCTCATCTTAAAGTTGAATATTTTGAGAATGCTTTTTACCGAGAAGTATTTACTCTCTTTTCTAATTTTGTAGAAAAGTATTCGAGACCTCCTACTAAAGAGTCTTTGGAGATCGATCTCCAAAATAAGAAAGGTCTTCCTGATCATATCTATAAAGGAGTTTCTGGAGTTATCCAAGAACTCAATCCTATGGATGTTAATTATGATTGGTTAATCAGCACATCTGAGGAGTGGTGTAAAAAGAGAGCAGTTTATCTTGCAATCTTTGAAAGTATTGAAATTACCGAAGGTAAGGATAATACTAAAGATCTTGGATATATTGTTCCTCTGTTGAAAGATGCAATTACAGTATCTTTTGACAATCGTATTGGTCATGATTATCTTAATGATTATCAAGACAGATATGATTTTTACACTAAGGAAGAGGATAAGATACCATTTGATATTGAGTATCTGAATAAGATTACCAAAGGTGGTCTTCCGAGGAAAACTCTCAACATTATCATTGCTGGCACGGGTGGAGGTAAATCTCTTACTATGTGTCACATGGCAGCAGCAAATCTTCTACAAGGATATAATGTTCTTTATATTACTTGTGAGATGTCTGAGAAACGAATTGCAGAACGTATTGATGCTAATCTGTTAAATATTGGCATCAAGGATTTGTCTAATACACCTGAAAAAATCTTTGAATCTAAGATTAAAGATTTGAATGATAAGACAAATGGAGAACTTATTATTAAGGAATACCCCACTTCTTCTGCTCATGTGGGGCATTTTAGGTCCTGTATTTCTGATCTATCTCTTAAGAAAGGTTTTAAACCCGATATTATATTTGTGGATTACATTAATATTTGTGCTTCACAAAGATATAGACCAGACTCTGCTAATTCGTACACGTTGGTTAAAGGTATTGCAGAAGAACTTCGTGGTCTCGCTGTGGAACAAGACGTGCCAATCGTCTCTGCTACTCAAACCACTCGTAGCGGTTATGGCAGCTCTGATATTAACCTTACTGATACTTCTGAGTCCTTTGGTCTCCCTGCTACTGCTGATTTTATGTTTGCCATTACTGCTTCTGACGAAGACAAACAGTTGGGACAGGTTGTGATTAAGCAGTTGAAGAACAGATACAACGATGTCATGCTCTATGAGAGATTCTCTGTGGGTATTGACAGGAACAAAATGCGACTGTATGATGTCGAGCAGTCCGTCCAGTCACAGTTTACTGGAAACAAAAACGACGACGATGAACCACCTACTACTTTAAATTTTGGAGGATTTAAATTTGACTAAAGTAAACACCGATAAGTACATTGAATTTGTTAATGCAGTTACCTCTAATGAAAGTAAAAACTATTACGATTTCGCACAAAGGATTGCGATCCTACAAGATCAAGACTTTCCTACCGAGCGACTGCTTACTGCTGCTGTAGGTATGTCTGCCGAAGCAGGTGAGTTCACTGAGATCATTAAAAAGATTGTCTTCCAAGGTAAACCAGTTAATGATGAAAATCTTTTTCACCTGAAGCGTGAACTGGGTGACATTATGTGGTATGTTGCTCAGGCATGTATGGGTCTTGATACTTCTCTTGATGAAATTATTGAGATGAATGTTGAGAAACTACAAGCACGCTACCCTGGTGGTAGTTTTGATGTCCACTATTCTGAAAATCGTAAGGAGGGAGATCTCTAAACTAAATAGACATATCATGAAACTGTGATATGGCAAAGAAATCTTTTTCTGCTGATAGTTTTGCAGAATATTTAAAAAAACCAAGCAGAAATGTCCTTCGAACTTTTGGGTTTGGAGGACATTATAGTAAATTTAATTTTACTAATACTGTAGGAAGTTATGTAATAATTTCTAAATTTACATCTAACGGTATTAGTCCAGAAATATATAAATCTCATATTGAAGGTATGCTTGCATATCTTAATCATTCTTTTGAAGTTGTTGGTGAATTAGTTAATAGAAACAATAATTCGTATGAATTAATTTTTAATAAAGATAGAAAAGTTATAGTACGATTTTATTATATTTCAAAAGTTATTACTACTGACCGTGAAGATGAAATCAATACAAACAAAGGTCAGAAATATGAAATTGATATGATTAATAAAATGAATGCTTTGGGATATACTACTCAAACTAAACCCGAAGAAAGTGAATCTAAATCTGATATTGAATTGAATATAAATGGTATTACTGCAAGAATTGAATTAAAAACCAGTGGTGCTGAGTATGGATCGGGTACTCTTGAGTGGATTGGTAATACTTGGAGATTAAAGGTAACTTCAAAAACTAATCCAGCATTAAAATCTATACTTGATTCTGATTCTATTTTGACCAAATTAAGTAGTGATTGGGTTGTTTATGAATATACTCCTCCTCCAAAAGCAACAAAAGAAGCACAACGTATTCTTGGAGAAAAATCATATAATATTCCAACCGAAAAAATTAGAGAATATTATAGTGTAAAATGCGATTATTTAAATTTTGAAGGAAAGGGTTTATTCAGAGTCTCTGATAGAGATCCACTTAATTTAGGAGTTCCTTTATTTAATCCTACTACATGTACTGCCAGAGCAAGGGTACAAAGCAAGAAAGACGAAGAAGGTCCATTTGCATATAGAATATCTTTAACTGCAACTGGATTAAATACAAGTTTTCGAGATCTTGACAACGATCTTGATTTTCTTGAGAACATAAATAATTAAAAAACCAGTTTGATGAAATTTACAGACTTTAATAGTGATGCAAAGCGCACCTCATTTAGACATGGGGTGATTTTTGGTGTTGGGGATTATATTTCTCTGATTAATGAAGACAAGGTTGGCAAGATACACCGCAAGGGTCCTAATTATGTGATTGCTGTCACCGAAGAAGGTGAAATGTTTAGAGCATGGGTAAAGGATATTAAAGAATACAAACAATTTAATAAGTCTGGAGACCCTAATTCTGATAATAGATTGGTAGGAACACCTCAAAACACACAGTTTGTGAAAGACCATGTTCCTGGATATGATTATGATGGGACAAAAAAGAAGAATATAAATAAAGATAAACCTATCAAACAAGATAAGATGGAATCTATGGAAGAGGGTCTCAAGACAGCACGTAAAAATGTAGGTGCATCTAAGTGTTGGGACGGCTACAAAGCAAAGGGTACTAAGATGAAAGATGGGAAAGAAGTTCCCAATTGTGTGAAAGAGGAGGAGACAATTGAAGAAAAGAAAGGACTCTACGCCAATATCCATGCTAAAAGAAAGCGTGGAGAGTCTCCTGCGAAACCAGGCGACAAAGGATACCCTGATAAGGATGCTTTCAGCAAATCAGCAAAAACTGCAAAGGAAGAAGTGGAATTAGAAGAAAAGAAGAAACTCGATCCTGTTGGAAAAGAGGATGGAGATGTAAATAACGATGGTAAGAAAGACAGCACAGATTCTTACCTTCTTAAAAGACGTGCAGCAGTCTCTGCTGCAGTTAAGGCAAAGAAAGAAGAGTTCTCTGATTGGAGAACTGAACTTATGGAGAAGGATGCAAAGGATGTAACTGTCATGCCAGAGATGAATGACAATACAGATCCCGATAATCCTGCAGGAGTTTTTGATAAGAATAAGAAACTTAAAGGAGTTAAGAACGGCATGAAATCTATGAAAGAAGAGTGTTGTGGATGCGACAAACCAGATTGTGGATCTGAGAAGTGTGTTGCAAAACGTGCTTCTAAAGTTAAGCGTCGTAAGTATCAAGATGGTGTAAATGAAGAGATCATTGCATCTCTCAACGAGAATCGTGAAGATCTTAAAAAACTCTATCTGAATTGATATATAATTAGCACCCTGCTTTAAGATCATGCTGTCATTTTTACTTCCACTTGCATCCAAAATTGTTGATGCTGCAATTGCAAGAATTCCTGATGATGAAGAACTTGGAGAAAAGTTAGTTGAAATCTGTATGCACATTTTGCGTAAAGCAGTTTCATTAACTAAGACCGAAATTGATGACCAACTTCTCGCAGTAGTCGAGAAAGCAATTCTTGCAAGAGAAGAATCACCTGCTGAGTGATGCATAAAGGAGGGTCAACCCTCCTTTTTTTATAAATATCTTTATACTGTAATTTCTAAGAATTAGGAGAACATACCATGGCCCTTTGGGGAAAGTCCACAACGGATGAATCAAAACCAAAATATTTAATTCGCGGTGCTCAAAACCATGATCCCGCAGATTGCTTTGCGGATGAGCGTGGATGGGTTTTACGTCATTACAAGCAGCAAGGAGACAAAGCAGCAGCAGTTGCTGCTGGAGAATACTGGGATGAGGTCTTGGTAGCAATTGGCGGTCTTGGTGGTGCAGGCGCAACTGACTTGCTTGCAGATGCAAATATCACTGCAGTATTCTTTGAGCAAGAAGCACTTGCACAGGGTGAGACTGGAACTGTTGTTGTCATCTATAACGAACTTGTCGCTGTTGGTGGTACAACAGGAGATCTTGCAATCACAGTTACCTCCACTGGTGCAGCAAATCCGATTACTGCAAATTATGTAAGAGGAAGTGGAACTAATAGACTTGAGTTTGACTTTACGGTTCCTTCGGAAACGGCAACTCTTTCGATTGTTGCTGGTAACTTAACTCTTGGCGCTGCAACTCTGGATACTCCAGATATTGCATTTACTAATATTGTTGGCGCTGGAGGAAGTGGCACTGACTTTACGATTGATGTTGCATGATAATCTATGAAGTTTACTGAATTGAATGAGGATAACTACCTCTTCTTCGCTATTCAAAATTATAATAATCCTCAGGCAGTAACTAAGGATGACTTCTATGATGATTTGAAGAGGTTTAAATATCTAAAGAGATTGCTCAAGACTTATGTCAAAACGGGCAATCTCAAACTTCATTTAATTCTAAATCATTTGATTATCATTTATAATGTATTTGGAGAAGCAGCAACACCACTGCTGTTTTATAAATTATCGTCAGAGTATTGGTCTATTGTAAAAAGTTTTATGATTTATTTGAACAGACTTCCTGAATGTTCAAGTCTTGACCATATCAAAATAGATAAATATTGTATAGACAAGTTGCAGGAACTATGAAAGTACATACTATGAAGAATAACGGAATAGTTTATACTGAAGAAGTTCCAACTAATAATGCTTCTTCTGGAAATATTGCAGGTCTTCCTCCAGATGAACCTCCAATTAAAAAGAAGAAGAAAAAGTTTAAAATAGATTTCGTTCAGAGGATTAAAAACTCCAGATTAAAAGAAGAAACCATGGAAGATCAAAACAACATTCTTGAAGCAGATAATTCAAGTACAGAAGTATCTGCTGCTATGCGTATGATTCAGCAGAAGCGTAAACTGCAAAAGAGGCAGGAACGTGAAAAGCGTGCTGCTAATCGCAAACAAGAGATTGCTGCATTGTCTAAAGCAAAGGCAAAAGATTATCAAAAGAAAGCAGGTGAGCGCCAAAAGAATATTGCTAAAGATATTAATAAGGCAGCATCAAGCAGAAAGCAGCAAAATAATTCATATGATTGGCAAGGTGCATTTACTTCATTGAATGAAAATTTTGCAGATTTTAGTCTGGAAGATCAGAAAAAGACTCTTAATGTTTGGTTGTCTCTCTCCGAAGAGAACAGTGATAAGTTTCTTGCTATGATTTCTGAAGACATTGAAAAACTTAAGGAGTTTTTAGGAACAGTCTGATGGCATTCGGTCTCGGTAAACTTCAGGTCATTGAATCTAAACTTGAAATTTATGAAGACCTATCAAAAGAGATGCTCGACAAACTTGAGCGAGCAGTCTCTACCATCTCAGAAAATAGCAATAAGATTGCTATAGTATTAGAGCGTCACGAATCTCGTCTTGATGAAAACGAGCGTTCGGACGCTTTGATATTGAAAATTCTTGAAGAGATGAAAGAAGAACAGAAAGAAACTAAAGAAAGAATACACGACAGAATTTCTAAAATACAACACAAGGTAGAAGAAAATCAGAAGTATGCCTTGATAGCCGGTGCTGTCCTGAGCACCATTGTGACAATCGCTCAACTGTTACCAATGTTCGGTTGGACCTTGACACCCGTCGATAAGACTGCTATGCTGGAAAAAACGCCAGTAGTCCATGTTGTATCTTGATACAAAGTACATTTCTTTAGTATCCTACAAACTTCAAAAATTTAAAAAGACAAATAACACCTACAACTTCAGATGCCCCTATTGTGGCGATTCCCAAAAGAACAAGAATCGTGCAAGGGGGTATTTCTTTCAGAAGAAAGGTTCCTACATCTATAAGTGTCATAACTGTGGTGTGGGTAGAACTCTTGCAAACTTTTTGAAGGATAACGATTCTTCTTTGTTTTCTGAATATGTTCTTGAATCATACAAGAATGGTGCTACTGGGAAAGGAACAACTGTACCAACTCCCGAATTTGAATTCAAACCACCTGTGTTTGAAAACAAAGATATTTTTTCTGAACTCGAAAAAATATCAGATCTAAATAAAACACACATCGCTCGTAGATTTATTGAAGGACGAAAATTGCCTTCTAATTTATTCTATTATTGTCCAGAATTTAAGCAATGGACAAACAAACACAAAAAAGTATTCGAAGATACGAAGTACGATGAACCCAGAATAATTATTCCTTTGCAGGATAAAAATGGTATCATTGGGTATCAGGGGAGATCTTTGTCTCCAACTGCTACCATTAGATACATTACAGTTATTTTGGATGAAAACAAACCAAAGATTTATGGATTAGATCGTATTGACTCTAAGGAACCAGTTTATGTCACAGAAGGACCCTTCGACTCCCATTTCCTTGGGAACTCTATCGCTATGTGTGGTAGCGATGTTGACCTTAGCTCTCTGGATTATCAGTTCATATTCGTCTACGACAACGAACCGAGAAACCGAGAAATTGTCAATAGAATTGAAACGACAATTGGAAAGGGAAATGAAGTAGTAATTTTCCCCCATGACATCAAGGAAAAAGACTTAAACGATATGGTACTTGCTGGACATGATGTTCAAACTCTGGTAGACTCAAACCGGTATAAAGGATTACAAGCAACTCTTAAACTCACGCATTGGAAAAAGGTATGACAAACGGATTCAAGGTTAAAAAGCGCAATGGTAACGTTGAACCCATTGCACTCGATAAACTTCATAAGATGGTAGATGCCGCTTGTGAGGGTCTTGCAGGAGTCTCTGCAAGTCAAGTAGAGATTCAATCAGGAATCCAATTTTTTGATGGTATTACTACGGAACAAATTCAAGAGATTTTAATTAAATCTGCACATGATTTGATTACTCCTGAAAATTATAATTATCAGTTCGTTGCTGCTCGCCTTCTTCTCTTTAGTGTTCGTAAGAAGTGGTCTCAGCAAAATGGTGTTGAGTGGGATAAACTTTCCCTTTATGATCATATCTTGAACAGTGTTCATGATCGTAGAATCTATGACGGTATGATTCTCAAAGATTATACTGAAGATGAAATTGCTGCTGCTGGTGAATGGATTGATTATGATCGTGACTTTTTGTTTACTTACGCTGGATTACAGCAGGTAGTAGATAAATATCTCGTACAGGACAGAGACTCTGGAACTCTTTATGAGACCCCTCAGTTGATGTATATGATGATTGCTTTGGTTTCTTTCTCCAAGTACAACAAAGAGACCAGAATGTCCTACGTTAAGAGGTTATACGATGCCATCTCCAAACACAGAATCAACATTCCCACACCTATCATGGCGGGAGTTAGAACTAAGCTTCGACAATATGCAAGCTGTGTTCTTGTTGATGTTGATGACTCCAAACATAGTATCCCTCATAGCAATAGTGCTGTTTTTTCATATGTTGCACAAAGGGCGGGAATCGGTCTTAACTTCGGCAGAATCCGTGGCATCGGAAGCAAAATCAATGGGGGAGAAGTTATACATACAGGGATTATCCCGTTCCTCAAAATGTATGAAGGAACTGTCAAATCTTGCACACAAAATGGCATCCGAGGCGGATCAGCAACTGTCCACTTTCCAATCTGGCACCAAGAGATCGAAGATCTGATTGTCCTAAAAAATAATAAAGGAACGCAGGATAACCGAGTTCGTGGATTAGATTATAGTATCCAATTTAGTAAAATTTTCTATGAGCGGTTTATCAAAAACGAAGACATCACCCTCTTCAGTCCGCACAATGTTCCAGGTCTTTATGATGCTTTTGGTAGTGATGGATTTGACGAGTTGTATGTGGATTATGAACGAGATGAGTCTATTCCAAGAAAAACTATTAATGCTCAAAAACTCATTCTGGACATCTTGAAGGAGAGAATGGAGACAGGTCGTATTTATATTATGAATATCGACCATTGCAATAGTCATTCTTCATTCAAAGATTCAATTTATATGAGTAATCTTTGTCAAGAAATTACTCTTCCTACAGATCCTATTCAACACTATGAAGATGAAGGCGGGGAAATTGCACTGTGTATTCTTGCTGCTATCAATGTTGGTAAGATTAAACAGTTCTCTGATATGGAAGAACTATGCGATCTGAGCGTTCGTATGCTTGATGAACTGATTGATTATCAAGAATATCCTGTGAAGGCAGCAGAACGTGCTACAAAGGCACGTAGGTCTCTTGGAATTGGATTTATTGGTCTTGCTCACTGGTTGGCAAAACACGGTCTTAAGTATGGAGATCAAGAGTCTTTGATTGCCACGCACAAACTTTCTGAAACACTTCAATATTATTTGCTGAAAGCATCTAATCAACTGGCAAAGGAGAAAGGTGCATGTGCAGCATTCCATCGTACAAAGTATGCAGATGGAATTCTTCCTATTGATACATATAAAAAGGACGTAGATACATTAGTAGAACCAGAATATTTGTATGATTGGGAATCTCTTAGAGCATCTATTACCGAACATGGTCTCAGGAACTCAACACTGTCCGCACAGATGCCTTCGGAGAGCAGTTCCGTTGTGTCAAATGCCACAAACGGAATCGAACCACCTCGGGCATACATGTCCATTAAAAAGTCAAAGAAAGGGGTTCTTAAGCAGATTGTTCCTCAGTACGCGAGTCTGAAGAATAATTACACTCTTCTTTGGGACATGCCTTCTAACGAAGGATATATTAAACTGGTTGCTGTTATGCAGAAGTTTTTTGACCAAGCAATCTCTGGAAACTGGAGTTACAATCCTGAAAATTATGAAAACAATGAGATTCCAGTGTCTATTTTGGTCAATGATTTACTGACTACATACAAGTACGGTTGGAAGACATCTTACTATCAAAACACATATGACATTAAGAAGGATGGAGATGTAGAACCTCAAGAATCAATTAACGATATTTTAGAAGCACTTAAACAAACGGAGGAAGATGACTGTGAATCTTGTAAAATCTGAACAAGATATCAAACCCACCCAGATAAAGGGAATGACAGTATTTAATACTGAGACTGTCAATCTCAAAAAGCAACCAATGTTTTTTGGCAAACCTCTTGGAGTTCAGAGGTATGATAATTTTAAATACCCAGTTTTTGATAAACTTACTGAACAACAACTTAGTTATTTCTGGAGACCCCAAGAGGTCTCCCTTCAAAAAGATAGAAACGACTATTTAAAACTTACTGATGCTCAGAAGCATATTTTCACCAGTAATCTAAAGTATCAAATTCTTTTGGATTCTGTTCAGGGTCGTGGTCCTGGACTTGCATTTCTTCCTTATTGCTCTCTGCCTGAGTTAGAAGCATGTATGGAAGCATGGGGGTTTATGGAGATGATTCACAGTAGATCATATACATACATTATTAAGAATGTATATCCTGACGCTTCTGCTATATTTGATACCATTCAAACAGATCCAAAGATTCTTTCCAGGGCATCTTCTGTTACAGAGTCTTACGATGATTTCATAAACTCTGCACACCAGTACGATAACAGTACAATGTGGGAGTTAGCAGTTGAAGGTCACTATGCTGGGAAGTATGAGAGGATGTCTCTCAAACGAAAACTCTATAGAGCCATTGCTAATGTCAACATCTTGGAAGGTATTCGATTCTATGTCTCGTTCGCTTGCTCATTTGCGTTTGGTGAACTCAAACTTATGGAGGGATCCGCTAAAATTATCTCTCTCATCGCCAGAGACGAAAACCAGCATCTTGTCATTACTCAGAACATCCTCAACAAGTGGAGGGATGGAGATGATCCAGAATTTGAACAAATTGCTAAAGAAGAAGAACCTTTTGTAAGAGAAATGTTTAAACGCTGTGTCAATGAAGAAAAAGCATGGGCACAGCATCTGTTTAAGGATGGATCTATGATTGGTCTCAATGACAAACTTCTTTACAATTATGTTGAATGGATCGCTAATCGTCGTATGAAGGCAATTGGTTTGAAACCCGAATACGATATTCCTGCTAAAACCAACCCACTTCCTTGGACAGAGCATTGGTTATCCTCTAAGGGTATGCAAGTTGCTCCTCAAGAAACTGAAATTGAGTCTTATCTTATTGGTGGCATTAAGCAGGATAAAATTGATGTTGGTGGTTTCCAATTATGACTTGGAAACTAAAAGCACTTGCCGACCCTGAATTAAAACATAAAGATTGGATGCTTCTTAAGGTGGGTCCTACCACCTTAGGAGATATGTTTAAGTATCAAATCATGAAAATCAGATACATGATATCTGATTGATAAATAAAATAGGTTGTCACCTATTTTATGAAAGAGTATGATAACCCGTGGATCTATCAGGGTAAAATTTTTGACACTGAAGATATTAATGGGTATTATGGATTTGTATACTTAATAACAAATACTACCAATAATAGAAAATATATTGGTAGAAAATATTTTTGGTCTTTTCGTAAAAAGAAAGGACATGCCCGAAGAACTAAACAAGAATCCGATTGGAAAAAATACTACGGATCTTGTCCAGAACTAAAGGAAGAAATTAAAACTACCGGGAAAGAATATTTTAAGCGTGAAATGCTTAGTATTCATACTACATTGGGTAAATGTAACTATGAAGAAACCAGACAACTATTTGTTAACAATGTATTAACAGAAAGTTTAGACGATGGTACTCCTGCATATTACAACAGCAATGTTCTTGGTAGATACTACCGAAAAGATTATTTCACTTATGATTAGTTTACTTACCTCATTATTTTTTATTATTCCTGAACCTAAACCCCAGGCACAAGTTATTGAAGTCCAACCCTATAGGGCATCTTGGAAGTGTCCTGGATGTAACGACAACGAAAAGTATGTCCTTGAACAACTTCAAGCAAAAACCAGAATCTCAGATCGCAATGCACTTGCTACGATCATGGGAAATATTAAATCGGAAAGCAACTTCCATCCCAACATATGCGAGGGAGGGGCTCGAGTTCCTTACAACGCTTGCCATAGCGGGGGGTATGGTCTTATTCAGTGGACCAGCATAAATCGTTATAACAATCTTGGTAAATTTTGTGCCAGGTATGATTGTGATCCTTCTACTATTGAAGGTCAGACTCGTTACATGATTAACGAATCCGTATTCCAACGTTATCTTCCAGAGTTTGAAGGTCCTGGTCGTACTGTTGATCAGTATATGGTTGCTGCTTACTACTGGTTAGGTTGGGGCATCAAAGGATATCGTCAACAATATGCATACGATTACACTAAGAAATTTAATTTTTCTTAGGGGTTGACATCACCCTCTCTCTATGGTATTCTTAGGGAGTTCAAGACTCAATAGCTCAGCTGGACAGAGCAACTGCCTTCTAAGCAGTCGGTCGTAGGTTCGAATCCTACTTGAGTCGCCAGGGCGATTAGCTCAGCGGTAGTAGCGTCTCCTTTACACGGAGGATGTCGGGGGTTCGAATCCCTCATCGCCCATTACCTTCATAAATAAATGAAACCTAAGAAATTAAAAAAGGTATTAATAGAACTTGAGAATATAAGAGGTATGATAAATCATGTTAACAATACGCTGCAAGAATTGCAATACAGAGTTGAAGAAATCAACGAAACCACAATGCTGTGGATGTCCCAATCAAGTAATGTTGGACGGAGAAAAAATAACAGCAGTTGATCTGTCTCAAGTCATCATGATCAATTCTGAAGAAAATGTAAAAACCACTGGTGTTCTGAGCAAAAGTGACTTAGAATACCAAGAGAACCGAAGGAAACGAAAGGTTCGCAAACTCGACTTTGAGGTAAAATGAACGAGAAACACGAAAAACGTAGAGATGCCCTTGGACTTTTTTATGAAAGTGTTCTTAAACCAGATCACGAACTTCGTCAATGTGCTCATAATCAAAAGTGCTTTCACGAATTGATGGAATGGCGCTCTGAAATTATTGAGTATCTTGACCGTCGAAGAAACGAAGAGTTTAACTCTTGACAAAACTGCCTGATGGGTGTATAATTCATCAGGTAATCAACGGAATGTAGCTCAGTTTGGTAGAGCACTCGCTTTGGGAGCGAGATGTCGCAGGTTCGA
>Ga0181581_10002093_pt1 | contig 15537 bp, 10 predicted proteins | sample 071ome_22_FD_132433 | JGI IMG/M metagenome (GOLD analysis project Ga0181581, IMG submission 132433) | Coastal salt marsh microbial communities from the Groves Creek Marsh, Skidaway Island, Georgia - 071404AT metaG (megahit assembly) | ecosystem: Environmental > Aquatic > Marine > Intertidal... | reverse complement strand
CGTTGCACATCGCGGCTAAGGCCAAAGGCTTTGGAGGTTTCCACCAATGCACTGCGCCAGCGATAGGTAATAACCGCCGAGACCAGCCCGGCACGATGTCGGCCATAGCGATGATAGATATACTGGATAACCTCCTCACGCCGATTATGTTCAAAATCAACGTCAATATCGGGCGGCTCATCGCGTGCTTCGCTGATAAAACGCTCAAACAACGGCTCGGATCGCTCCGGGTCAACCGCAGTAATAAACAAACAATAGCAAATCGCTGAATTCGCAGCCGAGCCTCTGCCCTGACACAGGATATTGCGGCTTCTGGCAAAGCTGACAATATCAAATACCGTCAGGAAAAAAGGGGCATAATTCAGCTTTTTCACCAGCGCCAATTCACGTTTTAAATAGGCTTGCACCTTGTCCGGCACGCCATCGGGATAGCGTTTATGGCTGCCTTTTTCTGTTTGATAGACCAGCTCTTCAAAGGCGCTGCGCTGCTGTTTTTTCGGGGCAGACAGGCGATATGCAGCCTTGCTATTATCATGTTCGGGATAGGCATAACAGATATCTTCCAGCGTAAAATGACAGCGATTGGCCAGCGCATCTGTAGCCCGCAACGCATCTGTATATCCCGCCCAGCGCCTTGCCATTTCGTGGGGGCTGAGCAAATGACGCTCGGCATTGGCCGAAAGAGTACGCCCTGCCTGTGAAAGATTTGTTTTTTCCCGAATACAATGCAGTACATCTGCCAATGGACGGCGCGAGGGGTGATGATATAACACATCACCCAGTGCGACCAGTTCCAGCCCGTCTGTATCTGCTTGCTGTTTTAACTGATATAATCTTTGCTCGTCACAACCATCACGCCGCAAATATCCACCAATATATACCCGCCCTTTGACTATCTGCGCCATGCTACGCAGCTGCTCACGCCAGGTGCTATCCATCGTGGCAGGCGGCAGGGCAACCAGACAGGTTTCACCAGAAAGACGGGCTAAATCGCTTATATATAAATCCGGGTTTTCGCGTTGCTGATGGCCAGAGCGCATCATCGCTGCACTCAGCCATTGGCAGAGCGATTCATACCCATCCACAGAGCGCACAAAACACAGAATATCGCCGCCATCAACCAGACATATCCTTGCCCCGGAAATCAGGCGGGGAATGGTTATCCTGTCTGTTGTATTTTCTATATTTTCCCGGGTGTTATTTTCCCGGGCGATATCCTTGCTGGCTGACCAGGCCCGCACCAGCCCGCCAACCCCGAATAAATCGGCTATGCCAACAGCCTGCCAGCCCAGCATAGAGGCCGTTTGTATAATCTCTTCGGGGTGAGATGCCCCGCGCAAAAAGCTGAAATTGGTCTGACAGCCCAGCACAGTTTGCGGCAGATATTCGGTGGATATATCGGTCATGCAAAGCACCCATGCACAAACCATTCGGCTGTTTCACCGCGTTCTGGCAAGCCTTCGCGGTACACCCATAGCCGCCGGCCATCGCCTGTTTCCACGCGGTAATAATCACGGGTTTTTATCCCTTTTTGATCAGCATCCCACCAGCGCGGCCCTATGCGTTCAGGACCTGTTGCCCGAATAATCTGCCAGTTTTTTCTGCGCCATCTCAGCATGGCAGGCGGGTGATCAGGCAGCAGTGCAACCACATACACAGGCTCGGCAGGTTCAAACAACCGAAGCGGGCGCGGCGCGGTTAAATAGGCAGGCACAGCCATATCCCAGCTTTTATCTGCATGGGCATCGGCCAATGGCTGATAGACCATGCTGTCATTTATCTGCCAGCAGGAATGATGGGTAACGCGCTGTACCTTATCTGTCCCCAGCCTGGCTGCCAGAATATCCAGAACATGGTCAATTTGCTGGCTTTGCAGACTGGATGGATCTGTTCCCAGCCAGCCTGTTTCCGGCAATTCTGCAGCCAGCTTATGTGCCTGTAGCCAGCTATAATCAAGGCCAAATTCTGCGTCTATATGTTCAGCTGCCCCGGCCATCAGACGGCTTAGAATATCACGGCGACGCCCTGGCCGGGACAGGTTGAAATATAGCCGGCCAATTGTGCCATCACTGGTTTGCCAGCCCAGCTCGAAACAGCTGGCCGCCATTTCGGCTTTTAACAGCATATCCGCTATCTCTTTTATCATCTGATCTGTCATCTGTTGCCAGCTTTCCAGCCCGGCCAGCGGTTCTGGCCAGCTATGGCTGACCCATAAGGCCGGGACAGATCCTATCGCGGTTGGCGTATCATCGCGGTTACCAGATAACATCGCCCATTTTTGAACCAATTCAGGGCCAAACCGGATAGCCAGCTGGGTATAGGATAAGGGCTGTAAATGGCCTATACGGCGCAAACCTGCCTGCGAGAGTGCCTGAACCACTCCCTCTTCCAGCCATAATACCGATAACGGAAATTCTGATAATATCTGCATCAGCACATGGCGTGAGGAAAGCAGAACAACGCCCTTTCTGGCCAAAGGGTGATAATAGGCCAGCGCCCGTGCCGCCGAATAATATGGGGCCGCCGCACAATAAACAGATATATTCAAACAGGATAGGCGTCTGTAAATATCTGCAATAACCTGTTCTATACCGCCATATAGATGGCTTGTTCCGGTCATATCTATCCAAATACCATAGCCAGTTTCATCTATGCCGGTTCTGGGACTATAGCGCCAGGCCCATCTGGCCAGCTTTTCAAGACAGAGACGATCCTGTTCCGGCCTGACCTCGGCCAGGCAAATATCGGGCAGACGGGCTTTGGCATCGGCCACCCCCATCCCAGCAGACAGACCAGCCTTCCCGGCCAGTAACGAGAGATAGACAAGCCTGTCTGTATGCTGGTGACGGCTATAGAGGCCAATAGCCCCTTCCATCTGCCAGCCTTTTTCGATGCAGGCCTGACGCAAGGGCAAATCCGGCAGATACAGATACAGATATTCCCGCGCAGATTTGCGCCGTCCAGTAGAGGCATCTCGGCCATGATAGACAAGAGATTCTGCTGCCATCTGTCTGCCTTAGCTTGCGCAAGAAGATAAATCAGAAGACAGATAGGATACCGGTTGCCTGCCATCTTTAAAATCGGCTTCAAAATCAGCGCCCGAAGCGGCAGCAGGCAAGGCAAAAGAAGCCTGGCCAGGCGGTTCTGCGGCAATATCGTTCAGCAAGGATAGCCGACCCGATATCGGGCAATAATAAATATCAGCTTCTGCCAGATAGCCCTTACGGCTTTTGGTCAGGCACACCGACCAGCGTGGCCGCCAATCTTGCTGCCAGTCTTTTAAATAGTCTTTTTGGCTTTGCAGACGGGCTTTCTGTGCAGATAAAGAAGCCACAGACCAGCTGGTTTCAAACCCTGTAGATGTGGCAGACGGGCCAAGTAAAAATCCCGGATTATCGCCTGCCCGTGCTGCCCGCCTCAAACGTTGTGCCCAGCGCAACCACTGATCAGATTTTTCTGCCAGCAAGCCATATTCGGCCACCACCCCGGCAATGCCGGTGGTTTGCAACGCTTCTTCAAAGGCCGATAACAGACGGGCAGGATGGGAATCATGTATAAAAATAATCTGGCCGGGATTTATCCCCATCGCCAACATCCCTTCAGCACATAAATGCCCATATTGGCTGCTAAAGCGCGGGCTGCACCAAATAATCGGCGCGTTGGGGCGCTGTTGTATTTGTGCGCGCAGCAAGGCCAGAATAAATCCTGTTGCGGCCGCATCACCATAGGCAGTAGTGATTAAATGCACGTGCTGATAGGCCAGACCACCCGATAATGCCTGATCAAAACAGGGAATATTTGTCGCAAGATAGCCAATCTCCTTACCCTGCTCGGCCGCGATTTTCTGTTTCAAACAGGCAAATTTATCTGATTTATCCCCTGCCGATAAAGGCATGGAACAGGGCGCTTTGCCCATCTTGTCCAGATGGCTGTCTGTCTGCCCATCAGCCAAAATATAGTCACGCGCTTGTGCCATTGCCTGTCTATTTTCATATCTGAACCTGTTTCAGATATGCCTTTTCCTATTTTATATGTTCTTGTTTTGTTCTTTTTGAAGGATAAAAAATGCCCATAAATGAGTCAAGCGGTGAAATAATAAAAAAGAAGGAAACACCCTTGCTCACTTAAACAGATCGCGGTGTTTTTCCGGGTCTGTCCAGGCATCTTCATCATGGCCGGAACGGCTGGAATAAAAGCTGAGCGCCATGAGCCCGCATCCCAAAATAATCGTCCCGGCTGCCCCGGCTATCAAGGCTAGCCAGCCATGCAGGCCCAGCGCAACCTGTCCCATTTTTTCCCAGACATAGATACTGCCAAGACAGGCCCCGATAAGGGCTATTGCAGCAATAAAAATAGCCAGAATATTTAGCTTGCGGCGCTGTTTATTATCTGTTGCAGGGGGTTTTGTCATCGGCTTGCCAGCTCGCTTTCCACCAGCTTTACCCAATAGCTGGTACCAACAGGCAGGATAGAATCATTAAAATCATAGCCGGTATTGTGCAGCATCTTGCCTTCCCGGGCAGGCCCTGCCCCCAGCCAGATATAGGCGCCCTTTTTGGCCTCCAGCATAAAGGCGAAATCTTCAGCTGCCATAGATGGGGGTAAATCCATATGCAGTTTTTCTGCACCCACAACCCCGGCCGCAATTTCTGCAGCGCGGTCTGCTTCTGCGCGGTGATTGATAGTAGGCGGATAGCCCGCCCGCCAGTCTATTTCCGCCTCGCAGCCATGGGCATCTGCAAGAGAGGTAACGATTTTGCGGATATTCTGTTCTATTTTTTGCCGCGTTTCAGGCAGGATAGCCCGCGATGTGCCGCCAAGTTCCACCTCGTCCGGAATAACATTAAAGGCACTGCCGCCATGTACCATTGTTACCGATACAACCGCACTATCAACCGGATTGGCCTGACGTGCCACAATCGATTGCAAGGACTGGATAATCGCTGCTGAGGCCAGAACCGGATCGGTTGCCTGATGCGGCATGGCGGCATGGCTGCCACAACCGCGTATCGCGATATGGAAATGATCGGCACTTGCCATACAGGCACCATGTGATATGGCGATATGCCCGGTCTCCAGACCTGGCCAATTATGCATCCCCCATACGCTATCTACGTCAAATTTTTCAAATAATCCTTCATCTATCATGGTTTTTGCGCCTGCCCCGCCTTCTTCGGCAGGCTGGAAATAAAAATAGACTGTCCCGTCAAATTGCCGTGTTTCTGCCAGATAGCGCGCTGCCCCAAGCAACATTACCATATGCCCGTCATGCCCACAGGCGTGCATCCGCCCTTGATGGGTGGATTTATGCTCAAAATTATTCGCCTCTGGCATTGGCAGGGCATCCATATCGGCACGCAACGCTATTTTACGCCCACTATCGCTCTTACCCTTTAGAACGCCAACTACGCCTGTTTTGGCAAGGCCGCGATGCACCTCAATGCCAAAGCTGGCCAATTTTTCGGCGACAAAATCAGATGTCCAAACCTCTTCATATCCCAATTCAGGATGGGCGTGCAATGTTTGCCGCCAGACCGTCATTTCTTCATGAAAATCAGCGATACGATTAATGATAGCCATCTTCATTCCTTTTTATGCTGGCCGGATATTTTCAAATCTTACCCCTTAAGATAGGGCAGGAATGCACAGATGTCGACCAAACACCAAGTGAAGTCGAAAGCAAGACAGGTTTTTTCACCCTTTGAGCAGAAGGTATATTGGATGCAGGCAGAAAAACCGCTAAATTGGTGCAAATAAAAAATCAGTCTGCCGCCAGACATGATGGAAAAATAAGCAAAGTTAACGAGAAGAAGATGGCATCCACCGATATCGATAGAGGCGTGCGCGGGCTTCGCGACAGGAAAAAACACTATTCGATATTTTCGCTGGCCAGACAGGCAGGCGAATATCACCAGGGCTGGCAACAGGCATGGCGTCATGCAGAGCCCAAACCAGAATATGATGCGGTAATCATTGGCGGCGGCGGACATGGGCTGGCCACCGCCTATTATCTGGCCTCGGTGCATAATATGACCAATATTGCCGTCATTGAAAAAGGCTGGCTTGGCGGCGGGAATACTGGTCGTAATACCACTATTATTCGTTCTAATTATCTATGGGATGAATCAGCCGCCATTTATGAACACGCGATGAAATTATGGGAAGGGCTGGCACAGGATTTAAACTTTAATATTATGTTCAGCCAGCGCGGCGTGCTGACCATTGCCCATTCTGAACATGAGCTGAAAGAAATGTCACGCCGGGTTCATGCTATCCGCCTGAACGGCATTGACTCAGACATCCTCAGCCCCGAAGAAATAAAAGAATTCGTCCCGATTATGAATATGGATTCCACCATCCGCTATCCGGTGATGGGCGGCTTTTTGCAAAAGCGGGGCGGGACAGCCCGCCATGATGCGGTGGCATGGGGCTATGCGCGTGCGGCAGATGATATGGGGGTGGATATCATTCAAAATTGCGAGGTAACGGGTCTGCGCCGGCAAGGGCGCAAGATAACCGGCATCGAAACTACCAAAGGGCTGATTAAAACCCGTAAAGTGGGCTGTGTGGTCGCTGGCCATTCTTCGGTTCTGGCAGAGATGGCCGGTATTCGCCTGCCGATTGCCAGCCGCCCTTTACAAGCGCTGGTGTCCGAGCCTATCAAGCCGATTTTGGATACGGTGATCATGTCCAATGCAGTACATATGTATATCAGCCAGTCCGATAAGGGCGAGATGGTGTTGGGGGCAGGGGTGGATAAATATAATTCCTATGCCCAGCGCGGCTCTTTTCCTGTGCCAGAACATATGCTGGCAGCCGCAGTAGAACTGTTCCCGGTGTTGTCGCGCTTGCGGATGTTGCGTCATTGGGGCGGGATTGTGGATACCTGTCCGGATGCCTCGCCTATCCTCTCGCGCACCGATATTGAGGGGCTGTATTTTAATTGCGGCTGGGGAACAGGCGGGTTCAAGGCCACCCCTGGCTCTGGCCATGTATTTGCCGATCTGATTGCCAATGACCGGCCAAATGACATTGCCGCTCCCTATGCGCTGAACCGTTTTGAAACAGGCTTGCTGATTGATGAGCATGGCGCGGCCGGTGTGGCCCATTAACCGCGAAGAAGACATCGTTTTTTGAGAGCTTTAGTAAGATGCTGGAAATCAAATGCCCCTATTGCGGGCCAAGAGATGAAGAAGAGTTTTCCTGTGGCGGCGAGGCACATATCGCCCGCCCTTTAAGTGAAAACAGCCTAAGCGATAAGGATTTTGCCGATTATTTATTCTATCGGGATAATCCCAAGGGCGTTTTTCTGGAACGCTGGCGTCATACCGCAGGGTGTCGTCGCTGGTTTAATATCGCACGCGATACGCTTACCCACCATATATTGGAGATATATCCGATGGGGGCAAAGCCTGCCAGCAAGGCCGGGCGCACTGCCTATAGCAAAAACTGGCGCCGTAATAGTCAGGCAGAAATAGCCGCCCAACCGGCATCGCAAAAGACAGATAAAACATCCAGTGCAAAAAGGTAAGCAAGGGTGATGGCGAAAAATAATCAGAAAAATATGACTGTAACAGCACGCAAATGCGCCTCAATTGATAGCCAGACCCCTATCAGCTTTACCTTTGATGGCCGCAAATATCAGGGATGCAAGGGCGATACGCTGGCCTCTGCCTTGCTGGCTAATAATGTGCATCTTACCGGACGTTCATTTAAATATCATCGCCCGCGCGGCATTATGAGCGCCGGGGCAGAAGAGCCAAATGCCCTTGTCGGGGTTGGCACAGATGGTCGCATCGAACCCAATCTGAAAGCCACACAGGTCGAGCTTTATGACGGGCTGGTAGCCGTATCCCAAAATCGTTTCCCGTCCCTGAAGCTGGATGTGGGCGAGATTAATTCGGTTCTGTCGCGCTTTTTCCCGGCGGGGTTCTATTACAAAACCTTTATGTGGCCTGCCAGCTTCTGGATGATGTATGAACATATTATTCGCCATGCTGCCGGGCTAGGCAAGGCAGGGAACGACCATAAAGACCCGGACAGATATGAAAAGCGCCACGCCCATTTTGAAATAGCGATCATTGGCGGCGGACTGTCCGGCCTGATGGCTGGCTTGCAGGCAGCCAAAAGTGGCCAGCGCGTGCTGATAGCAGAAGACCAGCCCCAATGGGGCGGCTGGCTACGCGCCTGCGAGGATATAATCATAGATGGTATGAGCGGCCAGGCATGGGCAGAACAGGCTGTATCCCGGCTGCAAGCGATGGAGAATGTGACCTTGCTATCGCGCACAACCTGCTTTGGCTATGGCGATCACAATTTTCTGACCCTTGCCGAGCGGGTGAGCGATCATCTGGCCCAAAAACCGGCACATCTGCCGCGTCAACGTTTATGGAAAATACGCGCCCGTCAGGTGATTTTGGCAACCGGGGCAATTGAACGCCCGCTTGTTTTTGCTGGCAATGACCTGCCCGGGGTGATGCTGGCATCTGCTGCCCAGACCTATCTGTGCCAATATGGCGTGCTGGTGGGTACGCGCGGGATTTTAATGACCAATAATGATGCTGCCTGGCATAACGCCTTTGCCCTGCATCGTGCCGGCTGTCTGGTAAAGGTGATTGTCGATACACGCCGGAATCCTTCGCCTGCCCTGATAAAACAGGCAACAGAGCTGGGCATCCAGACACGCATTGGTTCTGGCATTATTGCCGCCCATGGGCGCTTGCATATCGCACGGGTTGAAATCGCCCCATTGAATGAGGCAGGGGATGCGCTGACAGGCGAGCCGGAACATTTTGATTGCGATCTGGTAATGATGTCCGGCGGCATGAACCCGGTAGTGCATTTACATTCGCAAGCCAGAGGCAAATTAAAATGGGATGAGCGCAGCCATTGCTTTTGCCCCTCCACCACCCATGAGGCAGAACAGTCTGTCGGGTCATGTAATGGCAGTTTTGATGCCGCTATCGGGGCAAAAGAGGCCATAGCCGCCGCCCGCAAAGCCATTAAGTCAAATTCAGGAGAGGCAGAAGAAATTGCCCTGCCTGAAATCAACGCACCAAAAATCAAATGGACGCCCATGCCTGTATGGCAGATACCAACCGGCCAGCCAGCCGGGCAAGGCGGCAAGGCATTTGTCGATTTTCAAAATGATGTGACGGCCAATGATATCCAGTTGGCCGTGCGCGAAGGCTATCATTCTGTCGAGCATGTCAAACGCTATACCACTACCGGCATGGCTACCGATCAGGGCAAAACGTCGAACATAAATGCGCTGGCCATATTGGCAAGGGAGCGCGCAAGCGATATCCCGTCGGTTGGCACAACTACCTTTCGTATGCCCTATACCCCTACATCTATCGGCATGATAGCGGGGCGCGATATTGGCGGATTATTTGACCCTGTGCGTACCACCCCAATGGATAAATGGCATCGTGCAGCAGGGGCAAAGTTTGAACATGTCGGCCAATGGATGCGTGCCTGGTTTTACCCGAAAGACGGCGAGAATATGCAAGAGGCTGTCACCCGCGAGGTAGAGGCCGCACGTCAATATGCCGGCCTGCTGGATGCCTCCACTCTGGGCAAAATTGATATCAGAGGGCGCGATGCAGCAGAGTTTTTAAATCGCATCTATACCAATAGCTGGCTAAAGCTGGGCATTGGCAAATGCCGCTATGGATTGATGTGTAAAGATGATGGCATGGTCATGGATGACGGGGTTACCACCCGTCTGGCAGAGGATCATTTCCATATGACTACCACAACAGGCGGGGCAGCCGGTGTTCTGGACTGGCTGGAAGAATGGCTACAAACAGAATGGCCGGATTTACAGGTTTATCTCACCTCTGTTACCGAACAATGGGCGGTGGCTACCTTGTCCGGCCCTGCGGCCAGAGATATCCTGAAAGCTGCGGGAACAGATATTAATCTTACAGATGAGAGCTTTGGCTTTATGTCCATGCGTGAGGGGCATATTTCTGGCTTGCCTGCCCGGATTTACCGCATCTCTTTCACCGGCGAGCTGTCTTATGAAATTAATGTGCCTGCCCGTTATGGCATGGCACTCTGGACAAGCCTGATGCGTGCTGGCCGTGATTTTGGTATTACCCCTTATGGCACCGAAGCCATGCACCTGCTGCGTGCAGAAAAAGGCTTTATCATTGTTGGCCAGGAAACAGATGGCACGGTTACCCCTTATGATCTGGGAATGAACTGGATTGTGTCTGATAAAAAGCTTGATTTTATTGGCAAGCGGGCTCTTGCCCGGCAATCAATGGGGCTGGGCGATCGCAAACAGCTGGTTGGATTACGCACCAAAGATCCAAAACAGGTCATCCCCGAAGGGGCGCATGGCGTACTAGATCCAAACCAGCCGCCGCCGGTAGATATGCTGGGTCATGTAACCTCTTCTTATTTCAGCCCCACTCTTGGTCATTCTATCGCAATGGCGCTATTGCGGGGCGGCCATGCCCGTAAAGGACAGACAGTCTATTTCCCGATGCTGGATGGCAGCGCGCCTATTGAAGCGACCATCACCGATACCAATTTTTATGATCCCAAAGGAGAGCGTATCAATGGCTAGCTCTAACCCGCACGCCCAGATGCCGCAAATCACCGCCTTGCCGGATATTCTGCCAAGCCCGGAAGGCGGCGCGCCCGGCCTGACCATTGCCCCCATTAGCGGCAAAACCCTGATCAATTTGAGAGCTTTAGATAAAATTAAGGCAAAACTGGAAACTTTGTTCGGAACAGCCCTGCCCACACAGCCCAACAGATTAAGCGCGATTGGCGCAAGCCGTGCGATGTGGCTGGGCCCGGATGAGACCTTGCTGATGATAGACGAGACCCGGCAAGCAGAATTCATGTTAAAGCTGGGCGCAACGCTAAAAGATACCCATTATGCGGCGACCATCGTGACAGATGCGATGCGCATTTTCCGGTTGGGTGGGGCAAGACGGCTGGATGTGCTGGCCAAAGGGTGCGGGCTGGATCTGCACCCCGCTATTTTTGCCAAAGACCATTGCGCGCAGTCCCTGCTCTCGCACGCAAGCATTATCCTTGCGCGTGATGCCGAAGACAGCTTGCTATTATTCTGCCGCACCAGCTTTTCAGACTATATTGCCAGCTGGCTAAAAGATGCCGCCATCGAATATGGCTATCGGCTGGATAATCGCCTGAGCACCACTGATAATTAATAATCGCTATCTGGCAGAACCGCCATTCGGGTAGCAATATAATCGCGCAAACCGGCATCAATGGCCGGGTCAATCTCGGGCGGCTGATACTCATTTAACATCTTGATAGCCCGGTTACGCGCGCGTTGCTCGCTTTCAATACGCCCTTCACTTTCCCATTGCTCAAAGGTGGTGTTATCGGCCAAAGAAGATCGCCAGAAAGCTGTTTCAAAATTAGCTTGAGTATGACTACTGCCCAGAAAATGCTGGCCAGGCCCTGTTTCGCGAAGCGCATCCAGTGCCAGACCATTTTCAGATATATCAATGCCGGCTGCCATACTGTCCATCATGGTAAGCTGATCAGCATCCAGCAACAATTTGGCATAGTCCGCGACCAGCCCACCTTCCATCCAGCCAGCTGCATGCAGGGCAAAATTCACCCCGCCCAGAACAGTTGGCAACAGGGTATGCGCGCTTTCATAGGCTGCCTGGGCATCGGCTGTTTTCGATGCGGTAAAAGACCCGCCAGAACGGAACGGGACATTCAGCCGCCGTGCCAGCTTTGCTGCGCCATAAAGCACTTTTGCCGGTTCTGGCGTACCAAAGGTAGGGGCGCCTGTCTGCATGGAAATAGAGCTGGCAAAGCTGCCAAAAATCACCGGCGCACCGGGATTTACCGCCTGGGTAAAGGCAATACCGCTCATCGCTTCTGCCAGAATTTGGGTTAATGTACCTGCGACCGAAACGGGTGACAGTGCCCCCGAAAGAATAAAGGGAGAGATGACACATCCCTGACCTGCGCGTGCATAGACTTTCAACGCGCCCAGCATCGTATCATCCCATGTCATCGGCGAATTGGCGTTAATCAGCGAGACCATGACACAATTCTGATCTACAAATTCATCGCCAAACATAATCTTTGACAAGGCAACACAATCTGCTGCCCTATCCGGGGCAGTGACCGATCCCATATAGGGCTTGTCTGAATAGCGCAGATGAGCATAGAGCATTTCCAGATGCCGCTTGGTAACGGGCAGATCAACCGGCTCGCACACCGTTCCGCCAGAATGATGCAACCCGGGCAACATATAGACCAGCTTTACAAAATTGTTAAAATCCTCAATTTTGGCATAGCGGCGCTCGCCTTCCAGATCACGCACAAATGGCGGGCCATAGACAGGGGCAAAGACCGTATTATTACCACCGATTACCACCGATCTTTCCGGATTTCGGGCGTGCTGGGTAAATTCGGACGGGGCTGTTTTACATAGCTCTCTTGCCAGGCTGCGCGGAAAATGCACCCGCTCGCCATCCACATCACATCCCTTATCTTTCAGGATAGCCAGCGCTTCGGGGTCATCACGAAACTCGATCCCGATTTCTTCCAGAACGGTTTCTGCATTATGCTCGATTATCTCGCACGCTTCATCACTCAGCATATCCACAGGCGGAATTTTACGCACCAGATAGGGCGCAGAAGATGCTGAACTACTTTGCCTGGCACTGCGCCGTGCATCTCTGCCACCACCCCGGCGTGACCGTTTTTGAGAGGTAATATCATCCATCTTTTTATGTCCTATTTATCCAGTTGTGCCTAGCCAGGAAGCAGGGTGATTTCTATTATGCCCGCAATTTTTCATTTGCCGGATCAAACGGGCTTTCCTCTATGACCACCGCGTCAAAACGACGTCCCAAAATATCGATTTCCAGAACCGTTCCGGCTTCTGTCAGTTCAGGCGATACCATTGCCAGTGCCAGGGATTTTTTTATCCGGAAGCCATAGCCGCCCGAGGTGGCGCGGCCGACCAGCTTGCCATCCTTATAAAGCGGATTGCCGCCAAGGGCATCGGCATCTTCTGTGCCTTTTACCTCCAGCGTGACAAAGCTGTTAGTAAAGCCTTTTTCCTGCCAGGCGGCCAGCCCGTCGCGCCCGATAAAGGATTCTTTTTGCATTTGAACAAAACGATGCAAACCGGATTCAAAGGCGGCATATTCAATGCTCATCTCCGTGCCGACCATGCGATAGGATTTTTCCAGACGCATCGCATCCATCGCGCGAATACCAAATGGCTTCAGGCCAAATTCTGCCCCAGCCGCAAACAGGGCATCAAAAATATGATTTTGATATTCGATAGGGTGATGCAGCTCCCAGCCCAGCTCGCCCACAAAATTCACCCGCATTGCCAATGAAGGCGCGAGATGGACATTAATTTGCTGGCCAGACAGCCATGGGAAAGCCGCATTGGACAGATCGCTCAATGTCAGCTTTTGCAACAGGTCGCGTGATTTTGGTCCTGCCAGCACCAATACCCCCATTGAATTGGTCAGGTTGGTATAGCTAACAGAACGATCATCCGGCATATGTTTTTTCAGCCAGTCATGATCCAGACGCTGGGCAGCGCCTGCCGATACGATGTAAAAGCTGTCCTCTGCCTCGCGCATGATGGTAAATTCGGAATGCACCCCGCCGCGCGGTGCCAGCGCATGAGCCAATATCACCCGCCCGACCTTTTTCGGCAATTTATTGGCAATCAGATTTTCCAAAAAGGCTTCTGCTCCTGGCCCTTCGATACGGCATTTGGCAAAGGCAGACATATCCAGCAACCCGCAATTTGTGGTCACATTGGCGACCTCTGCCCCAACATAGTCAAACCAGTTTGACCGGCGGAATGACCAATGGTCCTCAGCTGCCACACCTTCCGGGGCAAACCAGTTTGCCCGCTCCCAGCCAAATTTCTGGCCGAAGACCGCGCCCATTGCCTTTAGCCGGTCATAACAGGGCGTGGTACGCAACGGGCGTGCTGCCTGTCTTTCCTCATCCGGATAATGGACGGTAAAGACATTGGCATAGGCTTCTTCATTTTTTTCTTTCAGGAAACTCTTGGTGGCATACTCACCAAAGCGGCGCGGATCGACCCCGTTCATGTCAATGGTGGGCTCGCCCTCGACAATCCATTCTGCCAATTGCCAGCCTGCCCCGCCTGCAGCTGTGATGCCAAAACTATGCCCCTCATTTAGCCAGAAATTCGGCAAGTCCCATGCAGGGCCAACAATCGGGCTGCCATCCGGGGTATAGGCAATCGCCCCGTTATAGACTTTTTTCACGCCAACTTCGCCAAAGGCCGGTACACGGGCAATCGCTGATTCAATATGCGGCATCAGCCGTTCCAGATCTTCCTGAAACAGTTCATATTCGCTATCCTCATCCGGGCCATCAAAATAGCAGACCGGCGCGCCTTTTTCATATGGCCCCAAAATCAGGCCGCCATTTTCCTCGCGCATATACCACGAGCCGTCACTTTCACGCAAAACGCCCATTTCCGGCAAGCCTTTGGCCTGACGCTCGCGAATAGCGGGATGCGGTTCGGTTACGATATATTGATGTTCGACCGGAATAACCGGAATATCCAGACCCACCATTGCCCCGGTGCGGCGGGCAAAATTCCCTGTGGCAGAGACCACATGCTCGCACCTAATCTCGCCCTTATCGGTGGTGACCAGCCATTCCCCGGAAGTGGTGCGCGAAATAGCTGTTACAACTGTGTTACGATAAATTTCAGCGCCCCTGTCGCGTGCCCCCTTGGCCAGAGCTTGTGTTAAATCTGCTGGCTGGATATAACCATCATCTGGGTGGCGAATAGCTCCGACAAGCCCGTCCTTGACCGCCAAAGGCCAAATATCGATCACCTCATCGGGGGTTAGTTTTTCTACATTTACGCCGATAGTTTCAGCCACACCGGCATATTGCATATATTCATCCATCCTGTCCTGATGGGTCGCCAGACGAATATTGGATACTTGCGAGAGCCCGGGATTAAGCCCTGTTTCCTCTTGCAGACTGCGATACAGCTTGACCGAATATTTATGAATCTGCCCAACCGAATAGGACATATTAAACAAGGGCAAAAGACCGGCCGCGTGCCAGGTAGAGCCACTGGTCAGCTCCTTGCGTTCAATCAGCACAACATCTGACCAGCCTTTTTTTGCCAGATGATAAAGGGTGCTGACCCCAACCGCACCGCCGCCAATAATCACAACTCTAGCATGGCTTTTCATCTCACTGCCCTTCGCATTATTTGCTATTGAAATTGCATGAAAAAAAATTGTCGTATATTAGCCTGACACAAGCGCTAGCAAAAATATGCGTCAAAGCGACCCTGTTTTGACAAATGCAGGGATATAGGGCCTAAAAAGCCGGGCAAGGCCGGATATAGCAGCTATAATTAATCAGGGATAAAGGCGACTAGCTTGCCAGATACCTGCTGCATTTCTGGTAGAGCGGTAACGGTCATGTAGCCGATATTCGCCATCTGCCCAAAACTCAATCTCGTCCGGGCGAATTAAAAAACCGCCCCAAGTCGGTGGT
>Ga0181581_10002092_pt1 | contig 15540 bp, 11 predicted proteins | sample 071ome_22_FD_132433 | JGI IMG/M metagenome (GOLD analysis project Ga0181581, IMG submission 132433) | Coastal salt marsh microbial communities from the Groves Creek Marsh, Skidaway Island, Georgia - 071404AT metaG (megahit assembly) | ecosystem: Environmental > Aquatic > Marine > Intertidal... | reverse complement strand
GATCGATCGATCGTTCGATCCGCGATCGCGTCTCCCCGTCGTCTTCATCATCGCATCATTCATGACGTACCGCGACGAGGCTCATCGCTTCACGACGCGTCGCGGCGTGCACATCGGCGTTCGTATTCTTCGCGGTCGCGCACACCGCGACTCGAGACGCGCGCTTGGCGACGCGCGCTCGCTTCGGCGTCACGATCGCGGGGGTGGTGGACGACGCGATCGCGTACATCGTACGTTCGTCGGTGGCGACAAGTGCGGATCGAGGGCGATCTCTCGATCGATTCGAGTGATCGATCGATGATGACCGACAGACGACGAGTCGTGATTCGTCGATCGAGTCGATCACCACTCGGATCGATCGAGCACTCGCGCGCGCGCCGGAGACGCGTTCGTGTATGTGATGGGTCGAGACGGCTCTGAAGTATGGACGTGGTGTTCATACTTCAGAGACGACTTACTTCATCGAGCGCATCGCGTGCATCGAGTGCATCGAAATCTGGGCGTGGACGTGTCGTGGATTCGGTCGAGAGGGGATGTACGATTCGGTGAGTCGTGACTCGTGGGTTCGTGTGTACGTATATTGGGGAGTCATGACTCGAGTGTATGGACACACGGGGGTCCACGCGCGCGCGTCGCGCGCGAACGCATCGCGAGACGACGACGGGCGTCGTTCGTTCCGTCGACGCGATGATGCGTCGCGTCGCGCGCGCGTGTGGATCGTCGGTGACGGTATCGCGCGCGTGGTGCGCGGTCGGTGTGGAGACGACGTCGGTGGCGTGTGCGCGACGACCGTCGTGGTGTCGAGCGGTGGCGACGGAACCGACGACGACGACGGAACCGACGGACCCGGGGAACGCAGAGTCGAACGATGCGTCGCGGCGACGGTACAGCGCGAGGAAAATCGTTCGAGGGATCACGCGGGAGGCGCTGTGTGACGTCGTCGCGGATGTGGATTCGTACGCGTCCTTCGTGCCCTTTTGCGCGGGGGCGCGGCGAACGCCTCGCGAGACGTGGGGCGCGTCTCGCGCGGCGGACGCGGCGACGAGAGGGGAGGAATATTTCGAGGCGGATTTAGAGATTGGATTTAAATTGTTCAGCGAGCGGTACACGAGCGCGGTGACGTGCGCGAGACCGGAGAGGGTGACGGCGAGGAGCGTGTCGAGCGGGTTGTTTAAATCGATGACGACGACGTGGACGTTTCAGAAATTATCAGACGCGGGCGCGGATCTGGAGGAGGAGGAGGACGATGGGTTGGGAATACCGATGGGCGATGGTGTCGTCGTGGATTTTGAGATTGATTTCGAGGTGAACGATCCGGTGCACGCGGCGGCGGTGAGCGTGGTTTTTAAAGACGTCGCGGCGGCGCAAATTTCGGCGTTTGAAAAGCGCGTGCGGTCGCTCGCGCTCGCGGCGATGCGGTGAGCGGCGTCTATTTCATATTTCTTTCATTTGTTTGTAAAACACAGCAGCGTAGCACTATTCTTCTTCTACTCGTCGTCGTCGTCGTCATACTCGTCGCGAACCTTCTTCGTCTTTTTCTCTTCGTCTCGCACGAATTGAATCGAAAAATTCCCCGTCGTCTCATCCTTTTCCGCCTTGAAATTATCCAGGCTCAACCCAAAGTTCCCGAGCAAAGAGTTTCCTAAATCTTTCATCTTCGACAACATCTCAGCCTTCATCTCCTCGCGTCGTCGCTCCACCACCGGCCGTAAACGCTCCGCGCCGCGTCTCGCGCTCGCCTCGCCCGGCGCCAACGCGCGCGCGCGTTCGTAATCCTCCAACGCCTCCTCCACCTCTCCCAACGCCTCTCGCGCGCTCGCTCGACGCAGATATACTTTCACGTACGACGGATCGATCTCGAGCGCCGCATCGCAATCCTCGATCGCCTGTCGATGCTTTCCCAGTCGTAACAGACACGCCGCTCTGTTGGCGCGGTACGTCGCCGCGACGCCGTCCACGGCCGTCGTCGCGTTCTCATCCGTCGTCGCGACCGCGTCGGTCGATCCATCGACGACGCGCGGTTTTTCTTCCCTTTGTGTCGTCTCGTCGCGCGTTTCAGAGACGACGCCGACGCACGCCAACGCCTCGGTGTACGCCTCGAGCGCGCGCTCGAAATCACCCACCGCGTACGATTCGTTCCCACGCGCCTTGGCGCGCTCAGCGCGCGCGCGAGGCGACGCGGACGGCGCCGAGTCGTCGCGTCGCGTCGTCTCCATCGCCTCGAGGACCACCATGACGACGAGGACGAGTCGGTCGTCGGTTCGGTCGTCACAGTGTGGCGAATGGTTTTTTTAACGTCATCGACATGAGCGACCACGCGCGCGCGTCCTCGGCGCACGCGGAGAGCGCGTGCGGTGATCTCGCGAGAGATGATGACGTCGAGCGTTCGCTCGCGCGCGTCGAGGTACGCGCGACGACGACGAGGCGATGCGACGCGAGATTCGTTGACGCACCTCCGAGAGAATTCATGCGCGTCGTCATCGAAAAGCGACGACGCGACGACGCGACGCGACGCGGAGACTGACGTCGGTTCGGTTCTGTGTCGTTCACCCCTCGCGCGCAGTGCGGTGACCTCGATCGCGCGCTCGAACGCGCGAGACGACTGTTGACGTCGCACGGGGCGACGACGAGCGGCGACGGCGACGAACGCGCGACGGCGGCGTACTCGGTACCTCTGAGCGCGCGACGCTCGATGATCGAGGGCGCCGAGCGCGCGATGGCGGAGCTTGAGGTCGTGTCTCGCGCGCCCATGCGCGTGGTGGCGCTCGGACGATCGGGGGTGGGGAAGAGTCACGTGTTGAACCAACTCTTGCGAGAGCTCGCGGGGAGAGACGCGCCGCCGCCGACGGCTGAGAAGGAGGAAAGGCTCGCCGAGACGTGGCCTCGGGAATCGTTAACGATCGTGAGCGTCGTCGCGCACGATGAAGTCGCGGAGGAGAAGGCGGCGGATCGTCTGCGTGCGGTGGAGGACGGTGACGGTGGAGGCGGGACGGCGTTGGAGGAGGACGCGAGCGCCTTCGCGCCGCCGCCGCCGATGGACGCGCGCACGAGCAGTGAGGTGTACATTCCTCGACACATGCGCGGACAGGCGATACGAGGCGACGCGGCCAAGTTCTCCGACGCGGCCGCGATTCGGAAGAAGAAATTAAAGGAGGCGGCGAAGAGGACGAATAAAAAGGGGGGGCAAAAGGTCAAGCCGAGTTACGTCTTGTACAAGACGTTTCACGAAGAACGCGCCAAGGAGAACGAGCAGAAGGAGGCTGAAGCGCGAAAGCGCGCGACGTACGAGGAGGCGATGAAGACTTACGAGATACCGATTCGAGAGAAACCGTTCGATCCGCCGCCGGTGCCGGTGGATAATCTTTTAAAGATTCACGCCGACGCGCCGTTTTTACTCCCCGAGGGCGATCTCATGGACACCACCTCGGTGGCGTGTTCCGTGAGCACGTCGGACGCGTTTCGGGTGACTTTAGTGTATTTTAGCGAAGACGTCGTGAAGAAGCACGTGCACGCGTTGGATTACGCGAGCGACGTGGCGAGAGCGGTGGAGAGATTACGAGACACGTTGAGCGTCTACGCCGAGTCCTTCGTCAGACGAGAAGCCGAGGCGAGAGGCGTCCGCGAATTGACGCTTTTAGATTTCAAAGACCCCCAGAAAGAGGAGGGCGACGTCAACTCAGACGCCGAGTTCGGCTTACCCTCCGTGCTTCGAGTGGCGTGCGCGATGGTGGGCATCAATCCAAACATTTCATCGCTCGCCTCCGTCACCGCCGACGACGTCGCCGTGCCCGCCGAATACGTCGAGCGTTTGGGCAAGCGCGTGTCTTTTGAATACGTCCCCGAAGGCGGCGGCGAGGTGGATTACGCCGACGAGGAAACCTTTCTCCGCGCGTTACGAGCGACGAAACGCACGCTCGTGACGCAGACGCACGTGCCCTCCGCGTGTTGGGGACTCTTGCGCGAGGTGCGCGTGGACATTCCGACGCCGCCGGAAAAACGCGGCTTGATGTTGATCGACGCCCCCGGCGCCGGCGATTCCGATCCCGCGCGAGATCGACACCTCGTCGCCGCCCTAAGAAACGCGTCGAGCGTCATCTGTTTGGGCGATTCTCGAGAGGTGACGGGGGACGTTAAGCGCGCGCTGCACAAGAGCGGGTTTCTGCAACAATTGACGATTCGTCCGGCGACGCGACGTCTCATCAACGCCGTGCAGGGCGATCGAATCTGGGGAAGCACGCAGACGACGCTTCGACGCGTGCAGGCGACGCTCAAGCGAGAATTCGGACGCGAGGTGAGTCTGGAGCACCTCGAACGAGAAAATCCACCGCGAGACGCGCAGATTCGATGGGCCGTCGATCGCGTCATCAACGGAAACACCACGCAATTGGCGACGACGAGACGCGCCGAGCTCTTACGCATGTTGACGGATCAAGACGGCAGCGTTCGAGAGATCACGCCGACGGCGCGCGCCGTCATCGCCGTCTCGTGGAAGTTTTTAGAGTTTAGATCCTCGTGGGCGAGAGTCCTCGATCCCGCCGAGGTGGACGTCGACGCCGTCACCGGACACGGCGCGCTGTACGCCGAGCTCGCGAGACTCAAACGCGCGAGAACGTTAAAGTTTATTCGTCGCGCGACGAGACGCGCACACGACGCTCTGAGCGCGTTTTGCGTCGCCGCCGAACCGCTCAACGCGCTTCCGGAGAGTTCAGACGATTCGCTTCGTGGATTTCACGATGAATTAGAGTTTTGTCTCGGTCCCGACGGCGCGTACGCCGAACGTCGCGCGTACGAGACGGCGTTATCCTTTTGTCGAGGAGTCGTCGCCGACGCGCTCGGGGATTCGATCGACGCGCTCGCCGAACGCGCGAACGATGCGACGACGTTCGATGCCTTGCGACGGCGTCTCCGCGAGGCGGTGGGTCTCGGCGAGCGTCCGCTCGAGATTCGCGCGCGGGACGACGCGCGGCGGTTCATCCTCGACGTGACGGCGGCGGCGCGCGACGCGCTCTCGAACGTCTTCTTCGACGCGTCGAGCGAGGACTCGTCGTCGTCCAGGAAGACACCGTCCGGTGGATTACGAGACGCGTGCGTCGTCTTGACGCGTCGATGGTCCGAGGCGCTCCTCTCCGAGACGGAGGAAAGTCGAGGCGAGACGGCGTTCGAGTCGCTCGTTCGACGCACCATCATGGACCTCGGCGGCGAAGAGACCGATCCGAAGCGCGCCATGACGCGCGCGCTGATAGCGATGAGTCTGACCAAGTTTAAATTGGGCGCGGGATTGAAAAAGGCGTACCACCACGCGCCCGAATCTCGCGAACGAGACGCGACGCGGCGTCTGTGGACCGAGTGCGCGAAAAAGGCGAGGACAGAGCTCGCGACGCAAATCAAGGCGTTGACGCAGGGTTTACTGTGCGCGTATCACACCAACGAGGCGGACGATGCCATCATCGGTGACGTCACGCGCGAGGGAATCGACGCTTTCGCCGCGGAATGCGTCGACGCCGTGGCGTACGCCGCGCGCGGCGCGGCGCACGCCGTGATGGACGTCGTCGAGCGCGAGGCCAAGCGTTGGTTCGACGCGCCGTCGCTCGCGGCGAGCGAAGACGCGCTTCGAGCGTGCTCGACGTGCGTGAAACCATACGTACAGAAACAAATCATGCCGGAATTTCGAGCGCGCGTCGCCAAGAGACGCATGCTCGCCGCCATCGAACCAGACGTCGAGGAGGCGCGCGCGCTGCTCGAGACGACGAGCGCGGTGTTGGGCGAAGAGGCGAAACCTCCGCCGACGCGAATCGAAAAGACGAAAATCATCATCGCGCTCTCGGATGTTGCATCGCGACCGTACGAGCTGACGAAGCCGTGTCTATCGAAACCGGGCGGCGGCGTGGATTCGGACGACGACGTGCGCGTGGGATTGGACGAGTTTCCTCTGCGGATTTACGCGCCGCGCGAGGCGCGCGACGAGGAGCCGACGACGGAAGCGCCGGATGCGACGACGACGACGACGACGGAAGCGCCGGATGCGATCGACGAGGTGCCGATCGACGACGAACCGATGCCGGCGGAGGTGGAGGCGGAGACGGAGACGACGCCGATGAAGCACACGCAGACGCAAACCGAACCGGCGAACGACGTCGTCGCGTCGCCATCGACTCGGAACGAGATCGCCGTGCAGACGGACCCGACCGAGTTATCGCTCGCCGTGTCGCCGCTGAGACTGCGCGCGAACGAGCGAAAGACGTCCGAGAGTGCTCCTCCCGAGAGTGATCTTCCGCAGCGTTCGTCGTCAAAGTCAGACGTCACGGCGAGACCGCCCGACGAAGACGAGACGCCGGCGTACGTCAAGAAGGCGCCCGCGTCCGAGACGTCCACAGGCGCGAAAAAGAAACGTAAGATGATGTGCGTGACGGATTTACACGCCAATGTCGCGTACGCTTCGAGAAAGAAACGGCTCAGGTTATCCGTCACGCCGTCGGCGGCGCCCATGGACGCGCTCACCGCCGAACTTCCGCTCGAGACGACCCGATCCCACTTTGATCGACCGCGGCGTCCTCGAACGCGCCCACCGCGCGCCACGCGCGATGAGGCGTTCGATTTCGACAGCGACGTCGAATCGGCCGAGCCGGTGCCGAGACAGAGACGCACAAACGTCGACGCCATTTTGGAGGCGCTTCCGGCGCACGTGCGCGTCGTCGATCCCGGTGGTTGCGACGCCGGACTATCTCCTCAAAACGTTCGTCGAATGCTTCCACCGCTCGATGAAGAAGACGAAAACGCCGACGACGACGGCGACGGCGACGAAGGAGAAGACGGGGCCCTTCGAAGACCGCGTGGTTCACCGTCTTGGATGCAAAAATTCGCCGACCCAACCAACCGTCGGGATTTTACTCGCGGACGTTAGCCCGCGCGTGTACCATAGCAGACGACGATAATGAAAATGTGCGTCACGACACTCCTCATCGTTTCGTCGACGAGACAAAGACTCGAACCGCGCGCGCGCGGCGAGACGGCTAATAAGACGCCCGCGTCCCAAAAAATCACTTTTCGTCACCACCCCCAACGAACTTTTGTGTTTCGTCGTCACTCGCGCGCGCGACGACGCGTCGACGATGTCGGACGACCTCGGTGCGCGCGCGGAAAAGCGCGGCGGTGCGCTCACACTCACCGTCGATCGTCCGCGCGCGCTCAACGCGCTCAATTCCCGCGTCATTGAGTTTTTCCACGACGCGCTCGATTCGGGCGAACGCGACGCATCCGTCGCCGTGTACGTCATACGAGGCGCCGGACGCGCATTTTGCGCCGGCGGTGACGTTCGAGCAGTTCGAGAGATGCTCTTACGCGGCGAATCGGCGCGCGCGATCGCGTTTTTCACGCGAGAGTTTGCGCTGAATGGACGCCTCGCGCGACTTCGCAAACCGAGCTGCGCGGTGTGGAACGGCGTCGTCATGGGCGGCGGCGCCGGGTTGAGTTGTTACGCCGACGTGCGCGTGGCAACGGAACATGCGGTGTTCGCCATGCCGGAGTGCGCGATCGGGTTGTATCCAGACGTCGGGGCGGGATGGTTTTTAAACGCGCTGTGCGGGCACGCGACGGCGACGTATCTCAGTCTCACGGGGGCGCGCGTGCGCGGCGCGGCGTGCAAGACGATGGGTCTGGCGACGCATTACGTTCGGTTGGAGACGTGGGAGCGCGATGTCGCGGCGCGCGTGGAGGCGTTACCCGTGGGTGCGAGCGCGAGCGATCTCGCGGCGTGCGCCGAGGCGGGCGAGGAGGGGGCGTCGGCGGAGAGCTCCGGCTCGGACGCGGCGGGGACGTATTTGACGAGCGCGCGCGGGCGAGAGGCGGTGGAGGAGGTGTTCGGGGACGATTCAATGTCTCTGAACGATATCGTGGTCGAGATGAGACGAAGGATCGAGCGCGCGACGAGCGAGGATGAACGCGCGTTTTTCGTCGAGGCGGCGGCGAGCGTGGCGAAATCGTCGCCGACGAGTCTCGAGGTGTCGCTCGAGCTCATGCGTCGGGCGCGAGGGAAATCGTTGGATTGGGTGTTGGCGATAGATAATGCGTTGATCGGGAAATTCATACTCGCAGAAGATTTTAGTCGAGGCGTGGAGGCGGTGTTGGTGAGCAAGACGGGGGTGCCTCCGCCGGGAGGGTGGATGCCCGCGCGTCCCGTCGCGGATTATTTTCGAGACGTCCCGAAAGAGGATGCGAAACTGTAGCGACTGATGGATCGGTTGATATGTGTGTATTAATACAAGAGCGCAGACGGACGCGACTAGCTCACGTGCTCGTTTTCACCGGCGCGCGAGACGACCACTGCATGGAGGCTTCGTGCACCACGTCGCCGCCTTGCGCTCCCGTCTTCAATCCGTTCGCCGCCGCTCGCACCGCCTCGCGCTTCGACTCTAACTCTGCAATCTTTTCCTGTGCCTCGAGTTCGAGCGTCGCAGCCTCCTCTCGCAGCGTCTCCGCCTCCTTGCGCTTGGCCTCGGCGCGCGTGTTCCTCGCCACCTCGTCCGGAGACTTACCCGAGTACACCACCCGCGACGCGTTCGCCGCGACGTCGAGATCAACCACACCTCTCTCCGCACACAGCGCGTCTATGGCGTTCAATCTCGCCTCGACCGCCTCCTCGACGCAAATGTCATCAAACTCTCGCTCGGCGTGCTCCTTGATGGATTTCAAAAGATTCGCGTACAAGTCGTACAAAGGTTCGTGGTGCGCCGGATTCAATCCCGGAAACGCTCGAATAAACTCCTGCGTCGATGAATACGCATGGTCAGTGTTCGTTCGTTTCGCTCTCGCGCGTCTTCGACGCGTCGCGCGTGTCTCTCGTTCGACGCCCCGTCGGCGCGGGGGAACCAGCTGTCGCGACGTTCGAGCTCGACGCACCTGCGCCGTGGGAAGCTCCACGCACGCCCCGAGCGCCGCCGCGAACGACGCGCGAAGTTCTCGCACGCGAATACCGGGCGCCGGCGCCGCCTCTTCCGTCGCCATCGTCGCGTCCGGCGCGTGTGCCTCTTCCGCGCTCATTCTTTTTGAAAACAATCACCACCGAGCGCTCGAGCGAGACGTCTCTCCCACGCGAGCGATCCGCGCCGTCGTCGCGCGCGCGCGCGATCGTTTCGATTCCGTTCGGTTCGGTTCGATCGTCCTCGTCCGCGCGCGTCTCGCGTGCGTCTCGCCGCGGGTCGTCGTCGCGTCGCGCGTCGGCGAATGCCGCCCACCGTCGTCACTCGCGCGCGCGTCTCGCCATGGCGCGACTCGAGCACGAACACACGCCCTTCGCGCGGAAAGAGGCGATGTGGGCGGCGGTGTTCGATCCCACGCGCGCGGACGTCGCCTTTGCGTGCGGCGCGGACGGGTACGCGTCGAGATTGAAGCGCGGGCGGGACGGTCGCTTTCGATGCGTCGAGCGCTTGGCGCCGCACGACCGCGCCGTGCGCCACTGCGCCGTGTCTCCGTGCGGACGCGCGCTCGCGACCGCCTCTTTCGACGGCACCGGATTCGTGTACGCGAGACACGCGCGCGAGGCGTCGGATGGGCGAGACGGGGACGGGGACGGCGTCGAGGCGACGGACGACGAGCGGTGGCGACGCGCGTGTTGCGTCGAGGGACACGAGAGTGAGGTGAAATCGTGCGCGTGGTCACCGTCGGGGGCATTGTTAGCGACGTGCGGACGCGATAGAACGGTGTGGATCTGGGAATCGCACGGGGACGATGACTTTGAGTGCGTGGCGGCGCTCTACGGACACGGCGGCGACGTCAAGCGCGTGACGTGGCATCCCACGGAGGACGTCCTCGTGAGCGTGAGTTACGACGAGAGCGTGCGAATTTGGAAAGAGGACGTCGACGGTGACGATTGGTCGTGCGTGCGCGTGCTCGGAGGGGAGGATGGGAAGGGTGGCGACGGACACGAGGGGACGGTGTGGTGCGCGAGTTTCGAGCCGAGGGCGCGAGACGACGGACGCGCGGGCACGCGGTGCGTCACGTGCGGCGGCGACGGCGCGTTGATCGTGTGGAACGGGGTGGGATTTTGTAACACCGAGCTCGAGTACGGGACCAAGTTCGCGTGCGGGCACGATCGAGCGGTGTTGAGTTGTTCGTGGGGAAAGAATGGGCTCGTCGCCGCCGGCGGGGGCGATAATTCAATCAGAATATACGGCGAAGTCGACGGCGAGTGGTGCGAGATCGCGCGCGCGGAAAACGCGCACGACGACGACGTCAATCACGTCGAGTGGTCACCGCACGATTCGTCTCTGCTCATATCCGCCTCGGACGACGGCACGATCAAGACGTGGCGGTTTCGCGCCGCCGAGGAATGAATAGCTCCGGTTGCTCTGTCGACGAAGAAAACCGTCCGTCTATCGAGTCATCACCACCGTCCCTCGTGACACGCGCCGTCGATCGAGCGAACGTTCGAACACATCGCCAAACACTCGTTCGCGTACGTCATGCCGTTCTCTCCGCACACCGGCGCGTACAGCGCGACGCACGCCGCGGCGCACGAATAGCCCGGATGTCGAAACCGCTTCTCGTCGTCGTCGTCGCACGCCCCGCTCGCGAGCACCTCGTTCGCCCGTCCGGTGTTCCCGAACATCCCCGCCGCGAAGGCACAATGCGCCCAGCACGCGTTACTGAACGTCCCGATGGTTCTCGCGCACGTCGGCGCGAAGGCGTCGTCGCCGCACGCGGACCGACACGCGCGAATCTTCGCATCGATGTCGCTCTCCGGCGCGTTCGACGTCGCTCTCACCGTTAACGGCGCGAGGTCGTGATCGTCCGGTGACACGCGCGCGCTCGCGGCTCTTCGAACAAAGTTTGCGAGCAGCGCGAGCGCGCGAAGGATCGTCGTCGTCGTCGTCGTCGTCGCGGGCATGAGAATGGAGAATGTAGTTTTTCACACCCTCGGGAAAGTAAACCGCCACCGTCCTCGTCGTCGTCCTCGCGCGCGCGTTCGGACGCACACACGGCGTCGTTCGGTGGATAAAAATAATCTCCATCGCACCGCACCGCGCGACGCGCCGACCGACGCGTTTTGCGCGCGTCGAGACGTCGATCACCCACCCGTTCGAGTCAGCACCCGTCATCGTCAATCCAACCGCCGAGGCGCCCGACTCGCCCATCGCCACTCGCGCGCGTCCGCGTCGACGCCGCCGTCTCCCCAACCCGCGCGTTCGACGCGACGAATTCTTTCGCGCGCACATGTCTCTCGCCGCGCCTCGCGCGCGATTCGCGCGCGACGCGCGCGCGCAATCATCAGATCCCATCGAGGGGAACCAACGAACGCCCCGCGCGCGCGCCGACGCCGCACCGCACGACGATTGGTTCTCGAGCGAGGACTGGTCGACGGCGCGACGGACGCCGACGGTTCGGTCGCACGACTCGCGCGCGCGCGATCCCGACAGCGCGTACGGGAACGGTCGTCGAGCGCGTCGGGACGATGATGGCGCCGATGGGTCTCCGAGCAAACGCAAGGGCGGCGGGATGATGCATCTACGCGCGGCGGTCGGTGTCGACGCCGAATCGGCGCTGTCGGTGGTGGACGAGGCGATCGATGCCGTCATCGTGCGCTCGATCGGGGCGACGTCGGCGGCGGTGCACGCGCTGAGTCGAGGGGCGAGTTATTTAGGGGAGGTGTTCGATTCGGCGGGCGGCGGCGGCGCGGGACGAATGAAGAAGGATGACGATGCTGTGACGCCGAGAGGGAAAGAACGCGTCGTCGTGACGCCGAGAGCGATGCGTTTTGACGCCACGCCGTCGGTTCGACGCGACGACGACGCGAGAGAGATTGAGACGTTGCGACAACGCCTTGCGGACGCCGACGCCGCGCTTCGCCAGCGCGACCGCGTCGTCGACGACTTGAAACGACAAAATTTAGCCATTCAGCGACGACAGGTGGCGAGAGAGACAAAGTCGAGAGGCGAGGACGACGAGACGCGCGCGCTCGTCGAGCAGCTTCGCGCGCAGGTGGAATCGTTGATGAGCGAAAAGGCGGCGTTGACGCGAGAAAACGCGCGCCTGGCGAGAGAAAACGGCGATTTGCACGCCTTCGCGCGCGGCGCGTCGAGCGATACCGAGGAGTACGACGCCGCGTCCGACGCCGGATCGAGCGAGATTGGAAATTTGAATCCAGAGGAGATTATGAAATTAGAGCGCGAAATCGCCGAGATGGAGGCGTCGCTGGAAAATTCGACGCTCGAGTACGCGGCGGCCAACTCGAGCATGGATCGCTCGGACGACGGGCGCTAAACGAATGACACGCGTCGCATCGTCGTCATCACTCGTTGTATTATACACAAGGTTATTGTATGTCAGTTAATCCTACGTCCTAATTACGTTATTAATATCTACACGTCCGTCCGTCGAGTGGGCGTCTCGCTCGACGCTCACTCGACGTCGGCGGAGGAGTCGTCGACGGACGCCCCCATGGGATCGTTCCCAATCGTCGCGATGTCCAACGCCTGCATGTCCCCCTCGAATTGCACCGCGACGTCGATCGCGTCCTCATCCTCGGTGTCGAAATCTTGAGTCATGAAATCCGGTCCGACAATCTTCAACGCCGCGTCGACGGCGAGCGGCGTGAGCGCCATGGACAAAATGACGACGATGACGAGCAACTCGTCCAATCCCATGGGAAACAACGACCCGGTCGATCCCGACGTCGCTTGCCCGAAGATGACAAAGGCGAATTCCCCGCCTTGACATAAAAACGCGCCCGCGACGAGCGCTTCGCGCCACGTCAATCCCACCGCGGGTCCGAGCGCGGTGATCACCGCCGTCTTGCTCGCCATGAGCGTCACCGTCATCAAGAGGGCGATTGGCCACAACTCGATGAAGAGGGGTAAATCGATCGTCGTGCCGATGGTGACGAAGAAGAGGGATAAAAACAATCCCTTGAACGCCTGTAACTCGCGAATGATGGTGTGGGAATACGGCGTATCGGCGAGAATGATCCCGGCGAGAAACGCGCCCAACGAGTCGGAAAAACCGATGGCGCTCGACGCGAAACTAAACCCGAAGAGCACCAAGAGCGACATGGCGACGAAGACGTCGTTGGTGCAATTCTCTTTGCATATCGCGCGGTACCCGAGCAGTGCGAGCTGTCGACCACCGAACGCGAGCGCGCCGAGATCGAGAAACGACGTCGCCCCGCCCGCGGCGAGCACGGGGACGTCGACGCCGTCCCCCGCGCCCGCGCGCAGCGTCTGCAACACGGGTAACAAGATGATGAAGGGCACGACGGCTAAATCTTGAAACAGCAACAATCCCAAACTCGCCGTTCCGAATTTCGTCGTCAACATTTTACGATCCGCCAAGAGTTGTAACCCGAACGCCGAGGACGAGAGCGACAACGCGAAGCCGATGACGACGGCTTCGAGCACCGACGACACTTGCAACAACTCGTCGTGTCCGGGTTGGACAAACTCCAAAACCTTGGTCCCGAGCGCGTCTCCGGCGGGTAACAGCGCCGCCGCGAAGACTAAATTCACCACCAACACCTGCGTGAGCCCGAGTCCAAAGGCGTATTTCGCCAACGAACTCAACTTTTTCGACGACAACTCCAACCCCATCTCGAATAAGAGAAATTGAATGCCGAGTTCGCAAAACTGATCCACCTCTTGATTTTCGATGAATAACCCCGCGCGATTGAGCGCGAGTCCGATGCCTAAAAACCCGAGCACCGGACTGAGCTTTAATCTGTTGAATAACGGCACGATGACGACGACCGAGGCGAGTAATAACCCCACGTCGACGTCGACGGATTTCAAAACCTTGGTCCACTCTTGATCGTCGATGACGGCGCCCGCCTCAGCCTCTCGAGAGATTGTATTCGCGATGGATTCCACGAATAACGCCGGATCCTCCAACGCACGCACGACCTCACCCGTCGGTAACGTCTCCTCGGGTCGTTCACCGTTTAATAATCCCATCGCGTCTTGCGCCAAGGACACGCCGCGCTTGACGAAGCTCAACGGCGTCACCCCGCTCTCGGCGTCGATTCTCGGCGCCAACGCCTCGAACGATCGCGCCGTCGCGTCCGCCACAAACGTCATCGGGTGCACATCCATCATCGGTGCGTGATACTGACGGAGGACGTGCGATACCGACGACGCGACGTCCCCGAACGCCGTCGCCGCGTCCCGCGCGCTCGCGTCCCAGGCGACGCGCGTCCGCGTCCGCGCGCGTCGTCGTCGTCCCGTCGTCACCCGCGTCACCCGCGACGACGACGAGTTCGTCGACGACGACGACGAACAACAACACGCGCGAACCCTCCCCACGTCACGATCACACGTCGACGAACTCGACGAACTCGACGCCCATCGCATCGTCACCCGCATCGTCACCCGAGTCGTGCGCACGAATGAATGAATCAATCAATCAAAGAATCAAGGCGCGACGATAAACGATACACGATGGACGATCGCTCGCGCGCGCGCGCGCCCTCTCCGACTCGCGCGCTCTCGCTCGCGCGCGCGTCACCCTCTCTCCGACGACACACCGACAAACGTCGAGACGCACAGACCGCACGCACGCGTGAAAGACGTCACGTCACGTCCTTCATGGTCTTTCACCTCACACAGAACGAGGTATTCATCCATACGCACACACGATACACGTCCATGAAGGATATCCGATCCGATCCACTCTCGACCGCGAGAAAGACGAAAAGAGGATGAGGATGATGACGTGGACGACGCGATCGGATGTCGCGTGGATGACGTGGATTGGATGACGTGATGATGATTGGTGAGTCGTGACTCGTGCGCGTGTGAGGACGACGACGATCCACGACCGACCGTGGGGGTGCATAAATGCATGAATGTCATGAATGCATGAATGCATGAATGTCATGAATGCATGAACGACCTCGCGCCGCACACCGACGCGCCGACGCGCCGTCGAGGATATATACACACACACATTTCTCTCGACCGAATCGAATCGACGAATCGACCGCGACCGAGTCGCACTGATTGATTGATTCATTCATTCATTCATTTAAAAAGACGCGTTCGCATCCGCGTCACTCGTTCGCGCGCGTCTCGATGGAGAACCGAAAGACGACGGACGCGCGCGCGTCGGTCGACGCGTGCGTGCGTCACGATGACTCGTATTACGCGTCGGCGTATAACGACGCGCCGTCGCGCGCACCGCGCCACGCGCGCGACGACGGTGATGAATGCATCAATCCCTGGGGCTTGAGAGGGTTCGTCCCACCGAAGCGGTTTCGAGTCGCCGGGTACGCGTACGCGCACGCCGAGGAGAGCGGGTGCGGTGCGTCGTCGGTGATGACGACGACGATGGAGACGAAGGGGATTTCGGGCGGGCGAGCGAGCGACGGCGACGAGGGGGGGAGACGTGAACACGAGACGCGCCGACGCGTAAGCGGGACGATGACGAGCCGACCGAGTTGGACGGGGACGGTGATGACGCGCGCGGCGGCGTGTTGATAAGTGAAGCGTGGTGGGTGTGATGCGTACATCGTACGTGTGTGTATTCTGTTCTATTCTCTTCTATTCTTTTCTATTCTTT
>Ga0181581_10002090_pt1 | contig 15543 bp, 16 predicted proteins | sample 071ome_22_FD_132433 | JGI IMG/M metagenome (GOLD analysis project Ga0181581, IMG submission 132433) | Coastal salt marsh microbial communities from the Groves Creek Marsh, Skidaway Island, Georgia - 071404AT metaG (megahit assembly) | ecosystem: Environmental > Aquatic > Marine > Intertidal... | reverse complement strand
TGTAAGACATCGCTCATTAATTTTTATGCAGTTGCTCGAATGCCTGAAGAGTATTGGTCATAAGCATTGCCACTGTCATGGGACCCACACCGCCCGGTACAGGGGTAATGTGGGAGGTCTTGGGAGCAACCTGATCAAAATCAACATCTCCGACCAAGCGAAAGCCAGATTTTTTACTGCTATCATGGATCCGGTTAATTCCGACATCAATCACCGCACATCCGGTTTTGATCATTTCCGCAGTTACAAACTGAGGTTTACCAATTGCTGCGATGAGGATATCCGCCTCCCTGGTAATGGCAGGCAGGTCGTGGGTGCGGGAGTGGCAAAAAGTAACGGTGGCATTTCCAGGAATCGCCCGGTTGAGCAGAAGCAGACCAGTGGGTTTCCCAACGATTAAACTGCGCCCCAGCACAACCACGCGTTTACCCGCAGTTTCTATATTTGAGCGCTGGATAAGCTCAAGAATGCCAGCCGGAGTGCAGGAGCGAAAGGCATTTGGTTGTTCCTGGCAAAGCATGCCCAAGTTCACCGCATTAAACCCGTCCACATCCTTGGCAGGGGACACATGGTTAAACACCCGTACATCATTGATGTGCGAGGGCAGGGGGGCCTGCACCAAAATGCCATGAACCATAGGGTTCAGATTGAGGGAATCGATTTCCTGCAATAATTCTTCTTCTGTAATCGATTCTTTAAACACTTTTAGCTCTGCATCAATTCCTATGGATTCAGCGGTTTTCTGCTTTTTTTTGACATAAGAAACAGATGCTGGGTCATCTCCAATTCTTATAAAAACCACGCATGGCTTTCCGCCAGCGAGAGAGTCGATGCGGATTTTCAACTCATCCAATACCTGAGAAGCGATTTGATTTCCATCAATCAAATTCATGGCACGGTAAAAGATTTGTATTAGTTGGTTGGCCGGATCACCCGTGCCCGAATCACCCGATCGTCTGATCCTTCCTTGATTGCTTCAAGCTTGCCCATGACATTGATGGATTGATCCACGAATTGCTGCGGGTCTAATCCCTTGAGCTGACTCACATCAAGATATGCAAGTCTTTTTCCTCTAGTGTTTTCCAACTGGTAAGGGAACTTATTCTCAAAACCCAGCTTTCTGGGCTTAAAAACTAAGGTGCCTTCAAAATTTCTAACAATGCTGGTGGCGGGTTTGTTTTTTGGGGGATCGAGAGGTAAAAGGCTTGGGTCTGGCTGTACCTGCTGGGTTTCCAGAGGATCCAGCTCATTAATTCTGGTGGGGTTGTTGTCTCCCGAAGTAGAACGAGTGGGTTCAGGTTCAGGAGAAGCCGGTGGTTTTTCATTCCATTTTTCTCTGCCCACCACCACAGGTTCGACTTCCGGAGCACCTGCATTGAAGCTTTCGGCCAAGGAGGGTGTGGCATCCGCAGATGGTTGAGCATGCGCCAAATTAAATGCACAAAGAAGAGCCACCATACCCTTCATTTGATTCAAGAATTTATAGTCTTTAGTTCCCATGATCGAAATTTAGGAAATTTGCTTGGGAAAGAGCAAATCAATTTCTGAATCTTTTAAGTCTCGGTATGTCCCTACAGGAAGTTTGCCTAGGCGAATTCCACCAATGGCCACTCTTCGCAATTTTCTCACTTTATAACGAAAACGCTGAAAGCACCTTCGGATCTCTCTTTTTTTCCCATGTCCCATAATGATTTCCAGCTTGGTCGAACCAACTGGATTTCCTGATTTTGCACGAATTTCATCGAGTTGTAAAAATTCGCCCTCATCTTCGATCCCATCAAGCATGGAACGCATGGCTTCATATTCCAGGGGTTCGCTAATCTCTACCTGGTATTTTTTTCTCACCTGCTGGGAAGGATGGGTCAATTTATGGGCAAGGTTTCCATCATTGGTTAATATGACCAAGCCTTCACTGTCCCTATCCAGTCTGCCTGCACAAAAAAGCCTGAAGTTTCGATGCTTTGCCTCCAATAATTCAAAAATGAGCCTTTGGGCATGGGGGTCATCATTGGAGCAGGTAAACCCTTTCGGTTTATTGACCATGAAAATTACAGGTTTGGAGGATTTGGACTGGATTCTTTTCGATCCGACTTTAACCACATCTTTGTCTGGATTCACCCGTATTCCCAATGTGGCATACTCTCCATTAACAGTTACCTGACCCTCTTTGATCAGTTCTTCACCGCCCCGGCGCGAGCAGACACCTGCGTCGGCGAGGAACTTTTGCAACTTGGGGAGCGAGGCGTTGGAAGATGTAGATTTGGGTAAGTTCTTTGGCATGTGCAAAACTTGAGGTTGCTTATTTATCAGGAATCCATCAAATATCGAAAACAGTCAACAACAGGGATGGGAACCTGAATATTTTCATGAATGAGGAAACAGTAAAGAAAAGGATTGCGGTAGTGACCGGTGCCGGTCGTGGGATTGGTCGTGGGATTGCCGAAGCGTTGGCCCAAGATGGTGCACATGTAATTTGTGTCAGCAAGTCTGAATCATCCTGCGGTGCTGCTGCCGACTTAATCCGTGAGCAAGGTGGCAACGCCGATGCCCTAGCAGTTGATGTGTCATCGGGTGAACAAATTCGCAACGCCTGTGAAGCCCTACTCGAAAAGCACGAGTGCATTGATATACTCGTCAACAATGCAGGTATTACCCGAGACAACCTTCTTTTCCGTATGGATGAGGAGGACTGGGAATCCGTCCTAACCACAAACCTAACCAGCTGTTTTCACTGGATCAAAGGTCTGGCGCGCCCCATGACTCGCAAAAGATGGGGCAGAATTGTAAATGTCGCTTCCGTGGTTGGTATTACTGGAAACGCAGGTCAGGCAAACTATTCGGCTGCCAAAGCCGGAATGATTGGGCTTACCAAAAGTTTAGCCAGGGAATTTTCAGCCCGTTTTGTCACCGTCAATGCCATTGCCCCTGGCTTTATCGATACTGATATGACCTCGGAATTGGATGAGCGGGTCAAAGAAGGTGCTTTAAGCACCATCCCACTGAAGCGTTTTGGCCAAGTGCCAGACATTGCTGAAATGGCCGCTTTTTTATGTTCTGACAAAGCATCCTATGTCACCGGACAAGTTTTTACGGTTGACGGCGGGATGGTGATGTAGAATGAGAATTTCATTATAACCTAACCAAACTTATATATAATATGTCTGAGAATAACTCCGATCGCGTAAAAAAAATTATCGTAAGCCAGCTGAATGTCAGCGAAGAGCAGGTCACTCCCGAGGCCAGTTTCATTGATGACCTTGGAGCTGATTCCCTTGACCAAGTAGAATTGGTTATGGCTTTGGAAGAAGAATTTGGAACCGAAATTCCTGAGGAAGAAGCAGAAAAGCTTCAGACCGTTGGTTCGGTGATCGAATATGTTGAGAAAAATCTTTCCTAAACTTTTTCAGGGCAGAGACTGCTTGCTTAGTACGGTCTCTTATTTTTAATTTCCTTAACTTTTCCCAATGACCCGAGTAGTAGTTACAGGAATGGGGGCACTCACCTCCATTGGCAATGATGTAGACAGCTATTGGTCCAGCCTAAAAGCGGGCAAATCAGGAATTACTTCGGTGACCACCTTTGACTGCTCCGATATTGCCAGCAAGGTGGCTTCGGAAATCACTCAATTCAATCCTGAGGATTTCATGGACCCCAAGGAGGCCCGCCGTAATGACCGCTATGCACAACTTGCATTGGCGGCCACTCATGGTGCCCTCAAGGATGCCAACCTTACCCGGGAAGAACTTGTTCCTGAAAGAACGGGCGTACTCGTGGGTTCTGGTATTGGAGGGATGGACACCATCGAGAAGCAGATGACTGTTTTGATCGAGCGGGGTCCCCGTCGGGTTTCACCCTTCATGATTCCCTCTCTGATTGCCAACATTGCAGGGGGGATTATTGCGATTGATTTAGGTGCCAGAGGACCTAATTTTTCTGTGGTCAGTGCTTGTGCATCTGGTTCCCATGCAATTGGGGAAGCATTTGAGATGATTAAGCGTGGAGCAGCCGATGTGATCTTTGCCGGGGGCAGCGAAGCGGCTGTTACCCGTATAGGATTTGCCGGCTTCTCTTCAATGAAAGCGATGAGCACCAAGTTTAATGATGACCCGAGCCGTGCATCCCGTCCGTTTGACAAAAATCGTGATGGGTTTGTTATGGGTGAAGGTGCCGGGGTGTTGGTTTTGGAAACCCTGGAAAATGCCCAAAAGCGCGGTGCCCGGATCTATGCTGAAATCACTGGATATGCTGCCACCTGTGACGCTTTTCATGTAACCACTCCAGACACTTCCAGCCAGGCACTTACTCAGTGCATGAACCTCGCACTGGATCAGGCAAAGTTGGAGAGGAACTCAGTCGATTATGTGAATGCTCATGGTACATCGACTCCTTACAACGATCGTTCGGAGACCACCGCACTAAAAAATGTATTTTCGGATTACGCCAAGAATGGGTTGATGGTTAGTTCCACCAAATCGATGACCGGTCACTTGCTCGGTGCGGCTGGGGCGATTGAGGCAGCTGCTTGCTGTAAGGCGATTGACGAAGGAGTTGTTCCACCCACCATCAATTATGAGGAACCCGACCCAGACTGTGATTTGGATTATGTGCCCAACGAAGCTCGTGAAGCTTCCGTATCCGTTGCGATGAGTAATAATTCAGGCTTTGGCGGTCACAACGCCTCACTTATCTTTCGTAAATTTGAGTAGCCTTCAGAGCAGGCGGCTTTAATTCGCTTGCTCATCCTATTCACTTAAGTATTTTGTAAATCTTTGGCTTTTGCACCCGTAGCTCAATTGGATAGAGCGCCTGACTACGGATCAGGAGGTTGGGAGTTCGACTCTCTCCGGGTGTGCCACTTTTAATTAGCGGGAAACTAATTTAATTTTTAAGGGTGCTCTAAAGAGTGAGGATCTTTTTGTTTCCTTCAGCAAGAGTCAATATAGATACCTTCGGTTAAGTAGTTTTTATCTATTTTCTTTGCGGAAATCGAAAAACTTTTCGAACTTGTTAGGATGAAAAACGCACTGCTATTCCTATTTGTTCTTTTTGCAACCAGCCCACTTCCCTTATTTTCCAGCAGCCAGACTGTTAGCCAAGTTGAAGAAGAGTGGGATGCTTCGGCAGCACTTACATATTATTACGACAGCAGAGAGTTTGGGACATTGAATATACTAACCAGTGCCAAGGGTTTACCCATGAATTTGTTCTTTTGGGGATTTACTGATTTTCACGGAGATCAGCAAAGTGATAGCGGGCCCACTGATTTCACACGCTATTTCATGGAGTATCGTTTGCTCAAGAGCCTAGATTCAGATTGGACATTGGGTGTCGAAGGACTGGGGGTGATTGCTGAGTACAATGACTTCAATGGCCCCGATAACAACCTGGCCCGTTTTGGGCTCTATCATAAAATAGGCTATTCATTGCCTTGGAATCAAAATGGATGGTGGCAAACCCGTATTTTTCCTTATGAAACGGACGGGGAGGGCTGGCAGATCAGTACGAGTTATTCGGTTCCTTTTACTTCCGAATTATCCCTGGGTGGATTTGCGGATATAAATTTTGTAGAAAATGGAAAAGACCGTTGGGTGATTGAACCGCAATTAACCTACAAAATGAGCCAACACCTTTCTCTCGCCCTTGAATACCGGTACAATGGGTTTGAAGACGCCAACCCTTTGGTCAAAGGATCAGGTGTCGCTTTGGGGCTAGAAGTAAACTTCTAAAAAAGTTTCTTTCTAAATAAAGGAGAAGTGGGTAGGGAACTGCTTAAGATTTTTCTGTTCCTTGAGAATCCTTGGTATCCTGTGCATTTTCAGCAGGCTGATTCTCTTTTACCTTAGGTGCGGTGGGTGGATCATCGCTCTTAGATGTGGAATCTACAGGTGCAGCCACATTCTTTTTCGTTTCAGAAGGTGATTTTGGTTCCTTAGGTTCGCCAGTAACAGCAGCAGGTCCCTCGTTCTCTTTTTTTCCTTCGGAAGGTTGTTCTCCTTTTTTGACGGGTTTCTCAGCTGCAGGCTTCTCCTTTACCAAATCTTTTGTGGGTGCAGCCTTGTTCTTACTGGCTTCAGCAGAATCTTTACCATCTTTTGGCTTAGGCTCATCATCTATAGGCTTGCGCTTAGCGGCCTTTTTAAGGACGGCGGCTTTTTTGGCTGCGTCACGTGCAGCCTGTCCGGCCATTTCTTTGCGTGCTGAGATAAAGGATACCACGCATAATATAACATAGATGAGCAAGAGACCGGCAGAGAGAAGCATGCTGGTCGGCTTTAAACTGGAAGCCTCATAAATAAGATAGGGCTCGCTCCGCCACCAACTCATTTCAGCGAAGGCACCAAAGACCATTTTGGCAATGGAAAGAAAACCTAGCAAAGCAATGAGCACGGCAACATGCATGATGTGCTTTTTCGCATTAGGGGCTTTGTCAGCAGCCACAGCCAAAAGAATTAAGATCAAACCGATAATACCAGGGATAAAAGCGGTCCAACTTTTACCAAACTCAAGTGCCTCTCCATTTTCAGGTGCATTGAGTACATTTTCCCAATTTGTGGAGCTCAGAGTTACTGGACCAACAGAGTCCCCCATATTGTTGTAAATGAAACGAATCTTTGCTTTCTCCACATCGATCTCAGACCATGGAATCGGTTCATAATTGTCCGTGCCAGCGTTGCTGTAATTTTCGGATTCCTGAAGGAGTCCACCAAGGGTGGCTCCCGAAGAACTTGCATACCAGAAAGATTCAGGGTCGCCCTGCATCCGTCCCGATTTGCGGGCATAATTGTTTTCATTGATACCCTTGGCATGACCTTCGTTTAGCTTATGAACAATCCACCATACATTTTCCCCGGCAGAATCATCACAGGGCATAAAATCAAGCATTACCTCTTGGTCACCATCAGAGAGCACAAACTCAGCATCACTTGCCCATGGGCCTGTAATTTTAATCGAAAGGCTGGGGTCTTGTACAATATAACTGATCAGACCAGTTAGGATGAGGATTCCTCCAAGAATAAAGGATGGTATTTTAAGCATTTCTTTAGGAAAACTGCTTTCACAAAACAGGCAAGCCCGTAAAGTTCAAAAATCCTCTCGTTTCCGAGAGAATTTCGAATAGAATAATTTATACCTGCTGTGATTCCTGAAACCATAACTAAAACTGAAACCAAAGAAGAGACCTCCCTGGAATCTCCTTGGCGTGTGATCGTACTTAATGATCCTGTGAACCTCATGAACTATGTGGTTATGGTTTTTAAAAGGGTATTAGGGTTTGACGATTCCAAGGCTACCAAACACATGAGGGAAGTTCATGAAAAAGGTCGCTCAGTTGTATGGACGGGCGAACGGGAAAAGGCAGAGAATTTCGCCTTTCAATTGCAGCACTGGCACCTGCAAACAATTTTGGAAAAAGATGATTGAGTTCCAATTAAGGGTAGATTCGCGCATTACACGCAGTCTTACCCCAGTGATCACGAAGTGTTTTTCTGAATGCAGGAACACCTCGCTGCCAAGTTTCCCTTACAGGGATGAATCGGATCAAGACTTAGCGGATGCCTGGCTGGCAAGCTTGGCAGAAGATTATGCCCGTGACCGACAAGCTGTGGCACGCCTTTTCAATAACCCTAAATTTGCCCATGGGTATGTTGAGGTAAGTGAGGATGATGCGGAGCTTGTATTACGGGCAATTACAGAAATCCGGCTGCATGTAAGAGAGACCTACCTTGCTTCATTTCCGGATCATGAACTGGAGACCGGTGAAGTTTCTTTTTCGACAAAATCTAAAGAAGCTCAGCCTTATTACCTGACCTATCTCGTTCTTGCTGAGGTGCAGGAGGGCTTGATTCAGGAAATCGTTTGATGTTTCCTCCCGTTGTACGGGTCAACCTGGTCGTAGAATCTGGTTGTTTGCTACAGCAATTCCCCCAAGCATCGCTCCGACAATCCCTACATATCCTTGATCCGTTCCCGCTAAGTATAGGTTTTTATACTTAGTCGAGCCATCCCTGCGTTTTGTCGGAGACCCATACAGGGTACCATTGATATGCTGGGTAAACCGTTTAATAGTTTTGGGAGTAAAAGTATCTACCAGGGTGGTTTGCTGATTCAACCTGTCTGAATGTTGCTTGCCCTTGGGGAGGTATTGCAGTGCGTTTTCAAGCAAGGTTTTTTCCCACAGTCTTTTGGTTTGAGAATATTCAATTTCCGAAAGGGCGGACCACTGCGAAAAATTTGCCGGATGGGTAACGCGAATTTTTGATTCCTGCTGCTCGTTTGCTGAACCGTAATTATCAGGTAAGCAAATGACCCCAGACTTAATATCGACCAACCCGTCCGGACAGTCGTAGTTAAATGTGTCAGATTCATTGAAGAAGACAATGGTCTCGTCCCATCCAAAATCCCGGGGGTGTCCATCAAATACCCGGATCGATTCGATCACACTAAATTTGCCAGTGACAGCCGTTTCAGGTTCAAGTGCAGGCTGGTTAAGCAGGTCTTCTGTTTCTCGCACGCCACAGGTGGAAATAATTTGTTTTGCCTGAATCGTCTCTCCATTTGCCATCACCACTTCGGTTACCTCGTCACCGGTGGAGGATATCGCTTGAACAGGGCAATTCATTCGTCTTTCAACCCCGAGCTCTTTTAGTTTCTTAACCAATGGATCAAGGATTGCCCGTATTCCAAGTTTTGGTCGGCACAAACCTTGCCTGAAAATTGCATCGAATAGCATAACGAAAGTCGCAAAGTCTATATCATTGGGCAGGGCAGAACCGTAGTAGCAGGTAGGGCACAAGAGCATTTCAGCCAGCAGGGGCTCAATACCAGATTCTGCAAGCACGGACCGGGTGGAGAGATCGGGCGCATCTACCTGGTAGGCCGGGAAATCCTGCATTTTTTGTAAGAGCTTAGAAAAAGAATCGATCGAGGAGGGGAAGTTTTCAGCAACCTGATCGCAAAAGTATTGGAAGTCGTTTGTAAACGACAAGGAGCAGTCTCCAAAAGTGATTCGGGAACTGCTCTGGGGGAGAAGTTCAAGCTCGTCCAAGGAAAAGCGCAATTGCCTGAGGAGCTTGAGTAATGGTGAGCTTTTGCCTGAGCTGGTGGAGGGGTAATTGGTAAGAGCGTGCAGCCCTACATCAAATTTTTTCCCTTTTCGGGCATAAAAACTGTTTAAACCACCAACTACATAGTGTTGTTCGACAAGAAGTACCTTCTTTCCAAACATGGCCAGCCTGGCTGCTGCGGCAAGACCGGCAAGACCAGCACCAATGATCAATACATCTGTAGAAGATGAGGAAGGGTGGTCGGCAGTCGTTATGGGTAAAAATGTGCCTGTCTGGGGACCGGGGAAATTAGCTACGCAGTCGCTTTTGCCTCAAACTTCGGCAGCAGGTAGTTGGCACTGCTATCGAGAGATTCTAACTCCCGGTACTCCGCCTCAGGAACATCTATGCCGTGCTGTTTGCGTAGTTCCATCACAATATCCAAGAAATCCATGGAATCTAAATCAAGTTGATCCCTGAGCCTTATTTCAGACTTAACGTCGTTAAGGTCTTCATCAGGAGCGATTTCCGAAATTATGTCGAGTACGATTTGTTTGACTTTATCTTTGTCCATTTGAGCTGTATCAGCATTTCTATCTTACGCTTCAAATTTTTTCAAGATAAGAACTGAATTGATTCCAAGCATTCCAAATGAGTTGTTGAGAATTACATTCACGCCCCCTGCTTTTTGAATTGGCTCACCTTTCACGAGCCCGGGTAAGGCACAGGCAGGGTCAAGATGGTCCAAATTGATGGTCGCATGGGCCATTCCGTCGACAAAAGAGGGAATATTTCCAGCTAATTCAATGGCACCGGCTGCACCCATGGAATGTCCGATAAAACTTTTGGTGTTGTTAACCAAAGTGGAAGGGCTATCTCCAAACAAATTACGGATTGCTTTGCATTCCTGCTCATCTCCCTGAGGAGTGGAAGTGGCGTGAGTACTTACCAAATCGATATCTTCTGGTTGCATGTTCGCATTGGCAAGAGCTTGTCTCATGCATTCTTCCTGTCTTTCCGGATTGGGCAGGACATAGTCTGTGCCATCTGAATTGATTCGGTAACCTGCTACTTCGGCAATTATGTTGGCTCCTCTTTTCTGGGCATCATCCAACCGTTCGAGAACATATATACAACCGCCCTCACTTACAACTATGCCGTTTCTGTCCTTATCGAATGGACGGCTTGCCTTGGTGGGGTCGGAATGAGATGCCAGGGCACCCTGGCTTTTAAAGCCGGCAAATATACCATAAGCTCGTATGCTTTCGCTTACCCCGCCTGCCAAAGCAAAGTCGCATTCGCCCAGGCGTAATTGCTGGACACCCTGAATAATGCCCGCATTTCCGGCCGCACAGGCGGCACCTATGGTGTAGTGGGGACCGGTCAAGCCAAGGTTGACTGTAATTTCTCCGGCTGGGTTATTGGCAACTGTTCGTGGGTTGTGATGATGAGTCCAGTATTTTACATCCTCATCGTAGTGATCAAACAGAGAACAAACTTCAGTTTCCGTCTCCACATTTCCATGCTCTGTGATACCGAGGTAAATTCCAATACGGGAGGAATCAGTGTTTTCCAAATTAATTCCTGCATGCTGAATCGCTTCATTGGCACAGTAGATTGCGATACTGCCAGCCCGTGTTCCCACACGGATTTCTTTGCGCTTTTGGTACTTGGTCTGTTCAAAATCACATACCCCTGCAGGCTGTTCACCCATGTTGCGCACGGGAAATAAAGAAACCCCGCTTCTCCCTTCAAGAAGTGCCTCACGATAGGTAGGCAAATCATTTCCTAACGGGCAGGTCAGCCCGATTCCTGTAAGTACAATTCTTGGAAGTTGATTCATGGTACTGGTGTAAATATAAGAAATGAAGGAAGAGGTTTCTCTTGGCAAGCAACCAAAAGAAAAATCGTGATCAATATCTTATCTGAAAACAATCGATTCTTTTTCGTAATGTGGCACGGGTAATACCTAGCAGACCAGATGCTTTAACCTGATTGCCTTTGCATTCGTGTAGAGCCCTGCGGATAACTTCTTTCTCCATGTGCTCAAGCAAGTTTTTGTCGTTTTGTGCCCGGAGGTGGGCATAGGCAATGTCAAAACTTTCATCAATGGAAATAGAGGAGGGTGGGGAGGAGTTTTTCGTTTCTGTAACAGCATCATCTCTTTTCTCCGCACTGGAGGAATCACCAAAAACCTGGGATGCTTGCCCAGTTGATACCGTGCCCTGAGTGGGGGTGCTTGCTGGTTCCTCCTGATCGGTAGAAGGCTTTGCTACAACCTGGGAAACCACAGACTCGGGGCTGAGGCTTGGCTGGTCGGCAGCTAAGCTCTGGGGAAGGTCTTTGGCCAAAATACGCTTACTTTTGGCTATCACAGAAGCGGAATGCAGCGCATTTTCCAGTTCCCTCACATTGCCGGGCCACTTGTAAGATTTAAGAGTCTCAAGTGCTTCTGTTGAGATTTCTTTTACGCCCGTATTAAATTTTTTATCCAGACGAATGAGCATGAAATCAACCAGCTCGGGAAGATCTTCCATTCTCTCGCGAAGGGCAGGAGTTTCAATCCTTACAACATTTAAACGGTAGTAAAGATCTTCCCGGAATGTTTTTTCCTGAACCATAAGTTCAAGGTTTTTGTGAGTAGCTGCAATTAATCGAACATCTACTTTTTTGACTCGGGTGCTCCCTACTCTTTGGACCTCTCCCTCCTGAATTGCCCGTAGGATTTTTGTTTGTGTGGGTAGTGCCATGTCCCCAATTTCATCGAGAAAAAGAGTGCCTCCATGACAGACTTCAAATTGGCCAGCTTTCGCTTCCGTGGCTCCGGTGAATGCACCTTTTTCGTGTCCGAATAGTTCACTTTCAATCAGGTTTTCGGGAATGGCTCCGCAATTGACTGCCTGGAATGGACCCTCTGAACGGTGGCTGTGCCTGTGAATACAGCGGGCAACCAGTTCTTTGCCTGTGCCGCTTTCACCCGTCACCATAATCGTGGCTTCAGAAGCAGCGACTTGGCCTACTTTTTTAAGGACCTGCTGCATTTTTTCGCCACTTCCGACAATGCCTTCCTCAAAGTCTTCTTTGTTGAGCAGTCGCTTAGTTACGCTTTGGGACTTATCTGCATCCACGCTTGCTTTAAGGGCTTTTGCGACCATCTCCTTCAGTTTTTTTAGGTCAAATGGTTTGAGCACATAATCAAATGCACCATGTTTCATCGCCTGGATAGCTGTTTGAGTAGTCCCATAAGCAGTCATGAGAATGACGAGGGAGGATGGAGCCGAGGTCCGTAAATGCTGCAAGGTCTCGATGCCAGAGATTCCACCCATCCGGTTATCGAGAAAGATTAGGTCAGGTTGATGCTTTTCGGCCATTTCAACACCACTTTCTCCGGAATCTGCGGTGAGAATCGAATGGCCATCCGGTGCTAAAACTCTGTCGAGGGAGTACCGGATCTCGGCGTCGTCGTCAATGATGAGAATGGTTGAATTATCTTCTGTCACAATAAATAAAAAAACATGTATCTTCTCTCAAAGTAACAGTGGGTAAAGCTCAAACATTTACAAATTTCAACAAACAGTTGTTTGCGTTGACTGAAAGCTTAAAAAGTTCATATTGGGAAGCCGATGCCAGGGTAGCTCAGGCGGTTAGAGCGTCGGACTCATAACCCGAAGGTCGGCGGTTCAAGTCCGCCCCCTGGTACCACTTTTAAGCCTGGCTTGTTTTACTCAGTTCGGTCCTTAAAAAACCTTTCGAAAAGGCTTCTTTGTGGAACATCTGAGTTGTTTCCATCATTCAAAGGCTTAGGGTTCTCAGGCTCAACGGGTGGAGCAACCACTTCGGCTGGTTGTTGAACCTCCTTGACGGGCACAAGCTCTGCGGTTGGACTTTTCTTATTGGGTGCCTCAGTTGCAGGCTTGTACAAAGGTTGCTCGTCCACCTTATCGGTGGATTGATCTTCATTGGTGCGAACTGAGGGACTGGGGGGATTGGGCTCAAAATTTTTGGTTAGCTCAATCATGGGCTTGGGAGCATCCGGGACATCCTTTGAAGGAACTAATGAGGCCGTGCCTGAGTCAAGCAAGGGTTCGCCTTTCTGTTCACGCTCTAATTGATCTGCAGTTTTGCCGACATAAGTGCGAAAAACGAGATCATGCTCAGGATGTAACCAAAACCTACCTTGCTTGTAAGAATTTCCTTCCGCGAATGCAAAAGCACCAAACCACGCTCGTTTGTCACTAATTTGATCACAGACAATAAAATACATTCTTCCTGCCTGTTGTGGAATTTCTCCTCTCATTTGTAAAGTAATCCAACCACGGTCGATTTCGGTCAATCCCTGCAGGGCGAGCTGATTAACGATATCTTCCCGGGTGATGCTCCACTCTCCATATTTGGGCCCGGTATCTGGGTTACCTGCACGAACAAAACCACTCATTCTGGAACCATAATGTTCCGATATCGTGTAATTTGGTTTTCCGAACAACAATACCTTTGTGAGAATACCATTCTTTCCAGCAGTATAACTCATCCAGTTTTTCTTGGTAACATGGCTAAAACTTGTTTCATGCTGCTCTTTGAAATATTCCTGGAATTGATCCAGTTCCTCGACGTATACTACAGGTTTGGATGGAGCAGGTGCTTGAGCAGTCTCCTTTTTTTCTACGGTTGGCGGAAGTTGTGCCTCTTGTTCCGGCTCAGGTTTATCGTCTGAGCAACTCAAATAAAAGAGAGTAATTAATACGATCGATGAAAGGCGTATAGCGTTTAGAAATCTCATAGGGGCATGGTAAAGGGGAGAATATCTATGCAAACAAGGTAATCTTCTTCTTGCAAGTTCGAATCAAAAAGAATCGAGTCCGACACTTTAATTTTTTCATTCATGAACCTATTTGAGAGTGAACCACTTTTGGGGTGGATTGATAAAAAGGAATTCCCCGTTTGATGGTTTTAGGAGTTGATTACACCAACCTGCAGTGATGGACTAAGCTGTTGGTCTTAAGTTGACCATTCTGTAAAAAAGACTAGGTTCAAAAGTTCGACTTCTGCATCGTTCGAGAAGTTTCATTCGTTCTTTTCCTTACTCCTAATTATTAGGGAACCTATCGACAGTTGTTTGCAGTCAGGCCGTAAATCGGAAGACTAAGAGCCGCACGAGGGTACCCACCTGGACCTAGAAGGTCATATAACTTATGAATGCGATGGACGGCGAACGTGGAAGTCACCAATTTTAAACCTTTACTCCGAAGAGAGTAACTTGATTTTTTTTTGCATTTGCAATGACTTCATTGCGATCAAGTAAAAGAACAGTGCCACTCTCAAGAGCTACGTTTTTGATACCGGCTTCTTTCATTGCCACCAATGTCTGTAACCCGAATACAGGCACATCAAATCGGGTGTCCTGTTTGGGTTTGCCCAGTTTAACGAAGAGGCAGTTTTTTGCCCCAAACTTTCCGGCACGCTCAAGCATAGCATTGGTTCCTTCAAAGGCTTCCACGGCGAGTACGGTACCCTGGCTGACAACCACTCCCTGGCCCACATCGAGGCGGGCATTTTCCCGGGCTATTTCAATCCCATGAGCCAAGTGTTCGGGGTCGATCTTTTCCTTTCCCTTGGCCATTATGCCTTCGTCTGCCAGGTCCTCGTCCATAAATACTCGGGCATCGAGCAGATGAATTCCTGCTTTTTCAATTTCATCTCCAATTGCCCCAAAGATGGTCTCGGCATTTTTTCGATCCAAACCGGCAAGCATGCGAATAGCCTTGAGGTCAGGGTGGAGTCCCTTGAACAGTTTTCCTGGGGTGACCTGGCCGGCCATCACTGCATATCCCGCACCTAACCTTTTTAATTCTTTGAGTAGTTTGCCCACCTGACCAACCTTGACCGCCGATCTTTCTGATTCGGGAAAGGAGGAGACGAGTTCGGGGGATGTTTCCCCACCGAGTTCAATTAATCGAAGGGGAACACCGGCATTTCTTGCTCTTTCTGCCAGCAAGACCGGATAGAGACCCTTCCCCGCAATCAGGGCGAGCGGGCGGGTTGGGTCAAAAGAATCGGGCAGAAAGCGAGACATAAAAAATTAGCCTTTGACCGCAAGGTTGACCAGTTTGCCGGGCACATAGATTTCTTTGACGATTTCCTTACCTTCGAGAAAGGACTGTACCTTGGCGTCTGCCTTGGCTGCGGAAAGGATCGTATTTTTATCTGCATCGGTAGGGAACTGGCCTTGCCCACGAAGCTTTCCATTTACCTGAAAGACGATAGTGATCTCTTCTGCCACCAATAATTCCTTGCGGGCCTGCGGCCAGGGTTGGTTGACGATGGAGGGTTGTCCGCCAAGGGATTCCCACATTTCCTCTGCGAGGTGAGGGGCAAAGGGGGCGATAAGCTGGAGCAAAGCCTTCAGGCTATCCTTCGAATAACTCTCAGCTTTCTGCAACTGGTTGATCAGAATCATCATCTGGGAGATGGCCACATTGAAGCGCAAATCCTCGATCGCCTCGGT
>Ga0181581_10002071_pt1 | contig 15593 bp, 8 predicted proteins | sample 071ome_22_FD_132433 | JGI IMG/M metagenome (GOLD analysis project Ga0181581, IMG submission 132433) | Coastal salt marsh microbial communities from the Groves Creek Marsh, Skidaway Island, Georgia - 071404AT metaG (megahit assembly) | ecosystem: Environmental > Aquatic > Marine > Intertidal zone... | reverse complement strand
GGGGGGTGGGGGGGTGGTGGGGGTGGGGTGGGGGGGTTGGGGGGGGGGGGGGCGGGGTGCGGGGTTCGGGGTTCGGGATGGTTCCGGGGCCGCCCGGGGGCTTCCGGCGGCTTCAGGAGAAGGGCGCGGGGCCCGCGGGGATGGGTGCGAGGGGCGATGCCTGCGTGCCGGGGGAGGCGTTCGTCGCTGTCCAAGGCGCACTCACCTGCTCAATGCGGCCGTCGTCGTCCGCGGCGGCCTGGGGCTCCTCGGGCTGCTCTGGCTCAGGGAGAGTCTCGGGCATCTCCTCGTCGAAGAAGGCGCGCTCGAGGCGCTCCATCTCCTCGTCCAAGTCGCGGAATGCGTCGAAGACGCCGAATCCCGAGAGCGGCCGCGTCGAAAACAGCGGGGTGAACAGCGGGTCGCAGCGGCGCCCAAGGCAGGCGTGCGGGGCCGCGAAGGGGTGAGGGAAAAGGGTCAGCATCTGCGGAACAAGATGCGGGGAGACGTAGGGGTTTTATCACGAAAATCGCACGGATTCCGTCACTGACGAAGTGAATTTCGACGTCGCGACCGCTGCAAGTCCGATGTCGAATGCGAATCGCCGGCGGACAAGGCTATGTTGTGGCAAGGATGGCCAACTTTTGCGGAACGCGTTGGCCGAGCGACACGCACCTTGGTACTGTAAGGGCTGGAGTTGAAGGCGTTGTTTGGTCGTTGGGATCGCTGAGATGTTTGGAAGTGTGGGGATGGGGGGGGGAGGCTCCCTTTTAACGGCGGGGAAAAGGAACCTTCTACAGGGTTAGGGCCGTCTGACACCGTCGGACGCGCCCGAAGCTTGGCCAACGCGGGGAAGACCCTCACGCCAGAATCCCGGGCTAGCGGCGAGCCATTTTCGTTCGCGGTGTCTGCAAGTCACTAGGGGCGCCATCGACCCCGCCCGGTGTCTCAGGCAGGCATTCCCCCCCCACCCTTCCAAGGACCCGAGCTGTCTCTTCCGTTCCTACCCTACACCGAGCCGCAGAGTGTGTGCCAGTGCCATGGCGTGTGTGCACTCCATAGGATCGTTGCGTCTGCCATCGCGCGCCGTTATCCCTGCGGGTCCTCGAGCGGCGCGGCATTCGGTGAGGGACATCCGGAGTGGACCCTCCTGCAACGGCCCTTCATCGCTCGGCGCACTCCCAGCTGTAGGCTCTTGCACTGAAATCCCGTCCGCATCCGGGATTGTGACATCACATTCTCCGGAAGCGACGCGCGACAGCCCCCTGGAGTGGCGCCCGCGGGCGAATTCGCCACTCCTCGCCGCGCGGCGCACCCTCCATATCTCGCCCTATCTCACCCCGCTGCGCCCTCGCTGAGCGCGATGCCCCCGTGATGCTTCGTCCTGTAGGTTCGTGTGGCGCTCGTGTCGCGAGCGGAGGGAGATCAGAAGGCCGCCGACGTTTCGGCGGACTTGGAGGACACGCTGAAGGCGGACCTCGAGCGCCTCAAGGCCGCTGAGCAGGCGAGCAAAGCCCGCTTCTCGGCAGACCTGTCGGCTCCCAGGGAGGACGACGAGGGGGAGGGGATCAAGGGGCTCGTAGACCAGTTCCTCATCGCCGACTTCTTCTTCATCCTGGCGGCCCTCGCGGCACTGGCCATCGCCATTGGCGTTAACATCGCCACGGAGGACGACACCCTCGCCCAGTACTGGCTGGCGCTGTGGCCCTTTGTCTTCCAGCCCGCCATTGGGATCCTCATGGCTGGGGCTCTCGTGAGCGGGGGGCTGGGGTGGATCCGGGAGCAGCAGGACAAGATGAAGTGAGCCTCCGGCACACGGGCCGGGTTACCTACACGTCCTGACCCATTGAACCCCCGGGCCCGGCGCAGGGGTCCCCGCGAGAGGCAAATCGTCGACCGCTCAGCAGACGAGCCCTTCAACCCATGGCACGCGCCCCCCCGCCCCTCCGCCCGTCCACCTCGCATCACTTGGCGGCGAGAACCTTGTTCAGCTCCTCGATGGTCTCGGCCTTTCCCACCTTGAACAGCGCCGTCCGGGGCTCCTTGGCCACCTGCCGCTCCTGCGTCTTGTGGTCCACCTCGAGCGGGTAAACGTTGCAGACGCCCATCTTCGGGTTGTTCTGCCCCGGGGTCAGCCGCATGCCCTCGTACACCGGGGTGGTGAGGAGGACCCGCCCGCCCTCCGTCTTGCGGAAGATGACAAAGGGCTTGCCCCCCGCCTTGGGCCGCTTGACAACCACCAGCCCCAGCCCGATCTCGTTCCAGCTCTTGTCCTTGAGATCCTGCATGAAGTACTTCGCCTTGGCCTCGAAGACGTTCTCGTTCTCGTCGTCCTCAGGCTCCGTGTCCACCCGCACGCGCCGGGCCTTGGCCTCCTTCTCCTCCTCCTCATCCTCCTCCGCCCCGTCGCCCCCGTCCCCAGCCCCCTCCTCCGCCTTTCCGCCCGCGGCACCGAACTGGAAGCCCCCGGACCCCGAGCCGAACGCTGGGAGGGCCCCGGTGGATGCGCCCCCGAAGCTGAAGCCTCCGGTGGGCTTCGAGGCGCCCGCGTCGCCGCCAGCCGAGGCCCCCCCGAAGGAGAAGAGGCCGCCACCGCTGGGCCTGGCGGCCGCGTCCCCGTCCCCGTCCTTCTTGGTGTCGGGCTTGGCCCCGAAGCTGAAGGCGCCCCCGAACGCCGGTTTCTCCTTGCTGGCGTCGGCCCCCGCAGGCGAGCCACTCTTGGGGGCCCCGAAGGCGGGAGCCACGGCGGCCTTCTCCGCAGGGGGCTCCTTCGCCGCGGCCCCGTTAGTACTCCCGAACGCAGGCGCGTCCGCAGAAGGCTTGGACCCGAACCCGCCAAATGCAGGCGCGGCATCGGCCTTCTTCGAACCGGGGGAAATCACGTCGCTGAACTCTTCCCGGATGCCCTGCGCGCAGGGCCCAGCCGAGCCAGTCGGGGTCACTGCCCAAGGTCCTGTTACGTTGTTCCCCCCGCGCGCGCGTCGAGTAGTTTGAGGCCCAGGGGGCGACACGGTGATCGTAGTATCAAGGATGGCAGCCGCAGAGACAGCCACGCGCAAAGATATAGAGAGCAAGCCAGTCAGCGGCCCACGTTCTCACCTCTGCGTGGTCGAGGTAGTCCTGGACGCCGGCCGTCCACAGCTCACCCGCAGCCATTGCGGACTGGGTGTTCACCCAGGTGAGAAACTGAGTGTTCAGCGCCTGCGGGGCGGAGCAGCAAGGCAGCGACTCAGCCTCATCTAGGGGGGAAGGGCTCGGGGAGGTCTAAGAAGGAAATATGCCGATCCTGGGCGCGAAGAAGGGTTTCCGGGAGGACGGATCTTGCCGTCCGGGCCGTACCTGGATGTGGGCAACAAGCTTGCTCTTGCGACCACCATCGCCAGAGGGGGGATCCGCAGAGGCGCCGAACATCGGCTTCTTGCTCCCAAAGGTCTGCTGGGGGGAGTCGTCGGCCTCGGCGGGCCTCGCACGCTTGGCCTTCCCCATATCAGTACTCTATCCGCAGCCGGCGAATGACCGCGGCCGGGGGGGGGGGCAGGTGCATGAATAAAGAAGGCGAGGGGTTGCAGCGCAGGCGAAGCAGCGCCCGAGTCGGGCGTGCGACGGGGGTAGCAGGGGTCTGTCCCTCGCGGTGCTCGAGTGGGTACCGGTGGCGGGGACTCTTTCGCCTGCACACCCTCACCTTCTCTCCACTCACTCGAAAGCCATGCAACGGGTTCCCCACGTCATCCTCGCGGCTCTCCTCGCCGGAGGAGTGGCCCTCGTCACCGCTCCTGTGTGCAGGGCAGCCGTCGTTCTCGCCAGCGGGAAGCTGGAGGCGTGCGTCAACGACGGGTCGACAGGGGAAGCAGTTCTCTCGTGTGAGGAGAAGCTGACAGCGACTGTTGCCATACAGGACGGGGAGGTCTTGTCGACGTCGTCGCTCCAGGTCAAGATCTCCTGCATTGGCTCCCTCTCTGGGAAATGCCCGTGCGAGTGTTCATTCGAAAGCGATTCTGGTTGCACGTGCAGGTGAGAGCGCATTTTGTCGTATATTAATTCCATATAAAAGCGAAGGACCCGACACGGAGCGGCGAGTGCGGGGATATGCGATCCCGGACTCAGCGAAGGACCCAGTCCCTGAGCAGTGACCTCGCGCGCCCCCGCCCCCAGGTGATACGCGCCCAAGATGCCCCTCTCTGTCACCGTGCCTCTCATCTTGAGTTGTCCCCCGAACCCGCTACTCGGCTCCGCAGGGACCTTGACGACGACGTGGTCCTCTCCCTCAGCAAGTCCCCCACGAAGGTCACGTACCCACTGACATACGACAAGGTGGGAACCCGGTCCCAGGCTCCCCGGCGACCGCGACTCCCCCACACGCGCGTAACCCCGGGTCGCCCCTCCCCCTCCTGTTCGCTCAGTCTACTCCGCTCAAGTTCTTCGAGACGTACACGGTCACCCAGGACGGCGCCCTCGGGGGGCTCGTGGGGGGGGGCGGGGGGTGCGATGCCTCCCCGTCGTCAGACTCGCCCACCTGCGGCTGGGTCGCGGACGGCCGAGGCGACAGGATCCCCGACAGCCAGGGCTTCTGCTGCATGTGCTCGGTGTCGGACGGGCTGTCTGACCTGACCGGGTCGCCATCAACCCGCCGCGGGGACGTCTCATGCTCGCTCCTGGAGAACGGCTTCTACCTGGGAGGGTCCCCTGGCAGCGCCCACTGCCTCAACTTCTCGAGGCAGTTCTACCACGGGCACACCGTCGGGGAGGCGCGGATCGACTTCGACGTCCACGTCCACGGGAGTACAGTCGTGACGTCCGTGACCCCCGAGTGGGACCTGAGCGTGGGACCCCGAGACAGGGCCTCCGCCACCCCCGGGGGGGACATCATCGTGCGCCTGCTGGGGGACCTCAGCGGGTACTCCGAGGTCCCCGTGCTCGCCGGCAAGACGCTTTGGATCGAGGCGCTCGGGCAGGACGAGTACGTCGCGGAGATGGAGGAGGGCGGCGGCGACGCTGTCGCGGCCACGCACCAGCGTGACCCCCACCGCTACGTCCTGAGCGACCCCGACATGTACTCGAGGGACGGGTCCGAGTGCAACAAGATCAACACGGGATTCCACGCATTCCGAAACCAGCCCAACCGCTGCGAGGCGCCCGTCGGGACGTGCCTCTCGAACGGGCTGGCGCAGGTGATCCGGGAGGACGACGAGCGCATCGCGCTGGGGACCACCCCCCGGCACCGGCTGCACCGGTTCTACGGGGGGAGCCCCCCTGAGAGCTTCTGGCCCAACGACTGGGACCCAGACGGGAAGCTCTGGAGGCTCCAGATCCCCCACCTGTCGCAGGCGACGAGCCTCCTCTACTTCGAGATGCGGGCCGACGGGCTCCGATTCTCCCGGAACAAGTCCCCCGGGCAGATCGCCCTCGCGCAGGTGTGCACGTTCGGGGAGACGCAGGAGTGCGGGGGATTCGAGGCAATGACGCAGCGGGGATACCTCGACGTGTTGGTGCAGAACTCAGGGGGGGTGGCAGCGAACTACCGAGTGCGGGTGGGCAACTGCACGGCGGGCGTTCTGGGCATGGAGGAGCAGCTCCGGGCGATCGAGCCGGGGGACGAGTTCCGCTTCACCTTTGAGCTGTACATGGAGACCCCCGAGGCGAGGGAGGACAACGAATGCGTAGTCTACCTGGAGAACGAGTGGGCCGAGGTCCTCGACACAGAGAGGGTTGGCTTCTACACAACAGCAACGCAGTTCTCCGACGGCTGGGACAACAGTGCGAGGCCCGGGGAATCCGTGGCGGTCGTTGGGGGGGGGCGTTCGTGCAAGGAAAAGTGCCCGGGCCTGTTCGACGTGTGGTGCGTGCTCCGTCACGGCTGCTGGAAGAACCTGTTCACGACGCTCTTCACCCTCGGCATGGTTCTCGTGGCCCTCGTTGCCGCCGTGTTCATGGTCAAGAAGGGGTGGTGCACCGCCTGCAGGATCGTGCGCGCGAAGCAGTCGCCGGGACTCCCGGCTAGGGACGACAGCCCCGGCCGGGCGTACCGGCAGGACTGGTGGCAAGCACCCCGCAGGAGCAGGGAGCGCAGCGAGTACCCTGACGTCAACGGCTGGGAGTCCCCGGCAGGCCCACGAGGGCGCCCTCGGCCGCGACAGTAGGCAAAGATGGGGCAACCGCGCTGACGAGCGCACAATTGAAGTCCCCGCTGTCCCTCCGTCCCTCGGCACATGCTGCGCCACCAGTGGTGGCGCAGCCCGTGCCGACTCGGCCTGCTCAGCAGGCTCTGAGAGCTTGACGCAGGGCTGACACACCCCCAGCTCCGCTCCTGCCCTCGGCCTGGCACTGCAGCGACATCGCCAGGTGGCAGCTTTTGGCCCGAGTGGCGTGCTTAGGGCCCTCAGTTTCCGGGACGCCACGTCTGCGGGGCACAGGAAGCTTTTAACCCACGCAGGGCCCTGTTGCCCTGGTGGGAGTCTTTGGAGAACTACTGGGCGCACTGTCGGGAGCGCCCGAGTATTGATTGAGCGCGACCGCAAAGAAACGCCAAGAACGCTTATTGGCGCTGGGTGTACGCTTTGGCATCGATGTCGAGGCCGTCAAGGTGAGCAAAATGAATTCGCGACACCGCTACCGAGCGCCCCGCTGCTCTGCAGCCCTCGATAACGCCCAAATCCGGAGTCAAGCGAGTTACTTTGCGTCATTGTACTATTTTTTATCCGACAGACCAGCGAAAAGTTCCCTACCCTGCGTATACCGGCCTCAGTCGCGGTCAACATGCCCCCCGCATGCCACAACGTCACGAGAGCAGGAACCCCAGAAGCTCCCGGACGCGCGGTCCTGGGGCCGAGATGTTGACCCGCGGGCACAAAGAACTGTTAAGAGCGGACGTGCCCCTCCTGTCCCTTTCAAAAACCGCAGCCAGGGGAGCCAGCGGGCGAGTGTTCAGGGCAGCAGGCCCGGCACGCAGCAGGGGACGCGGGGGTCAAGCCGGGGGATCGACACCATCCCGGAGCGGTTGCCAGAGGGGCCGATGGAAGACGAGGTCAAGCTGCTCCTGTCGTACCGGTGTACTATCCGCGATAAGACGGCGACCCTTCCCTTCTTTCCCCCGGCCGAACCGGCGGCGGACGCCCCGCCCGCGAAGGGCAAGGGCAAGGCCGCTGCAGCGGCAGACGCCCCCCCACCGGAGTGGCAGTGCGACCCGGAGACGGGCTGGAGCGTCTCGCTGCGGGTCCCCCCCCTGGTTAAGGGCGGGGCTGAGATGAAGCCCCCGGAGTGCAAGGCTCTCGAGCGCTTCGACCTCGGGGAGGGGGCCGGAACGTGCGCTGCGACGCCGCTCCCTGTCGAGGACCCGCCGCCCCCGCCGCCCGCCCCTGCTGCGGAGGAGGACCCCCCACCGCCCCGCCCGGCTCCCGTGATGAAGGCCAACCGCGACCGGGTGTTCGTGCTGTCGGGGGAGGCGGAGCAGACCCTGACGGTGAATGCGGCGCTGGTCCGGACCATGGCCGGGGCCCGGGGGGAGTGCCCGGTCCACTTCACCGTGCACCGCCTCAAGCAGAGCGCGGCCCAGGCCGAGGCCCCCGAGGGCGAGGAGCCCCCGCCCCCCCCCGTCGAGGTGGACAAGGAGCGGGGGGACAAGGGCGACATCAAGTTCGACGTGGTCCTCGACCTGGCCGATCTCCTGGCCCAGGAGCCGCGGGTCGTCCAGACAGTCCCCGCCAAGCACGGCGCCGTCCCCGCGGAGATCGCAGCCGCGTGCCCGGAGATCGCTTCGATCGAGCTCTCCGTGACGGTCGTCCAGCCCGAGCCCAAACCGGCCCCTGAGGCAGCAGCGGAGGGCGACCAGGGCCCCGCGGTGACGGGCGGGGCCGAGGGCGACGACACGCCGGCGGACGGGGGGCCGGACGCCCCCCAGCACGCCCCCGGGGCCCCCCGGCCGCTGCTGCCGCTGGGGCTGGCGCGCATGTACAACCCCATGGTGCTCCGGGTGGTGTCCGTCAAGGACCTCCCCGACCTGCCGGCGACGAGGCAGCAGCTGGACGAGCTGTGCGACCGGGTCGAGGTGCGGTTCCGCCTCCCGATGGTCGAGGAGCCCTTCGCGTTCAAGGGCGAGGCCGGCCCCTGGAGGGACCCCGGGATGCCGGGGGAGCCCAGCCGGCGCACGGTGGCGTTTGACGGGGCCAGGGTGGTCATGCTGCTGGGGGAGCTCGACGTGGACCGGCTCCAGTCCCAGGCGCGCACGGAGGTGGTCCAGTTCAGCGTCTTCGACCGGGTCGTGGTTGTGGAGGAGCCGGACGTGGTGGTGCCGCCCCCGGAGCACCGGGTGGAGGTGGAGCTGGCCGAGGAGGAGGCGGAGGAGGCAGAGGAGGTGTTCGGCAGCGCGCAGTGGCCGCTGTCGGACCTCTCCAAGCGGACGCGCGTGTGGACCCGGCTCAACGTGCTCCCAGGGACCAACCTCCGCGCCGCCGCCGGCCTGGACTGGAAGACGCGCCCCGGCCGGTACCTGGAGGCGGAGTCGTACCTCAAGCTCGACGTCAAGACGGCGGTCAAGATTCCCGAGACGACCGGCGCCCCACACCGCCGGCCGTTCCAGCGTGCGGTGTTTGTGATGGACCACCGAGACACGGAGCTGCTCCACCGCCTCGAGCGGACCATCAAGGTGCTCAACGCCATCACCCTGGGGATGGTGGAGCACCCCGTTGCTGACCCGGCGGAGCCCGACCTGGGGCCGATGCCCGAGGAGCCGAAGGACGAGGACGGGGAGGAGGAGGAGGAGCCGGCCAAGGACGCCTCGGTCTCCCGGCGCAAGGCCGCGAGCGTCAAGGCGCAGAAGTTCAAGGACGAGCACGACGCTTGGCGCGAGGCAGTGGAGGAGCGGCGGCGGCTCATGGACGAGTACGAGGAGGCGGTGCAGCTGGCCAAGGCGGAGCGGCTGACGCACCGGTACGACCTGGAGGACGTGTCGTCGCACACGCTGGTGGTCATGTCGACGAAGAAGATGACGCAGGAGGAGGCGGAGGACCCCAGCCTCAACCTGCTCACGGCTTGCCAGGTCATCGACTCGCAGCAGCGGCTGCTCCTCGTCGAGGGCCTCGCGGACGGGTGGATGCGGCAGATCATGCACTTGTGCGAGGTTGCCCTCGTGGAGCAGGCGCCCGACCACTGCAAGCGGCCCCGCCGGGCCCTCTGGTCGCCCCTCCTCACCTACGACGAGCGCGTCCTCCAGCACTACGGCATCCACGCGGAGCAGGTCAAGCTGCGGGCCCCGATCCCGGACCTCGTGTCCGAGGCGGGGTCCTTCAGCACCGGCCGTGTCCGCGATCTGTGCAGGGAGGGCGTCCGGAGGCTCCACGCCGTCGCGCGCGCCGACTTCACCCGGCTCGTGGAGGACCTGCGACTGTTCCCGTCAGGGGCCATGATCGACCTCGTGTACAAGAAGTTCGGCGGGGAGCTGACCAAGGAGGACGTGCTCGGGTGGACGGAGCCGAAGAAGAACCGGCACCGGGGGACGCGCGCCGGGTCGAGGGCCAGCCGCGCGAGCCGCGCCACGGGGATGTCCCGGATCTCGGGTCAGCCCAGCAAGGCCGGGACTATCTATAGCCAGGCCGAGACCTCGAGCAAGGGCGCGGCGGGCGCCCCGGAGCCCCTGGACGACGAGGACGAGGACAGCGACTTCAGCGACGAGGATCCGGCCAGGAAGCCGTACGTGCGCCCCTGGAACGAGCTCTACCTGGCCGAGGTGGAGCGGCGGGCCCGGGAGCGCGCCGGCATCGACTGGGAGGTGGTGAACGACGAGGAGCGTCGCGAGCTAGGGGAGACGCTGGGGCGGGAGCTGCGGGAGCGCTGGGAGACGTGGAACCCGCAGAGGCAGGCGCTGGAGGAGGTGCTGGCGGCGGAGGACCCGCACGCCACGGCCCGCCAGATGATGGAGGAGTGGGAGGCGAAGCAAGCCCCGCTCCCCATCCCGGGCACCATCAGCGCGGCTGAGGCGAAGGCGCTCAACTGGTGTCCCCACGGGGCCCCCTTCCGGTGGCCCGCCCCGAAGGACCCGCAGAGCTTCCGGGCCCACCCGAAGAAGCCCAGCGACGCGCGCGCCGAGGACCTCCACGAGCCCTGGGAGGAGGGCAAGGCCATGGGGGAGCTGCCCCCGCGGGAGGGGATCGACCTGATCAAGGAGGGCAAGGTGCCCTTCGTCAACATGATCCAGACGGGGGGGGTGCTGGAGAAGGACCCCGGGTACTTCAAGAGCGTGCACCTGACGGGGGCCGGGCTAGCCAAGGAGATGGCCGAGGCGAAGCGGCGGGAGCGCGAGGAGTTCGCGCGCAAGGTGGTGGTCGACGACGTGACCTTCCGGGCCGTGGTGCCGACGCGCGACCACGTCTCCGACCTGGACCGGAACGCGCCGTGGCTCGTCGACAAGCCGCAGAAGCTTGTCCACAAGACGATGCGCCCCAAGGTCAGGCCCGCGCCCATCAGCATGCACCTCGAGGAGCCCTGGAACCCCGGGGACAAGGACGTCCTCCTCCGCAAGCCAAAGCCCGACAAGTGGCTCAACGGGCCCGAGACGGACTTCCTTACAAAGAAGCCCGAGACGGGCAAGGTGTACCACTTCGGGGCCACGCAGAAGCTGAAGGCGACGGAGCGGGAGCGGGACTCGTGACGTGCGTTGAAACGCGACCCCGGGAGACGCGTCCCCGTGGTAGTACCCCGCCGCGTGGAGCTTCGCGAGGTCCAGGGCGGCGCAGAGCACCTGACTCCGCAGCCCCCGGGGGGGCTGCTCCCCTCAGCTCGAGCACGACAGGCACACCACGCCGGGGCGCTTGGCCATGTCGGGGGGGGCCACGCCGGCGTAGAACTCCATGCCCTCCTGCTCCTCGTACGGTCTCTTGAGCACCTCGTGGAGCTCCTGGACCTTGGAGTAGTCCCCCGCCTCGGCGGCCTCGATGGCCACCTGGCACAGCCAGTTCCGGGGGATGTAGACGGGGTTGCTGGCGTCCATGGCCGCGCGCCGCTCGTCAGCGTCCCAGCCCTCGGCCCGGAGCACCTCCCGGTACATGTTGACCCACTCGCCCCACTTCTTCTCCTTCTCCTCGTCCATCCCGGGCCCCAGCTCCGCCCTCAGCCCCTCGGGGATCCCCTCCCCCTCGGCCTCCACCCACCGCAGGGCCCGGAACGTGCGTGTGAAGTCGGCGTCGCAGTCGTACATGTTCTGCATCAGGGGCGTGGAGACCTTGATGTCGTACTCCCGCAGGCCCATCTTGCGCGCCATCCCGGCCGTGTACTCCTCGTGCAGAGCGTCCGCGTACCTCTCCAGCCCGGCCTCAGCCTCCCCCTTGGACAGGAGGCCCGCCGCCGCAAGGGCGTTGGCCAGCTGGGCGAGGTTCCACTGCCCGATCTCGGGTTGGTTCTTGAAGCAGTACCGCAGGCCGGGCATGTCGGTGGTGTTGGGGGTGAAGTTCGGGTCGAAGGCCTCAAGGAACCCGTACGGGCCGTAGTCGATCGTCACCCCGAGGATGGACATGTTGTCCGTGTTGAGCACCCCGTGAACAAACCCGACGAGCTGCCACTTGGCGAACAGCACGCCCGTGCGCTCGCAGACCTCGGCGAACCAGCCGGCGTAGTCGGGCTTCTTCAGGAGGCCCTCCTGCCAGTACTGGGGGTAGTGTCTCCTCACCACGAAGTCGGCGAACTTCTTGCACAGCGCCTTGTCCCCGCGGGACGCCGGGAGCTGGAAGGAGCCGAACCTGACGAAGGTCGGGGCGACACGGGTGGTCACCGCCCCGGGCTCCCACTTGCCGTTGCCGTTGTAGAACATGTCGCGCATGACGGCATCCCCGGTGCCGACGAGGGACAGGGCGCGGGTGGTGGGCACCCCCATAGCGTGCATAGCCTCGGAGCAGATGAACTCGCGCAGGGAGGAGCGGAGGACCGCGCGGCCGTCGGCGCGGCGCGAGTAGGGGGTCTTCCCGGCGCCCTTGAGCTGGACCTCCTGCGACAGGGCGCCCTCCCCCCCGGGGGTCACCTCGCCCAGGACGATCGCGCGGCCGTCCCCCAGCTGCCCCGCCCAGTGGCCGAACTGGTGCCCCCCGTAGCACTGGGCGTAGGGGTCCATCCCTGCGGGGGCGGGCTCTGGCTCGGGCTCGCGGGGCCGGGCGCCGGGGAGGGACGGATCGAGTGGGGGGTCGACGGTGGCCGCCACCTATCCACTGCCGCGACTCACCCTTGAGGGTCGTCGCCCCGCCAAAGACCAGCGCGAACTCGGGCCGCATGACCTCGTCCGAGTCCAGGCCCAGGAGGTCGCACACGTCCTCCGCGTAGCAGATGAGTGAGGGCTCGCCGGCCGCGGGCGTAGGCTCCACGCGGGAGTAGGCGGCCCCCTCCACCTGCCTGACGCCGTTGTTGGTGTTCGGGTCGGCCGGCATCTCCTTCTGGAACGAGTTGGTCCACTGGAGGCCCTCGAGGGTCGTCCTCTTGGTCACCGGGGCGACATCCGCTGCGGCCGACACGCCGGTCATGGCGCGGCTAGTGGGCTGCGAGCGATGCGACATGTCGTGTTGGTCCCCACTGGCGGGTGAAAGGCGCTTCCCGAAGATCGCAACGCGGCAGAAGAGGCGAAGAAGCGGTGCTGGAGCGAAGCGTGGCCACGAGCGTCCGGGGGGGGGGGGGCTGCGATCGAGGGACCAGAACCGAGCGCCTTACCTTGACGCGGGAGAAGGCCGCACGAATGATGACGCCAGGAACCTTGAGCCCCACGGCGGCGCCCTTGGCGAGCATCGTCAAGAGGGAAAGGGCGACCGTGGTGGCAGGGTGCGGTGGAGCTGTCGTGGAGCCGCTCGACGCGTCGATTCGGGCGGTGACGACGAATTGTGTCGCTCTGCGGCCTCTCGCGGTGTCCAAGCTCCTCTTCCGTGGGTACAGGTCCCTCCCCCGGATCCTGCCGCGCGAAATGCGACCCCTCTGCCCGTCCGTCTAGGCGCAAGCCCAGCAACACTGCGTGTTCTCGATGGATTCGGTCCGACGGCTGCCCTGACCGAAGAGCGAGCGGTGTCACCATGGTCTCGGAGGGGACAAGGGCCGGGCGGGCGCACGACACGCGGCCGCTCCGCCGCTCCGTGCACACCAGCGACTCCCAAGGCGAGCGGGCCAGCGCAGGAAGCCCGCAGCGTGACGATGAGGGGGGAAAGGCAGAGCACCAAGAGCCGGGATGCGCAGCGCCACCAGGAGCGCAGGCGGAAGGAGGCGCTCGAGAAGCTCCAGAAGGAACGGGGTAGGCGCAGGGACCTGGCTATCAAGATGGCCAGGGCGCACCAGAGCGAGTTTCTCGCGGTGAGCCGGGTTGGGTCGGGAGGGGGGGTCTTTCGCGCCCCTTCCGTGGCGTGCGGGGGCACGATTCCGGGGTTCCGGGGGACTTCCGGGTCCTTATGATGGAGATGGGTCCGAATTCGATCATACGATCCCGTGATTCGGAGCGGGACTCTGACAATCGCCGCGCAACTTCGATCTTAGACGCAGCAGCAGCAAGGGGCGGGGGAGCCGGAGGATATGTCGACCGACACTCCCGGGGAGGGGCAGCGGGGCGACGCCGCCGCGACCACCTCGACTCGCGTGGGCCCAGGTGAGGAGCCCCTCGGCGGGCGCGCGGCGCCCTGCACCGGCGGTGCCCGGACCAGCGGGCCCCCCCCCCCCCCACCCCCCCCCCGCCCCCGCGTGCCCGCAGACGCCCAGAAGCGGATCCGGCTCGTCGAGTTCTGGTCGAGGCAGATGATGATCCCGGAGTGGATGACCGAGCCGCCGGCGACGCTGGCGACCGAGTGGCTGGTCCTCGCGCGCCCCGAGGGCGTCCGGTGCCTCGTCGTGAGCGGCGCCGGGTGGACGGTCGCCCGCAAGCGCAGTGGGGCGCTCCTGGCGCGGTTCCGGTCGGGGCTCCCGGGGGGCGGGAGGGGGGCCGACCCGGCGGGCGGCGTCGGGTGCATCCTGGACTGCGTCTTCGACCAGCCCCGCGCCACCTTCTGGGTCACCGACGTGCTCCTCTGGCGCGGCCTCGAGATGGAGGACTGCGGGGCAGACTTCCGCCTCTTCTGGGTGCGGTCCAAGGAGCAGGAGGGGCTGTCGACGGGGCTGGGTCCCGCGCCGGGGGGGCCCTCGGGCGCGGCACCCGGGGTCCCGGGCGGCGGGGCGGGCCCGCGGAGCCCCGGGGGCAGCCCCCTCACGAACAACGGCCCGGGGGGGGTGGAGGTGGAGGGCGACGGACGCGGGGTGAGCGTCCGGGCGGTGCCCTTCTGGGCCGCGGACGAGGCGGGGGTGGGGGAGGCGTACGGGTCGGGGGCCCTGGGGTACGACCGGGACGGGCTCCTGTTCGTGCACCGGGGGATGATGTACGCGGGCGGCGGCACCCCCCTCGCGCTCCTGTGGAAGGACGGGGCGTCCAGCCGCTACTTCATCGAGACGGACGCCGGGGGGGGCGTGCCGCGGCACCAGAGCACCGTCCTGCGCCTGCGCATGGACGGGACGGTGGCGACGGAGGACGATCCCCCCGTGGTCGTGGCCCGGATGCCCGCCGCCTTCATGGACGCGCAGCGGACGGGCCCCGGGCGGCCCCTGGGTCCCGAGGGGCGCCTGCTGCGGTTCACCGTGCGGGAGGGGGGCATCACCCTCGTTGACGGGGCCCCGGCGGGGGCCGACCTCAAGCTCGAGGGCGTCGGCAACCAGAAGCGCGGGCGGGCCGACTCGTGGAGCAAGATCGTGTTCCAGCACCTCGCCCGGACCCGCCCCCTGACCATCGCCGCCGTCCTCGCCGCCGCGGGGGGCGAGGGGGGCGAGGGGGGCATGGCCGACGGGTGACGGGCGGGGGGTAGCCCGCGGCGCGAGGGCCGGCGGGCGTCCCGCGGCCGGTTCAAGCGCCCCCCTCAGCCCGACAGCGCGTCCAGCCTCCCCAGCACGTCCTCGAGGTCCGAGGAGAACTGCCCGAGGGCCTCGGCGGGCGCTGCCCGCCCCCCCGCGTCACGCTCCAACTCCTCCAGCTCCTCCCGGAGCTGCCGCTCGAGCTCCCCGTACGCCCCGCCCGCCGGGACCGCGGCGCCCCCCGGCGCCCCCGGCGGGCCCCGCTCCGGGAAGCGCATGTTCATGGCCGCCGTCACGAGGCGCCGCTCGCGCGCGGTGAGGTCGGGGGCCGCCGCCCCCTCCCTGAGGGACGCCTCGACCTCCCGCAGGCGCCGCAGGGCCTCGGCGTCCGCGACCCGCGACCCCGCCGCGCGCGGGGGGAGCGACGCCATCCCCTCGGTCGGGTCCACCCCCCGCAGCTCCGCCCCCAGCTCCGCCTCGAGCTGCTTCCGCAGCGCCCCCAGCCGCTCCTGCATCCGGGCCCGGCAGCCCTCCAGGTCAGCCGACACCTCGGCCCGCCACCCGCGCAGCTCCTCGATCACCGAGTCGATCTCCGACGACAGGGCGGTCGTCTCTTCGGCCAGGGCTCTGCGGGAGGGGGCGGGGCGGGGGGGGGGTGGGGGGCGTGCCGGGTGTCCGGGAGCCGGGGGGGGGGGGGTTGGGGAAAGGACCCCCCGGGAGGCGGGCGGGGGCCCTTGCCGGGTGGCGGGGCCTTTCGCCCGCCCCGGCCGGGGGCGCCGCCCTGCCCAATATGC
>Ga0181581_10002070_pt1 | contig 15595 bp, 12 predicted proteins | sample 071ome_22_FD_132433 | JGI IMG/M metagenome (GOLD analysis project Ga0181581, IMG submission 132433) | Coastal salt marsh microbial communities from the Groves Creek Marsh, Skidaway Island, Georgia - 071404AT metaG (megahit assembly) | ecosystem: Environmental > Aquatic > Marine > Intertidal... | reverse complement strand
GGTGGTTTCTTCACAATGGTTAACGTTCAGTTAGATGGTGAAGACGGTTCGGGTGACTTCCCTGTTGACAATGATTATCGTCAACTTGGTATGATTAAGAATCCTGTTAACTATGGTACAACTACTACATCAACAGCAACTACATTGATTGCGACCGAATCATTAGATTATACTGGTATCTCAGGTGGTTCGTTTACGGTAGATTCAACAATCACCGGTGGAACATCTGGTGCAGTTGCATATATAGATTCAGTTGATTCAGCTAACGGTGTTATTCGTTATCACCAAGAAGCAGCAACTGGTTTCGAATCGTTCCAAGCAAGTGAAACGATTACTTCTGGTTCTGTGACTGCTACGGTAGATACACTAAATGATCCTGAGGTTGAGAAATTTTCTGGCGAAGTACTGTATATCGAAAATAGATCTCCAGTAACAAGAGCTGCAGATCAGATCGAAGACGTAAAATTAGTACTCGAATTTTAAGGGTAGAACATGGCTATTAACTTCAATAATGACCCGTATTTTGATGACTTTCAGACCGCAGGGACTGATGGGTTATCTCCGCAGGAAAAATACTATCGTATTTTATTTAGACCTTCTGTTGCTGTACAAGCAAGAGAATTAACACAATTACAAACCACACTTCAGAATCAGATTACTTCATTTGGTAATCACGTATTTGAAGATGGCGCAATGGTAATTCCTGGTCAAACTGCTTTAGATCAAGAATATGGTTTTGTTAAAGTTGAAGATAATCACACTTCATTAGATGTTGAAACATACAGAGAAGAGTTTTTAAATACTACTATCATCGGTCAAACAACTGGCGTGAAAGCAAAGGTTGTTGGTACAGTTGCAAGAACAACTGGTGGTGATCCTATTACTCTATTTGTTAAGTACCTAGATTCTGGTACAAATAAAACAACTAAGACATTCCAGGCCGAAGAAGTTATTGCTTCTGATGGTTCACCAAACAGATTAGCTACTATTCAAGCTTCTTCAGAAACTCCAATTGGTTTCGGTGCTGCTGCTAATATTCGTGCTGGTGTTTACTATGTGTCCGGTGTATTTGCATACGTTACTTCACAAACATTAGTATTATCTAAATATTCAACTGATCCTTCTGCTCGTATCGGTTTGACCATCGCAGAAGAAACTGTTGACTCTACTCAAGATGCATCACTTAACGATAATGCAAACGGCGCACCTAACTATGCTGCTCCTGGTGCACATCGTTATAAGATCACATTAACCCTTGATTCTAAGACACTAACTGGTACTGATGATTCTAACTTCATCGAATTACTTAGAGTTGAGAACGGAAGAATTACAAAACAAGTACGTTCAACTGATTATGCCGTACTTGAAGATACATTCGCAAGACGTACATACGACGAATCTGGTAACTATACTGTTCGTCCATTTAATATTGATGTGCGTGAACACCTTAAAGATGGTGACAATCGTGGTATCTACACTGCCGGTGAAGGTGGTGATGAAGCTAAACTTGCTGTTGGTCTTGAGCCAGGTAAAGCATACGTTCGTGGATACGAGATTGAAACACTTGCTACTACATTCGTAGATGTTGAGAAAGCAAGAGAAACAGATCAGGTAATCAACTCAGTTATTCCATTTACTCTTGGTAACTATACATTGGTCGATAATGTTGAGAACTTCCCAGATGTAAGTGTTTTCGAAAAAGTTGATTTAAGAGATGGTGGTTCAACTATTGGTACTGCTAGAGTAAGAGCATTCGAACACCATAGTGGAACTGTTGGTAGTACTGCTACTCAATATAAGTTATACCTATTCGATATTCAAATGACAGCTCCTTCAGTATTCACGGAAGTTGATGAAATCAGAGCACAAGGTTATGCTTCTGGTGACTTCACATCTGCTACTGTTTTAGCTTCAGGTCTTGCACAATTATTCAAGACTAGTACAAACAACTTATTATTTGATTTACCATATTCGGTAATCGAAACTATTCGTGCCGCTGATGATTCAATTGATACTACCATGACTATTCGTCGTGTGTATACAACTACGTTATCATCTGGCCTAGCAACAATCACTTGTGGATCAGAAGAGTCTTTCCAATCCCCTTACTCTCCGGTAGATTTCACTGTTGTACAAGATGATGGTACAGTCTATGACATGTCACTGACTGATGGTACTGGTGGTGCAGCTCGTTTGAGTGTATCAGGTACTAACAACGTTAACTTAAATATCGATTTAACTGGTGCTGGTTTATCAGGCGAAGGTATTAGAGTTATCGCAACGGTTATTAAACGAGTTAATCAAGAAAAACAAAAAACATTAAACACTAATCATGAAACTGATATTGCTGTTCCAAATACTACAACTAACGATTTCGATTCGTTGTTGAAAGCTGACGTATACAGATTAGTTGCTGTATATGATTCAGAAGATCCTGGAACTGCACCTACAACATCAGATTTGGATATTACTGAACGTTATGAATTAGATAATGGTCAACGTGATAACTTCTATGACATTGGTCGTATTAAGTTAAAAGCTGGTTTTGCAGCTCCTACCGGACAGATTAAAGTCGTATTCGATTATTTCTCACACGGTTCTGGTGACTATTTCTCAGTTGATTCATATAACGGTCAGGTTGATTATTCAGATATTCCATCATATAATCTTGGTGGTGATGTTATTCAACTAAGAGACGTATTAGATTTCCGTCCACGTGTACGTGACGATGGTACTTCATTTGTTAACGGCGGTGGTGCTAACCAATCAGGTGCATCAACTGTTGAAGTTCCTAAGATTGCATCAAACATGTTGATGGACTTTAGATACTATCTCTCTCGTATCGATAAAGTCTATGTAGATCCAAAAGGTAATTTCAAAGTTATTCAAGGCGTAGCTTCTGGTAATCCTTCTAAACCTGCAGATCCTGATGAAGGTATGGTTATCTACAACTTGACTCTTGGTGCATATACGTTTGACACTACAGACGTTACACCTGAGTTCATTGATAACAAACGCTATACAATGCGTGATATCGGTAGACTTGAAAACAGAATTAAGAATCTAGAATACTACACTTCATTGTCGCTACTTGAAAAAGAAACAGCTGACTTACAGATTCTAGACTCTAACAATGTGGACAGATTTAAGAACGGCTTCGTTGTTGACCCATTCTATGGTCACAATGTTGGTAATCCATCTGATCCAGATTATCACATCTCAGTTGACGCTGAGCTTGGTGAGGCACGCCCGCAATTCTACGAAGGTAATACAAGACTTGAACTTAACTCTGGCGTTTCGGCTGGTTATCAAAAGACAGGTGACGTAATATCATTACCATACTCACATACAGTATTAATCGAGCAGCCTTATGCTTCTGGTACTGAAAACGTTAACCCATACGATGTATTCCAATGGGTTGGTAATATCGATATGTCTCCATCACAAGATGAATGGAAAGATACCGAAACACGTCCAGATCTAATTGTTGATAACCAAGGTTTGTTTGATGTTGTTAATACACTTGCAGATGCTGCTGGTGTTACTGGTACTGTTTGGAACGAATGGCAAACTCAATGGACTGGCCGAGAAGTTGTATCATCTATCTCTGGTGTTCAACGTTCGGGTCGTAGATTATTCCAAGATATTATCACTGCTCAACAAGCAACTCAAGCACGTACAGGTCTAAGAACTTCGGTTGCACCTGATACGATTCAGACTTCATTTGGTGAGCGTGTTATCGACGTACGTATGGTACCATTCATTCGTGCACGTCGTGTTAAATTTAAGGCGACTCGTCTTAAGCCTAATACAAGATTCTATTCATTCTTTGAAGATATTAATGTATCTGATTTTGTTAAGCCAATTCTTGAGGCTGACTTTGTAAGACATACAGATACTCCTGTTGATCCTGAGCCAGACACTAGTGCGGTTCGTCACCCAGACTTATCTTCTACTGATATTGTCAATGCTACAAATAAACTAGAATCAGACGCAACTGGTACATTGTATGGTGAATTCTATATTCCAAATACATCAACTACTAAGTTCAGAACTGGTGACCGTCTATTTAAGTTAATCGATGATTCAACTAATAATAATGGTTTAATCACTTCATCTGCACGTTCAATCTACTCTGCTAAGGGCTTAGTTGAAACACGTCAGGATGTATCAGTCAGACAACCTACTTTGGTACAAGAAAGTGTATCACAAACAGATAGTGTCACAATCTTTAGACAATCACAACGTACTGTTGGTTGGGTCGATCCACTAGCACAAACGTTTATGATTGACTTAGAAGAAGGTGCATTCTTAACTAAGATGGGAATGTTCTTTGAAACTAAAGATGATAATGTACCTATTACATTGCAGATCCGTAATGTCGTAAATGGTTATCCTTCAAACGAAGTTGTACCATTTGGTGAAGTTGTATTAGATGCAGCTGCTGTTAATACTTCAGCTGATGGTACTTCAGAGACTGAATTTGTATTTGACTCACCTGTTTATCTAAGACAGAATGTTGAATATGCTGTATGTTTACTTGCTAACTCAAATCAATACGAAGCATTTATTTCTGAATTAGGTCAGAACGCAATTCAATCTGAGCGTCGTATTTCTAAGCAACCATACAATGGTGTCTTGTTCAAGTCACAAAACGGTTCAACTTGGTCTGCTGACCAAACTAAAGATCTTAAGTTCAAGGTCTATAGAGCTGAGTTTGATACAAGCGCAAGTTCAGAGATTATCTTCAACAACGCAGATATTCCGGTAAAACAGTTAAGAGCAAATCCGTTCTTTACTTCTAACGGTTCAAACAAAGTTATTGTTAAGCATCCAAATCACGGTATGCCTGATGGATCACGTGTCACAATTGCCGGTGCTACTGGTACTGTGAACAATATTCCATCAACTAACTTAAACGGTACATTCGTTATCAGTGACGTTGAGATGGATCAATATCAAATTACTACATCATCTACTGCAGATGCTGATGGTAACGGCGGTGGTTCAGATGTAACTGCGACTGAGAATAAACATATTGATGTTATGCTACCAATCGTTCAACAATCAGTATTGCCTGGTACTGCGATCAGTTACTCAATTCGTACTACATCATCACGTTCACTTGCTGGATCTGAGACAACTTATCAGATTCCAACAAGCTATAGCCCAGTGATTGTAAACAACAACTACTATCCGGCTTCACCAAGACAAATTGCTTCAGAAGTTAACGAAACAAATTCAATGTCTGGTAATAAGTCATTCTGGTTGAAAGGTGTCATGTCTTCAAATGTTGACAACTTATCACCAATGATTGACCTTGAGAGAGTATCGATTGTTAACGTAGCAAATAGAATTGACAATCCTCAGACTTACTCTGGTACTGAATCTGGTAAGAACAACGTGTTTAGTTTTGTTGCTGAGACTGAAGCTTCTGGTGGTTCAGCTCTTGCTAAGTATATCACTCGTAAGATTACGCTTGCTCAAGAATCACTTGGTCTACGTGTTATCTTTGCGGCTAACAGACCTGATGGTTCATTCATCGATGTCTACTATAAGACACAAGAAGCTGGTGCTGAAACTCCATTCGAAGATTTAGGCTGGACCCTTGCTACTATCGATGACGAGGTTCCAACTACTGGTGATCCTAATCAGTTCAATGATTATGAATACACAATTGATAATATCACTCCGAACTTTACGGCGTTTGCTATTAAGATTGTATTCAGATCTCAGTCTTCTAACGATGTTCCAAGAATTAAAGACTTTAGAACAATTGCATTAGGTACATAATGAAAGTTAAAGTAGTAGACCATGATGAGTTTATAAAGGATACCGCTAGCGGTGCCGTTATAAATATTGATAACATTGCATTAGATAAGGCAAAGAGAAGACAACAGGCCGCGGCAAGAAAAACGAATGAAGTCGAAGAACTGAAGAAAGACGTGGCAGAGATTAAATCACTTTTAAAACAAATTTTAGATAGGGAATAATTATGGCAGTTATTAACGTAGCGTTAAGCGATACATTTGATGAATGGCGCCAAAAGACAAATGACATTGGTTCGACTCTAGGTGACATCGCAACTCTAGATCCGGTTCTTGGTGTTAGTGATATTGTATCGGCTATTAATACGTCTATTACTTCATCTGCAATTTATTCTCCATTGAACATTGTGAACGGTGGTGAAATCACTACTGATGACAGTCAATTTACACTAACAGTTAACTCACAAACTCAGGCTACACTTGATTCGAACGGTGATTTAACTGCAACAAGAGATCTTATTGCTACACGTAATGTAACTGGTGTAGATATCACTGCTACAGATCAATTAGCTGGTGATTCACTTGGTGTGACTAACAACGCAACAGTTGGTGGAACACTTGGTGTTACTGGTTTAACTACATTGGCATCTGTCACAGCTTCTGGTGATATTACTCTTGGTGATTCATCTTCTGATACATTAGATTTAAATGCTAAGATCGAAGGTGATCTATTAACTACTGCTGATTCAACATACGCAATCGGTACGTCATCAGTAAGATGGTCGACTGCATGGGTTGATTCAGTTAATGCTAGTACTTCTATCACTTCATCTGGTTCACTTGCTGTTACTGGCAATGCTGCGATTGATGGTACATTATCTGTTGATGGTAATACTACTATCGGTAACAGCTCTGGTGATTCACATACAGTTAACGGTTCGGTTACACATAATAACTGGATTCGTCCAAACGGTGATAACTCATTAACTATCGGTACATCAAGTCTACGATATAACAACATCTATGCGGTTAACTTTACTGGTACTGCAACAGCTGCACAATACGCTGACTTGGCAGAGCTTTATCTTGCTGACAAAGAATATTCAATTGGTACTGTCATGAGAGTTGGTGGTGAAAAAGAAGTAACTCAATCAATCTCTGGTTGTAGAGCAATTGGTGTTGTATCTGAATCCCCGGCTTATCTGATGAATAAAGATCTTGAAGGTGGTACAGCAATTGCACTGAAAGGACGTGTTCCTGTTCAGGTAGTTGGTCCTATCGCAAAGGGTGATCAGTTAATTCCTACGTCAGATGGTTTAGCAATTGCTGGTGAAGGTGCTACTGTATTTGCTGTCGCTCTTGAAGATAAATCAGGTGCTGACATTGGTAAGGTCGAAGCGGTCGTTCTTTAAGATTGCATCCTCAACTGAATCCCAAAATTTAATACGAGCATCAATAGCTTCGCATGCCGCTTTTTCAGCTTCTACATATTTTATCGGGTCTGATCCACAAAGCGAAGTTACTAATTTCTCGGCTGCAGGTCCGTGTTCATCTGAATCGACTTCGATATGTCTTTCGAGATAATAATAAAACTTAGGTGCTTCGGTACGACCAATATTTAATTGGTTGAGTAATGACTTAAACATCTCAGGTATAATTGTCTCACGACCAAACGTAAATGCCGCAGCAGTAATATGTGGTTCTGCATTTGCAAATTCAAATGTCGTTGTCATAAATTCCATACAAGATTCACAATTTAAATTTAATGACATAGCAGAACAGATACCATAACGTTGTGCATGTTTAATAAATTGTGTAATGACTTTTGTGTCTGCACCGATCTCATGCATTGCCTGTAGATATAAATCAAAATGTGAAATAGATCCACCACCAAGATCCTTATCAGATTCTTCACATAGAATAATCTCATTGATAAGTCGTGCATTTTCGTTTCTTATATTATCCGATGGTAACCATAGTTTGCTACTTGGACAGATTTCATGTTGCAATGATTTAGCAAGAGACATAAAGTCCCATACAGCAAACACGTGGTGTTGCATAAAGACTCTTAAATCTTCAATAGACTGAATAGTATTCATCGTCAACAACGGATGCGATTGCAACTGTTGCATTTTGACGTTAATATTATCCTTAGCTATTTTCATTTATTTCTTCCACTTCTGAATTAAATAATATTTTAAATGCTGCTTGTTGTATTGCTTTATAGTGTACCTTCTCGGCTCTACAATTAGCATGGAATATATTGTTTGGTACCTTTAAAGGGCACGTTGATTTACAAAGTCTGAATACAGGACATTTGCCACAGTGCGTATCGTATCTATCAAGGTCAAGTCCGGTGAGCTCGACCTCATCCAGATGTAAAATATGTCCAGCCAAATCGCTGTTATCAACATGAGGGCAAGTACGAATGTTACCGCCCATATCGATAGTAAGAACTTGAGCATCGTCAACTCCACATTTTGTTACTAGGTTTGGTAGTGATTGTTCTTTGAGAGTACGAGCATATTCTAATACACCCATACCATAGTGGAACATAGAATTTTTGAGTAGTCCATGTTGTTCACCAAGGAACTGTTGTCTTCTACATTTCTCTATATAATGTCTGAGTATTTTATTAAAGTCTTCTAGGTTATCACCATGGATAACATGTTCAAATGAAGCTGATAGAATATTTTTTGGATCCCAATGTGCTCTACCAAGTTCATATGTAATACCAAAATTATTTGGATTCATACCATTTGTCGTGATATAATCCATAAAGAATTTATTGATTTCAAATAAATCATAGTTAGTATTAGATAAAACTACATTGAATGACATGGATATATTATCCGCTGCCTCAATCATTTTAATTGTTTCAATAGTTTTTTCATTCCATAGGAATTCTTTACCACGTAATTCTTCATGACCTGGACCGTCGTGTGATAAACCAATACCGACTTTGGCTTTTAATTTACTGAAGAACTCAACATGTTTAGGTCTGAGAGGAACACCGTTTGTAGGAATATACCATTGGAAATGAGAATCATCAAGCTTCTCAATGATAGGCATAATAGTTTTCCAATATAGCAATGTCTCACCGCCCCATAGATCGATCTTCTGTACCTCAGATAAATCTAGTGTTTCGATATTCTGTAGGAACGTATCGAGTGTAGAGATCTTAGCACGTTCGTTTGGATTGCCAATATCTTTTTGCATACAATATGAACAATCATAATTACATGCATGACCTAATAGGATACGTAACCAAACCGGTTTGTTTGATTTTTTGAGAGTAGGACTATGTTCAATAAACTCACCTTCCTTTGACCAAGGTGTTTTATCTTCGCCATATAAACCGTTTGTATAGTTATTATAAAGTACGGTTTCGCCGGTTTCCTTAATCAGAAAGGGTGTATAGTGGTCTAATTTCTTCATCTAGTTTTACCAATCCGTATTCTGTTTCTGTCCATCCATTTTGAACAAGCTTAGGATAATATTTATTCCATTTATCAAGCGCTACAATAGGAATAAAATTATAGTCGTCATTGACTTTTAAATGTTCGGCTACCCATAAAAAATATTCACGATATCTTTTTGTGATAGGATTTTTAGTATTTGCTAACTTATCTGCGTATCTTTTGTATAGATCTATCTTAGCTTTTAGTGAATTCGATAAGTGTTTGACCGGATCCCATAATGTATCATAAGGATCTTGTGTTGCATCGATAGCATCAACAAGTGTCAAGAAGAATGAATCATATTGTAGGTAATCAGATTCACCACAAATAGTAAAGATATATCCATTTTCTGAACAGAAATTTAAGGTCTGTTCATAATCTAAATCCATTGTGTCACTATTCATTACGTCATAGTGACGAGAGATACCTACATCATTTGCTCTTGCCCAATCGAGAATGGCATGATCCCAGTCACGAGTCTTCTGAATAATTTTCAGTTTTGTGATAGGTAATTGTTTATGTAAATCATCTAACATCTTTGGTAGATCTAATACTACCTTGTCTACCCATTCATCTGAGAATGTGATCTCATATATTCTTGTGTTCTTAAAATCTTTTAAGAGTAATGGTTGTGTGCGAATAAAATTATTATCCGTCATATTACCAAACACAAATTCTTCTTGATGTTCTACATACCATTCATAGATATGCGGATGATTGTGTTTACACCAATATAGATCATCGATAGTAGAACGAGAATAGAAATAAGGCAATACATTATTAAATAATAATTCGTTGTATCGTCTGTCAAAACCATCTGGTATGAATCGATTAAATGCTGGATCGTGTTTTGCAAATAGATGATCTGTATAACAGACTTTGCAACCAGCCAAACAATTATATCGACGGAATGCCGAGAATATAATTTCTCTTGTGATATTTTTTAGGTTATCATATTTAAGGAAATATTCTTTGTGGGATATATCTCCTGGTCTTGGCATATTATTCATTTACTATCTCGTAGACACTTTTATACTTATATAAGCTTTTTGTATAGTCTACCATAGCTTCTATGATTTGATAGAACTTAATACAATTATTGTCCATAGGTACTGTATCAAACATCTTGTGCAGATACTTTAATCCACAATTATCTTTCTGAATACAATCTCTACATGTATATTTTATCACATTTTCTTCGTCTTGTAAACGGTTAAATTCAAGTTTATTCACCCATTCACCGACTCTAAATTCTTCTCTTTGATATTCACAAAAGTCATATTCTGGATACATGTAACCGTCAGGTGATAATATAACCTTATTATGATTTGTTAGATAACTCTTTTCAATATTATCACTGTTACCGTCAACATAAACTCTAATATTATAATTGTATAATGTTGTAATAAACCTCATGAACATATCTGCGAACTGAGGAATATTAATATCTAATAATGTTTCGAATTTGTCAGCACCACGACGATGCCTCAATGGTATTAGATTGAGAATAGATGATCCAGACTTGTGTAATGTCTTTACAACATTCTGTACGTTATCAAGTGAGAATGCATTTGATTCTTGGATAGGTAATACGTATTGCCAAATGTGATCTATATTATATTTGTGTAATAGACCAATCATTTCATCTAGATCTAATTTGCCGCGATTTTTTTCCTGATAGATAAAGTCATATGAGATATTAAGACGAATACGATCATGCCATTGTTCTAGAAACCATTCATGTTGTTTGAGTCTGGATCCGTTAGTAGTGATACCAACAATGATGTCTTCAGGTAGATAAGATAAAATATCATCCATACGTTTGACATGTACGAATGGTTCTCCACCATGAAACGTGACTTTCTCGGGATTGATTTCTTTTATGACATCTACAATACGTTTAACATATCCTTTCGGCATTCCTTGTGGACCGATGGATTTGATATAGGCACGATCACAGTAACTACAATCAAAGTTACAATGATCACCTAGATAAACGGATACATGTTTAAGACCTGAGGGCTTTGTCTTCATTATTTAGAATCACCAAATGTATGAGTGCAAGATATGCAATCTTCTTATCAATATCAAGTTCAGTTATTTGTTTTGACTTCTGAGATCCGGTTAAATACTCATACATCTCTTTGACAGACACAGGATCTGAATTAGGGTACTCCTCTCCCGCGGCGGTAACTATATTATTATAACACAAATCTTTAGGTTTGTACATACTTTTGTGCGCTTTTTTCCACACACCGATAAGCTTTTCATAGTCTTCAAATTGTTCCCATGTTTCATCTGTTTGGGCTGGCGTCGCATGGAAATCTGAAATATGTTTGTACATAAGATGAAGAACAGCCTTCGTAAATACTTTTGCTTCACCTTCTGAGTCAACAGCCTCTTTAATCTTTGAGATCTTATTGACAAATTGTTTCTTTGTGATATCTTCTTGTAGGTCTACATATAGCTTAACAATCTTTTGACACATATCATCTGGTCTAAACATCTTTTTAGATCCTGTATCCAGATTACCGGCCGGACACTGATAACACGCATTCTTATAGTCACATGTTTTGCATTGTTCCTCTTCCTCAAACATCTTCGCGTATTCTCTACGGAAGTGTGCATAACGATCTACATAGACACGATCCTCAAAGATATTACCGAGGATTGCTGTGTCAGCACCATTAGCTTTTTGGTTTGTAAAGAAGTAACAACCAGAGAAGTCACCTGATCCGTCGATTGCAATCATGTCAGATCCAATCATACAGTTTTCTTCACCTTTTTGTCCTACACCTTCGGCGAAGTGAATCTCAAGTCTATCATAGTTCTCGATGACATATAGAATATCTTTGTGTAGGTTATTCCAACGATCATCATCCCATTTAATAAATCCACGAGCTGAGTCAAGGATTAATGGGTGAATAACAAACTTACGCACACCCGCATCGTATAGGTTATCGATAAATTCTCTGAAGTATGGTGCGTTCTCTTCGGCAAGAGTCATACGCATCACAACACCATTACGGTCTTTTGCGGATTGTGGAATATCGTTACGAATAGTATCAAGTAAGACATTAATCTTATCTTGACCGATTTCTCTGTAGTCAACATCAGCACGAATAGTATCTAATGATATTAACATTGATGTAAAATTATATGAGAAATATTCTTGTAGAAAATCTGGTGTCAATAACAAACCATTAGTCACACAACCAATAGACGTCTTTGTAAAACCAGAATAGACTTCATCTAAATAGTCTTTATTCTCACGAAGGAATCCTAGGATTAGATCCTTGTGAATAAGAGGTTCGCCACCAAAGAATTGAAATACTTTCCTTGGATGCTTAGATGATTCTTGTAGAAAGTTATATGCTTTCAATAATGATTCATTGGTGAATCGACCAAAATCACGCTTGTGCTGTTCGTAACAATAAGTACAGCTTAAGTTACAAGCGTTTGTAAGGATCACATTCATTTGGCATAGATCCTTGAACACGACTTTGGCCGATTCAATACGCTCAACAGTCTCACCTTCTTTAGGCAATACTGCTACTCTCCGATTAGTCTTTTCTAGACCTTTCGGAGTAATAATCTTTTCTGAGAAAAATTGCAGAGATCCGTCTTGGGATACACCTACAGAAGCTTTATGATCTTCTAGTCGCTTCTTTTGAATCTCGTTCATGTCCCGTATGAATACGGGCTGCCAATCTGACATGATATAACCTCATAATATTAGCCCTTAATTACGATATAACTCTTTCTTAGGGCATCAGTGTCTTTGCTAGAATAATCTAATAGTCCCGTAGTTGGGATTCTAAAATATATATAACCGATTTGACCGTCTTCTGGTTGGCTAAATTTATATGAGCCATCATCGTTTTTAGTATATTTTAAATTAGTCTTTAGTCTAACATCAAGTGAGGAGACATCAAAATCTTTATAATAAAGTTTGAATACACCTTCACCAAGTGGATCTAATTTAAATCCTGTTTTGCCAGTAGCTAGGATAACATTATCAGCAATGTTAACTGCACCACGACCAATAGAAGGTGATAGTATTGCTTGTTGTAGAGTACCGTCATGAGCGTCTAGAACACGAACAACTTCTGTGTCGTTGCTATATTCGATCTTCTCATATAGACCGGACATTTGGGGATTCATAACCAGATAATAGATATCAGTAGTTGCTTTGATTAAAATAAACCAACATGCAAACTTATAATTACCGTCACCCCAGTTAGAAACTATTTCTCTATTCTTTTTAATGTTGATGACTTTACCTTCAGCATCACGTGAGAAATAAATTGAATTTGGAATAATTTTATCTGAAGGAACAGCTTCAGTAAACTCACTGTCAAAATAATAACCATAACCTACAGCAGCACCACCGTTATCCAAATATTCCATCATTAATGGTAGATCTATTTGTGTAACGATATCATCAGCTAGCTGACCAAATGCCTTATAACCGAATGCAAGATTATTAGTTTCTTCATCAAGATGTAAAGATGGTCTCATCTCACGACGAGAATAAAAATCAATATCGCTTTCAAATGCTTCTGCATTACCACCATTCTGTCCGTCAGGCCATTTAATATTAATACCGTTATAAATGTTTAGCCAATGCTTGGCATCTTCCTGAGCTTTGATGAAAATATATTTTTTAGACATTAAATTGTTCCTCGGTTACAATCGCAATTACAGTTGCATGCAGTTGAGTAATCATCATAATAGATGTGAGTGTGATCGGTTAACTCTTCAAGAATCGCAACCATTTGGTTATATGAAGAGGCAGTAATATTGCTGTTACTATTTTTGTTTGCAACAGTTCCTGCCGAAGTATCTTTAGTTGAAGTATTTTCTACTGTCATGATTTATCCTATGATGTTCTATCATCCCATGTATGATAATGAGATCTAGCCGCGTTAGCAGCATTTGCCATTTCATTATATTTAGTTGCTGTCGCAGTTTGTCCAGCTGAAACTGTACCAATGTCGCCGTTCATACCAACAGGACCAGAAGTATTTGCGTCAGTTTCTTCATATGTCACAGCTCCATAACTAGTAACATTACCGAATGTATCTTTACCACGAATATCATCAATGTTACCATGTACATGATTATTCAACGTATTAAAACCGTTGATGATTTGATTGATATCAGAAGCATAGATTAAACGACCAATAACAAACTTACCTGAACAGTTATTTACATAAGTCTGAACGGTACCGTTGTTATTCATTCCATCGGTATTTTTTGAATCTTGTGCCATATAAACTCCTATATACGTTTATTTATACAAGTTTAGTTACTGCTTCACCATTTTCGTTATTAGGACCTTCTAGTCTATCAATGAGATCGGCATGATCCGGATGAATAATAAGAGCCGCAAAGACTAATCGTTGTACATCATTACCAGAAAATTCTTGAGGTGCATGGATTTCATCTGGATCAAATACAACCACTCGACCAGGTTTATTCTGTACTAACGAAGCTTCTTCGGCAAACTTTTCTTTTTTAACAATAGCAACATGACGCTTTGATACTTTGAATTGTTCGTACGGCGCAAAATATGTACCACCTTCCCACTCATCTTTCCATACAGGATTTGCATAGATTAAAACGCGTTTAGCTTTACCTTTTAGTTTCTTTGCTGACTCTGCATCAATATCAATATGCGGAAGCATTGTATGAGTATCAGGTTGAAATCTAAATACGTAACTAAATTTGTCACAACGAATCCAACCTGGATAAATCTCAGGATAATTTGATAGAAGATCTGAAATGAACTCGCTATCTTGAATTTTATATTGTGGCATATTAACAAGATACTTTGCACCAGTATCCTGTACTTTATCTTTTACATCTAAGAAAAATTGTTCGTATTTCTTTAGAAAGCTTGTATCTTCTTTGTCAAATACTTCAAACATAGTATTACCTTTCAATTATCATTGAACAACATTTGCCACCAAATCCAAATGAGTTATTCAATATTCTGTTTACTTCAGTTTTAATATTCATTGAGCTAGCTAACATTTCACCAGACACATAACCATGAGTGTGTGGTATCGTATTATGTTGTATAGCTAATACGCAATAAATGGTTTCTAATACACCTGCAGCAGCAAATGTATGTCCTATTTTTCCTTTGTTAGAAAAGATCGGTGCGTTCGTGAATTCACGAACAACATCATATTCTACTTTATCACCAAGTGGTGTGCTAGTGCCATGCGCATTTACTGCATCAACGTTTGTATCTAATTTAGACAAACAAATTCTTGCACCTCTACCAGATGGTTGTGTTTCATCATAAGCATCAGAAGCATGGGCATAATCTGATATCCTTGCGTAAATTTTTGCACC
>Ga0181581_10002064_pt1 | contig 15612 bp, 14 predicted proteins | sample 071ome_22_FD_132433 | JGI IMG/M metagenome (GOLD analysis project Ga0181581, IMG submission 132433) | Coastal salt marsh microbial communities from the Groves Creek Marsh, Skidaway Island, Georgia - 071404AT metaG (megahit assembly) | ecosystem: Environmental > Aquatic > Marine > Intertidal... | reverse complement strand
TCAATCGACAAAGACCATAGGAGAAAAGGCTTGGGAAAAGAAATAGTTAAAAAGGCTATCTTTGAAATTAAGAGAGATTATCTAGATCTTTCGATAATTAGAGCAGAGGTGAAAACAGATAATGTGGCATCCAATAAGTTATTTGTGAAATTAAATTTTATAAACCAACATGAAAAAAGAGGGGTGCAAACCTATTTTTTAAAATTATCTTAATTTAGTCTTAAAATGAAAATAGGAAATAGAAATATCTCTAATACAGACAAAACCTTTGTTATTGCAGAAGTTGGCTCTAACTGCAAGGGTGACTTGATTCTTGCTAAAGAGCATATTGGGGCAGCGCACAATGCAGGCGCAGACGCTGTTAAGTTTCAAAGTTTGAATATGGGTAAGTTGTATCTCAACCCTTCTGATAATGTAAAGAGTCTTTTTAAAAAAATAGATTTAGAAGAATCAATGCACCAAGATTTGAAAGATTATGCTGATGAAATAGGTATTACTTTCTTCTCATCCCCTACTTATTTAGATGCTGTAGACTTGCTAGATAACATAGGAATTCCCTTGTTTAAGATTGCCTCCGCACAGGTTGGAACATTTCCAAGGCTAGTCGAAAAAGTGGCAAAAATTCAAAAGCCGACGATATTTTCTACAGGCCTATCTGATTATGAAAGGTTGGCGCAAACAATTAAGATATTTGAGAAGAATAAGAATAAGGACTATGCAATTTTGCATTGCAACAGTATATATCCTACACCTTACCACAAGGTATTTTTAGATAGGATGAATCTCTATAAACAAATGTTTGATTGTCCTGTCGGCTTTTCAGACCATACTGACGGCATTGCGGTTGTTCTAGCGGCTGTTGCGTTAAAGGCTAATATTATTGAGAAGCATTTTAAGCTTGATGGGATTAAGAATACTCCTGACGCATTATTTTCTATTGGGTTTGATAGGTTTTCAGAAATGGTGTCCAGCATAAGAGCAATTGAACAAGCATGTGAAAGTTCGCCAAGAAATAGCATAGAGGATTTAGAAAGAGAGTTTCTCATTGATATAAGCTATAAGTTGATATTGAAAAATACAAAAAAGAAAGGGGAGAAGTTGAGCCTCGACGACTTTGATTATTTACGTCACTCTGATGGCATTGATGCTTCATTGGATGAGTTTATTGTTGAGAACTTTTGCATTGTTCATGACATGAGTTCAGGTGTGGTAATGAATTGGTCTGACCTTCGGGGAATGGAGTGAAAAAAATATTAGTAATTAATTTAGGATGGGAACAAGAGCCTTTAATTAATGAGCTTGCTGAAAGATCTGATTGTGTCCTTTTTGGAGTGCATGACAATGAAAAACATAACTTTGATAATTTTTTTCAAAAAATTAAAATTCTTGATTTTAGGGACTTGGATGGTATTCTGAAATTTGCAAATGACATCAAGCCTGATGCGGTTATATCTGATGCCTGTGATTATAGCCTGATAGCACAATCCCTAGTTGCAGAAAAATATGATTTACCTTCTCCATCTGTAGCATCAGCACAATTGTCAAATAATAAATATTTACAAAGAATCAAGGCCAAAGAAAACGGAGTTCTTATCCCAGATTTCGAACTATGCTCATCTATCAAAGATATCGAGAAGTTTGGAAAGAAATATGGCTATCCGATTATTGTTAAACCTATTGATAATAGAGGCGGGTTTGGTGTTGTTAAGGTTAATTCAATAGATGAAATTGAGGAGGCCTTTTTTATTGCAATTACTCATAGCCATTCAAGGATGTTGCTAGCTGAATCATTTATAAATGGTCAGCTAATTACTGTCGATGGCTATGTTTTTAAAAATGAAGGTATTAAGTCTCTGGTAATAGGCACAAAAGAACAGATAAACGAGACCGCTCAAGTTTCAATTAAAATTGTCTACCCGGGGAATATTGATGAACCATTATTTTCTCAGATATTGATTTTAAATGAGAAAGTAAATAGATTACTAGGATATGATTTTGGTATGCTTCATTCTGAATACATTATTCACAATAATGATGTTTTCTTAGTTGAGTCGCATAATCGTGGGGGAGGAGTTCTAATTTCTGAAACTATTGTCCCTGAATGTTCGGGTGTTGACACATTAAGGCAGCTTATATCTGACTCTCTGGGCGATAATGATGATTTCTTCAATGACTCAAAACATCTACCAATTGTCTTAGGCTGGTTCGAATTTGATGAGGGGCTAGTAAAGAATATTAAAGGTTGGCAAGCTTTCAATGATGATGAAAGAATAATTAAAGCTAAGCTCTTCATTGATAAAGGGAGTGTTTTAAAATGCATTACAAATGATGTTGAGAGGCACGGCTTCTATATTTTCAAAGGCAGGGCCAATGAAGCAAATAATATAATGTCAAAGGTGTTTGTAGAATATGAAAAATAAACCAATACACACTGCATGGTGATATTTGGCAAGTCTATTTAATATAGATATTTTATTTTTATTAGTTTTTATCCAGGTAAAAAAATAAGAGGATTGGATGTGTTAATGAACTATTGGTTTGATATACAAAAATTTTAATTAAATGATTACATCTCTAAATCAGCCTGAATTTTCGCCTGAATTTTATAAAATGAACGGTTTTCTGCATTTAAAAAAACTTTTAAAGTTTGATGATCGCGATATTAATCAATGGATTCTGGATTGCTTTAATTTGATTGATGATATTTCCATTGATACTGAAATAGATTTGTTAAGTTTACTTTCTGAGCTAGGTGAAAACTATAGGGACAAAGGTAATTGGCAAGAGTTTAAAGATATTTATCTTGGAATCTTTCAAAGAAATCTTAATATTTACAGATTGGTTTCAGAGCCGAAACTAATAGGAATACTTCATAAAGTAGGCATTAAAAATCCTTATTTATGTTCTGACCCATTATTAATGCTTAACGGGGGCGAGTTTACTAAAATTCTAGGCGAATCAACACATTCTCCCCTTCATCAAGATTGGTCTTCAATGCAATCAAGCCAAAATTCGGTCGTATTATGGATACCTTTGATTGATATTAATCTAGAGAAAACTACCTCAATTAGAATTTGGCCCAAAAGCCAATCTCATGGTTTATATAAGATTGACAGTGATAGTTGGTTTGCCAAAGTATCGCATGAAGATTTTGTCGAACAAGAGCAAAGCTCAATTGATGTAGAAGGTGCCAGAGGAGACTGCATATTATTCTCATCTTTATTAGTTCATAAGACCATCAAGCCTAGCAGTGATAATATCCTTCCGAGATTAACGATACAGTTACGATTTGGAGATCTTAGTTGTGATTTATTAAAAAGAAACAAAGGGGTATTCAATTATAATCACTGCTCTCCAAATAAGACACCGCTTGAGAGACCTGATTTGGAAGTACCTAAGAAAGACTGGAATAAATCTTGAGTTTTTCTATTGGGTTAGACTCTGGTATGCAATAAGAAAATTAAAATACACACTCTATGTTAAATATAACAGAGACATGAAAAATTTTAAAATGCAATAAAATTAACCAGAATTACTTAATGTTTTAAATGAATCAAGATAAGATAAAAAAAATTTCTGAAAATACAATTGAAAGGTATTCGAGCAGATATAAAAAGCTAGGTCGAAATGTAAAATCATTGGGCTGGGGCAGTGTTGAACAGCAACATTATAGGTTTGGAAGAGTATTAAAATTTGTCGAATGCCACAATAGAAGTATTTTAGATATAGGCTGTGGTTTTGGAGATTTTTATTCTTTTATGAAGTTGAAAAATATCACCCCTCTTGAATATACAGGCTGGGATATTAACCATAATTTGATTGATGAAGCCAATAAAGATTCACATGCTAATACCAACTTTGAAGTGGTTGATCTATTAAGTGAGAATATTGATAAACAAGCAGATATAGTTGTAATGCTAGGGCTTTTAAATTTTAATTTAAAAAGCGAGCGTAACAATATTGAGTATTCTAAAAAAATGATTCAAAAGGCCTTTCTCCACTGTAATGAGAAGCTAGTTGTAGATTTTATAAGTATCAATATGAATCAGAATTACCCAAAGGAAGACTTTATTTTTTATCATAAGCCCGGAGAAATATTAGATTTTGCATTTACTTTAACAAGCAATGTTTCATTGTTCCATAATTACAAATCCATTCCTCAAAAGGAATTTATGCTAGTTTTAGAAAAATGAGAGTTTTTGATATAAATATTCATCTTCCTTGTGGTGTCAATGGTCTCACAGAGCAGTTGACAAAGGACTCAACAATGAATGCAGATGAATTGATTACGTGTTATGATCACTATAAGAATGAATTTTCCAAGTTGATTGGCGGTAATTTTATGATTTTTAATCATAAAATCAATAATAAAGAGGTTGAATTCTTTACCGATTATGTCAAGAGTGAAATGGAAAATTCTTTTTTCACTTTACTGGCAGACTTTAGAGAGTTGAACTTTTTAGATTTGGAAAATATGCAGAGGTCTGGAATAAGCGCCATTAAATTTCATAGCTATGTGCAGAAAATTTCCGACAGTGATTTTGAGTCAGTTTTGATTTGCGCAAAGAATGCGGAGAAATTAAATTTACCCATTTTTATTGATACGAGTTTTGGGACAACGAAAATGTACCAATATGACAATTTAAAGTTAGCCGCTTATCTATTAGACCATATAAAACATGTGCCAGTAGTATTGTTGCATGCTGGTTGCTCTAGGGCTTTGGAGGCTTTTTTATTGGCTGCAAGTTGCGAGAATGTTTTTTTGGATACTTCATTTGGCGTAGATGCCTACTTGGGTTCGACTATAGAACAGGATATGTCTTTTAGTTTCAAGACAATAGGCTTTGATAAGGTGGTGTATGGTAGCGATATGCCATATGTTTCTTCCAAAAGAAGTCTTCAATCTATTTATACTTTTTTTGATAACCAAGATATTAACTCAAAACAGCAAGAGAAAGTATTATCAAAAAGTTGGAGGAGGATTTTCTTGTGAATAAGGTTCTAATTATTGCAGCGCATCCAGACGACGAAGCACTAGGCTGTTCGGGAACTATAGCAAAGCATGCTGAAGAGGGCGATAAAGTGCATTTGCTATTTATTTGTGACGGAGTGAGTTCGCGAAGTAACTCGTCCGATAATGATGTTGAAAAAAGAAAACTAGCAGCTAAAAAATCCGCTAATTTTCTTGGCGCAGAGTCAATTGAATTTTTCGATTTTCCAGACAATAAATTAGATACAGTGCCATTATTGAAGGTTGTTCAATGCATTGAAAAAGTAATTGAAAGATTTCGACCACTGGTAATTTATACTCACCATATTGGAGATTTAAATATTGACCATCAAATAACCCACAAAGCGGTGATGACAGCTTGTAGACCAAAACCTGATTTTTGCGTTAAAGAAATTTATACTTTTGAAGTGCTTTCAAGCACTGAATGGCAAACACCAGGGGTTTTGCAGTTTACTCCAAATGTTTTTGTTGATATAGGACAACATATCAATATAAAGCAAAAATCTCTCAAGGCTTACAGAGAAGAAATGCTACAACCGCCTCATACTAGAAATATTGACAATGTACTGCGTTTAAATGCTTTAAGAGGTAATTCTATTGGTGTGGAATATGCTGAAGCATTCCAACTTGTTAGAATGTTGCGATAATGCTTTCTTGAAAAGATCATGTGATTAAGTCTGAAATATATTTGTTAATATTGAAATCAGTGATATCTCAATATTACTCTATAAGAACTACATTTATTATTTCATATTGGAGGAACATTGAAGAAAACCAAGACAATGTTTGTATCTACAGCCATAATAGACACTTGGGGTGATAATGAAAATATATTTTTCCTCGGAGAGTGGTGTAAAAAATATAACGAAAGACATCTATGGTCTGATAGAAATACTACTACTGCTCAATGGCACTGGTCAAATAGGAATAAAGTTAGAACGGATTTTTATTACATAAGAGATTTATGTGAAAAAATTTTTATTGAGTTAGCTCATGAATTAAATCATGTTCATCAAGTTGACCACTCTTTAAGGTATTGGAGAATAATTCTATTCCCATGGTTAACGACCTATATAGCGGTTATGTTTGATCGTTGGGAGAGTATAAAATTTTTTGGAAGTTTAGCTATTGATTGTAAAACCATAATACCTTCTCAAAATATCTCAATTCCTGTGGCTCAGGATTACAACGATGCCATTAGTCTTATGGCTAATAATGATTTGTGGAATTACCTGATTTATTGCGAAATTCTAAAAACACAGAATCTTAGTGGTATGGAACTCACTAAAAGAAATATTTATCTGGATTTATACAATCAAAGAGCCAAGAGGCAAAGTTCATGGATTGCATCAGCTGCAATTAGCCTTGATAGATTAACATATAAATTACTTAAAGTTCGTAGCTATGATTTTGTAATTTATAAAAGTTACTTTCAGTGTAAGTTTTTATTAAAACTATTTTATAAGTTAAAGCAATTTCCGAGATTACATTCTGAATTTGAAAAGGAAATAGAAAAAAATAAGGATGGGCATTTTTTTAAGCGTCCAACATTAAACATAAAGGAAGACTTGAGCCATTTCGAATGTTTTTTATATGACCGTCTATTTCAGGATATGCCAAGCGCATATTTAGAGGATTTTGAAATACTATATTCATACTGTGAGTCTTTGCCGGATGCAAGTGTAATTTTCACCGCTAATGCTCACTTTCATAATGAGAAATTTAAAATTTGGTCCGCACAGCAGGTTTCTAAAGGCAGTAAATTGATAATTAGTGAGCACGGTAACTCTATAGTGCCAGATTTGGCAGATTTGGGCGCGCACGAAGATAATATCTGTGACATTAAGACAGTTTGGCATAAAGAGCTAGAAGAAAAACAGATAAAGTTGCCACCAAATAAACTAATAGAAAAGCGTTTAAATTTTGTCAATAATGGAAAGCTGGTTACTATGATCGGGTTGGAGTTTCCTAGATTTTCTTATAGGTGTCAGTCTGGGCCAAACAGCTCCTTGATTCTTGATGATTTCAGTCAGAAAGTCTCGTTTATAAATTTGCTAGATGAGAAGATACTAAAAAATTTTCAAGTTAGACCTTACCCTAACAGAGGTTGGTTCACGAAAGATAGATACTCTGACATATTTGGAAAAGATATTTTGACAAAAAATGCTACAATTGATCAAGACTTTATAGAGTCCAAGTTGGTTATATGCACTTATCCGCAAACAACTTTTTCTGAAGCTATGCATACTGGAATTCCAACTATATTGCTTTATATTGAAGATTATTGGGAGCTTCACCCTGCCTTTGACGAGTTGATGGTTAAGTTAAAAGAAGTTGGCATTGCTCACTCTGATCCAGTCAAAGCTGCAGAGCATGTAAATTTTATTGGTCATAATCCAGAAGCATGGTGGAATGAAGAAAAAACTTTACTTGCTAGAAAAATGTTTCATGAAATATGCGGAACAGTTTCTGATAGCCCGCTTGATGACTGGATTAATTTTTTTGAGAAATTTAAAGCTTCTGGTGAGGTTTAATATACAAGAGAGCGTTTAAGTTTAATTATGTCGCCCAAAATTATATTGGACTTTGATTGTGAAAATCTTAGTTATGATTTATCAGCAATATAGATGACTTTGCCTTTTTTGCAACGATAGTGTTTTAATTTATAGCCCATGCTGTTAAAAATGAAGTAGTAGTCGGATATCCTGTAATAATGATCTCCGAGTTTGTCATCTGGAGGAAATATTTCATAGAAGCTCCAACCTTTTATTTTTCTCCTAATTAAGTTGACAGTAGCTTTCTTAATCATCTGCCTAAAGCCCATATAGTGTTCGCCTACCAGGATAATCCTCCCATTTTTTGAAAGCACTCTGTCACATTCAAGGATTAGATTAAATGGCCTATCTGCATGGTGAAAGGCTTGCGACATATAGATTATATCAATACTATTATCTTCAAATTTTAGGTTGTAAAAACTACCAAGATACCTATGTATTTTTTGAACGTTGCCATTGAGCATCTTGATGGCGTTTTCAAATAAAATTCCTAACCGATGTTTTGAAATCTCTACGGCGTGTACTTCAGAGACATTGGGTAGTTTTGACAATAAGGCCGATGTCCAGCCAATTCCAGATGCTAAATCGGCAACCATAACCTGTTCTGGAAATTTTTGTATAAATTTTTTCGACTCCTTAAACTCTGTAAGAAGGCCAGATGAATTTAAGTAGCGAAGGCAATTGTTATAATTTCCATCTTCAATCCACCACTCTTTTTTCTTTTCTTCAGCAATATCATTCCAGTATTCCGAAGTATAGATCAACTTGAGATCTTCATCCGATAGCCAGTACTTAATTCCTCTTAAACTTGACATTGAAGCTCCATGGTAAATTATAATTATGATACAAGGATAGCAGTTATAAATAGAAAGCATTGTCTCTTCAACGAGGTATAAACTCTATTTATAAAATTACTAATACTATTTTACCAATAAAGTCCAATGCTCATAAATGTTGTTCATGTTGTTAAAGCAATGATCTATAAATCCTAATTAAAAACTCATAGTCTTATGGATTTTTTTATGTTTGATTTGAATAATTTGAACAAGTGGGTTTTTGCAATTCTATGAGGCTGGACTTAAGCCATAGAGGAATGCTTTCTGTCCAAGATTCAATCTTAATAGATGAAATCGAATCAGAAGCTCTAGATATTTATAATGAGCTTATTACACAGTTGACGAAAGATAATTCTTTAAAAGGATTAAACTTACTATTATCAATAACTTCTAGAAACCCACTTCAGTCTCAATTACTACCCATTATTGCTAAACTCCTTCTCTTGCAAAAAAAGTTAGAGAGGGGTGACAAAATTTCCAACATCACAGTTGAAAGCAGTTTCATGTTAGAGCCAGTTAGGAAAATTTTGGATTCTTTTGACATAAGCATACCTATTATTGCCAAAAACACAAAAAGACATTTTTCCTTTGGAGTGTTATTGAGGTTTGTTCAATCAAGTTATTTAATTTTGATTAGTTGGCTTTGGCCACGCCTTACCAGATCTTATAAAAAAGCTCCAAATAACAATATCGTTCTTGTTGATACCTTTGTTCTTCCAAGTAGTTTTACTAAAGAAGGCGAGTTTATTGATCGATACTATACAGGATATGATCAGCATCTAAATAATAAACAAAAGCGAGCAGTTTGTTATGCCCCAGTACTATCAGGCTATAGAACATTGACAGGTTGCATAAAGATGGCCCTTTTATCGAAAAAAAGCAAGCAAAATTTCTTATTCCAAGAGTCTTGGCTGACATTATTTGATTACCTGCATGCAATGTACTTAACGATGTCTTTGCCATTAAAAGTTAAAAATTTTCCAAATTTTATTGGGTGTGATATCAGTAAAATTTTGCTTGATGAAGCAAGAAGAGATATCCTTTCTCCCATGTTGCTAAAGGCAATATGTAGATTTAAATTTGTAAAAAGAATCAGTTTGGCTAATATCAAGGTTTGCCATGTAGTTAACTGGCATGAGAATCAAAGTATAGATAAGGCGCTGAATCTTGGATTTCATATGCATTATCCAGGTGTTGTCATTAAGGGATATCAAGGATATCTAGCTCCCTCGTATTGGGCTCATTTGGTGCCACAACCATTCGAGCTGGAAAACCAACTTTTGCCAGATGATTTTTATGTTATTTCGAATTATCGAAAAAAAGAGACTCTAGATAATTGTCCCAATTTAAGCGTTGGCATTGCATCATCTTTTAGGTTTTCATATCTGCTTGATATAGAAAGAGTTGAATTTTTTTTTGAGACAGATAAAACAATTCTAATTGCACTTCCAATAGACATTCGAGAATCTCAAGATATTCTTCGTGTATGCATCAAATTGAAATCATTAATCAGTCGAAAGATAACTTTACTGGTTAAACAGCACCCCACATATAGCAAGGATAAGTTTGAGAAATTGGTCCCCGAATTTGGAAATAGCGCATATAAAGTGGTGAATGACAGTATGTCCAATTTATTAGAGCGTATCTCTTTGCTTATTTCTTCAGCATCTAGTACTTGTGCCGAAGCAGTTTCATTGGGAATTCCGGTCGCGGTATATGGAAATCGATATGGCGTGACTGCAAATCCTATTGCTAATACAGATAGTGAAATCGCACAAGTCTTCTATTCTCAAGAGCAATTGGCAGAATTTATTAACAATTCCCTGACTACAAATTATCGGCGTAAACATATAGAAGAATATTTTTACATTGATAACGGGGAGTCGGCAAAAGAGTTATTTGTTTGCAGTTAATACTTGGTCAAATCCCTGAATATTATTTAATACTCCTGATGGTTGATGGTATAAAAACATTAATCATTAGAATAAAGCGCAAATGACAATAAGTATTTTAGATTGTACACTTAGAGACGGTGGTTATATTAATAATTGGGATTTTCCAGTGTCTCAGACTTTAAAAATAATCAACTCTCTAAATAGTTCCAATATTGACATTGTCGAACTTGGTTATCTCAGTGACAGAAAGGGCAAGGCTAATAACTCAACCTTATTCGATTCTGTTGAAACAATTGATAGTTTAGTCAAAGAGATTGATCAAAATTTCAACAAGGTAGTGATGATTAACTTGTTTGACTTTGATGTGAGCACATTACCTCAGAAGTCAGATACTCAGATAGACGGAATTAGGCTTGCATTCCATAAAAAAGATCTTAGGGCTGCTTTTGAGCAAGCAAAGATAATTATTGAGTTAGGTTATGAACTATTTTTCCAACCTATGGTAACTAAAAATTATTCAGACGATGATTTTATTGCTCTTATAAATGAAGTTAATAGGTTAAATATCCATGCTTTTTATATTGTGGATAGCTTCGGTTCAATGTTTTTAAAAGATTTTAGAAACTATATGCAATTAGCCAACAAGTATTTACGAGATGATATTTCTTTAGGATTCCATTCTCACAATAACATGCAATTAGCATTTTCTAATGCGATAGACTTGTATTGTGCAGATTTCAATAGAAAGCTGATAATAGACAGCAGTGTTTACGGCATGGGGAGAGGTGCTGGCAATTTAAATACTGAGCTCATCATTAGCTATTTGAATATGCAAGGCATTCAAAAATACAAAGTACTACCGCTCCTTGAATTGATTGATGAGGTATTGGCTTATTATTTTAAGAGGAACCCTTGGGGCTTTTCTCCAGCACAATATTTGTCAGCGTCTCTAGGCTGTCATCCTGATTATGCTTCTTATCTAGTAAACAAAAAAACTACCCATATGGCTGATATCAAAGAGATTTTGGAAAAAGTCCCTATGAGTAAAAAAGTGTCATTTGATAAACAGATAGTCGACGATTTATATAGACAGTTTTTGCTAAAACATAATTCAACGATAAAAGGCTGCTTCGATATTCCTAAAAATAAGCAAGTGCTGCTCATAGCATCTGGGCATTCTGTTGTGGAGAATATGGAAGCAATTAAACAAAAAGCAGAAAGTGAAGATTATTTTGTCATCGCATTAAACTATAAACCTCAGTTTGATTGTGATTATTATTTTTTTTCTAATCAACAACGTTTCGATGAGTTTAAAGAGCAATTGCCTATAGAAAGAATAGTAATCACTAGTAATATCAAGTGTAACAATAAGACAGATTTTGTAGTTGACTTAGGGACTATTGCCTATATCGGAGATGCCTTCGTAACCAATGTCGCGATACTAATGATTAATTACCTTATATTGCAAGGTGTGCAAAAGGTAGTATTGGCGGGGCTAGATGGATATCAAACGGGCAGAGATAATTATGCTTATGATGAAACAAAAATTCCTGATAATTTGGATCTATTTATTGAATTAAATCATGTGGTTGAAAGTTCTTTAATGGAACTAAAATTGCTTATAGATATTAAGCTAATTACCCCTTCTTTTTACGCAGACTTTTTGCATTGAATTGACAATATGACAAGATTTAATCAAATGAATGCATTGCTTGCTAGCACAAAGTACTTTAAGCTGGTATGTGGCGCAGGTAATGAAGACGCTGAAGAGGTTAAGAGGCTAACTGTTTTGTACACTTTAGCTGGAGCAAAAGGTATGGATGTTTCAGCCAATGTTGATGTTGTTACTGCCTGCATGGAGGGGATTGACATTGCGTTTGAGTTAGGACCAAAGCTTGGGTTAAACTTAAGCATTAGGCCTTTTATTATGGTGAGTGTCGGCATGCCAGGCGATCACCATGTGCGAAAATCCTATATTAATTTAGACACTTGTTTGAAGTGTGATTTGTGTATTCCAGTTTGCCCTACTGACGCTATTCCTAAAGAGTTAGTTGTCATTAAAGACAAGTGTATTGGTTGCGGTAATTGTAGCGCCATCTGCCCTAGGCAAGACATAATCCATTATGAGCACAATAATAGAGAGTTAGAGAAGTTGCTACCCGAGTGTTTGGCAGCTGGCGCTGAACAGATTGAGCTACATGCTGCTGTTGCAGATGATGAGGCCATTATGAAGGAGTGGCAATTAATTAGTGATATCAATCCAAATGGACATATCTCCATGTGTTTGGATAGACTCCATTTATCAAATTTTGCTTTTGAACAGCGTGTAGAAAAAGCAAAAGTGGTAGCTGGAGATAGATTAATCATTCAGTCGGATGGTTATCCTATGAGCGGTGGAGAGGATGACTTCAATACAACGCTTCAGGCAATTGCTACAGCTGATGTACTTAATAAGAAATTTAATATGAAACTTAGAAAATCAAAAAATATCTTGATTTATAAGAAGAAGAATGAAGTTAATCAATTATTATCTGGTGGCACCAATTCATTGACAGCCTTGCTAGCTAAGCAGGCAGGTGTAAAATTTCAAGGTGCATCTCTAGGAACTTTTGCAAGGAAAATTGTTAAAGAGATTGTTCAGAGTAAGGATTTTTATAATGATATCGACAATATTAAGCAAGGCTATCTAATAGCTAGAGAGCTGGTTGTTGCCAATATTGGCGAAATAAATGAGTAGCCTGCTTATTAATAAGCAACCTGTGTTGTCTAATATCGAAATGGTTATTTTTGATAAGGACGGTACTCTGATAGATGTACATCACTACTGGTCTTCAATGTTGAAAATTAGAGCACAGTTGATTGTAGATAAATATGGATTAGAGGAGAAGGTTGGTAATAAGTTAATGGATGCTATGGGCATTGATATGGCAACAGGAAAGATTAAAGTTGATGGGCCAGTAGGTATTAAGCCGAGGTCATTCATTGCTGGCGTTTCGATTGAGGTTTTAGGTGCTAATCATGTGGATGCCAGTTATGAAGAAATTGAAGATATTTTCCTAGAGGTTGATAAACAGACTTCTCATAACATTTCGCCATTGTTGGGTTTACTGCCTGGTGTAGAAGGATTGCTGGAAAATTTAAAACAGTGTGGTGTTGCAACAGCATTAGCCACTACTGACATGACAATGCGTGCTCGTTTGGCGATGAGAGCTCTCAATATTGAGCATTTTTTCTGTGACATCATTGGAGGCGATGCAGTTTCGCAAACCAAGCCCGCGCCAGAATTAGCGTTAAACATTGTAGAAAAAATGGGAGTTAATCTAGATGGGGTAGTTGTTATTGGTGATCATCCTGTGGATATTAAGATGGGAAATTCGGCAAATGTTGGTTGCAACATTGGGGTTCTAACAGGGCTGTCAAATAGTGATTCATTTGCAGGATTGAATTGTTTTGTAGTTGAGAGTCTTAAGGATATTAGAGTGGAGTGTTAGAATGTTGGTTCGCAATAAGCTAAAGGAAAAAATAAATAAAGGAGAGGCAGTTATTGGCACATGGAATACACTTTCATCGCCACTGGTGACCGAAGTTTTGGCTCAATCCGGTTTGGATTTCCAGATTATTGATTTGGAACACGGTCCGTACGCAATGGATCAAGTTCATTTGCATGTTTCTTCGTGTGAGGGGTCACAATGTACACCATTGGTTAGGATTCCAGAAAATAGCGACTGGATGGCGTTGCAAGTATTGGATCAAGGTGCCTACGGTGTAGTAGTTCCTCATATTGAGTCGCTAGATGATGCAAAGGCCCTTGCTGAGGCAACAAAGTACTATCCTAAAGGAAGCAGGGGGTTTACACCTTTTTCAAAAGCTGGCGGTTATTCAGATGACAGCATATCTGAATATGTTGATAAAGCGATTTATGAAACACTTAATATTGTCATTATTGAATCAAAAAAAGGACTGGAAAATCTTGAAGAGATATTGAAAGTTGATGCAATTGATGTTGTTTATTTTGGTGCTTATGACTTATCTCAAGCGCTAGGATTTCCTGGAGATATGCAACATTCAAGCTTGATTCAGGAGATACAACAAGGTATTGATCTGGTAAATAATGCTGACAAATATGCAGGCGGCTTTGTTCCTAAAAATAAAGAAGATGTTCAAAAAATGCTTAATATGGGCATGAGATTTATAACTTATGAAGTTGATAGTTCGCTTATTCATAAGAGTTTTAATAGTATTTCAAGTTGGTTTTCAGAAATAAAGTAATGTCAAAAGTCAAGGTAGTGGCTATCATTCCTGCTCGATTAGAGTCATCTAGACTGCCTAATAAGGCATTGGTTGATATTTTGGGTCTCCCAATGATTGTGCATGTATTTAAACGATGCTTGATGGCAAGGAGTCTTGATTCTGTTTATGTTGCAACTGACAACGATAAGATTAGAAAGACTGTCGAACGATATGGTGGCAAGGTTATTATGACATCGCCAGACCATCAAACAGGTACTGATAGAATTGCAGAAGCAGCTCAGCATATAGAGGCAGATATTATTGTTAATGTCCAGGGTGACGAGGCTTTAGTAAATCCAGTGCATATTGATAAGGCGGTTGCGGGTTTGACAATATCTCCAAATGCAAATGTGTCGATTTTAGTTAATCCTTTTAATAAGAAAAACTCCACATCTGATATAAAAACGGTTCTTAATAAGCGCGATGAAGTTATGTATTTTTCCAGAAGTGATATTCCATCCGATGCAAGAACGATAGAGCCAAAAATGCTGAAGGCATACCACATAGTCCCTTTCAGGAAAAATTTCTTGTTGCGTTATGCGCAATGGGAAAAGACCGAGCTGGAGCAAATAGAATTTAATGAGTATTTGAGAATTTTAGAAAATGGCTACAAAATTCAAGCGGTCCATGTTGAGAGTGATGCTGTTAGCGTTGACACTTACGATGATCTGGATTTTGTTATCAAAAAAATGAAGAAAGACAAGCTATTTAATAAGTATAAAAACAACCCATGAAGATAATACTACTTGGTTTTAACTCTTTTACAGGAAGCTCGATATCGGAGTATTTTGGCTCCAAGCCAGGCGTTATGTTAACTCATGTTGGTCGTCAGGAGAGTGCCTTGCATCAGGTTGTTAAGTTTGAGGTCCCTAACGATATAAGCATGCTCGAACAGAGTGTACGTAACTTGGTTAAACAGTTAAGCTTGGATGACAGCATCATTATTAATTGTATCTCCATGGGAGATGTCGATAAATGTGAAGTTGAAAAAAACAGTTGCAAAATTCAAAATCATCTTTTTGTAG
>Ga0181581_10002057_pt1 | contig 15630 bp, 12 predicted proteins | sample 071ome_22_FD_132433 | JGI IMG/M metagenome (GOLD analysis project Ga0181581, IMG submission 132433) | Coastal salt marsh microbial communities from the Groves Creek Marsh, Skidaway Island, Georgia - 071404AT metaG (megahit assembly) | ecosystem: Environmental > Aquatic > Marine > Intertidal... | reverse complement strand
GCGGGGGCCATGGGGCCGACCAACAAGACGGCGTCGATCTCGCCGGATGTGAACGATCCGGGCTATCGCGCCATCGACTTCGATTCCCTGAAGGATGCCTACAAGCAGGCCGCGCGCGCCCTGCTGTCGGGCGGGGTCGATCTGTTTCTGATCGAGACGATCTTCGACACGCTCAACGCCAAAGCCTGCATCTTCGCGCTGGAGGAACTGTTCGAGGAGACCGGCGAGCGCCGCCCCGTGATGATTTCGGGAACCATCACGGATGCCTCGGGACGCACACTGACCGGCCAGACGCCCGAGGCGTTCTGGAACTCGGTCCGCCATGCCGCGCCGCTGACCGTCGGACTGAACTGCTCGCTCGGCGCGAAGGAGATGCGCCCCTACCTCATGGAGTTGTCGAGGATTGCCGACTGCTTTATCTGCGCGTATCCGAATGCCGGCCTGCCCAACGAGTTCGGCGAGTACGACGAGGAAGCACCCACCACCGCGGGATACGTACGGGCCTGGGCCGAAGAGGGCCTGGTCAACGTCGTCGGCGGGTGTTGCGGGACGACACCTGCCCATATCGCGGCCCTGCGCGACGCGGTCGAGGGCCTTCAGCCGCGCGAACTGCCCGAGCGTCCGCCCGTAATGCGCCTGTCGGGTCTCGAACCCTTCACGATGCCTGCATGACCATTTCAGGCAGCCGCTTCGTCAATATCGGCGAACGCACGAACGTGACCGGCTCAGCCCGGTTCCGCGAGTTGATTACCGCCGGGAACTATGACGCCGCGCTGGAGGTGGCCCGCCAGCAGGTGGAGAACGGCGCCCAGATCATCGATGTCAACATGGACGAGGGCATGCTCGATTCCGAGGCGGCGATGGTGCGGTTCCTGAACCTGATTGCCGCCGAGCCGGATATCAGCCGGGTACCGGTGATGATCGATTCCTCGAAGTGGTCCGTGATCGAGGCGGGGCTGAAATGCGTGCAGGGCAAGGCGGTCGTGAATTCGATCAGCCTGAAGGAAGGCGAAGCGCCTTTCCTGGCCCAGGCCCGGCTGATCCGCCGTTACGGCGCGGCCGCTGTGGTCATGGCCTTCGACGAGAAAGGCCAGGCCGACACCGCGGACCGGAAGTTCGAAATCTGTAAGCGGTCCTATGAACTGCTGACGTGTGAGGTGGGCTTCCCCGCCGAGGACATCATCTTCGACCCCAACATCTTCGCGGTCGCGACGGGGATCGAGGAACACAACGACTATGCGCTCGCATTCATCGAGGCGACTAAGCGCATCCGGGCCGGACTGCCGCACGCGCATGTGTCGGGTGGTGTGTCGAACCTGTCCTTCTCCTTCCGTGGCAACAACGCGGTGCGCGAAGCCATGCACTCGGCCTTCCTGTTCCACGCGATCCGTGCGGGCATGGACATGGGCATCGTCAATGCCGGCCAGATCATGGTCTATGACGACATCCCGCCGGACCTGCTGGAGCGGGTCGAGGACGTGCTGTTCAACCGGCGCGCCGATGCGACGGACCGCCTGCTCGAGATCGCGGACGAATACCGCGATGCGGGCAGCCAGGCGGCGGAGAAGAATCTCGAATGGCGCGACGCGCCTGTGGGCGAGCGTCTGGGGTATGCGCTGGTGCACGGGATCACCGATTTCATCGTGGCCGATACGGAAGAAGCAAGGCTTGCGGCCGAGCGCCCGCTACATGTGATCGAGGGCCCGCTGATGGACGGCATGAACGTCGTCGGCGATCTGTTCGGGGCCGGGAAGATGTTCCTGCCGCAGGTGGTGAAGAGCGCGCGCGTGATGAAGCAGGCCGTGGCGCACCTGACCCCCTTCATGGAGGAGGAACGCGCGGCCTCCGGCGCGGCGGCGACACCCAACGGCAAGATCCTGCTCGCGACCGTGAAGGGCGATGTCCACGATATCGGTAAGAACATCGTCGGCGTGGTCCTCCAGTGCAACAACTACGACGTGGTCGATCTGGGCGTGATGGTGCCGGCGGAGAAGATTCTCGCGGCCGCGCGCGAGGAACACGCGGACATCATCGGGGTCTCCGGCCTGATCACGCCGAGCCTCGACGAGATGGTGAACCTCGCCCGCGAAATGCAGCGCGAGGGGTTCGGCGTCCCGCTGCTGATCGGCGGCGCGACCACCAGCCGGCTGCACACGGCGGTGAAAATTGCGCCGGGCTATGACCAGCCGGTGATTCATGTGCCCGACGCGTCCAAGGCCGTGGGCGTGATGAGCAACCTGCTGTCGGAAACGGCGCACGACGGCTATGTCGCCAAGATCCGGGCCGAGTATGAAAGCGCGCGCGAAAAACATGCCGGCAGCGGAAGGACGTCGAAGCGCCAGACGCTGGAGGGCGCGCGGGCCAACCGCGCGCCGATCGACTGGTCCGCTTTCGAGGCACCCGAGCCGTCCTTTCTGGGCACGCGAACATTCGACCGCTACGACCTGTCGGAGCTGCGATCATATATCGACTGGACGCCGTTCTTCCGGACCTGGGAACTCGCCGGAAAGTATCCCGATATCCTTGAGGATGATGTCGTCGGTGACAGCGCCCGTGAACTGTTCGAGGATGCGCAGGCGATGCTCGACCGGATGGTCCGTGAGCGCTGGCTCACCCCGCGCGCCGTGGTCTGCTTCTGGCCGGCCAATGCGGTGGGAGACGATATTGCGCTCTATGCGGATCGCGACCGCCATGAAGAGGTCGCGGTGGTCCAAACGCTGCGCCAGCAGATTATGCGGAACAACACCCGGCCCAATTTCGCGCTGGCTGATTTCGTCTGTCCGCGTGATGCGGGGTCGGCCGACTACATCGGCGGCTTTGTGGTGACCGCGGGCGCGGAGATCGACGCGATCGCCGAAAGGTTCGAGCGCGACCATGACGACTACAACGCCATCCTCGCCAAGGCGCTGGCGGACCGGCTGGCCGAGGCGTTCGCGGAACGGATGCACCAGCGCGTGCGGACCGAATTCTGGGGTTATGACGGCGCCGAGACACTGTCTAACGAAGAGTTGATTGCCGAGGACTATCGCGGCATTCGCCCGGCGCCGGGCTATCCGGCCTGTCCCGATCACACCGAAAAGCGGATACTCTTCGATTTGCTGGACGCCGAGGCGAAGACGGGCGTCACCCTGACTGAAAGTTTCGCCATGTGGCCGCCGTCCTCTGTCAGCGGCTTCTATTTCGCGCATCCCGAGGCCCGATACTTCGGTGTGGGCAAGATCGAGCGCGATCAGGTGGAGGACTATGCACGGCGCAAGGGCATGGATCTGGCGGTGATGGAACGCTGGCTGGCACCCAACCTGAACTACGATCCTGCCGATTACTCCGGCCGGGACGCGGCCGACTAGCCATGCGCAAAACGCCGGACTGACGTGATATTGGCGATTGTTAGGCCGGGGAAATCTCTACTAGCATTTGAACCCGACGGCAAAGGCACAACGAATCCGGGAAACGGAGCGAACAAGGCCTCGCCTTCAGGCTTCCGCGAATGCGCGGAATGCAAATCCTATTGGGGAGAATGAAATGTCATTCATGAAAACAAGTGCCGCGATTCTCGCGCCGATGGCCGGGGTCGTGGGTTTGGTAATGAGTGCGTCCGTGGCTTCGGCCGACAATTTCAATTTGCGTATCGCGGCAGGCCATCCGGCTGCCCCCCTGGCCCAGGTCAACCAGCTTGAGAAGACCTTCGTGCCGAACGTGACCAAGCGCGTGGCTGCCGAGACGAACCACACGGTTCGTTTTATTGAGGGCTACGGCGGTACCATCGCCAACCTGTTCGAGGTCCTGGAATCGACCCAGAAGGGTCTGGTGGACTTCGGCGCCATGTGCTCGTGCTTCGAGCCGACCAAGCTGTTCCACTACAACATCTCCTACTTCGTGCCGTTCATGTCGGGCGATCCGCACGTCATCGGTCCTGCCGGCCGCGAGTTCTGGGCCGAGCATGGCTATTTCGCGAAGAACGTCGAGGAGAAGTACAATCAGATCTACCTCGGATCGGGTGCAACCGACGACTACGGTCTGGGCACCAAATTTGCGTGGACCAAGGCCGAGGAACTCAAGGGGGTGAAGATCGGTGCTGCCGGTCCGAACCTTCCCTGGCTCGACTACGCCGGTGCGGCGAAGGTCCAGACCAACCTGAACGAGGTGTACAACGCGCTGCAGTCCGGCGTGTATGACGGGGTCGTGATCTTCCCGGCCCCGTATTTCGGCTTCAAGTTCGGCGAGGTCGCGAAGTTCTACACGACCATGGGCTGGGGCTCGGTCCTCAACTACCCGCTCAACGTCAACAAGCAGACCTGGGAAAAGCTCCCGGATGACGTGAAGAAGATCATCCGTGAGGAGGTCGCGGTTTACGAGAAGGCCGTCGAGGACGAGAGCACGACGAAATACTCGACCGCTCTCGAGAACCTCAAGAAGCAGGGTGTGACCGTTCGTGACCTCGGCGATGAGGAGCGAGGCAAGATGGCACGCGATATCGAGCCCTGGGTTAACGAGCGGGCCAGCCAGTTCAGCGACAGCGGTGTGCCGGGCGACCAGCAGTTCCGCCGTTACATGGAGCTGGTGAAGGCCAAGGGCGGCAAGCCTGTCTATGAGTACAAGATCAACTAGATCTTGCCCCTGCATCACTGGTCAGTATTGCCTCGGGGCGGCCCTGTCGGGCCGCCCCGTTTGCTTGCCCATTTGTTTCCGCAGAAGCTGTTTCGCATTACTGTGGCGGCAACAGCGGTGATTGATCCGCCGGGAAACGTCAGGGAATAGGTGTCATGTCGGAATCTGTGGTTCTCAAGTTCGATGCGGTGAACAAGCTCGAGCGCGGCGGCGGTGTTGTCACCACGCCGCTGGTGGTGCCCCATGTGCGCCCGAACGCTGCCTTTACCACGGGGATCAGTTCGTTTCCGCCGGGGGCGGCCGCGCCGATGCACAAGCACAATTGCGATGAGCAGGTCACGTTGCTGTCCGGCGCGGCGGAGGTCGATATCGAGGGCGAGCGCACGCGCCTGACGGCCTATGACTCCACCTATATCGCCGCAGGCAAGGAGCACTATTTTCTCAACGTCGGTGATGAGCCGATGGTGATCCTGTGGATCTACGGGTCCGACCATGTGACGCGGACCTTCGCGGGCTCCGACCGGGAGGTTCCGCACCTCACCCCCGAAGACAGCCTTGCGCCGCGCGACTGACACGCCGCTTACACCCGGAGCTGGACCCGACACCCAGATGTTGAAGTTGTTCCTCGCCGCCCTGTTTGCCGGCTGGCTCGCCGCCACACCGGCCCATGCGGTCGATATTCGATTCACGGAAGGCTACATCCAGGCGCGTAACGGCAACCCCGAGGGGGCGATCGCGATCTGGGGGCCTCTGGCCGAGAATGGGCATGTCCGGGCCCAGTACGAACTGGGCCGCCTCTATGCTGCCGGTGAGGGCATCGACGCCGATCCGGAGCTGGCCTTCAAGTGGTGGCTTTTGGCGGCGGAAGCCGGTCACAAGGAGGCGCAGGTCCACATCGCGAATATGTACCGTGAGGGCCTCGGCACCGAGCCGGATGAGGAGAAATCCTTCGCGTGGATGTCCCATGCGGCCAATCGGGGCATCCTTGCGGCGGAGATCGGCCTCGCCAAATACTACTATGACGGCTACGGCACGGAGCGCGACGAGAAGGAGTCCATGTTCTGGCTCCTGGTTGCGATGATGAGCGGCGGCATGCCCGACACGTCCATCGGCCTGACAATGTCAAAGACCTTCGACCGCTATGAGATGGCCGAGATCCGCGCGCGGGCGGATGCCTGGCTGGAAGGCGGATTCCTGCGCTGAGCTAAGGCGCTGCGTTTCGGGCCATGGCGTATCGGATCAACGGGCGCTGCAGGGCCGGCAGCACGAAGATCGGCAGCTGGGCGGCGGCAACGACCATGATGAGCGAATCGCTGGCCGACGCCCCGACGACAGCCAGCACGATGGAGATGTTTCGACCGCCGCTGTTGAGGCCCGCGCCCAGCGCGACCGTCAGCCCGGCGGGCAGGAAAAACACCGTGCCCAGCACGAACATCAGTACGCTGGCGCCGAGTACGATGGCGACGATCAGCGCCATCAGGGCCAGGTCCCGGTTGGCAATCTCGACAATCCCGTCCATCACCGCGATTCCTAGCAGCGTGGCGGCGATGACGAAGACGGCGTTGAGCTGGACGGTCCATCCGGCGATCCGCTCCGCACCGATCGTCCGGCGCAGAGCAATACCCAGGGCGTAACTGCCGCCGATCGCCAGCGCCAGGCGCGCCGCGAGATCCATGATGCCGATGGCGATCTGGTCGCCCATCACGATGGCGGCCGTCGCGGGGACCGTCAGTGGCGACAGCATTGCCGCACTGGTGACGCCGACCAGCACGAAGGCCACGTCCAGCCCGAACAGCAGTGCGAAGGCGGGCATGGATGTGACCGGGGCCGTCGCCGCGTAGAGCACGAGCGGGCCGCGTAACTCGTCCGGCACCGGCACCAGCAGCACGACGGCGTACATGAGGAACGGCGAGAGCCCCAGCAGCCATATCACTTGCGCAATGGCGCCGGTCGGACGGCGCAGGATGGCACCCAGTGTGCGCAGGTCCGTTCGCATCACAGCGAGTGTAAGCGTGGAGACGATGAAGACGATCAGCACGGGGCGGAACGTCGCCGCGAGCGGCTGACAGGCGACGCTCGACAGCACGCCGATCAGCATGATTGGTACGGCGTGGGCGACAACTCGGTTGCAAATCCACATCGTGCGACTATCCACGCCGCATGCGCGTCGCACAACGTGTGTGCGTTCGCGCGCGCGGCGTGGTTATCGCGTCAGGCTGCGAAGAAGCTCCGCCTGGCGTATTTGTCCACGCCCGCCAGATGCAGCAGCGTGTCGGCGATACTCTGCCGCAGGACGGAATTCCCCGATTTCAGGATCGAGGCCATTTCCCGGACGGAAGACCGGTCCAGCGTGCCGCCAAACACACCCTTGTCCGGCCCGTCCAGATAGGCGTAGGCCATGGCCCAGCTCGAGAGCAGGCGCGAGGGTGCGAAATGCTCCAGCAGGATGTGGGTGTCCTGGTGCCGCGGATCTTTTTCGATTGCGCCGTAAAGGCTCGACACGTTTTCGGGCGGGCCTTCCAGGAGTTGAACGAACGTACGTCCGTTGAACAGGAGGAACCCGGAGATATCCAGGCTGTGGTTCCGTTCTCGCGCGGTTTCGAGAATTCGGTCCACGTCCTGGCGCGTCAGGTCGCGGGATGCGCGGGAAACATACACGATCTGCTTGATCACATCGGGTGTATCCATGGTCTCTCATAGGCCGTTGGGCGAGGCCGATCCGGTCTTATGCTCCAGATGGTTTTCGATTTCCGGAGCATGGCACGATCCGGGTGCGCGGGCCCGTGGAATAGAATTAGATTCGATCTAAATTGGATGTATTTCGTGCCGGTTTGACCGGTATCGGCGTAGCCGCCGGGGCTAGCGGGCCGCGAGAATTTTCCGGGCCAGGTCGATCAGAATTTCGTCCTTGCCGCGCGGGCCGATCAGCGACAGCCCCTGCGGGCGGCCATCGACCATGCCCAGCGGCAGGTTGATCTGCGGTGTACCCGCCAGGCCGGAAATGCAGGTCATGGCGATCACCCGAAAGCGCCGCGCCTTCTGTTCCGAGCGCAGGGAATCGCGCGGCGGGGCCGGGAAGGGGGTGGTCGGCAGGGCGATCACGCCGTCATCACCCAGCAGGTCCTCCACGCGGCCGCGGTAGCGCGGACGCGCCTCAGCCGCCTCCGCCCGGGCTTCATCAGACCAGTTGCGCCCGATCAGGAAGTTCTCCGCCACCTCGAAGCCGAAGCGGGGATCCGTGCGGTCGATCCAGTCGCCGAAGGTCTCCCACGCCTCGCGCCCCTGCAGCGCGGCCTGGTGGCCGAACCACGTGTCGATTCCTTCGGGTGCGAGGGTTTCGTGCGCGTGATCCCGGGTGGCGGCCTTCACCGCCTCCAGTGGGGCCGACAGCGCGTCGCGGACAGCGGCATCGGCATAGGCAAACATATCGTCGGCTATGACCAGCCGGGGCGCCGGATGATCGCCGATCTCGTTCTCCAGAAGCAACGCGCCCGCCCGGGCAAACGTCTCTGCGTCGCGGGCGAACCAGCCCACCGTGTCGAAGCTGGGGGCCTGGTCGATGGCGTTGGTGAAGGGGATGCGCCCATGGGTCGTGCGCATGCCGACCACGCCGCAGAAGCTGGACGGGACACGGACGGAGCCTCCCGTGTCGGTGCCCAGCGCCAGATCGACCAGCCCGCCCGCCACGGCGGCGACCGATCCGCTAGACGAGCCGCCGGGTACGTGCCCCGGTGCGGCGGGATTGATCGGGGTGCCGTAATGGGCGTTCTCGCCGAAGATGCCGCGCGACAGTTCGTCCGTGTGGGTCTTGCCCACCATGGTTGCCCCGGCCTCGACCAGTCGCGCTACGGGCCAGGAGTGCTCCGTTGCAGGCCCGTGGGTGCGCTGCCAGTCCGGATTGCCGCCGCCGGTCACGTAACCGGCGACGTCGTACAGGTCCTTTGCGGCGAAGGTCAGGCCGCTGAGAGGTCCATCCGGTGCGCCTTCGACGAAAGCGTCGGTGTCGGTGCAGAAGGCGTTGAACGGGTCGTCGAAGGGCAGCGGCATCGCGGGCTATTCGCCCAGATCGACGATGGCGATCACCGGGCCGCCGCCGGACGGGCCCTGGTGCATGGCATCGACCGAGACGAACACGGCCGGGTCGCCGATGGCCGTGGCGGCCACGCCGCCCACCGCCGCCTTGGAATGGCGGTGATGATGCACGTCGGAATCGTCCAGCATGATCTGGCGGCGGCCGCGCAGGCGCGCGCGGGGATCGGCTTCCGACTTCATAAAGCAGTTCACCACCTTGCCACCGAGATCGGACGCACGCGGGCGATCCGGCAGTTCCAGTCCGGCATCGCGGATGGCGTCATAGATACCGTCGATGTCGAGTGCGTCCTTCATGACTGAATGGCCGATCCGGTAGCGCCCGCCTGCGCCGGCCTTGTTGCCGAACAGCACGATCTGGGCCCGGTCGAGTTCCACGCCCGACGAGCAGGACGATACGGCGGAGTAGATATCCAGGTTCTTGCAGATTTCCTCGGCCTTCGGCATGGCGAACTCGCCCAGCACAACGCCGATTCCCAGTGCCGTGGTTCCGTTGGACACACCCATGGAGTCGTGCACCTCGCATGCGACCGTCTGGCCGCGCGCATGGGCGTCCTGCACCGTCTCGACGGTCAGCAGGGGCGTCTTGGTCTGGACGTAGTGCACGTCCTTCGGGTCTTCGATGCCCGCGTCGGCCATGGCGGCCTTCACGGCCTCGGCGACCTTCTCGACCATGGCGGGGCGGCCGATGTCTTCCGGCAGCAGTTCCGCGCTCATGGCGGTGCCCATGACGATGCGGTCCTGGTCGGCGGGGCCGGTCTTGTCATTGCGGGCGAAGGCCACGGCATGGGGCGTGATCACGCCGTCGCAGCCGCCGGACCAGACCATGGGGATTTCCTTGATCTCGGCTTCGCTGCGCGAGCCGTGCTTCATGAGCGCGCCACGGAAGGCCTGGTCGGACAGGATACGGGTGAAGTCGTTCACGCCGCCATTGCCTTCGGTCTTGCCGATGACGGCGACGATCTGGTCGGCCGTGATCTCACCGGACTGAATCCACTCGTCCAGACCGGACGCGTCGGACACGCTCTTGATTTCGATTTTTCTGACTTCGATGGCCACAACATTCTCCATGTGGGCGCGGGGAGGGCACGCCGTTGGCAACAAAACTGTTCCGGTCGACTTAGCGTCCCGACCAGTGGACGTATCGGCGTTCGATCAGCAGGAACATCAGGTTGAACCCGTATCCCAGCGCGCCCGCAACAAAGATTACAGCATACATGCGCGGCATCTCGAACAGCATCTGGTTGTCGAGGACATTGTGTCCCAGCCCGTCGACGGAGCCTATGAACATCTCGGCCACGATCACGATGACGAGCGCCATTGAGACACCGTTGCGCAGACCGACGAAGGTCTGCGGCAGGGATTCGAACAGCATCACGTCGGTGAGCACGCGCAGCTTCGACGCCCCCATCACCTGCGCGGCCTGAGGTCGGGTCTTGCGTGCATTCATCACGCCATAGGCGACGTTGAATAGGATCACCAGCGACGCACCGAAGGTTGCGACCTGGATCTTGGTGGCGTCGCCCGGCCCGGAAATGGCAAGGAACAGCGGAAACACCGCGCTGGCCGGGGTCGAGCAGATCCGAAAGACGGTCGCGAGCAAGGAAATTCGCCGAAAATCGACGGGCGAGGTGATCGCCAATGTGACCATCTCCGTCGGCGCTGCGGTGTATCTCGGCCGGGAAGACCCCGACAGCCTTATCGAGCGTGCGGACACCGCACTCTATGCCGCGAAGAATGCCGGGCGAAACTGCGTTATGGCGGCGTCGGATCGTGGCGCCCTGCGGGTCGTCGGCGGCAACGACGCGGCATAGCTGTCGTGCGCGGCGCGCGCTGACTTGAACGAAAACGTCATGTAAAAGAATCCGGTCGGGTCACCGACGGGAGGGAAACGCGTGCGTCCGCCGGTCGTCGTCCGGGCGCGGCTTCAGCTTCGCCGCGTCCTGCGCAACGAGCATCTCTTGCTGGGAGTCATGGCGCTCGCGGTTGGCGCGGTGTCGGCCTATGGCGCTGTCGTGTTCCGCATTGGCGTCGATGCCATGCAGGAGACGTTCTTCGGCTTCGCGCTGGACGAGGTGGTTCCCACCCGCGGCATGATCAACTGGTGGCACATCATGCTGGTGCCGACCGTTGGGGGGCTGGTGATCGGCCTTTTTCTTCGTATCTATCACGGCGGCGCGCGCGCGCACGCCATCGCTCACGTCATTGAGGCATCCGCGCTGCGTGGTGGCCGCATGTCCCTAAAGGACGGGCTGGTCTCGGCGGCTGTCCACGGGGCATCGCTCGGCGTCGGCGCTTCCACCGGCCGTGAAGGTCCGCTAGTGCACCTGGGTGCGACCCTCAGTTCCTGGATTTCGGGGCGGCTGCACCTCGACCGCTCCCAGACGCGTACGCTTCTGGGGTGCGGTGTTGCGGCGGCCATCGGCTCGCTGTTCAACGCGCCGGTCGCTGGTGCGGTGTTCGCCATCGAGCTGGTGGTCGGCAACCTGTCCCTGAAGGCCGGCGCGCCGATCTTCGTGGCAGCAGTCACGGGCACGGCGATCGGACGGTTCTATTTCGGCTCGGAGCCGTCCTTCACGGTGCCGGACCACGAGCTCATCTCGCTGTGGGAGTTTCCCGCCTTCCTGTTGCTGGGTGTGGTCTGCGCAGTCGTGGCCATCGCCTTCATGCGCGCGATCCTGGCCGTGGATGCGGCCATGGGCAAAACCCGGATTCCCGGCTGGCTGCAGCCCGCCCTGGGCGGAATATTGCTGGGATTGCTCGCGCTTGAGGTGCCGGAAGTGCTCGGCGTCGGATTCACGACGGCGGACGCCGCGCTGCATGGTGAGTTCGCGCTCGAATTTCTGCTGATCCTGATTGTCGCGAAGATCGCCGCCGTGGCGATCAGCATCGGCTTCGGGTTCGGCGGCGGCGTGTTTTCGCCCTCGCTGGTGCTGGGCGCGACGGTGGGGGGTGCGTTCGGCTTCATTGCGGGCGGATTGTTTCCGGACCTGTTCTCCGGCGTGCCCGCCTATGCGCTGATTGGCACGGGGGCGCTGGCCGGTGCCGTGATGGGGGCGCCGCTCTCGACCATTTTCATCATCTTCGAACTGACGGGATCGTCTGAACTGACCATCGCAGTGATGATTGCCTCGGCCTCGGCCTCGATGCTGACGCACCAGTTCTACGGCAAGTCGTTCTTCCACGCCCAGCTCAGGCGACGCGGCCTGAACGTATCGAGTGGGCACGACCAGGCTGTCCTGCAGGGTATGTCGGTGGCGCGGGTCATGCGCATGAACGTACCGTCGATGGTGGATAGCGAGCCGATTGCGGATCTGAGCGCGCGCCTGCGCGATACGCCCCATGGCGAGATCTATGTGGTGAACGAGGATGGTGCGCTGTGCGGGGTCGTCAACTATGCCGATCTCAGCGCCGCCATGATGGGCAGCGAAGAAGGCGAGCCTCCCGAGACGGTGGGACAGATAGCCCATGCGGCGGGTGACGTGCTCACCGTGGGCGACAGCCTGGAACAGGCGATGCGCCTGCTCGACGACACCGACCGCCAGAGCGTCGCTGTCGTCGCGAGCCGGGACAACATGCAGTTGCGCGGCACCGTCAATGCGCTCGATGTCACCCGCGCCCACAACGATGCGTTGCTCAGTGCGCGTGCGGAAGAACACGCCTGACCAGGCTCTCAGCCCACGACTCATCGCCCGGGTGCTGTATAATGGCGGCTTGTCATGAGTGATCCGTTCTACATCGAAGAACCTCAGGAAACCGGGGTTTCCGAGGCGCCGCCGGTTCCCTATCTGGCGCAGCTCAATACGCCCCAGCGCGAGGCGGTCGAGGCGCTGGACGGCCCGGTACTGGTGCTCGCCGGGGCAGGCACCGGAAAGACGCGCGTGCTGACCACCCGGCTGGCGCATCTGCTGCGCACGGGCCGGGCGCGTCCCTATCAGGTGCTGGCCGTCACCTTCACCAACAAGGCGGCGCGCGAGATGCGTGAGCGCGTCGCGGACCTCGTCGGCGGCCCGGCGGAAGCCATCTGGCTGGGCACCTTCCATGCGCTGGGTGCGCGCATCCTGCGCCGCCACGCCGAACTGGTCGGGCTGAAGGACAATTTCACCATCCTCGACGCGGACGATCAGGTGCGGCTGCTCAAGCAGTTGCTGGAAGCCGAGAACATCGACGACAAGCGCTGGCCGGCCCGGGTTCTCATGGGTGTGATCCAGCGCTGGAAGGATCGGGCGCTGACGCCGGAGAAGGTCTCGGCCGCCGATGCGGGCGACCTCGCAGGCGGGCGGCTGATCGACCTCTATGCCGAATACCAGACGCGCCTGCAGACTCTGAACGCCGCCGATTTCGGCGACCTGCTGCTGCACAACCTGACCATCTTCGCGCAGCACCCCGAGGTGCTGGCCGAATACCAGGACCGCTTTCAGTACATTCTGGTGGACGAGTACCAGGACACCAACGTTGCCCAGTATCTCTGGCTGCGCCTGCTGGCCCAGCAGCACCACAACATTGCCTGCGTCGGCGACGACGATCAGTCGATCTATGCGTGGCGCGGGGCCGAGGTCGGCAACATCCTGCGCTTCGAGGAGGATTTCCCCGGCGCGAAGATCGTTCGTCTGGAACAGAACTACCGCTCCACGGGGCCCATACTGGGCGCGGCCTCGGGCCTGATCTCGAAGAACGAGGGCCGGCTGGGCAAGACCCTGTGGACCGAGGCCGAAGGCGGTGAGCGGGTGGTCGTGCGCGGGGTCTGGGACGGTGAGGAGGAGGCGCGCGTCGTCTCCGACCGGATCGAGGACATCCAGCGCAAGGGCCATGACGGCAAGCCTGTCGCGCTGAACGATATCGCAATCCTGGTGCGTGCCGGGTTCCAGACGCGCGAGTTCGAGGAGCGCTTCCTGACGCTGGGCCTGCCCTATCGTGTGGTCGGCGGCCCGCGCTTCTACGAACGCATGGAGCTGCGTGACGCGCTGGCCTATCTGCGTGTGATCCAGCAGCCGGACGACGACCTGGCCTTCGAGCGGATCATCAACAAGCCCAAGCGCGGCATCGGCAACACCACGGTGCAGACGCTTTATGCTGCCGCACGCGCATCGGGGATCAGTCTCTACCGCGCCGCCTCGGAACTGGTGACGACGGACGAGTTCCGCCCCAACATCCGCAGTGCGTTGTCCGGCGTGGTGACGGATTTCGAGCGCTGGCGCGCGCTCAACGGGGACGGGCGGGACGGCCTGCCGCACACGGAACTGGCCGAGATGGTGCTGGACGAGAGCGGCTATACCGAGATGCTGCTCAACGATAAATCGCCCGAAGCGCCGGGGCGGCTGGAGAACCTGAAGGAACTCATCGTCGCGATGGAGGAATTCGACAACCTGTCGGGCTTCCTGGAGCACGTCTCGCTGGTGATGGAGAACACAGAGGCCGCGGGCAGCGATCTCGTCAGTATCATGACATTGCATTCGGCGAAGGGGCTGGAGTTCGACACGGTCTTCCTGCCGGGCTGGGAGGAGGGGCTGTTCCCCCACCAGCGCAACATGGACGAGAACGGGCTGGCGGGCCTCGAGGAAGAACGCCGGCTCGCCTATGTGGGCCTGACCCGCGCCAAGCGCGAGGCGACCGTGCTGTTCGCCGCCAACCGCCGGGTACACGGCCAGTGGCAGTCGGCCATCCCGTCACGTTTCATCGACGAATTGCCGCCCGAGCATGTCGAGGTGGAAAGCGATCAGGGTCTCTATTCCGGCGGCGACCGGTTCGGCGCGGGCCAGTCCCTGGGTTTTGGCGGCGGAAGCTATGGCGGCGGCGGGTATGGCGGATCACGCTTCGGACGTGAGCGGCTCCGCGGGCCCGAACGCGATGCGGAAGCGACGCTGATCCATGCCAAGCCGCAGGGCTTCGGTATCGGCGAGCGGGTGTTCCACCAGAAGTTCGGCTACGGGCACATCATCGCCATTGACGACAACAAGCTCGCGATTTCCTTCGACAAGGCCGGTGACAAGAAGGTGCTCGACAGCTTTGTGGTACCTGCGGATTCGGTGTGAACGCCGTGTCGTCCGGATCTGTCTGGAAAATCGAACTCTCCGTCCCGACGGAGCATGACGGTGCCTTCGCGGATGCCGTGGAACTCTTCGCCGGGGCACTCAGCCTGTTCCCCGTCGAGGGAACCGGTGAATCTCGCATCACGGCCTATGGCGCCGATGAGCCGGACGAGGCGCGGCTGAAGGCGGCGCTTGAGACGGCTGCGTCAGAACTCGGCGTATCCGTGCCGCCGCTCCATGTGGTCTGGCTGCCCGACATCGACTGGGTGGCGGAGAACCAGGCACGGTTCACGCCGGTGCGTGCCGGCCGGTTCCATGTCCATGATTCCTATCACCTCGATCCGCCGCCCGCCGGTACGATCCCGATCATGGTCGATGCCGCGACAGCCTTCGGGACAGGGCATCACGGCACCACCCATGGCTGCCTTGAAGCGTTCGACGTGCTGCTGACGACGGGCGCGGTACGCGCGCCGATCCTCGACCTGGGCTGCGGCACCGGCATACTAGGCATCGCGGCGGCGAAATCCGCACGTCTGCCGGTGATCGCGTCTGACATCGACCCCGTCGCGGTCCGGATGGCGCAGGAGAACATCCGTGTGAACGGAGTCGCGCGTTACATGCGCGCCATGCACAGCCGCGGGCTGGAAGCGGTGGAGGTCCGTCGGCACGGCCCCTTCGGGCTGGTTTTCGCCAATATCCTGTCCCGGCCTTTGCAGAGACTAGCGCCCGCGATTGCCGCCGCGCGTGCACCGGGCGCGCCGGTGATCCTGTCCGGGCTTTTGCACCACCAGGAACCGGCGGTGCTGTCGGCCTACCGGTCGCAGGGCCTCACCCTGCGCATGCGCCTGCGCCGCGACGAGTGGTCCACGCTGGTGGTGAGCTAGGGGATTCACGTCCGTGTTGC
>Ga0181581_10002055_pt1 | contig 15643 bp, 8 predicted proteins | sample 071ome_22_FD_132433 | JGI IMG/M metagenome (GOLD analysis project Ga0181581, IMG submission 132433) | Coastal salt marsh microbial communities from the Groves Creek Marsh, Skidaway Island, Georgia - 071404AT metaG (megahit assembly) | ecosystem: Environmental > Aquatic > Marine > Intertidal zone... | reverse complement strand
GAGAACCGATAGTTGGGATATCTCATTCAAAACGGAACGAGTCATCACGAGTAGCACAGATCCTGCACTGCCTGGGAGAGTGGGAGATGCAATATTGGGCGGTGGCGTTGAACTTACGTACGTGTTGTCTGATGAAATCGATGCCACTGGAAAAGAAAAGCGCGACGGCGAAGATGTCCCGTGCCTAGCGATGAGAACGCTGATAACTTGGTTGCCACGTAAACCAACGACGTATATTATGACAGTGCATTCGATTCATAATCAAGTGCTTCCGAACTTGAAGTTCTTGCGTTCGCTCGTGAAGCGTGGATACGTCAAGAGAGATAACTCTGGGATGCCGATGGGTACCGATTGGACGGCGTATTTGAACAATAAGATTGTAGCTTGGGAACGCACCCTTCTCTGGTCTTCGCCCGAGGTGGAATCTGACGGTGGAACCTACGACTACAACAAAAATATAAAAGATAGTTCCATCGCAGGAGCGGGATCAATTTTCGACCAGACAACGGATATAAACATGCAAGGGTACAGAGAAAAGCGAGACGCCGATCTCACGAGTGTCGCTACAGATCTTGCAAATGAATGGGCCGCGGGAACCGCGATGGACTTCACGCAAGTGGGCATCATGGGTGCGCCTATGATTGCGGCTGGGCCCGCAGGTATTGGAGCATTAGCGATCGCCGCAATTCCAGCAGCTCTACTGGGACCAACCGCTTACCTGAGCGAAGCGCGAATACTACCGTACATCAATAACGGGGGTGGCCAGTCAATATCTCTCTTCCACGAGAGATGGCCGAAAGATCCCTTCCATAGCTACGCTACTGAATACCTCCAATACGATGAAGATGGCGGCAGGTTGTACGACTTTGGGATGCCTGGGTTCGCATTTGATGATGTGGATAGAACTCTCAGCGTTAACGCTGGCAAGCTTTTCAGCGGAGCACACGGAGAAATGGGTGAGGATGAAAACCTGGACGCGTACTCACCGAAGCGCGTGTTTTCATCACTGACGGGCATCGCTGGACCAAGTGGCATGGTCGGTGGTAACAATTCAGAGGCCGTGCTTTTGACTTTCAGCGGCGGTGGCGCATCACTGGAGTTTTCATTCACTTCAAACGAGTTGATCTATGACTCCGTATGGGAGATTGGTTTCTCGCTGGATGGTAACTACAAGTACTCCGGTGAAGGTGAGTATGGCTCAGAAGAACCCTTTGTACTTCAAATTTTGGGAGGTGCAAACATGGAATTCGGTAGAGAGTATTCGAATGATCGATCCTTCCAGTGGAATAGACATGGCGTCTTAACCACGAAGTATAGTCTCGGCGATGAGCAAAACGGAGACAAATTTGTCGTCAGTGTCAGCGGGGACAAGCGATTTGGAACGCCTGTTTTTTCGGTGATGGGCGGGAGAAGTATGTGTCCCGGAGAAGTTGGCACCATTTGGCGTGAATCCGACGTTTCGCTCAGCGTCAAAAGTAAGGTTTACAAAGATCTTAATCCGAACCAACGCGCGATATACTCGCTCGTTATCAAGAACGAGTCCCCTTACAGAGAGGGTGGCTCGTTTGCAATTCGTCTCATGGATGGTAAATTCATGACAATCGACGCCATGCGAACGGCCGCATACAAAGCGGCCGAAGCTTCGCCGGTAGACGCCGCAAACGTGCTCGTTGCCGTTCAGGAAGCCGCCAAGGGCGCGATAGGCGAATTCTCTGACGACGTGCTGCGTATTCTTCTCAAGGCGAATGAGAGCGCCACGTCGTACCCAAATGACGCCTTTCAAACCGCTGACGCCGTGAACTTGGCTGCTCAGACATCCGCACCCGTGAATGATGAATTTGCCGATACGAGTTTCCGCATCAACGGACAATGGTTGGGATTCGGATCGAAATACAGCCTTTATTGGGTCGAGGGCGATTCCCTCGACAAGCAGTCTCGAGTCTCGGAGTACGCGTTGACTCTCGCCGTCGAACCGGGGTACGCGACGAAGAGCATACAATATCTGGCGTTGCGTTTGCAAAGCATTTGCGAGACAGATCTGTGGGAGAATGTGAACACGTACAGGGACCCCATCGCGTTTACGACGAGAATACCTGACGCCGCGAATTGGCTTTCAGCGTGTCCAAAGGTGCTGTTCACGGAAAGCACCATGGCCAACTACGCCTCTCACAGCGCTTCCCTGGCTGCTCCTGAACCGCTCGAGTTGAAGGTTTTCAACCCTGATCCGAACATTTTATGGCCCGTCGATGGTATCGACGATCCTTTGATGAACGGTAACCTCGTTAAGGTGTATTTGCAATATCGTCCGCTATCGGGCGGAGAGTGGATCACGGCGAAGGATTCCAGCTCCACCGTTAAAGAAAACTTCAAGTTCAACATCATGTGTCCAGACTCGCTGACGGAGGGCTGTTCTTTCGACTGGAACATGAATAACGACTACGAAAAGATGTTGAGCGGATTCAAGGATGGTTTGTACGAGGTTCGAGTGAAGAGTTTCTGCTCCGGAGGGGGCAAGTTTGCGTCCATGGACGTACACGAGTTCGTCTCCGATCAAAGACTCATCGTGAACGTCGACACGGGTGCGCCGATAGAAAAGACATCATTCTCTGCCTCCGAACGTGCGTTTGGCATGGAATATCTAGAAGAGATCGATTGCACCAGGCGAGACGCGAACGACAAAGATTTACACCAAGTCTCCATCACAAGGGTGAATACCAATTGCGCCGGCGCCGGTGAAGTCATCGACGAGCCGGTGTCCGCGACACAACTCCAAGCTGACTTTACCGTCAAGTGCGTGAACAACGCCGGCACCGGCAAGTGGGTCGTCGAATTCCCACCGCAAACCACCGGTCAATACAGAGTGGACGTCAAGGGTGTTTCTGACATCGCCGGAAACTTGGCGTTGCCCTTCTCAATCGACGCCGACGTGCGTTGCGCCCCGAGCGCGGGATCCGCATCCGCGACGACGCGGACGGCGAGCGCGCTCGGAGACGTACGACGCGCTCCGTCGACCGTCGCTCGCGCGCAGACACCGAAGACATCGACCGATATACGAGTCGTCGTCGCCCTCGCGCTCGCCTTCTCCGCCGTCGCGGTATTCGTACACCGACGCCGCGCCGCGCCGCGCGCCGACGACGTCGAGCCGCGCGTCCGTCGCGACGAGAAACGCCTCTCGCCGTACGACGCCCTCTTGAACGCGCGCGCCGACGTAGACGCCACGTACGGCGCGGCGCTCTGACGGTCGTCGTGGTATTTGAGTCGCATTTTTGTTTGTTTTAATAATCCCAACGACACGACAGTACGCGCGTCCCGCGCGTCGTAGGTTCTCGCACCCGCCCACGACGACGTACGACGTACTGTACTCCTCACTCCATTATCATTCGAAATCACGACTACATACACGGTACAGAAGTCTCCATACTCTTGTACGACGACACCCCCCTCGCGCGTCCGCGTCCACGCGCGCGTCCGCGACCGTGAGAGATGAATCGTCATCACGTCGACTCGATCGCGTCGTACCACATCAATACCGTGATCCGTGATGGGTCCAGACGTCTTCCAATATGTATAAAGACGACACGCACGCATACATACTTAAGTACAATACGACCGAACGATCGGACACACGGACACACGGTCGTCGCGCGCGACGGGCGCTGACGCGACGCGACGACACATCGACGCGCGCGAGCGCGACGGTCGAGGGCGTCGAGAGGCGAGAGAAGTCGAGAGACGTCGATATGTCGTCGTCGTCGTTCGAACGCGTCGTGCGGCGATTCGTTCGACGCGTGCTCGTGGACGATGATGACGACGATGTAAACGACGATTCGTCACGTGTGGTCGTCGTCTCGAACGCGACGACGACGACCGACGACGACGACGGACGCGCGAGTGGTGACGATGCGAGCGGTGTTCGCGCGCGCGTGGAGGCGGAGATGGTGCGAGAGATCGAGCTCGAGATCGCGCGACGCGCGCCGACGACGACGAGGAGGACGAGACGGGGGACGAATGGGACGACGATTCCAATGGACGCGCGCGGAGACGCGTCCGTCGTCGCGGAGGCGCTCGACGTCGTCGCGGAGGCGACGCGCGATGCGCGGAGAAGGGTAAAGGGGCGACGATGGACGCGATGTCTGGATGATGCGCGTGAACGACGGGTGATCGATGGCGTCTCGCGCGCGTGTGAGGGTGTGGAGGCGCGCGCGCGGTGGTCGGAGACGACGACGCGGCGGATGGCGGAGACCGAAGGGCGTCGGCGGCGTCGCGGGATGACGACGACGACGGAGAGGCGACGGAGTCGACGTGGATGCGCGCGAGAGGACGCGGACGATGCGGTGGTGGAATCGCGACGAAGACGAACGACGACGACGACTCGAACGACGACGACGGTGCACGAATTGGACGTGGAGGAACGGTACAACGCGAGCGAAGCGAGGTGCGAACGCGCGGGACTCGGGGACGTGGATCAATCGATGATGATCGTGCGTCTGTTGGATGATTTCGAAGTGACGCGCGAAGACGAGACGACGAAGACGACCAGACGCGCGGCGTTTCGAGAATCGACGTTCGCGAACCCGGACGAACGCGCGTCCATCGTCGTGCGAGGACGATTAAAAGCGTTCGGCGACGACGATGAGAACGAGAGTGAACATGAACAGTCAACGACGGGTAAAGGATTGACCCCGCGCGTCTCGGCGGCGTGCGACGACGACGTAGAGATTGAATTGCGAGACGTGCTCGAGTGTCGATGTGCGTTTACGTGCGCCAACGTCGAGGCGCGAGGCTTTTACGTCGTCACGGCGACGGCGATGTATAAACTGTTGCGACCGAACGCGGCGTACGCCATGCTGTATGAGAGGAGTTTTCAGATGCGATACGATTTAGCGCGTCGGTTGGCGCGCGGGTTGCGACGAAGTCCGCGCGCGACGTATGATTCCGTCTTGGGCGAACTTCTCGTGCGACAACCCGCCGAGGCGACGGCGTTACAGCGAGGGACGACGGATCGAGACGAGGACGGGGAGACGTGGACGAGTTACACCGAGCGGGACGTGTTGTCGTGTAGGGAGACGCTGTGTAACGTGTGTCTGCGCGAGATGGTGCATCTGCGACGTCGATCGGCGCAATTCGTCGCGGCGTTGACTCGAAAACAGTGCGTCAACGACTCGATGCGAGACGCCAGGGATGAATTCGTCATGTGTCCGCACGCCGACGTCGTTCACGTCAGCGATGAGGAACTGATGCGAATATACGGCGCGCGCGAGCGCGCGACGTGCGCGGACGCGCCGACCCGTCGAACGATCGAGACGGAGCTCGAGGACGCCGACGGCGAGGAGTGGACGCGGCGCGTCTCGTCGGCGAGCGCGACGTACGCCGCGGATGCGAGTCTGATCGAAGAGGCGATCACGGCGTGGCAATTTTGTGCGACGCACGCGGATGTTTTGAACGCGCCCGTCGTCGCGTTCGACGCGTTCGTGCGAGCGCTGATGTCTCCGCCGTCCAAAATGTCGTGGGCGCTGTTTCGCGATGTGCACTGCGCGCTCACCGCACAAATCATTCCAACGGCGGAAATCATGCGAGACGTCGTCATCGAGGTGCGATCGAACGAGGAAGACGCGCGCGTGAAACGATTTTCGAGGTACGAGTCCCCGCTTCACGTGCACTCGTGGCCGGACATCACACGGAACTTGATCGAATCGGACGCGTACAAGATGGACGTCAAGCTCGCCGGCTTTCGAGCGAGCGCGTTGTTGGCGCGCGTGGATTATTTCCAACTCAATCCCAGAATGCGGCTGGCGACGATCACGGCGCTCATAGCCATCGTGTTGAGACAATCAGATTTTCGTAAACACGTCGCGGACGCGCGTCACGAGGAGGAGGAGCGTCGGTTTCCGCCGAGCGCCGACGGCAGCGAGACCCGCCTCGAGGCGCTTCGACGTCTCGAGACGCGTTGCGAATCGACCAATGGATACGCGCACTTGACCCACGACACGATCAGAGATCACCCGACGCTCATTCAGATTCGCTCGGAGATGTTGCGATTTTTGCAAATTTCCTCAGATCACTGGAGGCGACACGCGTGGATGGTCGACCTCGTCGGCGCGCTCATGCGACAGTGTCAGACGTGGACCTCGTTCGCGGAGTTGCGTCTGATGACTTGGAACTTTGAAATGACCGTCAACAGATTATATCTGTTCAGAAACAAGACGTGGGAAAACTTTCGGGAAAAGTGGAGAGCCTCGCTGTGCGCCGCGAGGACGCCGGCGCAATTCGCGTCGACGGTATCCGTGCTCTTCTCGCACCTTCCGCGAATGTAATGTAACGAACGTCCACTATGGTTCATACTATGTTCTACATGCTTTTCTATCGCTACGTCTTTTTCTTCGTCGCGCTCGTGCCGCCCTTCTTTTTCCCCGCCGTGGATTTTGACTTTTTCGACGACGCTCTCTTCTTCTCCTCTTGCAGCGCGCGTTCGCGCTCCTTCGCCTCGATCTCCTCCAACGTTCGTCGCAGTTCCTCGTTCTCGTCGAGCACGCGCTGATGTTCCTCCGCGTGCATTCTTTCGCGCTCCGCGCATTTCTCTTCCTCCTCGCGTCGCTCGCGCGCGCGCTCTTCCTGCGCTCGCCGTTCCTCTTCTCGCGCCCTCGCGGCGTCGGCGGCGAGCCGCGCCGCCGCCTTTACTCGGAACCGTTCGCGCGCGCTCTCGCCCTCTCTCTCGATATCACTCACGAGCGTTTTTATCTCACCGTTCGCCGAACACAGCGTGCTCGGCAGCGCGCCGTTCGCGTTTTGCGCGTTCAGGACGCATCCTCGAAGAACGAGCGTGGCGACGACGTCTTCGAAACCGCCCGCGCAGGCGAGATGAATCGGTCGATTCGCCTGCGCGCCTCGCGCCTCCATGTCCGCGCCGTGCGCGAGCAAGTCCTCGACCACCGTCGTCTGTCCCGTCAGACACGCCAGGTGGAGCGCCGTATCGCCGTGTGCGTTGACGAAGCGCGAATTCGCGCCTCGGCGAAGCAAGTGTTTGACCATCTCCTCGTCTCTTCGACGCGCGGCGAACATCAACAAGTCTTCGCCGTCGCGCGTCTCGTCGATTCGTCCCGCGACGAGCGCCACGTCGAAATCATCGATCGATCGTCGCTCGACGGCGTCAAACAAAATCATGCGCGTTTTCCCGCGTCGCGGCTCCGAATGGCGTTCGCGCGTCTATTTTTGGCGTCCTTCGTCACTCGCCTCGCCATTGCTTGAAATAGCCACCGCCTATCGCGATGGCGAGATTCATGTGAGGAAGTAGCTCATCACTCGCGGATCGTAGAGACAAGCGTCCTCGCGCCACGCCTTTCATCGCCCATCGCACGGACGCCTCCGTGTCGGCGTCGAGCGGAAGGTCGACGCGCGCGCTCAACGCGTGAAACCATCGAAGACGCGCGATGAGGTCGTTCGCGTCCATGTCGTCGAAATTGTACCGAAACAATCCTTTGGCGATGTGTCTGAGCAAATGCGCGCACATCACGGCGTCCATGGCGAGCACGGCGCCGAGCGAGGGTTCGGGTTCGTCCTCGCACGCGCGTTCCCACGCGCGCCTGTCGCCGTTGGACGGATACGCCCCGCGCGTGGTCGACGATCTCGCCGCGATTGCGCGCGACACGCGCACCCGCAGATCGCTAAAATCTCCGACCGTTCGACGCACCCACTCTCGATCCGGCCTCGCCCACGACGGCGGCGCGTACTCAATCTCCTCGTCCTCGCGCGTCGAAACCTCGTCCTCGCCCGCCTCAAACACGCTCGGATCTAAATTCGTCGCTCGCATGATGTCCGGCGTCTGTTTCGCCTCGAACGCGACGCGACGAAGATACTCAAAACCATCCATGGGCGGTCCGGTGGAGTAATCCGGGTCACCATCCACCGCGAGCGCTTGCTTGCGCAACCCTTGGTCGTCGTCGCTCTCGCTCTCGTCGGCGGCCGACGACGCGGCGGCGTTCCGCATCGCGTCTCCGAGCCCCGAGCGAGCGAGCGGAGAGATCCCACGCCTGCATCGAACGAGAAACCATCGCGCGCGTCGCGCGACGCACCGCCTCAAACCGTCAATCATCGCGCATCCGTCGTCGTTTTGAAGAAACCCGCCGCCGCGGAGAAGAAGAGAAACGAAAAAGCGCTAAAACAAAGAAAGAAGAAATGTCCCGCGACCGCGTCGATCCGCGTCGGCGAGCGACCGAACGCGCGAATCGACGCGAAGGGTGATGATCATCACCCCGCGCGGCGCGGGGGCCTAATCCCGCGGTCGATGTCGGTGCGCTACAAGACGAACGGTCGGACGTGAGACAGCGTCCCCGTCGTTAGGATTATTGACACCTATGCGCGCGCGTCTCGCGCCGTCGAATCGTCGCCATCGTCTGACGAGCGACGCACCTCGTCACTCTCCGTTGATTCACCCGTTCGTCGCGCGCGGTCGCGCGGCGCGCGCGCGTGTGTGGGTCGAGACTCGCGCCGTCCCTCGAGGGCGCGTCAACCACCGAGACGAACGATCCATCGAGTTCGGCGACGTCACACGCGCGCGCGCGCATGGTAACGAGCGCGACGATACAACTCGCGACGACGAAAGCGTGCGCGTTCGCGAGATCGATCGCATCCAGAGGTGGACGCGTCGCGCGAGCGAGACGAGGGTGGGAATTCGCGCGCCGATCGAGAGGTGGCATGGCGACGAACGCGTCGACGAACGATGAGGCGCTCAAGGCGCAGGAGGCGCACCTGAAGGGATTGGACGATAAAGATGAGCGCACCATCTTCGATAAAATCATCTCCAAGGAGATTCCGGCGACGGTGATTTACGAGGATGAGTTGGCGTTGGCGTTTCGGGACATCGCGCCGCAGGCGAAGACGCACTTTTTGGTCATTCCGAAAATCAGGGCGGGATTGACGCGATTGTCCAGGGCGACGGAGGATCACAAGATGTTGTTGGGACATTTGATGTACACGGCGTCGGTGGTGGCGAAGCAGGAGAAACTCGACGCGGGGTATCGGTGCGTCATCAACGACGGCGTCGAGGGTTGTCAGAGCGTGTATCACCTTCACGTGCACGTTTTGGGCGGACAACAGTTATCGTGGCCGCCGGGAACGGATTAAGCGCGCGCGCGTTTCGGTTTTGTCGTCGCTCGCTCGTTCGCGCACTCGAGTCGCGTAGCGCGTGTAAAAAGATGATGGTTTACTGCTAAAATGTATCGGTTCGCGTTCGATCAATGTGATCATTCCTTCTTCTTTCCGAAAGAAAATTTGAGCTTTGGAAGCGTTTTCGGCGCTGCGGCGGGTTGCGCGGCCGCCACCGCGGCAGGTTGCGCGGCGGGTTGCGCGGGCGCGGGACCGCCGGGTCTCGCGACTCGCAACTCGTCCGCCGAAAAGTCGGAGAATCCAGATTTGATATCCGCCTCGTGTTTCTTCGTGAGATCAGCCATGTAGTTACACATGTCTGCCGCCATTCTCGGAACCCAATCGACGCGCATTTGCACGGCGCGATCGCTCATGTGATACGCCTTCGCGTTGGTGGCGATGAGCGAGACGTCAGAGGCCCAGTCGCTCGGGTTATCGTACAAGCCCTCGCGCAGACGCGCCATGATCGAGCTCAGATCCATCGGTTGGTCGACAAATTGCGAGTAATCCGCCAGCGTCACCGGCGGCGTGAACACCTGGCCGTACTCGCCGTGCTTCATCGCGCTCTCCGTGACTTTCATGAGCACCTTGTCCCACGGCATCTTGCGTCCGAGATTGGATTTCTTCTCCGGCGTCGCGCCAGAGCTGAAGACTCTCTTCATGGTGCGCTTGCTCACGCCGACCTTGATCTTGAGACCGCCCGGCATCGCGGGCACGGAAGAGGGAGATTTGATGGCGACTCCGGGTGACTTTTCCGCGTCGGCGAGATTGGCGCCCTCGTCGGTGACCCCCATGGCTTGCAAGCGCTTCATCTTCTCCTCTGCGCGGCGAACGCGCTCCTTCGCACGCTTGCGTCGACGAAGCATCTCATACCGCGCCTTCGCTTCTGGCGTGAGACCCGTCTCTTCCTCGTCTAGTTCCTTCTTTTCGAGCGCTTCTTTTGGCGGCGGAGGCGGCTTGTCCTGACCGCACTCGACGAGCGCCGCCGTCGTCGCCGCGTTGGCGGCTTCGACGCCCTGCGCGCGCGCCGCGAGCCATGCGGCTCCAGCGTACTCGGTGATGTCGTCTTCAACCTTTGCGGATCGTCCATCGGGGAAGATGTGCGTCGTCACTCGCTTGAGCTTGAGCTTTTTACCGGGCACCAAAATACCCTGCGCCAACGCCTTCATCGGATCCACGGATGGCTCGATCGGTGCGCCATCCGTGAGCGCGGAACGCAAGGCCTCGAGCTCGGCGCGTTCGTTCTCTTCGTTGAGACCGTCACCCTCAGCCTTTTCCGCGAGCTGCTTCTCGAGCTCATCCGCCAGAGAATCGCTTTCGCTCTCGCTATCGCTAGATTCCTCGTCGTCATCGTCGTCGTCGTCGCTTTCGTCGCTGGACGAATCCTTGTGCTTGACACGTCGCTGCGAGTACTCCTTCATCTGCCTCTTGAAGAGCAAGCTGGAGTTCTCTTTGATTTCCGTGAGCTGCTGGGCTTCGCTCACCCGCAGGCGACGCGCAAAACGAGCCATACCCGCGTGCTGGTTACTTCCGTCGGCGGTCGCGGCACCGGAAAGCTCACGAATCAAACCGATCCGCTTCCAACGTTCGAGTTGTAGGATGACTTCTTTTTCTACGCCGAAATTTTCGAGAATTCTTTGCGCTTGAGGCATCGTCAATTTACGAAGATCGGCATTCGTACCCGTCACCGTACCCGGCTCGCGTCTGGGACGTCGATCCTCGGGCGGATCCGGCACCGTCATGCGTCGAATGTAGTTGAAAAATTTACCGGTAAGTCTTTGAATTCTTCTCGACGTTTCCAGGTGCAAAATGCCCTTGTTACCCTGCGCAGCCTGAAGGAACTCGTGCGTCTGCGCCCACGGCTGAATTTGTAACCACAACTCCAAGTTTTCCAGCTGCCGTTTGCGCTTGCCTTCGCTGTGACGCACGAGGATGGTGACGGCGTTCTTCAACTGTTGAAGCGTCAGAGACGAGAGACGCAAGATGCGCTCTTGTTCGTCGCGATCGCGATCTTTGCACAAGAACGCAACCGAGTGACGGTAGGACTCGTACGCGCACACCTCCTCGGGCGTAGCCATGCGTTGAACCTCCTTTTCGTGCTCGAATCGGTACGAAGGATTCAAGATGAACTCGTCTTCGTTTGCGTTCACTCCACGACGAGGCGCACATATTTTTGAACGAATTTTTCGGCGAACATCTCGCACGGACATGACGTGCGAAAGCGTGGCGGCGATTTCGCTCGACTTGACCGTCGGCATCGTCCCCGGCTCCACCGCGCCGCGCGCTTGAAGGTTCAAAAAGTGCCTGAGCACCGTGGCGTTCACGAGACGCTCTTCGAAATCCTTCAGCATATCGCTTCCCGGACCCGGAACCTCGATGTGCGGCTCTTGCTGTCCGGCGAGGTGCAGCGGCGGCGCCTCGCGAAGCGTCAACCGTCCGTTCGGCGCTCGAATGAGTAAAAAGTCGACGTAATTCTCCGCTTTCGGTTGTTGGAACAACGGTGCTCTGAACAAGGACGTCTCTAACGCCGTGACACCTTGACCGGGCGGAAGTTCACCGAGGAACGGCGACGGTGCGTTCGGCTTGAGATCGACCACGGTGGTGGTCGCGTTGGCGTACGGACGAGCGCCTTGATCGCCCAACGTCTTTCTACGATAATAGACAACCTTCTTCGCGCCCATACCCGGTTTGGCGATGAGCGGCGGTCGAGCTTCCGTGTACTCGACGAGCATGAGCGTTCCACTTCTCGCGGACAAGTCGGAGGGCTTCTTGTACGCGCCCGGAGGCGCGAGCACGGCGTCCGACGCGAGAGGCGCCAACGCCTCTTGTTCGCTGATGAACGTAATCTTCGGTGCGACGAGGTACACGATGGGCAAACCAACCTGAGCCTGTAAACCGGCATCGGCGAGCGTCATCTCTTCGTGCAAAGGGTTGTTGGGATCGGGACTGCCCGGATAGTACAGATGAATCGGTCCCTCCAAATCCGTCCACCGCTTGCGAATACGCGGAATCAGGCTCGCGACCGTGTCCGTGCCGCGCACCTTGAGATTGATGACGGCGCTGTGTAAGTTGAGTGATTTGATGCACACCTTGAACGTCTCGAGCTCCGCGCCCGCGAGCTTGATTTTCACCGAAGATGAGGCATTCTTCGGGAGCACGGTGGGCGGTCGCAACATCGCCTTCGGCGCGGGATAATCATTCACGGGATCGCGGACGAGATGCGGCACCGACGTGAGCAAAAACTCGGCGTGCTGGATACCGTCGAATCTCCCTTGTCTCGGCGCGCGTTCGCCCGTGTCGACCGTCTGTTCGACCTCTTCCTTGTACTTGTCGTCGATGCTAATGTTCAACGCGGCGTCGAAATCCTCGACGGGATCGAGATCCCAGCTCGGCACCATCATCGCGTTCGCCCATTTCCACACGGTCGCCTCTAAATCACCCTTGAACTGTAACACCAAGTTCGGATCGTTCGGGTTCACCATCACCTTGGGCAGGATGTACTTGCGATGCGGATCGATGACGCGCTCGGGTTTCCCTTCCCACGCGATGTCGTCCAACCATCGTCCATTCGCTAAATCGTAGTTTCGCATGGGAAGAACGGCGCCCGAGTACACATCCGCGTCCGTCGCCTCGGCCATGGTCGCGTCGCTCCCGTCGGTGGATTTCTCCACCTCCTTGGGCGCCACTCCGTACAGCGAGAGGTGTCGCATGTAATCCGAGACGTCGTCGTTGGAACGCTCACTCGAGGACGTTCCAGCAATCTCTCCCCACCTCGCGCGCGCCCCGGCGTCCGCGACGCCCTGAGACACGACAAAATCCGTCGTCTCGCGCGCGTTCGCGCCCTCGTCGTCGTCGTCGTCGCGACGCGGTTTCTTGAACGCGCCTACGGCGTCGATGCCGGCGGCGGCGAGTCGAACCTCCTCGTCCTCGTCGGAATCCGCGCCCCAAAACACGCCTCGCTCCCACTCACCGTGTTCGACCCCGCTCTCGCCTCTCTTCGGTTTCATTCGTCCCTCGGGTTCGCCGATGTCCACGCTCGGTCGCGCGTCTGCGTCGTCGTCGTCCGCCGCCTCGCCCTCGTCCTCGCTCAGCGTCGGCTGAAGCGCGGCGTACCTCTCGAACGGCACGTTCTCATCCACTTTCGCGAACCACATGACGTCGTCGTCTTCATCATTAGTCTCGTCTTCATCATCATCGTCGGCGTCGTCTTCCTCCGCGTCCTCGTCCTCGCTCGCGTCCGTTCTCGCCCCTCCCTTGACGGGCGTCTTGGCGTCCGCCGCCGCCGCCGCGTCTCCCTCTCGCGTCCCGAACACCGCCTCGTACGTTCGTCCATCGCGCGCGTTGTGCAGAATGGACGTAAACTTGAGAATTTCACCAGTCTCCGGCGTCGTGCTCGCCACACCGTACGCGAATCCACCGCCCCCTCGCGTCTGCGCCGCGCGTCCCAACGCGTCCTCGGCGTTCACCGACGCCACCGTCACCGGACCGACCCCGTCTCTCTTCGTCGGCACCACCACCGTCCCCACCGTCACCACCGGTACGCTCTGAACACTCTTTTTCTTCGCTTTGCGCTTCTTCTGACCCGTCGTCTCGTCGTATTCATCTTCCAAATCATCGTCTTCGTCGTAGTCGTCCTCGCCGTCCTCCTCGTCCTCGTCGTAGTCGTCCTCGGCGTCCACGTCGTAATCCTCGTCATCGTCGTGATCGCGCGCCCCCGCGTCGTCGACGTCGACGACGCGCGTCTTCGCGCCCCCCGTCGACGCGGTCTCGCGTCCCCGCGCGCTCGCGCCCGCGCGTTTTTTCGTCGACTTTTTCACCCCCGCATCCTCATCCGCGTCGTAATCTTCGTCGTCGTCGTCGCCACCACCCTCGCGCGCGGCGTCCGCCTCCTCCTCGACGTCGTCGTAATCGTCGTCGTAATCATCGTCCTCGTCGCGCGCCATGATTCGCGTCCGCGCGTCTCCACTCGCGCGAGATCGCGCGAGAAATGAACGATCGACGACGAATGAGGTTTGCGCCTCGCGACGACCCTCGACGCGACTGCGCGCCGCGCGAACGACGCCGCGCGTCTCGACTCGCGCGAGGACGCACGAAGGATGTCGTCCACCGTCGTCTCGTCGCGTTCGACGGTCGCGTCGACGTCGACGTCGACGTCGACGTCGACGCGAATCCGTCCCCGCGGTGTCGTCGCGAATAGACCGACGACGAGGACGCGCGCCGCGAGCGAGGGCGAGACGAGCGGCGGCGCGCCGATCGCGGTGACGACGGTGACGATCGCCAAACCCCTCGGGCTCACGCTCGAGGCTGGACGCGGCGACGTCGGCGCGTTCGTGGCGAACGTGGCGGAGGACTCGAACGCGGCGCGCGCGACGCCGACGGCGGCGCGGTACGACGTCGTGCGCGCCGTGAACGGACGAGACGTGCGCGACGCGTCGTTCGACGACATTCTCGGCGCCATCGTCGATGGGCCGGATCCGGCGACGTTGACGTTGGCGACGTGGCGCGGCGGTCCGGACGCGACGACGCCGAGGGACAGGTGCTGGCTCGAGTCGAAATCCGCGCTCGAGGACGTCGAGACGCTCGACTCTGGATTGATGTATCGCGTCTTGCGATCCGGTAGCGGTCCTGGGAACATCAAGATGGACACCGTGTGCGAGTGTCACTACGTCGGCACGCTCGCGGACGAGACGACGGAGTTTGATTCGAGCCGTCGTCGCGGCAAACCGCTCGCGTTCGCCCCTCGCCAAGTCATCCTCGCCTGGCGCGAAGCCATGCGTCTGATGCGCGAGGGCGACGAGTGGGAACTCTTCTGTCCCGCCGATCTCGCGTACGGCGGTCGAGGGTCCGGTCGGTTCATCAAACCGGGCGACGCGCTCCGTTTCGTCGTCTCCGTCGAGCGCGTCCCGTGATCGCGCGCGCGGACGCGTTCATCCCACACCACAGACGGTGGTCAGTCACACGCACTCGTAGGTTTGTATTCATTCATTCATGTATTCATCCATCCATCCATTCATCCACGCACGACCATCGAGCGCGCGACGGTTCCCGCGCAGGTTCCCGCCGCGGTCGCCGTCCCGAGCCGACGACGCCGTCCCGAGAAGAAAACCCCCTCTCAACACACACCGACACGGGTACGTGTACGTGTACCCCCATACACCCATGCGTGTACCCCCTCAAGTATGTACCCCGGGTACACACATACCCCTCTAGAGTGTACCCCGGGTACACACATACCCCCACACCCCCCACGACGACCGATCCTGAACCTTCGATGACGTCCACGTCTACCCCCTCCGCGACCGCGGGCGGGCGCACACACACACACGAAAACCTCTCGATCGACGTACACACAAATAATACCCCCCCCTTTCTTTGACTCGCGGTGCCTTTGCGCGCGTGGGCATTGGGTGGGAGCTCACGACGTGTCTCGACGCGATGAGTCGTGACTCGTGTGATACATACGATAGAAGTGGGCGCGGATGCCCGTTGTGTGGTGACCGCG
>Ga0181581_10002051_pt1 | contig 15654 bp, 16 predicted proteins | sample 071ome_22_FD_132433 | JGI IMG/M metagenome (GOLD analysis project Ga0181581, IMG submission 132433) | Coastal salt marsh microbial communities from the Groves Creek Marsh, Skidaway Island, Georgia - 071404AT metaG (megahit assembly) | ecosystem: Environmental > Aquatic > Marine > Intertidal... | reverse complement strand
TGGCACAGCCGGGACTTCACCCAATTGATCTACAAGCAGATCTGTTTCCTTTTTCTTGACTTCTGAAAGAGGTACAGGCACTTGCTCCGCTACTTCATCTTCTAAAGGCTCTCTATCAATCATGAGCAATAGCAGCCAAGCTAGCGAGACAACCGCTATCAAGATTTGTATAAGGAAGATACGGCGCATTATCTAAAATTCATCACGGGCAAGGAAAACCCAATCTGGGCACACACTCTTCCTTATTAATAGCTGTTTTACCCTTTACTGGATAGCGCAATGAAGTTGAATCATTCGTTTGTGGTGTTTTGCCGTTCATTAATTCATAGTAACGATTTTGCTCTAGTTTAATTAGCGCATTTAACTTATCTATAAGTTTTTGATCCTTCATTTCACCAACACTAATCGACAACTCTGATAGCTCATCACCCATTTGCTCAATACGGATAGCGTTTCTGTTTACCTTTTCTTCCAGTGCGGCTACAACACCAGAGAATTTTTCAAACTTAACATCTAATCGATTAGACATTGTGTCTAAAAGCTCTGTTGTGCGTTCAATCCCAGACTCTTCTCTTTTAGTAGCATCCTTTTCAAATTCGCCCATCAAACCTATTGCTTCTGTAACTTGCATATTTAGGACAACATTAGTTTCATTAAGAGTATTAATTTCCTTACGCAGCTGCGCCATACGTTTTACGTCAGTGTCCATCTGCACAACACGCTTACCAACTGTCAACATAATCTCATCAGCTTGTGCAGCGCTTTGAGTAAAACGCTCCATCAAAACTAGACTGACAGAAGCGAAAACAATTAATAAACCGGCTAACACCCAGAACATTATTGTTTGCTTTTTTTGCACAGACTCCATTGATTGGTTAAACGCCGCAACACTGCCAATAATCAACTCTGAAGAAGAGTTCGCACTATCCGCTGCTAAATTTGCTGCTTCGGCAGAATCCAGCATGAGTTCAGTCAGTGCCTCCATAGAGGTTTGCTCGGACTGCTCTTCTGCCTCGCCTTCAATCCCATCTTCAGTATTTTGATCCGCTACTGATAAATCTTGCTCAGCACCATCTTCAACATTATCGTCAGATGCCTCTGTAGCTTGCTCAGCATCCTGTTGAGATTCATCAGACACTACATCCTCTGTGGAGCTCGCCTCTAACACAGAAGGCTCATTAACCGATTCTGTTGCTTCAATTTGCTCAACCACTGCTTCAGCTTCAGTATTCTCTTCTACTGGCTTGTTTTCTGAATCACTCATGGTTATTTACCATCCTTAAGTCCATCGCGAAGCTCTCTGAGCTTATCTGTTGATGTTTTAATTGCATCAGTTTTAGCTTTTACACCTGCTAAACGGGTTGCCAAACGTTCTGGCAATTTACTCTTCTTTGCTTTTAACTCGACTTCTTGCATCGTTTGTTCAACTTGCTCAGCCGCCTCTTTGGCTTTTTCTGCCATCTGCTGCAATTCAGCGTTAAGGTTTTCGGCCTGTTTTACGAGCTCTGTTTCATATCTAGATGTTTCACTACCGCTAAAACCAATATTGGTATTCTCTGTATCACCTTTACCACTAAAAGAGATATCTGAGCCTTCCGCATTTGCTTTCTTAGCGCCTGCTTTCATCGCAATATCATTTGCAACCGATTCACGATCAGCTGATAAATCAACATCACTAGCCGCATCAGTTTTAACAGAAGCTTTTAAACCAACATTAGCCCCTTCGTCTTGGGCATCACCTCCAGCAAGAGTGACATCAATTGAATTGCCATCTGTTTTTGAAGAACCACTGACTTTTAGTTCCTCTTCACCAGCTTGATCAACAACTTCACCTGTTTCAGCATTAACAATTTGACCATCAGAAGAATTTTCTGAATGGACATTGACCGCTGTCTCTTTAGGGTCGGCGACTACTCGTCTAAATTTGTCATCTTTATTTGGCATAACTTTTTCCACTCAATTTTTTCTTATCCGAAGGATGGCTTACCGTCAGTATCAAACTTGAATTCATCAGGAACAACAATATCTGGAAGATGCGCTTCCGGCCCACCATACACAGAATCATTCACTGCAAAGACGTAACTCAAAACCTGTGCCACAGCCAAATATAGAGGCTCAGGTATTTCATGCTCTATATCTGTTGTGTAATAAATAGCTCTTGCAAGCACCGGCAGACGAACTATTTGAACAGCATTTTCTTTAGCCACTTCTCGTATACGTTGCGACATACTGTCTACGCCTTTAGCAACCACTAATGGCGCACCCTCTGATTCACGGTCATAACTTAATGCCACCGCATAGTGCTCAGGGTTAACAATTACCACATCCGCGTCGGGCACAGCATCAATCATGCGTTGCTGTGACATTTCACGCTGCTTTTGACGGATAGCTGCTTTAACCTCCGGCTTACCCTCAGTATCTTTCATCTCATCCTTGACTTCTTGAAGTGTCATTTTCATTTTTTTCGTGTATTGGTACGCTTGAAATGGCACATCAATCGCTGCAATCAAAACTAGCGAAAGGCACATAAAAAACACACTCCACGCCATAATCTCGCCGGCCTGCATGAATGCAGCCTGAGGTGTTCCTTTACCTAATCCCAACAGCCCATCGGAGTACCAGGTCAATGTAAACAACCCAATTCCTGCAACTAGCAGAAACTTACCCACAGCCTTAAGTAATTCGACGATGGCTTTTACTCCAAACATCCGACCAAATCCTTTAATAAGACTTAGCTTAGACAATTTAGGCATAAAAGCTTTTGTTGAAAAAATAAAACCACCCATTAATGCTGGCGTAGCCAAACTGATAATAAGAGTAACTAACAAAATGGGCACGATAGACCAGAAACCTTCCCCCATTATCGTTCCAAGGTGAAGGGGTAACTCTTTCACATCAAATATCTGCGCGCGGTCAATAACAAGCCCATCAGTCATCATTACGCCAAGCGACATCACGATATCACCACCCATAAATATCATAAGAGCACTAGTGACTATCATAATGGCAGCCATCGATAACTCTTTTGATCGTGCAACATCACCATCTTCGCGAGCTTTCTGCAATCGTCTCGCGGTAGGAAGTTCGGATTTTTCTTGGCTTGTATCTTCAGCCATTAGCGAACCCCCAAATACATTTGAAGCTGGTTATAACCTTCAATCCAAAGACCTTGCATCCCTGTCGTCATTGACGGCATGAGAATAACCAATGAAACAAACCCAACAAGCATTGCCGCAGGAAAGCCCACAGCAAAAACATTTAGTGAAGGTGCCGCCCTCGAAATAACACCCATTGCCATATTTTTGACTAAAAGCGTCATCATCGCAGGAAGGGCTATCATCATTCCGCCGGTGAAAATAATCGATGTCCAGCGCATAAAGTTTGAAAGTAACTCCTGGCTCAAAACAACTTCATCCACAGGGATTAAACGAAAACTATCGAGGAGCATTTCCAGCAATACAAGATGCGCACCCACTGCAAGAAATAGCAGCGTACCTATCAGCACAAACAACTGCGAAAGAATTGGCGTTTGATGGCCGTTGTTTGGGTCTGACATCATCGCAAAGCTTAAGCCCATCGATATGGCAATATAGTCGCCAGCCGCACTTATTGCTGCAAATGCAATTTGCAGCACAAATCCCATCAACAAACCTAGCGCTATTTGATGAAGAAATAAAATAAAGCCTTCCCCAGACAGAACATCTATTACGGGCCATTCATATAAAGGATAGATAACAAACGTCAAAGCAGCTGCGAGAACAATTCGAATACGAACAGAAACTGAACGTGCAGAAAAAACTGGCGCAACCAACAATGCTGCACTAATGCGTGTAAATGGCCATAGAAAGCTGTAAAAAAAGGCCAATATGTCATCCATTACGACAAACATTCTAGCCACCCATAAGCAAGGGTATTCGTTCGAATTGGCGCATCGCAAAGTCAGTCAAAACCGACAACTGCCAACTACCAAATATATAGATTACGACAACCAAAGCCATCAGCTTTGGGATAAAACTTAATGTCATTTCATTGATGGACGTTGCTGCCTGCACAATACCAATTAACAGACCCACACCCAATGCAACTAACAACAGAGGCGCCGAAATTAACGCCACCATCCATAATGCTTCACGTCCGATATCAATAACTTCATTGTGCGTCATAACGAATCACCTATGCCGGAGGGAAGAAGCTGCCGGCAAGCGTCCCCAGGGTCAGCTGCCATCCATCAATTAATACAAACAGCATCAATTTAAAAGGTAATGAAATCATCATTGGGGATAACATCATCATGCCCATTGACATCAATACACTCGCCACTACCAAATCAATCACTACGAAAGGAATAAAAATCATAAAACCGATTTGAAAAGCTGTTTTTAACTCACTTGTTACAAATGCCGGAATCAAAATTCGTAACGGTAAAGAATCCTTATCAACAACCTGTTCTCCAGCCAAATTAGCAAATAACGCAACATCATTTTCACGGGTTTGTAGTAGCATGAAGTCGCGCATAGGCACTATCGCTTTTTCAAGAGCGGACTGGGCTTCTAGCTTTCCACCAAGGTATGGCTGAAGCGCCTCTTCGTTTACACGCTCAAAAACAGGTGCCATAACAAAAAAAGTTAAAAACAATGCAATACCAATCAAAACCTGATTAGGCGGCGTCTGCATGGTGCCCAAAGCCTGACGCATAATAGATAAAACAATGATGATTCGAGCAAAGGCTGTTGTCGTAAGCAACACTGCAGGCAGTAGCGTTAAGAAGGTCATTAACGCTAGAATTTGCAGCGTCAAACTATAACTTTGACCTCCTGCAGGCAGGTCTTTAACGATAAGACCCGGCATCAAAGCCTCTTCCGAAAAGGCATTACCGCTTAGCGCTAAGCCAATAATAAATACCAAGAATAATGCTGGCGTTCTTTTCATAGCTATCAATTTTTAATTTTTCGCTCAGGCATGATTTGCTTAATTGACTCAGCAAGTCGTGCTTGGAAACCAGCATCCACTTTCTGTTTTTCTGGCACAGATCGATCTATATCCACATCAGTCATTTCAAGCTCAACCAACATATTTATAGACTGAGCCGTCACCCCGAGTAGTAACTTACGACCATCAACATGGGCAACCACTAAACGCTCACGTGTTCCAACTGACGCCGCCTCAACAATTTGGATTGTTTTTCCACCAAAAACGTTGGCTTTATTTTGAAGCTTTTTTACAACCCAAAATGCTCCAAACATTGCTATTAGGACAAACATCATTCCTAAAATTGGCTGCACAAGAGAGATTTCGCCATTCATTAGACATTCCGTCTCTTAAATCTTGCGTAGACGCTCTGCCGCATCAAGCACTTGAGTTAATCGCACGCCATAACGCTCATTAACAACCACAACCTCGCCACGCGCAATAACCGTGTTATTTACTAAGATATCAATCGACTCACCTGCAATGCGATCTAACTCAATCACACTACCTTCGCTCAATTTCAACAGGTCGCGTATCTGCATACCCGAACGACCCACTTCCACAGACAATGTCACTGGAATGTTTTGTAATACATCCAAGTCCATCTCGTCCTCTAAGGTAGAGATTGTTTTAACCTCTTCCTCAGGCGCCTCAACCGCAACGTTTTCCTGCTCGTCACTCATAATCAATTCTCTTCTTTTTTCAGTCCAAGCAAACGAATTGCCGCATGCCCATTAACGGTTCCATAAACGCCTTCGTAGGTAGACACGTTCTCAATTTGAACAGCCACCGTATCCGGCATTTTGATTGGAATAATATCTCCAACCTTTAAATTCATTAGGTCATAAAGCGATATGCGTGGATAAGCCAGATCGACTTTGATATCTAGCTCTACATCTTTGACACACGCACGCAGTTGCTTTTTCCATTGGCGATCTCGCTCATCCGCATAATCCGCCTGAACTTGGCTTTTCAGGAGATGCCTAATGGGCTTCATTGCACCAAATGGATAAACCACTTGGATATTGCCAGAGATCTCATTCGCCATTTCGATATGGAACTCAGAAATAATGACCAGATCAGAGTCATCTACAATCTGTGTAAATTGTGGATTTATTTCACTAGTAACGTGCTCGAAATGCAACTTGTAGACCGGCTCCCATGCCTTCTCGAGATCCTCCCTAATGCCTTGAGTAACCATCTGAATCACTCGAGATTCAGTCGGTGTAAACTCACGCATTCCCTCGACAGTCGTACGTGACTTACCTCCACCGCCAAAGAATCGATCCAATGAGTTAAAGATGATTTGCGGCTCAACTACAAACAATGCATTTCCCCGCAAACCCTCTAGCTTCATAACATTTAGCGACTGCGGCGGAACAATTTGTTTGCGATAGTCAAGAAATGATTCAACACGTAGATCATTAATCAAGATTTTCGGCTGATACTGAAGCATGCTCGATAAAGTCACACGGAAAAGTCTTGAGAAACGATCGTTAATCATTTCCAAAGCACCTAAATGAGCAACTAGGCCACTATCCTCACTCGCAATGTCATAATTTTCGGCGCCTGGATTAGTCTTATAGATTCCAGCTCGACTAAAGCCAGACGAATCCGCATCTACACTAGTTACCAGTGCATCAATCTCTTCTTGGGAAAGTAATTGTGATGACGGACTCATAATCGATTACTGCAAGACAAGTTCTGTGAAATACACTTCTTCAATTCCACCGAAATCTTCGTATTTCATTAACACCCTGTTCAGTTCAAACTTAATTTTTTCACGCAGCTTATCCATGCTTTCAGCATTCTGATACGTCTCAATTGGCTCTTGTGCTACCAAACTCAATACCGCTGATCGTAAAGCAATTTCATGTTTATCCACATTGCCAAGAACACGCTCATCGTAATATGTCATTACCGACAATGAGAACTGAACATACTTTTTGCTGCCAGGGACGTTGGAAGTGAACTTAGCCTTAAAATCTTGATATGACTGTTCAAACTTCTGGGGATCCGGGAACTCTTTCTTTTGCTTCTCAGGCCCCTTGTCCACAATTGGCTTACCATTTTCATCAACCATTGTTTTCTCAAGATCTTCGATAACCTCAGTTGACTCAACTTCTTTTTTCATATCAAAGAAGCCTGTTAAGTAGAGTGTCACACCCACACTGATAATGATTAGCAGCAACGCTGCCAGCACCATCACCAAGATCTTCATCAGGCCGCCTTTCTTTTTGCCTTCGCCTTCTTCTGACGCGCCTTCTTGATTTTCTTCATCTGCCATTGTGCTTACCTCAAAATAATCTTTTTAGTCTAAATTTTTTTATGCGAAAGTATCGAGTTCACCATCATGCGATGATGACTTATTATTTATTGATTTTTCTTCCGACTCATCTACTGAAGAATCCTTAGATGCCATTTGCTGATCACTAGATTGCTCTTTCGCCATTAATGAACCATCTTGTTGCTGGCTCAACTCTTGACCCACTGAAGAATGAGACAATGCAATTCCCGATTCTAATAACCCCTCACGCAACCTTGGCATAGTCGCCTCTAACAAATCACGCACACCTGCATTCTGCGATGACATGACGACTTGAAGTTCATTATTTTCCATATTCAGACGAATACGAATTGCACCTAAACGCACGGGATTTAATTCAATCTCTGCATCCCAGTTGCCCGACTCAACCATTCTCATAATGCGTTCACCCACTGCCTTCTGAAGACGCTCTTCATTTTGCGGGCCCATAAAATTTTCACGGAATTGACCAGATGCCGCGCGTTGCACCTGTTCTAATGAGTGCTGAGCAGTATCTGTTGCAACTAAATTCAATGGTGAGCCATTAAGTGGCACTTTAATATCCGAATCTAAAACAGGCATGCCTAAACCTCGCTGCGCCAAAAAGCTAGAGGTCATTGAAGGCAGCGCTTCTGGTGTAATTTGACTTCTTGGATGACCCATCATGGAATCAAACTGAGTCACTTTTGTAATTACTGATTCAGTTAAGTTAGCTTTAAAAGCACTTCGATTCATCAAGAAAGAATCTGCAGTAGTTGCTTTATCTGTTGACGCCTTTACTTCATTAATGTTCGTTCTTATTTTTGCCCGCAACTTACCCTCGGCTTGTTGCAACATCGCGCTCAAATCTGAACGAGCAAACGTGTTAGGAGAACCTAAACCACGCTCTTTTCTTGCTTGATCCAACTGAATTACAGAAGCCTCTTTAGCCACTTGCAAGACATCATCATCAGTCAGCGGAGTCTGGCTTGCGCTTGCTGGTGAACTCTTAGCTCCAATCGTTGCGGCTAGTACCTTTTCAACAACTGGTTTAGAAGCACCAAGCTGCTGACTCAATTCTGATAACTGCTTGTCAGACCATGGCCCTTTAATAACATCAGTCGCCGGTTGCGCAACATCCGCTTTTGCAGCCTGTTCAGCCAATACTGTTAAATGCTCGACTGATTGAAGCCCTGTAAAACCTTCAAACTTTTTTGCTTGAGCACTGCCACTTTGCTGAACAATCTGTTCAGCTAACACGGCAAGATCCGACGGCTTCAATGACTTTAACTGCTTTACAACATCCATTGATAAAGAGCTTAATGCTGAGAATTGTTGCTCATCAACCTCAGTCAGCGCGACTAATTGCTCTAACACATCGAAAGGCGAGACCGCCCCTTTCACTTTAAAAGACTGTTCGCTTGAGAGCTGTGTAATACCGTCATCTTTAAATTTACTAAGCTGATCCAATAAATCTGAGCTAGATTTAGCTGATGTTTCTGTTGCAATTTGTTCGCTAGAAAACTGCAAAACACCGTCATCTTGAAGTTTAATGAGCTGCTGCAACACCTCTGGTCTAAATTGGTTTATTTTGGTCGATGCCATTTTTGGCAATTCAGTTCCCATCAGCTGCGAAAGTGCCTCTTCCGAAAATTCTACCGACTTCCCTTGGGAAAACTTAACCAACGTTTCAAGAATTTCAGGACTTAAACGTTCACCCTGAAGTTTCGACTTCATCAACTCATTACTTACTTCAGTAGAAAAACTAGATAACTTTCCTTCCTGAAATTGCACCAATTGCTTTAACGCAGCTGTAGATAACTGCGGCAAGTCTAATGTCTCAAATTGACTGATTTGTTTTAAAGTGGCTGGTGAAAGCTGCCCAATAGAACCTTCTTTGAACTCCAAAAGAAGCTTAATCGCATCAATGGGCAAGTCTTTGCCATCGACAAGCAAACCTTTGACACCCGCTTTATGCGCACCAGCATCTTTTAATTGGGTTTGCATGGCAAGCAACTGCTTAAAAACCCCATCCGCGCTAGAGTCTGTAACTTGCTGATTTCTAACATTATTATTAGTTTCATCAGCTGGCTTTGCTTGCATTAAACCAAATAGATTTAGAGTAGAATTATCCACAGGCTATCTTTCCTAATAAGGCCTTTTACCGTATTTCAGAAAAATAAATGCAAAAATCTTGCCAAAGATGGAATACGGCATCTCCGTACGGTATTTTTTCCCCAAAAAGAACATAACCCATTGAATTTAAATATATTTAAATCCCAGGAAAACAAGAAAGGGATATTGCCTTCTTCACGGATAGTCAAGACTTTGACAAACTCTTTATGCCGCTTTAGTGCTGAATATTCACTAAATACTGCGTTCTTGCTAATTCATCGAGCTCATTTGCTTCTTTTTTGTCAGCTATCTTTTTAATAGCAAGTTCCTTGCTATCTTTTAGCTTTTCAATAGCTTTCAAGTCAGCTCGGCAACGAATCAATTCATGTAGATCTTTTTGGGCAAGAGTCGTTAGCTGAATCAGAGCCGCTTCTTGAACTTTAAGAGCATCTTGAAGCTGAATCATAAACTTACGGGATCGTGAAATCTTATCTACCGAAACCGTTTGAGATCTTATTGCTCCAGCCCCTTGATACTCCTTGATGTACTGACGGATCTGATTGATTGACGTAATCGCCTCTTGTTTGCGTCGCTCGCTATCAATAACTTGCTCCTGAGCTTGATCAACACGACGTTGACGTAAATCCATCAAAGTTTGCCATCGATTAGCCATTTAATACTTCACCATTCTCTTGGTTTGCATTTAGCTTAGTCTGCGATTGACCTGCATTACCTGCTTGTTGTGCAAAATCCACTTCTTCTGGTAAATCTTGTAGGTAGCTTTCTGCCTCTTTAAAGGTTACTGCCTTATGCATCCCCTGCTTTAGAAAATCCTTTATAAACGGTAATTGCCTTATAGCCTGATCGACATCCACATTCGAGCCAGATTGATATGCACCCACACTGATCAAATCACGATGTTCTTCATACGCAGAATAAACTCGACGCAATTTCATAGCTGCTTGGAGATGTTTCTCTGAAACCAGTTGTGGCATTAATCGACTTACAGATTGCAAGATATCTATCGCAGGAAAATGACCTTGATTTGCAAGTTCACGGGTTAACACAATATGGCCATCAAGAATTCCGCGAGCAGCATCTACAATCGGATCTTGTTGATCGTCACCCTCAGCTAGCACAGTGTAAATCGCTGTTATAGACCCATTTGCCACATTGGTATTGCCCGCACGTTCAATTAATGATGGTAATAAGGTAAAGACAGATGGTGGATAGCCCTTAGTGGTTGGCGGCTCACCCACCGCTAAACCAATTTCACGTTGCGCATGGGCCACACGGGTTAGTGAATCCATCAATAACAACACATGTTTACCCTGGTCCCTAAAATACTCTGCCACGGCCGTCGCCAGTGATGCGCCATGTAACCGGGAAACCGGTGAAGTATCACCTGGTGCAGCAATTACGACTGCACGTTCCATACCTTCTTCACCCAAGGTTTCTCTTACAAACTCATGAACCTCACGGCCACGCTCACCAATTAAGCCAATAACCACTACATCAGCTTTGGTATATCGGGTCATCATTCCAAGCAAAACACTTTTACCGACACCACTACCAGCCATCAAACCAAGTCGCTGACCACGCCCCATAGTAAGCAAAGCATTTATAGAACGCACACCAACATCCAAAGGCTCATTTATAGGTCGACGTAAAAGAGGATTAATTGGATCAGCGTTAATTGAACGAAATGCTGTGGGCGTAATTGAACTCCCCCCATCTAACGGAACTCCCATGCCATCAAAAACGCGACCTAACATCGATTCACTAAAACCAAAGTTAGTGCCCGTAGACCTCACAATGACTCGGAAACCTGGGGCTATACCACGCGTGCGCTCAAATGGCATCAACAATAAACGCCCCTCAGAGAACCCAACGACTTCAGCTTGAATCTTCTTCCCTTCAGGTGAAATCACATCACATCGAGAGCCAATGGACGCATTAATACCACTTGCCTCTAAAGTTAAGCCAACCACACGGGTCAACACACCCTGCGCCGGTGGTGGAGGCAGATGAATACCCTCAACCCATTTATCAACACGGGAGGAAAAGTTACCCATTATTCGTCCTTTATAGTCTCTTCAGACTCAAGGCTGATGTGATCAGCCATAGGAACGATTGGTTTTAGAAAAATTGCATCAACATCTTTCAATAATTTGTTAGCAACTGCCGACAAGCGCTCTTCAACTAAATCTTCCGTGCGGCGTTCGCCACACTCCACGCGCACACTGCCAGAGCTTAAATTTTCATCAGCAACCCATGAAACTTTGTCAAATAAAGGAGCATCAACTTGTCGCATCATCTCCAAATCACTTGGGTTCAAACACACTCTTGGAGCATCGTCAGGAGAAAAGTTCTCCAGAGACACTTCAACTAATCGCTGGATAGCAGTGGGAGAAAGAGATAATTCAGCACGAAGAATTTGACGAGCAATATGCATGGATAGTCGAGCTAAATCTTCATCCAGCTCCTCAAGTGCCATTTGCCTGGACTCTATTAACGCACTAATCACTGACTCAACCTTTTGACGCAATTCAGACACTTTTTGATCAGCTAATCTCACAGCATCTTTTTGGCCTTGTTGAACACCCTGGGCAAGCCCCGCTTCATATCCCTCCTCATAAGAAGGCACTTCTTCTACAAAGTCATTCGCCTGATTCATAGTTGGATCTGATGCAATTTGTTCACCATCAAAATTTACTTGTGGGAAATCATCCTCATCATCAAACATGGAAGTTGGATCATTAACGTCCACCACAGACTCAAAAACTGAACTTTTTGTTGATTTGTTTTTTAAATTATTTGATGTAGGACGAATTGGTTCCCACTGATCCTTAATGGCGCGAGTACTTGTAAGGCCCTCTTCCGCAGGATTAAATTGATCTTTAGCCGGAGGCCGCTCACCATCTGGAGAAAGTGCGAAAAAAGGCCGAAACTCCTCCGACTCAGCACCGTGTTCAAGTAACCAAGCGCTTAAATTTTGGTTCCAATGGGTTACTCCGTCTTCACAACTCCCATTAGCCTTGCATATCTTAGACAAAATCATCGCCACGACCCGCCAGCACAATCTCACCAGCATCTGATAACTTTCGGGCTTTACGCAATATCTGCTTCTGAGATTCTTCTGCCTCAGTAAGGCGGATTGGACCCTTAGCTTCCATATCATCTAAGAACATTTCAGCTGCGCGCTTAGACATATTCTCCAAGAACTTATCTTTGACTTCCTCATCAGCCCCCTTCAATGCAGTCATTAACATATCAGTTTCAATGTTTCGCATAAGAACCTGAATGCTCTTATTGTCAATGCCCACTAAATTATCAAAGGTGAACATATTGTCCTGTATTCGCTGAGCGAGATCTTGATCTGCATTTTCCAATGAGCCCATTATAGGAGCCTCTAGCTCAGTCTTTGTAAAGTTCATAATTTTTGCAGCAGCAACCACACCACCAACACTTGATGATTTAACCGCAGAATTATTTGCAAACTGCTGCTTCATTATCACTTCTAGTTCATCTAGTGCTTCAGGTTGAATGGTTTCGAGATTAGCAATACGCATCATGACTTCAGGTCGGATATTTTCATCCAGGTAGCCAAGCACATCAGCAGCAAGAGAATAATCAAGAAAGGCCAAAATGATTGCGATTATTTGCGGATGCTCACCACGAATCATTTCCGAGATTGAACGCGCATCCATCCAACGTAATATCTCCAAACCACCAGAGCTTTTACGTGGCATTATGCGACCCATAACACTTGAAGCTTTATCTTCTCCCAATGCCTTAACAAGAACACTCTCAACGTAATCCGAAGTACCAAATCCCAAGCTTGTTTGATGCTTAATTGTTGAGATGAATTCATCCAGTACAGCACTAACCGCCTCTTGAGAAATTTCCTGGATAGACACCATTGCAGCACCCAAGTGTTGGACTTCTCGAGGTTCCAAGTGCGTCAGAATATTCGCAGCTTCTTCTTCACCCAACAACATCATTAACAAAGCTGTCTTTTGCGTTGGAGATAAGAGACGGAGCTCTTCTTCAAGCTCAAGGGTGCGCTCTTGACCACTATCTATAGATTCAGCTTCTGCCATAATTTACCCCTTAACCTATATCTCTTTTAAGCCATCCGCGCATAACATTTGCAACGCGGCGTGAATCTTCTGAAACCAACATGCGAACGAGTGCCACTTTATCGTCATAGGTATTAGCAGTATCCAACATGTCCGCAGAGATCGAAGACTTCTTCTTCGGCTTCAATCGTGCCTTCATCTCTTCGAGTGTTTCACCCTCACGCATCATGTTTTCATCATGCGGCAAACCATCCTCACCAATTGCTATTGGCAACCCATCCGGACCGATTGCAACAGCTTGGCCACTAACCATCGTTCCTGGATTAATCACATTGCGGATCAATGGACGGAAGACGAAGAATACGAGCAATATAAAGGCCGCAACAACCAGCATCTGACGAGCAATACTTTGCATATCAGGGTCTTTCCAAATCGGCATTTCCTCTGCTTGTGGCAACTCCTCGAAGGCAGTAGACATAACTACAACAGAGTCGCCGCGCGCCTCATTAAAGCCAATTGCACCTTTAATTAGAGTCTCAAGCTCTGCAATACTTTTTTGCGGCTTAGCCTCTTCACCTTCAACAGGCTTTGGCGCATCAAGCACCATCGCCACAGTTAATTTAGTTAGATGACCTGCGACTTTTTTCTCATGGCGAATAGTTCTGTCAACTTCATAGTTACGTGTTGAGTTGTGATTAACAGCAACACCTTCTTCACTCTTTACATTTTGCTGCCCTGCTGAATCTGCAGCCATTAATTCGGCTTCCGGTGGTGCATCATTCGACATGGCACCTGGGATCCCTATGGCGTCTTTGCCTTTATTTCGACGCTCAGATAACTGTTCACTACGCTTTACTGATTGACCCGGGAATGACTCACTCATGCTTTCAACACTCGTAAAGTCAACTTCTGCATTCACTTCAACATGAATATTTTCCTGCCCCATGAACGGTGTTAACAATGCAACTATGCGACTACGATACATTTCCTCTAGGCTTCGACGGTAACGCATCTTCTCATTACTCATCTTCATTTCTGGTGAGTTTGAACTTGAATGCAATAAGTTGCCGAATCGATCGACAACCGAAACAGATTCGGCATCCATAAACGGCACGCTAGACGCCACCATATTAATGATTGCTTGTACTTGGCTATCCGAAACAACTCGACCACCATGCGGCCAAACAACTACAGATGCTTTCGGTTTTTCTCGCTCGCGAATAAAGACCGATTGCTTTGGTATCGCTAAATGCACACGTGCTTTTTTAATCGAATTAATAGTGGCAATTGAGGCTGCCAACTCTTCCTCAATAGCTAAACGGTAGCGCATCTGCTCCATAAACTGACTAGTGCCAAGCGACTGTTCGCCACGGATCATTTCAAAGCCGCCAGTAGCTGATCCCTGCGGCAATCCCTGTGATGCCAACATCATTTTTGCTTTATGGTAATCATCATCTGCAACTGTGATGGCACCGTTATTACTTAGTTTCGCTTCAATGCCCGCTTCCTCTAATGCTGAATACACAGCTGCACGATCCTCTTCACTTAAATTTTCGTAAAGTGGGCGCTGAGAACTTGCGGTAAATACCGAATAAATCACAAGCGAAACGATCAGAATGACCAATGCAATGATGGCGGGGATCGCTCGCTGCACCGCAGGCTGCCCCATAAAGTCTGATACTTTTAATGCCTTTTCAGTGACTTTAGCCGCAGCGTTACCTGTTACCTCCGATACACTCTTCGATGCTACCGATTCCATGCCAGTTTTATCCGTCGGATTTTCTAAGCCTGTATTTTGTTGTGCTGCCAGCTCTTGGTTAGCCATTTTCAGCGTGCCTCAAAATTAGTTATTCAATTATTAAAGTCATTAAACAGGCATCTGCATTATTTCTTGATATGCAGATAAAACCTTGTTTCTTACCTGGAGTGTTGCCTCAAAAGCGATTCCAGCTTTTTCTTTTGCAAGCATCACTTCAGTAATTGGAATGTCTTCACCCATGTCAAACCGTGTTGCCTTATCATTAGCAACCATTTGCAACTCATTTACTTTCTCTAATGATTGCTGAAGACTTTCACCAAATGATGCCCCTTGCGTTGACGGCATCCCATTAGCAGTATCTGAGGATATCTGTGAAGCCATGGCACGCATTCGCGTAATCATGGCTTGCATATTTGCGGTTGATATTGAGTCTGTCATATCAAAAT
>Ga0181581_10002044_pt1 | contig 15675 bp, 13 predicted proteins | sample 071ome_22_FD_132433 | JGI IMG/M metagenome (GOLD analysis project Ga0181581, IMG submission 132433) | Coastal salt marsh microbial communities from the Groves Creek Marsh, Skidaway Island, Georgia - 071404AT metaG (megahit assembly) | ecosystem: Environmental > Aquatic > Marine > Intertidal... | reverse complement strand
GGAACATCACGAAGTCATGGACATGGCAAAAGTCGCCGTCACGGCGGCGGCCTCTATTCCGCGCCCTCGAGTGATTGATTTGCACGTCAGCAAGAGACGCCGAACGCGTCTCTCGCCCCGGCAAGCTCCCGCCGCAGCGTAAACGCGCGCCAAACGCGCGGGATATTTTGAATGTTTGCGCAATTCGTGGATGGACCCCTTAATACGCGCGGGATTGCCGCCAGATCCTTGAATTTTTGTCGCACGAGACCTATCTGCTCGTTTTTTGTGTAGTTGCAACCGGACCCTCGCGAAGAGAGTCCGCGCGAAACTTTGTTGTAACATTACTCAGATCGAAAACTTTTATTCTGATGCTACAAAACGCGACACACGGCTAAAATAACTCCTACTCACCTCATTCATCCATCATTCGTCCATCCGACGCGTTACTTTTTCCCCTTGCGAGTCTTTTTCCCACCGCCCGTGGTCTCAGCCGTCGCCGCCGCGCGTTTGCGTCCCTTTTTCTCTTTGCCCTCTCCGCCTCGCGCCTCGCCCTCGCCCGACGCACCGTCCTCGTCCGAACGCTTTACACACGCTTTCAACAACTCTCCCGCCGCCGCCGCCGCCGCCCCTTCGCCTCGTTCCAGCATTTTCGCCGCCTCCTCGACGCTCGCCGTCGCTCGCCTCTCGCCCGCGCTCGCCCCTCTCGCCCCGTCCCCCACCCTCGCGCGCGTCTCCTCGATCTTTCTCGCGTACGCCTCCACCCGCGTCAACTCCTTCGCCGTCGCGTGTTTCTCCGGGTCCACGCCCAGCGTGCGCAGGTACATCCCGAACAGCGTCGCGATCGCGCGCGCCGCCTCGCAGTGCACCTCGGCGCGCTCGAGCGGTCGCAATTCCTTCGTCACCGCGCGTCGTTCGGCGTCGAGAAACGGCGCGAGCGCCGATTCGATCTCGCGCGTCGCTCGCTCGAACGCCTCGACGGACGCGCGGGCGTCCTCGGGGAGTCCCTCGGATGTCGCCATGACTGACGCGCGCGCGCCGGTGTGTGTGGGCGGGCGCAGCGCGCGGGTGACGCACTGTCGCGCGCGGGATCGATCGCGGCGCGCGAGAGAGGACGCGAGCGGGTGGACGCGAACGCGCGTCGGCGTTGGCGCGCGCGAGAGAGGACGTCGCGCGCGTCGTCGCGACGTCGCGCGTGGGTCAACGAGCGAACGCGCGGTGACGATGACGATGCCGACGACGATGAAGAAGAGAAAACTCGTCGGATGCGCCAATTTCGTGCGCACCAATCCGCGAAGCGACGCGTTCGAGTGCCAGAGATTTCATCACATCGAGTTCTGGTGCGGCGACGCGACGAACGCGGCGGCGAGGTTCGGCGTCGGGCTGGGCATGGGGTTGGCGTGTAAGAGCGACGCGAGCACGGGGAACGGGACGTTCGCGTCGTACGTCATGAAGTCGAACGATCTGACGTTTGCGTTCACGGCGCCGTACGGGGTGGAGAGTGCACGCGAAGACACGAGCGGCGCGCCGCACCCGGGACACGAGCGAGGGACGATGATGCGCTTTTTTGAAAAGCACGGGTTGGCGGTGCGCGCGGTGGGCGTGCGCGTAGCGGACGCGCGCACGGCGTACGATGTGGCGGTGATGCGAGGCGCGCGCGGTGTGCTGGAACCGCAAGTGTTGACGCACACGAAGGATGATGGGAAGATTCGAGGTGGACAGGTGATCTCGGAGGTGGAGCTGTACGGGGATGTGGTGTTGCGTTTCGTAGGCACGTTGGGTGGATTTGACGGCGACTACTTGTGCGATTACGTCGCGACTCCGGAAGCCCCCGACGTTTCTTACGGGTTGCAAAGGCTCGATCACGCGGTCGGTAACGTGCATAATCTTTTAGAAACCGTGGATTACATCATGAACATGACGGGTTTCCACGAATTCGCAGAGTTCACTGCTGAGGACATCGGAACCATCGACAGCGGGTTGAACAGCATGGTGCTCGCAAACAACAACGAATTCATCCTCTTACCGGTGAATGAGCCCACGTTCGGGACGAAGAGAAAGAGTCAGATTCAAACGTATCTCGAGCAAAACAACGGTCCGGGTTTGCAGCACTTGGCGTTGAAAACGGACGATATTTTTTCGACGGTGCGGGAGATGCGTAAATATTCGCATCTTCGCGGAGGTTTCGATTTCCAGGCGCCGGCGAGCGACGATTATTACAGAACGCTCAAGGCAAAAATAGGCGACGCACTGTCGGACGATCAGTACGCCATGGTCGAGGAGCTCGGTCTGCTGGTGGACAAGGATGACCAAGGCGTTCTGATCCAAGTGTTCACCAAACCGGTGGGGGACAGACCGACGCTGTTTTTAGAAATTATCCAGCGCATCGGCTGCATGCGCAGCGTGCCGCACTCGCCGAATTTGGAGCAAGCGGCGGGTTGCGGTGGCTTTGGCAAAGGTAACTTCTCCGAGTTATTTAAGTCCATAGAGGCGTACGAAAAGACCTTGAAAATTTGATTTGATTGTAAAGAACACGCGCGACTAAAAAGACGCCAAATTGCTAGTTTCTCAAATGAACGCGAAAGGATTATCGGAACTGTACTGTCCCGCGGCCGCCGTCGGCTGCGCCGTCACCGGAGGCGCTTGCTGCTGCACCGGTGCCGCGGGCATCGAGACGCTCGGTTGCGGCGAGTCGACGGGCGCGAACGAGAACGAATCTCCAGAGGCGTGGGCCTTGATATCCTCAAACATGAGCGCCTGGTGCGTATCAGTCGCCGTCGGCGGCGGCTGCGAAGCGGGCATGGGAAAGCCCATCGATCCAAGATTCACGGGTTTTGCCGGAGGTACAGGTTGTTGAATGGGAGCCGGCGGAATGGGAGCCGATTCTGGTGCGGCGGTTGGTTTCGGCGCAGTTGTGAGAACCGGCTCTGGCGCCGGCGGCGCGGGATTTTGCGGCGCCGGCACATCCACGGGCGCTTGAGTCGGTGGCGGCGCGGCTTGTGTCGTTGGTTTGGAAGACGTCTTGATTCCAGTTAAGACACCAAACGATGCGAACGGATCCGGTTCCTCGGGCTCTGTTGCGGTTTCCACCGGTTGCGGTGCTTGTGGCTGTTGCATCTCGCCCTGGTTTGCTACTTGCGGCATTTGCATCTGCGGCATTTGCATCTGCTGTGTACCTGACATTTGCTGCGGCATCTGCATCTGCTGCGGCATCTGCACGTGCTGCGGCATTTGCATTTGCTGCGGCATTTGCATTTGCTGCGGCATTTGCATTTGCTGCGGCATTTGCATTTGCTGCGGCGTTTGCATTTGTTGCGGCATTGGCACCTGCTGTTGCATACCCGGCATCTGCATGTGCTGCGGCATACCCGGCATCTGCATATGCTGAGGCATACCCGGCATCTGCATATGCTGAGGCATACCTGGCATCTGCATATGCTGAGGCATACCAGGCATCTGCATGTGCTGTTGCATACCAGGCATCTGCATGTGCTGTTGCATACCAGGTATCTGCATGTGTTGCGGTGCACCCTGCATGTGCCGCGGCATCTGAGGCTGTGCGGGCGTCGCCCAAAAATCTTCATCTAAAGCTGCACGAGACGCACGCGTCTCTACAACTGGCGGCTGTGGTTGAGCTTGTGATGGTACATCCTGCTGCTGCGCCGGCTGCTGCGCTGGCTGCGCCGCTTGTTGCGCCGGCTGCGGAGGCTCCATTGTCAAGCCTCCGAACATGTCTACCTGTTGTGGTGCCTGCGCAGCTGCGGGAGCCGCCACCGCCGCCGCCGGAGCTGGTGCCGCAAAGCCTTGCGGCGGTACAGCAGCGTTCGTTTGGTGCGTAGCTGGCGGAGGCGCAGCGAACGACATCACCGCCGCAGGTGCGGGCGCAGCTTGAGGCGCAGCGAAAGACTCCGCCGTTGCGAACGCGTCCCAATTCACGTTACCGCCACCCGCTGGTTGCGCGCTTTGCTGCTGTAGAAAATCTTGCTGCTGTGGAACTTGAGCGGGCGGTGCGCTGCGAACCGGTTGTGGTGAATCGAACAATCCTCCAAATAAATCAGGGGCTTTCGTCGCCGCGGGAGCCGCCGCCGCCGCCTGTGCAGTCGCCGCCGGAGCCGCCGTAGAAGCCGCGGGCGCTTGACTCGCTCCACCATCACCGTAGTACACTCTATCAACAAACACAGCTTTGATCCAATTCTTTCCTAATGCTCTATCGCCACTCGTCGGCAAAGCTCTATCTCGGGGCCACCGCGCCAAAAACGTTCTCCTCGCAGCGTCGTTCCCTTGTCTCTTCAACATCTCCACCTCGTCTCCCGAGAACGTCGAAGCGCTGATGCTCTTGATCCTAAAGTTGAAGTCTCTGAATATCCCCGAACATCTCGTGCACACGAAAATGCCGAAAGGTACGCACACGGAGCGCGGCGCCTGCGCTCGCGAGTTCGTCAGTCAATCTAATCAGCACATCTGACGAGAGAATCTCTGCCCAGCGCGCGAAAGCCGCGACGAGACCGCGCGGATCCGGTCGCGATCGACTCAAAGACTCGTGAGGACGCGCACGCACGCCGCGACTCGCGAGCGTGCGAGATGTCGCACGCGAAAACGGCCGCGCATCTAGAATTTCTGTTTCGAAAGAACTTTCGCTCGACGCACGTACCAATGAACCGGGACCGATGCACGAGAAGCACGATTTGTTCCCGGCCTCGCGCGCGAGCGCCGTCAACGCTTGCTCGTTCTTGTCCTGCATGCTCGCGTCCACGCGCGCGAGGCTTTCGCCGGCGCGGACGACTGGGGTCCACCAAGGCGGCGAATGACGCTTTTGACGGCGTGGCGTGGCTTTATGGCTTTTGGCATATTATTCAACAACCTCGCGATGGTGGTCCAAGCTAATCTTCGTCAAAGTATCTATCCTCGGCGTCTTGATCGATCTCTTTCCGCCAGTGTTCGTCTAATCTATCGTCGCCGTCGACGGCGGCGTAATCAAAGTCTTCGTCGGCGCCGGCTAAGAAGTGCTCGCGCATGACTCGCTCAAAGTATTCAGCGCGCTCCACGTACTCTTCCTGCGATATGTACGCCTGCGAACGACCGCGCGAACTTCTAAAATCGTCCACGTCCACGATGAACGTCTCGTTCTTCACAGCCGACGTCTCGTCGGCGCTCGTCGGCGCAGTCGTCGTCGGTGGCGGCGCAGTCGGCGGCTCGTCGCGCTCGCCCCAGCCCTGAAACATCGCTTTCCGCCACGTCGCGTCGCTCACCTTCTCCGTCGACATATCCTTCCCGAACGCGTTCCTACTCGTTCGCGTGAACGCCTCGCCGAACCTCGACGCGTCCGCGTCCGGCGCCGGTCCCGCCGCCTCCCTCACCTCCTCACCGAGCTCCCTCGCCCGTCTCGCCTCCTCGCGCTCCCGAAACTCCCTCGCGCGCTCCCTCGCTAATATCCTCTCCCCCATCGTCCCCTCGTTCGCCTCCGCGTCGCGCTCGTCCGCCTCGACCGCGCGCACGCCGACGATTTCATCGAAGAGCGCCGGCGCTCGCGCGCGCATGGCGTCGACGTCAAAGTACCCGTCTCGATCGAGCGTTCGACGCATGTGCGCGAGACGACGATTCCGCACGCGCTTCGCGTCGCTCGACATCGTCCCGCGACTCACGCGCGGCGCGCCGCCGCGTCGGTGTCCGCGGCCAACTGTCGTCCCGCGACCGACCTGAAGGTGACCCCTCCGTGACGGCCGTTCGTGAACCTCCACGGTTCACGACCGGTCAAATACCCCCAGTCCATGCACTCGGACAGCCAAGAGTCGGAGTCCGATTCGACGCCGCACTCCGCGACGTTCGTCGACGCGCACGCACGCGCGGCTGACGCGACCGCGTCGAGGCGCATCGCCACCCTCCTCTCGAGACGCCCGCGCCGCGCGCGGACGGACCGACGCGCGACGAGGACGCGGCGACGACGACGACGACGACGCGAGGTTTGATTTTTTGAAAATTTCAAATCGCGACGACGACCGCCGTGGCGATGGAGACGGCGCTCGCGACGGTCGGGACGCCCCCGCCGCGCGCGAAATCCGCGCGAGGACGGATCGATCGCATAGAGGTGGAAAACTTCAAGTCGTACAAGGGCGCGCACACGATCGGTCCGTTCAAGTCATTCACGAGCGTCATCGGACCCAATGGCAGCGGCAAGTCCAATCTCATGGACGCGATCTCGTTCGTCTTGGGCGTGCGAAGCGCGCAATTGCGTGGAACTTCGTTTAAGGATTTGATTTACACCTTTGACTTGGCGGACGCGAGCGAGAATCGACGAAGCGCGCGGGTGACGTTGGCGTACGTGCCGGAGAACGAGGGAGAGACGTTGTTTACGCGAGTCATCGAAGCGAGCGGTACGACGCACTACGAGATCGACGGTTCTCGGTTGACGGCGGAGGACTACAACGAACGATTGAAATCGTACGGTATTTTGGTCAAGGCGCGTAACTTTTTGGTGTATCAGGGTGATATCGAGGCGGTGGCGCAAAAGACGCCCAAGGAGTTGACGACGCTCATTGAACAAATTTCGGGTTCGGACGAGTTCGCGGAAAGATATGCGGAGAACGAGCGCGCGAAACAACGCGCCGAGGACGAGGCGCACACGAGTTTCACCAAGAAAAAGTCACTGATGACGCAGAAGAAGCAGATGCGCGAACAGAAGGAAGAGGCGGAGAAACACTTGGCGCTCTTGGAACGTATCAACAATATGAAGGTTGAGAGCACGCTCTTCAAACTGTATCACATCGATGCCGATATTGACCGCGCGCGCGACGAGAAAAAGGCGCACCAGGAGGTTCTTGACGAGCACGTGGCGGCGAGTGAGACGGCGACGAATGAGTACGACGAGAAACGAAAGCAAAAGATGACCAAGGAGAAGACTCGCTTGACGCTCGAACGAAAGATTGAAGCGCTGAATTCAAAAATTTCGGGCCACACCCCTCGCGTGAATCAAATCAAAGAGGAGAAGAATCGTGTCGTGAAGAAGGTGGAACTCGCGCAAAATCAGCTCGCCAAGTACAAGAAGGAGGCGGACGAGCAAGCGAAGGAGATTGCCAACATGGAGAAACACTTGGCGAACATCGACAACGCCGAGGCGCTCTTCGACGAGGAACAAAAGCGACAAGCCGAGCAAGATTCCAAGTTTGATTTGACGCCCGAACAACGTACCGAGTACAACGCGAAGAAAATGGAGTCCGGTACCGCGACGTTCAAGTTGAAGACTGAACGCGACCAAGTGACATCTCAGTTGAGTACGGATGAGGAGACGGTGAGTCGCTTGACGAGCAAGGAGGCGGAGCTCACGTCTCGCTTGTCCTTTTTGCAAGAGCAGCAAGATCGCGAGCGTGATCGCCTCGTGACGATGACTGAGACGGAAAAGAAGAACAAAGAGGAACACACACGTTTAGAAAAAAGAATGAAGGAAATTACCGAGGAAAAGCGCACCGTGCGTAGCCGCCAAGAACTTTTCAAGGAGAAGATTGAAGCGATCAACTCGAAGTTGCGAGAAGCCAAGGCTGATCGCAAGCAAAATGAGCGCGAAACCAAGGCGTTAGAGGCCATCGCCTCCATGAAACGATTGTTCCCGGGCGTTCACGGTCGTCTGACCGAGCTCATCAAGGTTGCGCAAAAGAAGTACGAACTCGCGGTGATCACCGTCCTCGGCCGCGAAGCCGACGCCGTCGTCGTCGAAGACGCCAAGACTGCCAAGGATTGCATCCAATACTTGAAGGAGCAACGAATCCAGTCCATGCAATTCATCCCGTTGAAAGAAATCAAGGTTCAAGCCGTCAACGAACGATTGCGTCACCTCGGTGGCAGCGCTCGTCTCGTCATTGATATTCTTCAATTCGACAAGTCTCGCGAGCGAGCCATTCTCTTTGCGTGCGGCGACACCGTCGTGTGCGACACGCACGCCGAGGCGAAGAAGTTGGCGTTCAGCGGCGCGCAACGGATCAAATCTGTTTCGCTAGATGGTACTCTCGTCGACAAGAGCGGTCGATTGACCGGTGGTTCTTCCTCTGGATTAGCCGAGAAGGCGAACAGATTTAGTCGCGTCGACGTCGAAAATGCTCGTCAAGAAAAGATGAAACTCGAAGACGAGCTCGGATCGATGAAGAGTCTGACGACGCTGATGCTCGAAGAGCAACAGTGCATCACCGAAAAGACCACCATCGAAAAGGATGTGCAATTCTTAAAGGCTGACATGAAAGCCTTGGGCGATAAGCTGACGAAATTGGAACGCGACAAGGGCGTCATCGGCGCGTCTCTCAAGGAGTTGAAGCCTCAGCTCGCCGGGGCGAAGAAGGCGGTGACGCAGGGTGCGGCCAAGTTGGAAGATCTCGACAAGCAGATCCACGCAATCGTCGATAAGATTTACGCTTCCTTCGTCAAGACGCTCAAGATTGCGAACATTCGCGTGTACGAGAACGAGCACTTGATGCGCAAGCAAAAGGAAGCCGAAGAGAAGAGCAAATTCGCGACGCAGCGTTCAAAGTGGAAGGAACAGTTGAATTACGAACGAAGCCGCGACACGAACGGACCGATCAAGACGACGGAGGGTTCGCTCGCGAGGTATCGTCAAGAATTAACGGATCTCGACGCCTCGGCGGAGAGCGCCACGACGGAGCTCAACGAATGGAAGAGTCAGTGTGCGGAGATGGAGGAGGAACACAACGCCGCCAAGGCGGACGCATCTTCTCTCGAGGGTGAACTCAAGGTGTTAAAGCAGAGAAGTGACGGTGCGACAAACGAGAAGAATCGCCTCGAGAAATTGCTCTCCACCAAGCAAAACGATATCGACGCTCTCAGCGAGCTTCGAGGCGGAATCGTCTCTAGCGCGCTCATGGAACAAATGCGTCTGCCTCGCGTGCTCGCCATCGGCGGCGGCGACGCTATGGAGGTCGACGACGAGCCCTCGACCACGGAAGCAACGAACATCGTCTTAGATTACTCCAACTTATCGAGCGACCTGAAACACACGAGCAAGATGGATCGCGAGATTAAAGAAAACGAACTTAGAATCAAAATCGACGAGGCTTCTCTGGAGCTCGCTCGTCTCGAGCCAAACATGAAGGCACTCGAGCAGTACGAGACCATCAAGGAGAAGGAGCGATTACAGGCGGCTGAATTAGAAGCGGCGAAAGATCGAGTCAAGCAAGCGACCGACGCGTTCGAAGACGTGCGCAACCGTCGTCGCGCCATCTTCTTGGATGCATTCCAACACATTTCCGGCTCCATCGACGTCTTGTACAAGGAGCTGACTCAGAGCGCGAGCCACCCGCTCGGTGGTCAAGCGTACTTGAGCCTCGAGAACAGCGAAGATCCGTTCCTTCACGGCGTCAACTACACCGCCATGCCCCCGACGAAACGTTTCCGCGAGATGGAACAGCTTTCGGGTGGTGAGAAGACGATCGCCGCCGTCGCGCTCTTGTTCTCCATCCACTCGTACCGTAGTTCGCCGTTCTTCGTCTTGGACGAAGTTGACGCCGCGCTTGACAAAGTGAACGTGGAAAAGCTCGCAAAGTTTATGGCTGCGCGATCTCACGGCAAAGACGGCAAGGAAGGCACGCAATCCATCGTCATATCGCTCAAGGATTACTTTTACGACAAGGCGGACGCTCTCGTCGGGGTGACTCGGGACGTCGCGCAAGCGTGCTCACAAGTGCTCACGTTTGACTTGACTCAATACGACTAAACAACGCGATACGACACGGTACGATAAGATACGATACGACGCACAGTTGATGAGAAAATGCCTTCCCTTCTCGGGAAGGTCACTTTGTATTACACACCTAAGATAGAAACAACGCTCACGGGAAATCTTCGCTCGTGCGAATAACGTGCACGGTTTCCGGACCATCTTCAGCGACGGTCAATTGATACATTAAATACGCGATACCCAATCCGATACCCATCACGATCGCCCCCTGCGCCGCGAGAGGAATGCTCCGACGACGACGCTCCGTGTTCAACAAGCCTACGCGGTGGCGCGAAAAACTCACCAGTCAGTCGACGACATCGCGAAACGCGACGCTCACGCGCTAACGCTCCGCGCCAAACGCATCGATGCGTCACCGCGTCGCGTTTGACGCCCCTCTCGCCCGTCCGAACGCCTCGCGCGACGCGCGCTCGAACGAATGTCTCGCGTGAACACCATCGGAATTAAATCCACAAACGCGCGCCCACGACGCGCGCGCGCACGATACGACGACGACGCGACGACGACGATCCGCACGCACCAGAATCCTCACTTGGACTCGCGCCATACATGGTCGACATGGCGCCCGTCCGCCAACGCTCGCGACGAGAACTAACGCGCACGCGATGGGTCTCGGCGACATCGAACCGAGGGGAGCCGACGTGACTCAAGCGAGAGGAAGGCGACGCGCGCTCGGATGAAGAAAGAATGGACTACTCGATCGAATAAAAACAATATCAAAGCGCTAGTTTTTATCCTTGTTCCCCATGATTCCGCGCAAAAGCGAATTCAACGGGTTCTTTTGCGCCGACTTTGCGCCGATGGAATTGTACAGCGCCGCTTCTAAATCCTCCTGTTGCGGTCGACGCTGCATCGCGCCCACCTGTTCGAAGATTCCTTTCTCCTTGACGAGAATTCTCCACGGCGTTCCCGCGGGCGCGCCTCCTCGCACGCACTTGAACACGGCGCCCTCGAGCGTGGATCCGAACATGTTCGCCTGAATGCTCAGCGGTAAAAACGAATACACCACGACGAACGAGTTCGCGAACGCCTCCACCTCCGTCATCGGCTGATCGTCGATTCCAGCCTGTTGTCTCGACATCGCGTGCGCCAATCCACCGTCTCCATCATGTTCCCACTCCACGTTCACGCACACCACCGGTCGTCCCTCGCCCGCGCGACACTTTCTCGCCGCCGCCTCGACGGCGTCCGCCGACACGCCCACCAACGCGATGACCCCCTCTCTCTCGCTCGCCATCGCCGGCGTCCACGTCTCATCGATCCCCACGCACTCATACTCCACACCGCTCGAGTTTCTCGCCTTCTCCACCGCGCTCGCGCTTCCAAACACCACCGTCGCGTCTCGCGCCAACGCCCCGAGCGTCGCCGTCGCCATCTCGATCGTCCCCTCGTCCGAATCATCCACCACGGGTAACTCCACCGCCAAACGCGTCGTGCGCAGCGCCCGCCCGCTCGATCGACGTTTCTTCGACGCGCGCTTCGTCGTCTTCTCGAGCGCCCGCGCCACCGCGACGCTCGCCTGTTCAAACGCGTGCGCGCGCCCACGCGGTGGGTCCACCACCTCGTCGTTCACCGCGCGCGTCGTCGTCGTCGCGCGCGCGCGCGCGCTCGCACCCCGCGCGGGCGCGCGCGGCGCGCGCGTCCATCTCGCCGCCGCCGTCGCGAGCGTCGGCGCCGTCGCCGCCGCGCGCGTCATCGCGCGCACGGGTGTCCCGTATCCACGGTTGAAGATATCCTTCACACGATGACGCTCGCGACGACGCTCGCGACGACGACGACGAGACCGCCTCGCGCGACGACGGCGGCCTCTACCGCCTCGCGCGCGCGCGCGACCGCGTCCTCGACGTCGCGTCGCGTCGCGTGCGTCGCGCGCGCGAGGCGAGAGCGAGAGGACGAGGTGCGACGGAGCGTGGACGCCGGGTCGTTGGCGGACGGGCGCGTGAACAGGTTCGTCGAGCGCGAGCGGGGGGAGAAGAGGGCGGAGCGCGCGGTGGTTGGGTTTTGGCAGACGTTCGCCGAGCGCGCGAGCGAGGCGAGGCGACGACACTTTGATGGGAGGAAGACGATCGATGGGAAGAGTTCGGAGCGCAAGTGACGGGGCGACTCGACGCGAGAGCGCGCGAGAGAGAAGGGGGACGACGCGAGGGAGAAGGCGGTTAATTTAAATGGTTTATTATTAGGAACAATGTAGATCTCGAGATGGTGCGATCTCGAGCGGTGCGACGCGCGACGTGAGCGCGGAAGGAGGAGAGACGCGACGGTCGGCGAAGCGTTTTAAATATTACTCGTCGTTACGAACTTCGGCGTCGAAACGGTCCTACTTTTTCTGATTCTGCGGATTCTGCGGTGAACGCGCCCAGAGTTTGCTGAGTAAATCGGCGTATTGTGTTTTCCGTAATCCCGGTTTCTCGGCTTTGAGAGCCGGGAGATGTTCCTCTTCAAACGCGGCGTACGCGGCTTTGCCGCTGAGAGGCGCCGGCGACGCGGATCTCTCGCCGATCGTCAACGCCTCGAGCGCGGCGTCCATTCCACTCCCCGAGACGACACCCACGGATCTATTCTCGTTCTCTCGCATCACCGTCTTGTCGTACTCGTCCTCGTCTTGGATTTTCTGTTCCGCCTTTTTGGCGGCAAACTTGGCGCGCAGTCGAGCCTTGGCGTCCATCTCCTTTCCTTGTTGAAGCTCGAACGCCGTCACCTTTTTCGCCGGTCCCTTTTTACCGCCCGCGAACGCCTCTTCCTCGAGCTGCGCTTGTCGTCTCGCCTCGGCGCGCGCCGCCGCCTTGGCGTCGGCGCTCGCGGCGGCGACGTCCGCGCGCTGCGCAGCCTTGCTCTTCTTCCCATCTCCCGCGGCGGCCCAATAGGCGTCGTCCGCATCCTTCTTCGCCTTGTTGAGCGCCTCGGTCTTCTTCGTGTCCTCGCGCTCAGCCTTTTGCGCGCGTCTCACGCTCGCCGTGGACGGCATGACGGTCGAACTTTCGGTCGATTACCCGTCGGTCTGTGAGGTCGCGAGCCACGGGACGTGCGGCGACGAGCGACGAAGACGAAGACGGCGTTCGAGAGAGATTGAGCGGAGGCGTCGATGAAGCGACAACGCGATTATTAATGTGTACTAGTACAATTAATCTAAGCGCGCGGCGCCGCGCGCGTGAGGAAAGCAACTACAACGCCGACGCGACGTCGGCGAGACTTTCGACGACACGAACGCCCGCCGCCGCCAACTCCTTCTCCGCCGACTCCATCGTCCCGGGCATGTTGACGCCCCTGCAACAATCGCTGATGATGACTACGTCATATCCTAATCTTCTCGCGTCCAGCGCGGTGTATTTCACGCAAAAATCGTACGCGAGCCCGATGACGACGACGCGCGTCACCTTCTCCGCCTTGAGGTACTCGTCAAGCCCGGTATCGCTCCTTCTATCATTCTCAAAGAACGCGCTGTACGAGTCCACCTCGACGTTGTATCCCTTGCGCACCACCATGACGCGCGACGGGAAGGATAGATCGGCATGAAATTCGCACCCGTACGTGCCTTGCACGCAGTGATCCGGCCAGAGCGTTTGCGTCCCGTACGCCAAGTCCACCTCTTCGAACGGTGATTTCCCCTCGTGCTGACTCGCAAAACTGCTGTGTCCCTGCAAAGCAAAGGTACAAAGTCACGCGGCTCGTCAGTCGCATCGCTCGACCGAGGCGTCGCGGTCGCGCTTCCCCGTTCCTTAAATAAACGAAGGTCACCATCACCAACGAGCTCCAGGAACGGACGATCTTCGCGCGCGCGCGCACCTCGGGATGATAATCCTGCGAAAACACCACGCGCTCGAACGCAACTATCGCCTCGGAACAATTCCCCACGATCTCGTCGCCGCCGTCCACCGCCAACGCGCCGCGCGGGGGCACGAAATCGTTCTGCACGTCGATGACGAGCAGCGCGACGTCGCCTCCGAACGCGCGCGCGCCGTCGGCACCGCTCCCTGTCGCGCGCTCGAATCCGAGTTCGCGCGCGGTGAACACTCCGCGCGTCGCCATCGCGTCTCGCGTCTCGCGTCTCGCTCGGCGCCTCGCGCGTCGCTCGATGCCGCGGCTCAGAAGGGATGCGCGCGCGCTCGACGAGCCGAGGGCTCGGTTGGGCCCGTCGTGAGATTCGCGCACGCGGCGACGCGAGGCGACCGGCGAGGCGTCAACGCGCGAACATGGCGAGCAAGGCGAAAGGGTTGTCGCAGGTCGGACTCCTCGGTGGACACATCGAGCGCGGGGAGACGGAGAAGGCGACGGAAGATTACGAAGAGTACTTCAAACAGGAGGACGATTCCAAGCGCACGGGTAACTACACGGACGTCGTGAACAAGTATTACGATCTGGCGACGTCTTTTTACGAGTACGGATGGGGTGAGTCGTTTCACTTCGCGCATCGGTACAAGTGGGAGACGCTCAGGGAGTCGATCGCGAGACACGAACATTATCTGGCGAGCAAGTTGGGAGTGAAGAAGGGAGATAAGGTTTTGGACGTCGGATGCGGCGTCGGTGGACCGTTGCGAGAGATTGCGGCGTTCACCGGAGCGTCCGTGACTGGATTGAACAACAACGCGTTTCAAATCTCTCGTGGGGAGACGATGAACCGAAGGACGGGACGACACGATAACTGCGACTTTATCAAGGCGGATTTCATGAACATTCCACAGGAAGATAACACGTACGATGGCGTCTATCAAATCGAAGCGACGTGTCACGCGCCAGATGCCGTGGGATGCTACTCGGAGATTTTCAGAGTTTTGAAGCCCGGTGGCATTTTCGCGTCCTACGAGTGGTGCTTGACGGATGAGTATGACGAGAAGAACCCCGAGCACAGAGCCATCCGACAAGACATCTTGCTCGGTAACGGCCTGCCTACCGCCAGGACGACGCACGAAGTGCTGGATGCGCTTGAAAAGGCTGGTTTTGAGATTCTCGAAGAAGAGGACTTAGTGAAGACCGCCGACGTTCCGTGGTACGAACCGATTGATCCGTACCGCCGTTGGTCTCCATTCCGCGACTTCTGGTCCTTCAAGACGACGTCGTGGGGACGCAACATCACGCATTACTTCGTTCTCGCCCTCGAAAAGATTGGTATCGCGCCGAAGGGCAGTGTGAATGTGAGCACTTTCTTGAAGAAGGGTGCGGACGCGCTCGTCGCGGGTGGTAAGACGGGAACGTACACGGTGATGTACTTGACGGTCGCGCGCAAGCCTGAAGAGGGTGCGAAGAAGTCTGTGCGTAAGAGCGGGTCTAGGAAACGATGATAATTGTCTGCAGCACTTTGAAATATAAATCATTACATTAACTCACGCACCGTCGGCGTTGTCCGCGTTCGCTTCTTCACGCAAGGATTGCGTCGCTTGCATGGATTTCTCCAACATGGACGCGTTGTTCTCTTGGATACTTTTGATGGTCGCCTGGCGCACTATTGCCTGGGTCTGTTCCTGCTTCTCGACGACGGCAATTTCGGCCTCGGCTTTCTTGTCGGCGGCAGCGACTTCGTCTTCGAGTTGCTTGGTCACTTTCTGCGCCACGGCTTCAGCCTCTGCCACCTTTTGAGCCTCTATTTTTGCAGCTTCGAGCGCTTTAGCTTCGGCCGCCGCTTTGGTTTCAGCCTCCGCCTTGGCTTTCGCCTCTTCTTCGGCAGCCTTGGCGAGTTTTTCTTGCTTCTTCTTTTCATCGGCTTCAGCCAAAGCCTCCAAGCGCGCCTTCTCCGCCGCGATTTCGGCTTCCTTTGCCTTACGATCGGCTTCTTCCTTCGCCTTCAAAGACGCTTCGACCTCTTCTTTAGCCGCTTTGGCTTGTCGCCAACTCTCTTCGGCTTCCTCGAAATCAAGCTTGGGAGCTTCGACGACTTCTTCTTCTTCGGGAGCTTCGGCGGCGTGCTGGACGGTGCGCGGCTTGATGGCGTGAATCGTTTTATGCGCTTCGGTGACAACAGCGCAGGC
>Ga0181581_10002043_pt1 | contig 15681 bp, 12 predicted proteins | sample 071ome_22_FD_132433 | JGI IMG/M metagenome (GOLD analysis project Ga0181581, IMG submission 132433) | Coastal salt marsh microbial communities from the Groves Creek Marsh, Skidaway Island, Georgia - 071404AT metaG (megahit assembly) | ecosystem: Environmental > Aquatic > Marine > Intertidal... | reverse complement strand
CGGTTCGGGATCTGGGCCCTGAGGCGCCGGGTGTGGACGCATGCGAGCGAGCCCAGTGCCGCAAGCGACCATTCGGAAGGAGTGGCGGATGTGAAGGTCAGGGTGGGGCGCGAGGGCGAGCCTTCCGTCTTGCTGGCTCCACGCACCCTCGGCTCCTCGGCAGCAGCCCATTTTTAAAAGAACCGGCGGGGGAGCCTTTTTTATGCGCAGGTTGTCGGGAAGTTGGATTTGGGTGGGAGGAGAACGACGCTAGTGCGCTTCACGTGCAACAAATGTGGCGGAAGGAGTGAGAGGAAGTGCAGTCCACGGGCGCTTAAGAAGGGGAGTGTTTTCGTCCAGTGCGCGGAGTGCGAAGCGTGGGTGAGTTGGGGATCGCAGAATCATTGGCATCGGGGTGGTCGCGGCCTGGGCCCTTGCAGCGGTTGCGAATCTTGTGGCCAAGAACTTGGCCACCCGCGGTTCGTCGTCCAGCGCACCCCTCGACTGATGGAGGCCCCCACATTTATCACACTGCAGCACCTCATTGCGGACCACCTGAACGTCGCGGAGGAGTACAGGCGCGGAGCAGACGGGCAGTGGGAGCGCTGGGTCCCGGAGGAGCTCCCCAGCCCGGTGACGTCGTCGCCGGAGGAAAGTCTGGTGACGGAGGACGACACGAACCTGGGCCGGGGCCCACCGAACCTGCTCCTGTGACATTAGGCTGCCTGTCGCCTGCCGGGAGGATGCATTCAACCAATACGCAGCTACTCGTCGTCCCCAAGGCCTGCGTCGGCTCCGGCCTTCCTCTTTTTGCGCTTGACCAGGCTCTTCTCATCCTTCTCCTGCTGGCGCCGTTGCTTAAACAGAAGTGATGCCGGATTCGTCCCAGGGTTTCGGCAGCTGTTCAGCTTGTCGATCAGAGCGCGCATGTTGATCGCCTTGTCCCTCTCGAGGGCGTTCATGCCCTCTTCCAACACGGCCTCCCCAAAGTCGAGTCGCCCCTCCAAATCCTCACCTTCGCCAGCGACCCCATCTGCCACCCCGAATACATGGTTGTGAACGTCACAGCTCTCCTCGCGCACACCCCCAGCGGACCCCGCCGGGGCCCGACTTGTAACGAAAGGCCCACTCGTCGCCCACATCCTGTCCAAATCCTCGCGCCTCGCCCGCTGTGCCTCACTTGCCTGCATCGCCACCTCAGCCAGGTACTGTGGCACCCGGTGCACGAGATCCGCGGCCCCAAGTGCCCTCTTGACGCTCAGCAGCGCCAGCTCGCCCACGTGTAGCAAAAGGGGCGCGTCCGTCAGCATTGCCGCCTGACAACAGGCCGTCGCGTTGTCACGGACCGCGCGCAACTGCACCTCAGTGAGCCTCAGGGCGTGCTTGCAGTGCCGCAGGGCCCCCTCCAGGGCATGCAGTGGCGTATACGCCATGAGCGTGAACCCCAGCCCGTCCATCAGCACCGCCTCCTGCCGTACAAGCTCGTCTGCTGAGATGAGGCGCTTCCGCTGAGGCTGGTGTCCCGGCGCAGGAGGGCCGTTGATACTGTCCAGGAACCTCGACACACTGAAGGGCGTCTTGGACCCTTGAAACATGGTGCACTCCTCCGACTTGATCGCTGACATCAGGCACGCCGCTACGATGTACCCCGGTTGGTGGTCCAGCGTGGAGTGCAAGACGTAGAAACGCTTGAAGAACAGCAGGGCCACCATGACCACCTGCCTGGGCAGGCCCATCTTCTCCGCCATCTCTCTCAACCGCACCTGAAACTGCCGCACAAGGGTCGCCTCCTCCTCGCCACTCAGTATCTCCGGTAGGGCCTCGCCGGCTCGCTTCCCCGCCTCTGCTTGCAGGCGTCTCTCGATCTGAAGGGCCTCCAGAGCAGTCTCCCGCGCCTCGTCGAGGCACCTAAGCCTGCGCTCGGCAAGCGCGGCAGCTGACAGCACCCACTGGGCGCGGTGAGAGCTCGTCAGGTACTCCATTGCAGGCTCACTTGACCTGCTTGATGTCGGCAGTGATACTCGACTGCAGACTCGGCAACTGCTTCTCGAACTTGCTCGTCGTGGCCAGCAGGCACGCCTCGAAGTCCCGCTTGATCCGGTCCTCCGCTGTTTTCTGGAGGGCACCGGTGTTGGCGTCGTCCTGGCACGTCTGGAGGGCCCGCTGCAGCGTCTCCTGGAAGTTCCCGAAGTGCGTCTGGAACACTTGCTCGGCGGCCTGGAGCTTACGACCGCACGTCGCAAGGCACTGCGCGAGGTCCTGCTGGGAGGTGGCCGCGTCGCAGCACTTGACGGAACACTGGTAGCTCTCCTTGTGGAGCCCCTTGAAGTGCTCGTTGAAGACCCTGCATGGAGATCCGCGCCGAAACCGCCATCTGATCAGGGATCCAGTGTGGCTAAAGCGCACGCACGGCCACCAAATCGGGGGCGAGGGCCAGTGACGGGGCTCACCGGTCGATGAGCTGCTCGACGCCCTTCCCCAGACGCTCAGACATGTTTCACAGACCAGAAGGTGGAGATCTGGCTTCACAGATGATCGGAAAAGGAAGACGAAAGTCGAGAGGGGGACTACAGGGCTACCAAGAGGGGGCAGCTAGAGCTAGGACTGCAAGGCGGCCAGGCAAGACTCCCCCACTAGGGGTGTGCCAGACGCCATCGGGGTGTCAGGACCTCGGGGCGCGCTCGAGTCACGCCCCTGTCTGCCCAACGGCACCACATGTGCGCGCAGAGGACCAAAGACGGCTCTTAATTTGTGAGCTGGATCCGTCTCGCAACGTAGACGGAGAAACCGGGGAACACTGCTCCGGCCATTCAGGCACCGGTTGGGGCACCGCCTGCGGCTGGCATAGGTTCGCCGGCGATTCCTCCGCCTGCTCAGTAGTGTGGGTAGGTATAAAAGTAGAGCTCTCGCGCCAGAGACCGCGGGTCCAGGCCAACAGCTGATCCCAAAGGCTCGGGGAGCCTGGGGTGAGGTGGGACCCAAGGGAAAGGGGGGCACACCCTCGTGCCAGCGCCGGCCTGCGCTGTGGGTAGCTTGGGAGGATGAGATTCAAGCTTGAGGGGCTGGAGGTGTTCTTCCCCTACGACTACATCTATCCGGAGCAGTACCGGTACATGCTCGAGCTCAAGCGGAGCCTCGATGCCAAGGGCCACGCTCTGATCGAGATGCCCACAGGGACGGGGAAGACCGTTACCCTCCTCTCGCTCATTACGTCGTACCAGATGGCTCATCCTGAGGTCGGGAAGCTCATATACTGGTGAGTCAGCCAAGGTAAAAGGCATGGTGTCAAGCCCGCACTGGAGCCAGAAGCCCACCTGACGCATACTGTGCCCCGACTGCTGCAGCACCCGGACGGTCCCCGAGATGGAGAAGGTCTTGGAGGAGCTGACCGGCCTCATCGCATACCGGAAGAAGGAAATGGGGGAGTCGCACCAGCAAATCCTCGCGCTGGGCCTGTCGTCGCGCAAGAACATGTGCATCCACCCCCAGGTGATGGACGAGGGGTCCCGAGAATCCGTCGACGCGAAGTGCCGAAAGCTCACGGCGTCGTGGGTTAGAGAGCGGCACGAAAGCGACGCGTCTGTGCCCTCGTGCTCGTTCTTCGAGGAGTACGAGAGGCAGGGTCCTGAGGCGCTCCTCGAGGCCGGGGTGTACACACTGGCCGACCTGCGGGAGGTGGGGGCGAGGAAGGGATGGTGTCCCTACTTCCTGTCCAGGCACATGATCGCCTACGCGAACGTGGTGGTCTATAACTACCAATACATGATCGACCCTAAGGTGGCAGGTATGGTGTCCAAGGAGCTGGAGCGGGAGTGCGTGGTCGTCTTCGACGAGGCACACAACATCGACAACGTGTGCATCGAGGCCCTCTCTGTTAACCTGCGCCGGCAGACTCTTGATGCTGCCTCGCGCAATCTGTCGCAGCTCAACACTGCCATTCAGAGGGTGGAGGCAGTGGACGCGCAGAGGCTCCAGAATGAGTACTCGCGCCTGGTTGCGGGACTCCAGCAGCGCCAGGGTGGGCAGGGGGGCAACACCGACAGGAGGGGAGGGGAGGAGTTGATGGCGAACCCTGTGCTCCCGCAAGACATCATCCAGGAGATCCCTGGGAATGTGCGCAAGGCCAAACAGTTCGTGAAGTTTCTCGAGCGGCTCGTGAGACACATCAAACACCGCATGAACGTGCAGAACTTCGAGATGGAGAGTCCAACGATCTTCCTGGATGGACTCAAGGAGAAGATGGGAGAGGACATGACGAGCAAGTCCCTCCGGGTGTGCTACGACCGCCTGCAGTCCCTCCTCAAGACGCTTGAGGTCACTGACACGGACGACTTCACGCCCATCCAGCTCGTGGCAGACTTCGCCACCCTGGTCGGGACGTACGCCCGGGGCTTCGCACTCATCATCGAGCCACACGACGAGCGAATGCCCGACATCCCGGACCAAATCATCCAGCTGTCGTGCCTAGATGCGTCCCTGGCCATGAGGCCGATCTTCGAGCGCTTTCAGAGCGTGGTCATCACCTCCGGAACGCTCTCCCCCATCGACCTGTACCCAAAGATCCTCAACTTCAGCCCCGTCACAGTCCAGTCGCTCAACATGACCCTGACCCGGGAGTGCATTCTCCCGGTTATCATGACCCGTGGGGACGACCAGGTGCCCGTGTCCACGAGGTACGAGCAGCGCGAGGACCTGAGCGTCATGACCAACTATGGCCGGATGCTCATCGAGATGGCAAAGGTGTGCCCGGACGGAATCATCGTCTTCTTTGTCTCGTACCTATACATGGACCAAGTGGTCAGCCGCTGGTCGACCACCACCCGGGCCGGTGACACCGTCCATCCAGACTCCCTGGGGGGGGGGGGCAAGAGCATCCTTGACGAGCTGAGGCAGCACAAACTGGTCTTCATCGAGACCCAGGATGTGGTTGAGACAACCCTTGCCCTGGACAACTACCGGCGGGCCTGCGACTGCGGCAGGGGGGCGATGTTTCTCTCTGTCGCACGGGGCAAGGTATCGGAAGGGATAGACTTCGACTCTCATTACGGGCGAAGCGTCGTGATGGTCGGCGTCCCCTATCAGTACACGCAAAGCCGCGTTCTTCGAGCCCGACTCGAGTACCTCAACGAGACCTTCCAGATCAAGGAGGAGGACTACCTGACCTTCGACGCGATGCGTCAGTCTGCGCAGTGTGTCGGCAGGGTGATCCGATCGAAGAAGGACTACGGGCTGATGGTCTTCGCGGACAGCCGGTATCAGAAGCACAACAAACGGGACAAGCTCCCGCAGTGGATCAGGGCGCACCTTCACGATGCCCACATGAACCTCGCCACTGACCACCTCGTCAACGTCTCGCGGAACTTCTTCGCGAAGATGGCGCAACCCTACGAGGAGGCGATTGTGGGACAGAGCCTCCTTAGCGAAGACCAGGTGAGGAGTATGGACACTGCAGGGCAGAGCGAGCAGTAGGCGCTGCGTGTGCTGCTGGGGATGCTGCAGGTGACTGGCGAAAAGGAGCTGTCAGCAGACTGAGGGGGCATTGTCGCCAAGAGATGTACGGCAGGGCGCCGAGGGGACTACTGGGGCGGGTACTGACAGCCTCCTTGTCGTCCTAGACACTTGAATTCCCAGGTGTCACCCTGGGACAGCCACGAGAAGCATACAAGCTTTCGCGAGCACCCACTCCAAGCAACGTGTTGCCACTTCCACGGCGGTGCCGCTGTCAACTGCCTCGGGGAGGCTGACAACGAGCGACGCGGGACCCTGGTGCACAACCGTAAACACGAAATCGTCCGTCTTCACCACAGCCGCCCCTGACCTCCCCCCGGCCAGCAGCTTGAACCCCGCCACCAGGATCTTTCGGGACGATGACTCGTTGTCGACCCTGGACGAGAATGAGACGACCATTTGCCCCCCACGACAGAAGCAGAAGCCGCTCGCGCCAAATAGTGCTGGGGCCGGAGGCGCGAAGACCTCCCTTGCCATGTTTGCCTGGCCCCACCTGTCCTCCTGTGGCGAGCCGGCTGCTGGCATGGGGTCCGACGGAAGTCCAGCCAAAACGCCCTCCAGAGGGAGAGCGAATCCCGACACAGTCCACCACGGTCGCAGGGCGCGGGGAGGAAGGCTTGCTAGCAGCGTACCGCTCGGACCCTCTCCATCCCGCGAGTCAGACAGATGTGCCAGCGCTCCTGAGCCTCCACGAACCTTCCTCCCGCTTGCACCTTCCCGCTCTTCTACATCGTCGAGACGTGTATCCCGCACTTGCCTCTGCACGTCTGAGCCCACGCCCCCTGGCACCGGGAGCTCGTCGTCCTTGTCGAAGGGGACCCCCTCTGTGATATGTAGAAATCGCCCTTGACGGTCTTCACTGGGAAGCTGCCGGGTTGTGGCCAGAGTGGGCGACACTGCCTGGACCGCCCGGGACAGGTGCACCATAAGGGAACTTGTGTCAATCAGCTCGCTCTCTGCACGCACAGGATGGTAACCGTTCTCCGTGACATATCCTGATCGCTCCGAACTGAACTGCACTGAGACTCTCAAGCAGAGTCGGTAGCTCTTACCTGTGCCGCACGCCCCCGCCACATCAGGGATGGAGTGCGCGTCGAAGAACAGCCCCGATGCGACCCTTTCGGAGACATTCGCGCAGGTTTCAGCGTCATCGACGCTGCGGCACAGTAACAGAATCCACACATCCAGCATCGGTGACGGATCAAGAAACGCGACGTAACACTGGACTACGTCGGGCAGGTCGACCGTGCTCGGGAATGATGCGGGAAAGACGCTCGGGGCGGAGCGGAACTGCGTGCGACTCAGGATCCAGTGGCTCAGGACACCGAGTTCCTGTAGTGTTAAGCCAAGGCTCGATGGCTTCCTCCCATTGCCACCCCACGCCGTGACCAGGGCCGGGCCCGCCATCAGGAATCCGCAGAGGAGTTGCTGGCGTGGGTCTGCACCGCCCACGGCGTGCGCGACCAGGGCATCGAGGGCCTTCCTCAGACGCGGGTCGACGGGGAGGGGCTGGACACTACCAAGCGCCAGGGCGAGGTTGTTCCTGGCCGAGTCCACAAGGCCGTCCAGCACTGGGATGACGTCCTCGATGAGCGGCGCCATGTCGAAGGAGGGGTCCTGCGAGGATCCTGGGAGGGGAGACGAATCGAGATATCCCTCGCGCGGGGAAACTTCCAGAGGCGTTGAGGGGGCGTTGAGGGGGCTGTCCGGCCAGGGGAGGGGGGCAACGCACCCGAGCCAGATGGGCGAGGGCCCTACTTGTCATGGCAATGTTGAGGGTACTCAGCACAGCATCCACCAGCCGGTGCAGTGTCTGCTCGCTCTCCACGCGACTCAGGGCAAATATCACGAGGGCGCCCGCCTTCCGGACGAAGCCACGGTACGGCCCAACGCAGAGGGACCTGACCTCCTCCCCCAGGGCCGACTCAGCAAACCCGATCGTAGCCACAAGAGCCGAGACACTATGCAGGCACTCGTCTACGCTGCCGTGGCGTGTATAAATGGGCTTCCCCGAGTCCGAAGCCAGTATCACGTGCGTTGGCTCTCCGGTGCTCAGCACCCTCTCCGCCGCTGCAGCCTCCTCCCTCCCGCCCCCTGAGCCCGATGCCAGCTCCCATCCTCCTCGTCCGCTCGAGTGTTCCGGGGCAGGGGGGGATTCCTCGTCTTTCTGTTCGCCCGACGTACCCGCCAGCTGGCTCCCGGCGTCCGCTGGCAGCAGTAGGGTGGGGAAGGTGGGGTGCGGATGGGGGACGTCAGGGCGCGAGGGTGGCGCCGCAGCGCCGCCTGGGCAGGTCACCTCCGCGACCGGCTCGGGCGACAGCGCGGACGCAGGCGCCATGGCACCGAATGAAGGTGAGTTGCCCAAAATCAAGCTTGTTGGGCGTAAGAAAATCTCGCGTGCTCTTCGCGCCCTCCGTAAGGAACGAACGGAATGACTTAACGGTCTTCTTGCCACAGCGGGACCTCTTGGAAAGAGGCTAGCAAGGGAGGTTGTCGAAGCCTGGCTTTATAGCCGCGGTGCGGCATGGCCCGCCTGTCCCTCGAGCGTCTCAGCCATCGCCCAGGCGGCCCACCTGGCACCGGGTGCCACCCAGGGGGTGGACGCCAGACCAGATGCCTGTCTGCCACGCGTGGGTCCTTGATCCAGGACCGCGAGTGGCAGCCACTCAGTGGCTGCGGTAAGCACTGGAGATGACGTGTACACTGTGGTTCCCGCCCCGTTCCTCACTATTCCTGCCGGGGCTCTCATTTTTGGGAGACCCTCCCGCGGGAGTCCCTCGATTTGCCCCTCCAGGGCGTTCCGCCATACAATGGGCGAGAATGGTCGCGATGTCGTGAATGTCAACGTCGGCGTCCTGGGTGAGAGGATAATCCACGTTGTCGCCCCTCGAGTCGCCCCTCCCCAGGCCGCTCCTCGCCCCTGTCGACGCTGCCCCCACCTCGGCAACCGCGGCGCAGGCCACGTGGACAGCGGGAAGACGAGCCTGGTCGCCGCACTCTCCACGCAACTGTCGACAGCAGCCCTTGATAAGCACCCCGAGAGCCGCCGCAGGGGCATCACGCAGGATCTCGGCTTCTCGTCGTTCGTGACCGAGGCGCCTGCCCACCTCGCCCGCGCGGGGACCCGCTTAGTGCAGTACACGCTCGTCGACTGCCCCGGCCATGCGTCGCTCATCCGGACCATAATCGGGGGCGCGCAGATTATGGACGTGATGGTGCTGGTGGTCGATGCGACGGAGGGCATACAGACGCAGACGGCGGAGTGCATCGTGGTGGGGGAGCTGACAGCCAGGCAGGTCGTGGTGGTGCTCAACAAGACAGACCTCCTCCCGGGGGCTGAGGGGGACGCCAAGCTCGCGAAGCTCGAGGCCAAGGTCCAGGCAGTCCTCTCCAAGACGCGCTTCAAGGGCGCGACGGTGGTACGGGCGGCTGCCAGGCCGGGAGGGGGCAGCAACGCGGAGGGGTTCGATGGGAGCCAGGCAAAGGGGGTGGCCGCAGTGGTAGGGGCGCTCCGGGCGGCCACCCCGGAGCTCTCACGGAGATCAGACGGCCCGTTCTGTTTCGCGGTGGACCACTGTTTCCCTATTAAGGGGCAGGGCACTGTGTTGACGGGGACAGTACTATCGGGGGAGGTCAATGTGGGGAGCGAGGTGGAGGACCCCGGGCGGAGGGAGCGCTTCCGGGTCAAGAGTATGCAGATGTTCAAGCGCCCCGTGCAGCAGGCGGGGACGGGGGACCGCGTCGGCCTGTGCGTTGCAGGTCTGAGCCCGGACCGGATGGAGCGCGGGTTGATGTGCGCCCCGGGGGCGGTGCCGACGTTCAGTGCAGCTGTTGCGGCGGTGGAGAGGATCCGCTACTTCCGCGGGGATGTGCGCAGCAAGGCGAGGATGCACGTGACCGTCGGCCATCTCACCACGATGGCCGAGATGACCTTCTTTGGGGACGACGCCGTGCCTAGCAAGGACCTCGTGAGCCTCGGGGGCGGCGCGCCGGAGCTGGGTCCGGGACCTTACCAGTACCAGGACCGATTGCGGGGGGCGGGCGAGGGTGAGGGGGATGCCCTGCGCCCTGGGCAGCAGTGGGTGCTCCTGACCTTCGACCGCCCGGTGACGGCCCCGCGCGACGTGCTCGTCATCGGGTCCAAGTTCGACACGGAGGTGCACACGCCGACGTGCCGGCTCGCCTGGTACGGCCGCCTCGTCCGGACGCTGGACGTTGCCGACAGGGGGGCGCTGGAGGGGCTCCGGGTCTACAAGTGTAAGGAGCGGACAGGGGTGGTCGAGAGGGTCAAGGACGACGGGCGCAGCGCTGTGTGCAGGGAAATGTTCAAGAAGGAGACCGACCTTTCCCTGTTCCAGGGCATGACCGTTTCGAGCCGCGTCGGACCCGGGCGCATCGAGGGGTCCTTTGGCAAGTCGGGCAAGTTTACGGTGGCCTTCTCGGCTGACGGGATTCAGCCAGGGGACGAGATCGTGCTACGGTTCCGAAAGTATGTGTTTGCCCACGACCGGAAGGCCATGCGGCAAGACTAGCGCCGCTCAGCGCAGCTTGTTCGCCTTGCCCTTGAACGCGGAGAAGTTCTTGCCGGCTTCCTCTCCGGCCACGTTGTCTGCACCCGAAGGTGCTGCCCCCCCCCTGTTTGGCATGATCCCCGGCAGCGGGTTGGCGGCCGCCGGTGCCCCATCAGCCTCAGCCAACTTACGCCCCGAGCTCAGCTTGTACCCCCCCCCGGTAAACGCGCTGAATGACGGGGCTTCGGGGGTCGAGGTCTCCATCTCCGCCCCTTCCTTGTCACTGGGCGCCCTCTTGAGCCCAACGCGCCGGCCACCCTGCCGCTGCGACCCACCAACTTCCCCCGCCGCAGCAGCGGCCGGGGGAACGCTCTCCTGTGGCTTGGGCGCGGTCTTCGGGGGCTCCACGTAGTCTTTGGGGGCCTCGAAGTCCACCTCGCAGTCTGTCTCAATGACAGAGACCCCGGCGTCCCCGGGCTTGGCCTCCTTGATGTCGATGTAGTAGTTGCGCTCGTTGTACTGGATGAGCACGGTGTCCCCCTTGGTGAGGCAGGCGTAGTTCCGGAGGCTGGTCTCCAGGACGGCCTTGGGGTCGGAGATGTCAAGGAAGTCGGTGGTGTGCGGCTGGATCTTGACGAACGTGGCCTTCGGGAGGGATGTAGACTTGAACTCGATCATATCCCCCTCGCTGAGGAGGAGGTTCTGCATCATCCAGTACGGGAGATAGCACGTCCCCTCCTCCGCGCAGAACTCCATGACCCCGCAGTGGGACACCTTCGGGAAGCGCGGGTTGGAGATCTCGAAGACCATCGGGTACTGGATGTGCAGCTGCGTGAGCCGGTCCAGGGCCGAGGGGGGCAGGACGACCTTGTCGCCGTGTTCGAGGTGGGGTTTGTCGATGAAGCTCACAGGGTACACGCGGAACTTGGCCGTGTACCTCCCCCCACCGCCGCCTCCCCCGCCGAACAGACCGAACATGGGAGCTCGGCGGACACAAAACAAGGGCTTCCGCCGTCCCGGGCCTGCAGGACAAGGGGTGCCCCAGCGTTCGGTGCGCGAGGGGGGACGGGGAGTTCCGTTGTGCCTCGGTACGTAGATAACCAACTATCGCGGATGTTCGGGCGGTGTTGGAAGCCGGGTCGACGGAGCGTCGAAGGGCGCGGCAGCAACGTTGTCGGAGCGGAGCAAAGGGGCGAGGGACGGAAGGTCGCGTCGAGTGGCCGTTCGGAGATTCCTTCAGGCGCAACCCGGCGGGTCTCGCGACGATGACGCTAATACCGTGCAACTGGTATCGCAGATCTCGTCCAGTCTAGCGCGTGTCGCGTTATGCAGGCGTCTCGAGAGTTGGGGAGGGTCCTACGTTTTAGGCCCGGTTTCGATGGTCGTCTTGGAGGTAGTGGTGTGAATGGTGGTAGCGGTGTATCAGTGCAGCTATAAGGGGAGAGGGGGACGACTCCCAGGAAACGATTGGCCCCCCCGGGGGGGGGGGGCGACTCCCGTGGACTGACGGGGGAGGGCGTGGGTAGGGCGGTCAGGCGAGCAAGTGCTGACTTGCCGTGGTCAAATGATCGGTTTGCAGCAAGAAGGTGTACGCTGCGGGGCAGAGTCCGCGCAGCAGCCGCTTCAAGAGGACGGGACAGCTTCTCGCCTTGGCGGAGTGCAGCCCCGTGCCCCCTCAGGCAGTCACCATGGGGCTCCCCCCCCCCCGATCTGCTCAGCCAGGCTGATCTGGTTCTTGGACATGAGGATCCTCTGGAAGGCGAGGAGCGCATTCCGCTGTACCTCGGGGTCCTGGTGCTCCAGTCTCCGCATAACGACGGCCTTGGCGCCCAGCTCGTGGCAAAGCTGGCGCCCCCGAGGGTGGTGCTGGATGAACTGCGCGAGGTCGTGGCACCCGACTGCCAGTGTCGTCGCATCCGGGGACTGCTCAAGGAGCTTAAGCAGGGCTCGTAAGACGAGGAAGTCCTTCTCGTCGAAGTGGTTGACATTCTTCATCCAGAACTCCTGCTCCGTGTGGAGGGGAGTCCACGCCAAGCTCCCACCGAGGACCTCCTTGCGATACCTCTCGAATGTCGAGAGCTCTGTCGCCTTGTCAGCGATCTCGTCCCGAAGGAACTCGAGGGCTGAGGTGATGTCCGGGTCCCCCCACTCTTGGTCTAGACGCAGGGCGACGACGCGCTTGACGTCCGCCTCCACCATGGGCTGCAGGAGCCTGAGGTCGTCGTGCGCAGCCAGGGCCTTCAGGGCCATCAGGCACACACGTGCCACCTTCTCCTTCTGCGCGCCCTTGAGCACCTGCACGAGCCGACCGACCACCCCGCTCGCCGCCATGGAGTCAGCGGCGGCCTTGTTGTACGCGAGCTGCCAGAAGCACAATCCCGCCTCGTACTGCAGCTGGACGCTGAGGTGCGTCTGCTCGGACCGCTTGGTCCCCGCGAGCAGGGGCGCCATGAGCTGGATGACCCCCTTCCTGACGCACAGGTCCCGGACCTCCCTCTCCTTCAGGAGCAGAGAGAGGCAGTGGACGGCACACCGCTCAGACCGCTGCGGTACCGTGGGCTGACGCAGCTGGTTCGCGAGGAAGTCCACGAAGGCAGACATGGTAGCGTCCCTCTCCGGGCTGGCCGGGGAGATCTCCGTGGCGCCCGAGGAAGTCGCCACCGAGATGAGGTCGCCCACCGGGGGGGCGGACAGGGGCACTGATCGGTCGGGGCGGGTGTCCACCATGATCGCCAGCACCGTCGCAGCGAGCTCCTGCGTCTGCCAGTCGGGACGCTGGAGCAGGCGGAGCAGTTGCGTGTAGGGGTTGGTCGAGGTAACGTTGTGGAGCAGCGCAGCGCGCCCCTCTCCAGCCCCAACGTCCGTCCCAAGCATCTCCTTTAGTAGAGCGAGCGTGTACTGGACGGTTTCGTCCCTGGACACGTTGCGCAGGACGTTGAAGAAGGCGTCCACGTACGCCTGCCCCTCCTTGGCGAGTGCGTCGCTCTTTGTGACGACACTCTTCTTGTCGTAGCGGCGGATGTACTCCAGGTCGCGGTCAGTGATCATGCGGGCTTGCATGTACGTATCCCACGGGATGTCGCGGTCCAGCACCCCCTCGCCAGCGCCTGCGATGCGAGGGGGACACGCTGGGTGGATGGGGGATGGGATGGGATGGGATGGGGCGGGGGCGAGGCACCCCTCATGAAACGCTGGCGCGGTCAGAGGCAGGGAGACTCGGGAGGCGCGCATTTTACGATCTGCGACACGTTTCTCGCGACCCAACGGCGCAAGCGGGGCGGATATCGCGGGAGTTGGGCCGGCGACGGGGCGGGACGGGGTTGAGGGCCCAGGGGAGGAAGGGGCGCGCGGCGCGGCACGCGAGCGCAGCAGAGCGCATGAACAGTGCCTACCTTGGGCAAGTGGACTGCTGAACTGCATGGTGCACCGATTTCACCTCACACACGCCCCTATCCGCCGAGCCTGTGCAGGCACTCTGTTGCTATGTACTCAACCGCGGTCGGGTGCGGTGCAGGGAACACGACACCGAGGCCTGGAACGCAGATTAAGACCGGGTGGTTTCGGATGGGCGCGATTCGCCCAGATGAGAGGGGGAGGACTCGCAGCAGTGGGGTTCGGGTTCCCTCCTGTGCCAGACCTCGTCGGGTGGAACTTCCCCCTTCGCGCCTCAGGCTGACTGCCTCAGCCCTTCTTCCCCTCCATCCGCATAGAAGTAGCCAGTGGCGCCCCCCGACGGCAATCTATACATACTCAGCAGAGGAAAAGGCTCATCAGTCCCCCCCTACCTCGACATGTTGTCCACGCATCTTCACACCGCCACGGCAGTGGCTCTCGGGCCCGGGTGAGTTTCTGGGGTGACGCGTGGTGCCTAGGGCGCCGACGGAAGCATTATGCTCGCCCACCGTGTCGGCAGCGCCCTCTCTCCTGCTTCCGGTCACCCACTCCGTACCCTGTGCGGTCAGGCTCGTTGTCGCCCCCCGCCTCGTGTTGCCCGCCGCGTTGTACCTTCGGTCGATATGGAGCGCGCAGCTGCGAAGAGGCGCATGCGCGCTCGAGGGTTATTCAATATTTTAATGCGCCTGCTGCTTTTTGTGGGGAGGGACGACACGGGACGGCGAGAGGAGCGCACATCGCCCATTGACGCGCTGTGCCGCAGATCGCGTCCCGTGCGGCGCACTGTCACCGTTTGCGGCCAGGCAAAGGACCTCACGGGTGTTGTCTTTGAGACAATGGGTGGCCAGGAGGTGAGCTCGGAGTGCCAACTGCAGTATCGTTGGAGGGTTGCGTGGCGCTCTTGGGGCCCAAGACGGTTCCAAGGGTCCCTGATGCGGTGTTTGCCAGCATTGTTTACTATACAAACCTGCAGATGGCGGGGATGCCATGTTCCACGGCATCTCCTGTGCGACGAAGGATCGCCACGGTGCACTGCCTCGGTGGCCGCTTGCCCAATGGGAACGGACTCACGCCTCGGTTCCGTGGTTTTGATTGTTTCTGTTGGCAGCAAACGAGCCACGGAGCACCCTTCCTCTCCTCACCCCCCGCTGTGCAGGCCAAGAACGCTCTCGCCATGGTCGAGAAGACCAACGAGGCCAATGACTCCCTCTGCCGGGTTGATTTCGACCCGCGTTGCGAGGCTGCTATCAACGAGCAGATCAACGTGGAGTACAACGTGTCGTACATCTACCACGCTATGTACACTTTCTTCGACCGCGACAACATCGCGCTCCCCGGCATCGCTGCCTTCTTCAAGCGGGAGTCGGAGGAGGAACGCACCCACGCTGAGAAGGTGATCAGTCCTGCCCGAACTCGCCGATACGGGCACTGCTCCTGTGCTTGCGGCTCACGGTTTCGTCTCCTGCAACAACAGTGTCCGGGCCCCGCATTGTTTTGACAGTGATGTGGGCCCCTGACGTCCCCCCTCACCAGGCGCATCCCACGACCACGCGCAGCTCATGGAGTACCAGAGCCTGAGGGGGGGGCGCGTCAAGCTGCTCCCGATCACTCCTCCTGACATGGAATTCAACAATGCGGACAAGGGGGACGCCCTGAATGTGTTCGAGATGGCGCTCGCCCTCGAGAAGCTCAACTTCCAGAAGCTCCGCGCCCTCCACGACATCGCCGACGAGTGTGGGGACGCGCAGATGTGCGACTTCATCGAAGGCGAGCTCCTCGCCGAACAGGCGGACGCCGTGAACAGCATGGCTAAGTACGTCTCTCAACTGCGCCGCATCGGCAAGGGCCTCGGGGTCTACATGTTTGACCAGGAGATTGCTGATGGCCTGGCGTAGGGGGAAGGTGCAGTGTGGGGTAGCCTCGCGCCGCTCTGGGGCTGGTCTGCGGGGACTTTGGATGTGCAGAAACGGTGGGCTCTTTAACGGGGAGTTGTGGACCGAGACGACGCCCCCTTGCAAGGGCCCCCGGTCAGTCTCTTCCTGACCTTGCTGAGGTGCTCCACTGCCGCCAGGTCTTCCCACTCGTCGCGGGAATGAGGCCACCTCGCGGCTCCCTTTCTCCCGCCCACTCGCGATCCCTCGGCCAACTGCCACCCCTCCGCCGCTACCCGCGCACGCGCTAGTCCTTCCTGTCCCTTCGGCGGTCCCGCGAGCTGTCCCTGTCCCTTCTGCGGTCCCGCGAGCTGTCCCTGTCCCTTCGGCGGTCCCGCGAGCTGTCCCTGTCCCTTCGG
>Ga0181581_10002042_pt1 | contig 15681 bp, 9 predicted proteins | sample 071ome_22_FD_132433 | JGI IMG/M metagenome (GOLD analysis project Ga0181581, IMG submission 132433) | Coastal salt marsh microbial communities from the Groves Creek Marsh, Skidaway Island, Georgia - 071404AT metaG (megahit assembly) | ecosystem: Environmental > Aquatic > Marine > Intertidal zone... | reverse complement strand
GGGGGGGGGGGGGGCGGTGTGCTGAGGGGGGGGGGGGGGGGGGGGGGGGGGGGGGGGGGGCGGGGGGGGGGGGGGGGGGGGGGGGGGGGGGGGGGCTCGAGCGACGACAGCGAGGGGAGCGGCGCGGAGGGGCCCAGGGACGGCGAGCAGCTGTTGTCCGACCTCGGCGGCCCGGGCCCGGGGTCGGCGCGCGTCTTCTTTTGCAGCCGGACGCACTCGCAGCTGACGCAGTTCATCTCGGAGCTCAAGCGGACGCCCTTCGCGGGCAGGCTGTCGCTCACGCCGCTGGGCTCGCGGCAGGCGCTGTGCGTGAACGGCGACGTGCGGGCCCTGGGCAGCTCGGCACGGATGACGGACCGGTGCCTGGAGCTGCAGCAGGGCAGGGCGAAGAAGCGGGCCAGGGCGGCGGGCACGCCCCCGGCGGCCGGGGGGGGGAAGGGCGCGGGGGGGGGGGGCGGGGGCCCGTACATGGACAAGCGGGATCTCCGGGGCAGGGCAGGTGAGGGGGCGCCCCGGCCCCAGGGGCGCAGGGGCCCCGCTGTCCAGTCTCTGGGCCGCTCGCTCACGCGCTCCCGGCCGCCCCACCCGCCGCAGAGTTCCGGGAGACCATCCTGTCCCGCCCCATGGACATCGAGGAGATCGTGGCCATCGGCACCGAGTCGAAGATGTGCCCCTACTACGCGACTCGCTCCGCCTCGGCCGCGGCCGACGTCGTCGCCGTCCCGTACACAGCGATACTGGCGAGGAGCACCCGCGAGGCGCTGGGGATCGACCTGCGCGGGAGCGTCCTTATTCTGGACGAGGCCCACAACGCCGTGGACGCCGTGAGCGGGGCCCACGCGTCCGAGATGACCGCCAAGCAGGCCCGCCTGGCCTCGGGCTGCCTGGCCAGGTACACGGAGCGCTTCGCGTCCCGCCTCTCCGCGGCCAACCGGGCCAGCCTGTCGGTGCTCCTCCGCGCCGCCAGGGCCCTCGTGGCCCTGATGGAGAGGAACGCGGTCGCCGCCGCCAAGGAGACCGGGGTGCTGATCGTCGAGGCGGGGCTGGACAACGTCAACTTCCTCCGTCTCGCCCGATTCGTGAGCGAGAGCAAGGTCCTCTTCAAGGTCTCGTCCTTCGTGGAGAGGGACGCCGGGGCGCTGCCAACGGCGGGGGGCGGGAAGGCGGGCCCGGGGGGTCCTCGCCCCCCAGACCTGGCGGAGAGGAAGGCCGAGGCCCTGGCGGCGCTGCAGGCGCTCGTCTCGTTCATCGTGTCGCTGTCCGTCGACTCCAAGGACGGCCGCGTGCTGCCCCTCCCAGCCCCGGCCCCGACCGGCGGCGCCCCCCCGGCGTCGGCGCCGAGCCACGGCGCCAACGGCCTCCGGTTCATCCTGCTGAACGCGGCTTCGGAGTTCGAGGCGGTGGTGAAGGCTGCCCGTGCAGTGGTGTTCGCCAGCGGGACCCTGGCCCCCCTCGAGTCGTTCCGGAGGCAGCTGTTCCCCTCCCTGCCGGACGAGCGGGTCCGGAGCTTCTCCTGCGGCCACGTCGTGCCCGATCACCACCTGCTCGGGTTGTGCGTGGGCCTCGGCCCCACCGGCGTAGAGCTGGACTTCAGGTCCAAGGGCCGGTCCCGACCGGAGCTGGTCACCGGGACGGCCCCGCTCATCTCGAACATCGCGAGGGTGGTGCCGGGGGGCACGGTCGTCTTTTTCCCGTCCTTCGCCTTCATGGAGGCCGCCAAGGCGCAGTGGGAGGCCGCCGGGCTGCTGAGCCGCATCGTGTCAGGCTCACGGGGCGGCGTGTTCTGGGAGCCCCGCGCAGGGACGGCCCTCGAGGGCGTCCTCGCCGACTTCGCGGGCGCAGTTAAGGCGCACGGTGCGGCCGTCCTCATGTCCGTGGTGGGCGCCAAGCTGTCCGAGGGCATCAACTTCTCCGACGATCTGGGCCGCTGCGTGGTGGTCCTCGGGATGCCCTACCCCAACCCGACGGACCCCGAGATCGTTGAGCGGATGGCCTACCTCGACGGGGCTGCCACTGAGTCGCCGCCGGCGAGGTTCACAGGGAGGGACTACTACGAGAGTATGTGCAAGAGGGCGCTTAACCAGTCCATCGGCCGCGTCATCCGGCACCGGGGGGACTACGCCGCCGTTGTGCTGGCCGATGCCCGTTACCAGCGGGCGTGCGAGGGGGCGGGCTCCGCGCTCGACGGGATCCCTCAGTGGATGAGGCCCCGCTTCCGGGCCGCGAGGCCGTTCGGGGAGGTGGTCAGGTCCTTGGGCCAGTTCTTCAAGGGTTTCAGGGGGTCAGCGCAGCCGGGCAGCAGTGCCTGCGACGGGCCGGCCCGGCCTTGAACTAACTGTGCTCAGTCGTCCGCCAGCACCTTGAGGACCGCCACGTCCGCGCCCGCCCTCTCCATCGATCGCAGCCAGGCAACCTGTTGATCCGAGAGCCTGTCCCTCGGGCTCTTGACCTCTACCATCCGCCCACGCGTGCCGCACTGGCTCACCATCACGAGGTCCGGCATACCCCCCCGCCAGGCGCTGCCCCCGGCGAGCAGCATCCCGCACACCGTTGCGACCACCCCGCCCGGGAACGCCCCCGCGACCGCCCGCACCGCCTCCAGGGTCATTCCCCCCCAGGAGATCCCCACTGCGGCCTTGCCGCAGTGCCTCAGCCACGCTGCCGTGACCATCTCTCGACGCCGGTCAGCGGTGGCGCCCGAGATGTCCCGCAGGAGCCGCGTCAGAGGTTCCCGGCGGGAGCGGAGGAAGTGGGGCGTCCCCCAGTCGAGTGGGGCTGTCTGCATGCCGTGCCGGAAGCACCCCTCCACGGGGGCGAAGATCACCTCCCATCCGAGGAGCGTGCTGATCGCTGACCACACCCGTCCCTCGCAGTGCCACCCGACCCATCCGTCCTGCACAAGTCGGGGGTGCCGCTGGCCGGTCAGCGGGGCACGGAGGGGGGGTAAGAGGCCGCGCCCCCCCTCGTCCGCCCGGGGCTCACCTTTGCGTAGTGCTCCAGCGCGATGTCTTCGACCGACACGCGCTCGTCCCCCGCCGAGTAGTACGTCAGCCGCGCCCCCCCCTCCGCACCCTTCCACACGCCCCCGAACCCCCAGTCCCTGCCGTCCTTCTGCACCGCCCTCGCCCGTATGACCTCCTCCCTCGGGGTCCAGCTGGTGTCCGCCGCCCACGGCGGCTGCTTCCACCGCCGGGGGGGCTTCCCCAGCCGCAGCACCCTTTTCTGCAGGGCGAGCTGATCCCCGGCAGTGACGAAGGGGTCCAGGACGCCCGACTCGGCGGCCTCGAGGGCGCCCGAGACGTCTTTCACGTGGGAGAGGTTGATGCTCAGGCGCAGCCACCACCTCCCGCGGCGCGACACGGCGGGGGCGCGCTCCAGCAACGTGCGCAGCGCCTCGCACGCCCGCCGGTATTCCCTCCGCTTCTCCAGAACCGACACCCCCAGGTCCACCGCCAGGGCCGAGACGTGCGCGGGCGTGAACTGCCCCGCGTAGTGGCCCTCCACCTCCCACCTCTCCGAGGAGGCGAGGACGGCGAGCGCCTCTTCCATGAGCCCGACGCAGCGGTCCAGGTCGCCCTCCGCAGCCGCCTCGTCCAGCAGTCGGCCGCGCCTCAGGCAGTGCTCGTACTGCAGCAGGTGGGAGCGCGACGGGAACAGCGGCGGGCCGCCCCGGGCCACGGGGTACCCGGCGCGCCTCAGGTGCCCCCGCTGCTCCCTCGCGGCGTCGGCGAAGGTGACGTCCTCCGTCGCGAAGAGGAGCCGCCTCACCGCCCCGACAGCCCACCGGACGTGTCCCCGAACGCAGACCTGGGGGCCCACGGCGGCCTCCACCTCGCCCCACAGGCGCTCCACCGCGGACTTGGGAAAGACGCTCGCGGTCCCGGGGGCGCGGGACGGGGGACCTCCCCCGGCCGGCCTCCCGACGAGCTCCAGGGGGGCAGTGCCGGCAGCGCCTGTCAGGCCCGCTGCCGAGTCTGCGCTGTCCCGCAGCCAGCGCATGGCGGCGGCGACGACCCCGTCCTTCCCCCTGGGCACCGAGTTCCGCCCCCCGAGGGGCACGCCGAGGCGCTTGCAGACCCCCCGCAGCTTGTCCGCCGGCGCGGCCCGCAGCCATACCTCGACCTGGTCCCCGGTCGCCCCACAGGCAGGCGCGTCATCGCTCACCTCGGCGGGTCGCGTGGTGACCAGGCCCGCCGCCTCCAGCTCCCGGAGCGCCGCCTCGACCGAGCCCGCGGGCATCCCCGCGGTGCCCGGCTCCGCCCCCGCGCCCTGGTCGGCGTCGCCCCGGCCGTCCGTCCCCAGCGCCAGCGCCTCGCCCCCGCCCTGGACGAGTGCCCCCCGCCGGACCCACGGCGACACCCGGGCACAGAGGCGCAGGAGGAGCCGTCGCGCCCCCGGGGTCAGGCCCGACCGTATTTTCTCGAGCGCAGCCACCTCTTCCGGGGCGAAGAGCGACCCGTCGCTCGCCAAAACCTCGGAGACGGCGTCCGCGAAGCTGGCGTCCACGAGCTCCCAGTCGCGCGCCGCGGGCTCCCGGCCCACCTCGGCCAGCCACTCCACCCGCCCCGCCGCGGCATCCCGGACCATCCCGAGGGCCATCGCCCCGCCGCCCCCCGCCACCCGGAGCGACACGTCGAGGTGCGCGGGGATCGCCCCTCCCCCCCCGCCCGCTGCGACGCCCGTGACGGCCCCGGCGACTGCGCACCCTAGGCAGTCCACCAGGGGCGCGAGCGCGAGGGCGACGCGCCTGGGGAGCCAGCCGACCACGACGGCCGGCCCCCCTTCCGCCCCGGCCGCGGCCACCGCGCACGCGTTGGCGTCCGCGGGGTTGTCCGCCTCCCTCACCACCCGCACGGCCGTCCCGGGCCGTGCCTCTCCGAGCGCCCGGGCCACCCGGTCCCTCGCGGCTCCCTCCCCCAGTCTCTCCACCCTCTGCCGCAGGCCCACGACCTGGGTGTCGAGGCGCACGTCCAGGTCGGCGCGGGGGGAGGGGGGCCGCGTCCGCGGCTCCGGCCCGCCGTCCGGGGCGTCGGTGAGGGCCCGCTTCAGCAGCGAGGCGAGCTCCTGGCCGTCCCCCCACCCCGTCCAGACGCCGCCGGCCTCCCCGCTCCTCCTCCGGGGCCCGGGTGGGGAGGAATCGTGGTCGGACAGCTCGCTGCGCAGCCGCCGCCTCTTCCCGCCCGAACCCCCGGGCGGCAAGACGCCCTCAGGCGACCCTTCACCCCCCGGGGCCGGGCGGGAGGTGAGGAAGCTGTCGATGCCCCCCTGCCGCGTCCGCTCGGCGGACTGGACGGCGCGGCTGTGGTCTACCTCGTCGAGGCAGGCGTTGGCGTGCTCGCCCAGGCGCTCGGGCGGGAAGGTGCCCCCGCAGAGGGGGCACTGGGCGACGCCCCCTCCCCGGGGCTTCTCTGGGGAGGTGAGGTCGATGACCCCTCCGCCCCGCGCCGCCGCCGCGGCCAGCATGTTGCGGCCCGCCAGGGCGACCGGGCGCCCGTCGGCGGCTGCCACGCTGCCGCCCTGGGCTGGGGCGGCGGGCTTCGCCGGTGGGGGGCGGTCGGGGACCTCGGCGGGGTCCCGGGGCAGGGGCCGGGCATCGGCGTGGAGGGCGGGCGCGTTGCTCCCTCCCAGCTTTCTCTGGAGAGACTTGCGGCCGGTGAGGGCCGGTGGCTTCTTCATATGTATCAGAAGTGGCGGTATCAAGGCCGCGAACGTGGCCGAATCTCGCTCATCAGCTCCTCGCGCTCAGCATGCCCGGGAGCCCTCTTCGCCCATCGCGCATCATCCGAAGTGCCTATATCACGCACCCGAGGTCTTCATCTATGACCGCTTGTTCCGCTCGTGGCTACGTACGCGGGGACCAGAGCCACTGAGGTGCTGTCCGGCGCCCGCCTCAGCCAGTGTCGCTATGACAGCCGCAGCCCTTCTCGGACGCGTCGGACGCCGTCCGACTCTGTCTGTCGCCCCGGGCGTCGTCCACCCCCCGCGGCAGCTACGCCCGCTGTTCTCATCCCTTGCGTCGCCCGGGCGCACGTCAGTTCGCACGAGTTGTCGAGTCACCCCCGTGATTCACCTCACCGGGCACGCCTTCAACAACCACTGCTTTCAGGGCGACATTCGTGTCTTTTGCTGCACCTTCCCTTCGATACGGGATCCCCGCAGCCTTTTCATCTATCGAGTTATCGCGTCTGCCAGCGTTAACCCCCGACGTTTCTCTGAGCGCTCCACAGTTGGCTACTTCCCCCCAGGGCTGAGTTGAGCTTCAGAGCGCGATGTCCGCCGCTTCCAGCGCTTCCCGGTGGCTCCAGTCCCAGTCTCAGTCGCAGACGCGGTCTTCCCACGGCAACCGCGCCCGGGACAACGACGCCTCCCCCCAGGTGAGCGCGGCACCCCTCTCAAACCACGAGCCTCGGCACTGTAACAACGATGGGCCTCGGAATGTTGCGGCGACCTCTCACTCCATCAACGGCCGATTTTTCGGGAATAACGCGGGTATTTGATGGATATTACGCCTGATAGTATGTATTATGTCCCCCGAAAATCCCTCCCGGGACGAAATACCCTGCGCGTGATGGCTCGTCTGTCGTCGGCAAGCATTCGAAAGGAGAGCTGTGCGGGCTATCACGAGCCCCTCTGCGACATCTATTTTATCGGTTTAGACTTGCCGGTCGGAACTTCCGGCGGATTTACCGCTTGCGCCTCGCGTTACCTGGGTGTCAGTGAGGAGACCTAGGGGTCCCCCGGCCGCGGCCCCGTGAGGGGGGCATGAATGCGCGCGATGACGCGACCGCGGTGCATGATCGGCCACATAAGCGCGAATTCGGGACGCCCGTCTCCGTTTTCCTCTCACCTGTGGAGGAACCAGCCGAGCGCTGGTGTTGCTTTTCGTGAGGGACCACTTCCTCCAGGGGACTTTCTGCGCCTTGCGGCGATCGGGCTGCGCCATTTCACCCGTATTGATGTCATCTGACGAGGCGCCGTCTCTGTCGCCCCTGTCACAGATGGAGACGGAGGGGCCCACCAGGGCCGACAGGAGGTCCCGGAGGAACCACAACCCGGTCACCGACAGCGACAACCAGTTCCGCACCGGCAACGAACGTCTCTACGAAGCCTACAACGACCTGCACTCGCTGGCCCAGGACTTCCAGAAGCCCTTCGACGCGCCTGCGATCCTTGTCGTGGGTCACCAGACGGATGGGAAGTCCGGTGAGTATTCTCCACGCACCGTGCCATAACGGGTTGTCTGGACCTCGATGCGCGTCACACGCGACTCATTTATTGCCGTACCGGTGAAATAAATGTCGAAAAGACCCTCCACTGCGGGCACTCGGCCTTCTCCCATCCGACTCCCTGAGTTGTTACCTTGGCCTTTCCTGCTCCTCCCCAGCCTTCCTGTCGCTCTCCTCAGGGCGGGCCCTTTCAGCCCGTGTTACGCCGGATTTATCGCGTAGAAGCCGCCGATCGCGTCGAAGACTGCGGTAATAACGCACGCGCATCGCAATTTTGAACGGCGTGGGCGACAGGCCAGCGGCAGCGCATCCAACCCCTGCCTCCCCCCCACCCCCCCACCCGCAGCGCTCGTGGAGGCCCTCATGGGCTTCCAGTTCAACCACGTCGGCGGCGGCACCAAGACCCGCCGCCCCATCACCCTCCACATGATCTACAACGCCTCGTGCGTGGAGCCCGAGTGCTCCCTGGTGACGGATGACCAGGGTGACGTGGAGGTGACCCTGGAGGAGCTGCAGGAGTACATCGAGGCCGAGAACCAGAGGCTTGAGCAGGAGCACAACCAGTTCTGGGCCAAGGAGATCGTGGTGAAGATGGAGTACAAGTACTGCCCCAACCTCACGATCATCGACACCCCGGGACTCATCTCGGCGGCACCCTCCTCCAGGAAGCCCACCTCGGCATCCCTTAGCCACGCGGCCAAGCAGGTCGAGTCCATGGTCCGTGCCAAGATGGAGCAGCCCGAGTACATCATCCTCTGCCTGGAAGACGCCTCGGACTGGACGAACGCCACCACCCGCAAGCTCGTCATGCAGGTGGACCCCAACCTCGAGCGGACGGTCATCGTCTCCACCAAGTTCGACACCCGCATCCCCCAGTTCGCTCGCGGCGCCGACGTGACCACCTACCTCAACCCCTCCAAGCGCCTCCTCGAGGGCCGCATGCTCGGAGGCAACCCTTTCTTCACCTCGGTCCCCTCGGGCCGCGTGGGCAACACCCGCGACGCCATCTTCCGCTCCAATGACCAGTTCCGCAACAGCGTCCTCGAGCAGGAGGAGAAGGACGTCGCTGAGGTGGAGCGCCGCATGAGCCGCAAGCTCGAGCCCACCGAGCGCCGTCGCTTGGGCGTTTCCCAGCTCCGCCGCTTCCTCGAGCACCTCCTGCAGCGCCGGTACCTCGAGAACGTCCCCACCATTGTCCCCGTGCTGGAGAAGGAGTACCGCAACGCCAGCGAGCGGCTGGTAACGGTGGCTTCCGAGCTGGGCAACCTCCAGCCCGACAAGCTCAAGGAGAAGGGGCGCAAGTTCCGCGAGGCCTTCCTCGAGAAGCTCGCGCAGCTCATGAGGGGGACGGTGCAGGCCCCGCCTGACCGCTTCGGGGAGACGCTCGCTGACGAGCACATTCGGGGCGGTGCCTTCGTGGCCCCCGACGGCAAGCCCCTCACGGTCACGGACAATCTCCCCAACTCCCACATGCGCCTGTTCGGTGGTGCCCAGTACCACCGCGCCATGGCCGAGTTCCGCATGGCTATCGGCGAGATGACGTGCCCTGACATCTCGCGCGAGGAGATTGTCAACGCCTGCGGCGTGGAGGACGTCCACGACGGGGTCAACTACACCCGCACCGCCTGCGTCATTGCCGTCACCAAGGCCAAGGAGGCCTTCGAGCCTTTCCTCCACCAGCTCGGGTACCGCATGGCCCACGTCATGCGGCGCATGTACCCCGTCGCCATGCACCTGATGCAGAAGGACTCGAACTTCCTCACGGGCCACGACCTCTTCCTCAAGCGCCTGGGGGCCGCCTTCCACGCCTTCATCGACGAGATCGAGACGGACGCCCGGAACAAGTGTCTCGAGGACCTCGTGTCGGTCACCCGCTACGTGTCCTGGTCCCTCCACACCAAGTCGCGCGCCGGCCTCAAGTCGATGCTCGGCCGCGTCGTGGGCACGGACGGCAAGGAGGTCGCCCCCTCCGCCAACGCCGAGAAGACCGCTATGACCATGATGGACGTGCTCGAGAACACCCTCTGGTCTCGCCGCCTCGGGCCCATGTCCGAGGAGGTCGTCGCCGCGCTCGTGTGCCAGATCTTCGAGGGCATCCGTGACCACATCGTCACCACCTCGGAGCTCAAGTTCAACTGCTTCTTCCTCATGCCCGTCCTCGACAACTTCCCGGCGCGCCTGCGCGAGGAGCTCGAGTCCGCCTACGACGAGGACCTCGACTCGGTGTTCGACGTGGCCTCGGTCCGCGCCGCCCTCGAGTCCAAGCAGCGCAGCACCGACGCTGAGCTCAAGCAGGTGGAGCGCCTCCAGCGCAAGTTCGCCACCATCCACTCGACCCTCTCCCACCCCGTCAAGGCCACCGCCGAGGGCGCCGAGGCGGACAACCGGGGGGTCCTCGGGGAGAGCGCCGCAAATGAGAAGGCTGGCCGGGACCCCCGCGCTCGGGCGTCGCAGAAGGCCTCGCAATTCGACCAGGGCTCGGAGATGCACGGGTCCACGAACAACGCTCTCCGCCACTCGGGTGCCCGCCCCCCCCTCGGGGCCTCTGTCGCCAGCATGCGGTAGGCGGCGCCGTGGCGGAGGGGCGGGCCGCGGCCGGCTGGTCGATGTGAGAACTGGGGTGTTCGCCCAGCCAGCCCCGGCCCTCCCCTCCGCATGAGACAGGTTTTGTGTACTGATTGCTACCCCCATGCCGATGAGAGACGACGACAGGGGCCTTCCATCGTTTGAACCCCCCGTGACCCCTCATTCTACCCCGTGGCCCCCGGCCCCCCGCCACCGCACCATCTCCTCCACAGCCAACCCGCACTGCGGGCAGCCATACCCTGGCTCCTGCAGGCACCTCCCGTGCAGGCAGAAGTAGCAGAACACGTGGGCGCACGGCAGCGCCTGGAACGGCACCGAGATCTCCCTCTCCCCGCACTCGGGGCACTTCCCGGTGGACTGCCCCCTGCCGTGGGCACGATCCCGCGCGTCCCCCCGGCCGCCCTGGCCGCCCCCGCCCCACCCGCCACTGGCCCCAGTGCCTCCCTCGGCGCCCCCGAGGCGTATCTGCAGCACCCTCCCACTGCCACCTCCGGCCTCGTGCGCGTCCTCGCCCCGCCGCGCGCCGCTGCTCTCCTCCTGCCCCGCACCCCTCCCCGCGCCCGGCGACCCAGGCGCCACCCCACCCTCCCCCTCTTTGGCGGCCCCGCCCAGTCTGAGGGAGTCGATGCCGGCGCGGATGCGGCCGCCGAGGGCCCGGAAGGCCGGGGCCAGCACGACACGGTACAGCAGGACAGCCTTCCTCCGGTCCACGAGCGGCAGCGGCGCCGCCAGCAGCTCCGAGAGCTCCCGCCAAACGAGCTGCTGGTTCAGGTACTGGTATGAAACGGCTCGGGCGCAGGCGGGGTCCACGTACTCGTGCGAGAGCCCGCACAGCCGCTCGGCCAGGGAAGGGTACCGGCCGTGATACAGGAAGGCCACCAGGTTAACGGTCCTGCGGGAATGGGCGGTGGTCCAAGGGGTGGGGGTGTCGGGGTCGGGGGGAAGGGGGGGGCGGCAGGGGAGCCCCAGCACCCTGAAGAGGCATCGCAGGACGTCCGCCCCTTGCGGGCAGGCCACCTCTCCCCCGAGACGTTCGCAGAGCGTGTCGGGCTGACATGTACCTGAGGACCACGTATGCCCGGTCCGCAATCTTCATGGCGTCCCACGCTTTCCTTCGCCACGAGGAAGGCGCCTCGGTTGCCCACCCCCGAGAAGCGCTCCACTGGAGAAGGCGCGCCCACGCGTACTTGACGCCCACCGACAGCGCGTAAAATGCGGCAATTTGAGCTCGCGGCGGCCTGTACGGGGTTCTTAGAGTCCCTCCCCCCTCGCGCCCGGGAGTCCACGCGGGCCCCTTCCCGTTGGCGTACCGGAGGTTGAGCAGCGCTGCGCCCGGCGTGTTGCCGTTCCGGTACGACGAGATCGCGAATACGGTGAGCCCGATGATAGCGTTCATCTCCGGCAGCAGCCCCGCGACCAGCGACCCGCCCCGCGGCCCAACGGTGGATGCGATCGTCGCCACGCCCGACGTCACCATCTCGAAGAGCTCCGCGTCGAGGCGCCGGGCGTCGAGCTGGCTCGACCGGAGCGGGTACATCGCAGACCGATCATCGTGGCCGGACGTCGAGGGCTCCTCGGGAGTGAGCGGGGAGCTCTCCCACCGCGCCCACTCCCTGGCCCACCAGTCCGGCTCGGGCGTGCTCGGCAAGACGGGCCCCGACGCCATTCCTCCCCCGTCACTGCCTTGTCACCGCCTCGTCCACGCCTGGGGCGTCGCCGACCCCTCCCCGACGGCACTGCGGTGGAAGGTGCCGCAGCGGAGGCCCTAGTCGAGCCGGGTCCCCGATATTCGGGGCCCGACCCGGGGTCACCCCGAGGGCTCAGTCCGACGCGGGAACGCTACCAGTCAGCCGCGGGAGCGCTTGGGGGGTGCGTGGGCAAGGGGCCCCGGACTGAGAGAGACCTTCGCAGCCCGCGTCGCCCGCACGTCTAGGGGAGTGTCCAGGGAATTCCCACGACCCCCGAATCGGCCCGCGCCTGCTGCTCCCCGCGGCGACATCCTGAGACGCCACGGACCCTTTAAGCGGCTGCAAGGGATGAAGCGGACGATCGCTGCGTTGCTATGCGCCCTTATTTACCTCGCTTCCGTGGTCTTGTCCCGTGACGTCCAGGGATCGGACAGCCACGGCGGCCTCGACGTCGGAGATGACAAGGTGAGCAATGCGGCGAGATTGCGTCACGAAATTTCGCATGTGATCGTTACATGCACGCTTCCTGTTCCTTACAAAATCTCAAATCCGCTCGCTTCAATGATCCCCGTATCCCGGTCGCCGCGTCGCCGTCCTCCCCGACACAGGCTGTCCACTTCGGCTGCCCAGTTCGTAACACGCGCGCGATCTCCGGCCTCGTTGGTGCGTCACTGCCCCCATCCCCATCACCACCGGTGCAAACTATCCCCTTCACGCAGTATGTTCCCGTCATGCTCCACGAGAGTGGCGCGAGGGAGCTAACGGACGCCTCACTGCACGAGAAGGTGAGGCCGCCCCCGGGGGATCAGATTCTGCGTGGCCACGGCGCTCGCCCCGGACCCCCGCGCCCCGCCCGGCGCGACTTCCCGCCCCGTGGGTCGCCCGCAGTCGCTGAATGAGATCATCGAGCAGCAGTCCGCGATCCGGGCGGCCGCCACGGACCGGCAGTATCTGTACGGCGTACCGATGCCGGCTGGCCCCGCCAACGTAGCCCTGCGGTACCGGACGAGCGGGAGCGGGGGCAGCGTCCCACCGCAGAGCCAGCAGACGAAGGAGGCGTACGCGACGCTGCTCTACACGGAGGACTTCCTCCTTGGCGTGCGCGTCCTCGGCGAGTCGATCCGCGAGTCGGGCACCTCAGCCGACATGGTCGCGCTGGCCACCCGGGGCATCTCCGAGGCCTCCTGCGACACGCTCCGCGCGGACGGGTGGATCGTCCACCGCATCGATCAGATCGACAATCCCGCCCAGCGCCCCGGCGGCGGGTTCCCCAAGAACTTCTTCGGCGTCTATTCGAAGCTCCTGATGTGGGGCCTGACCATGTACGACAAGGTCATCTACCTGGACGCCGACACGATCGTTGTGCGCAACATGGACCACCTCTTCCAGTGCCCGAACCTGTGCGTGGTGGTGCGGCACTCGGAGCGGTTCAACTCGGGCGTCATGGCCCTCCGCCCCAGCGACGACGTCCTCAACGACATGCTCTCGAAGATCCACACCCTCCCCTCCTACACGGGTGGGGACCAGGGCTTCCTCAACGTCTACTTCTCCGAGTTCATCGACGCCAAGACGTTCGACCCGCTCGCGCGCGACTTCGACCCGAAGCAGTTCGCGGGGTCCCGGGTGAACCGCGTGGGCACGGGGTACAACGCCGACATGGGGCTCATGGCCCTTGACGGCAACAACTTCAAGGTCGACCCCAAGTCCATCCACGTCCTCCACTACACCCTCGGCCCCCTCAAGCCGTGGGACTTCTGGTCGGACCTTATCATCGTCCCTTCCAAGCTCTGGGTGGGCTTCCGCCGGAACCTCCCCGTGTCACCCGGCGGGTACAAGGCCGGAGAGACGGCCGCCGACACCTTCACGCGGTGGGTCCTCGCCCCGGCCCCGGCGATCGCCGTGGCGCTGGTGGTCCGGGCCTTCGTGGCGCGCCACCGGGCGCAGCTCAAGCATCGCCGCCGCGCCGCGCCCCCTCTCCGCCCCGCCCCGCCCCCGGGCGCCGCGGTCGGCAAGCTCTTGGCCCTCGCGGCGCCTCTGGTCGAGGGCATCCACGAGCCCCGGGGGGGGTGGTCGACCACGGTCTTTTTCCAGGCGAGCTGCGTGGTGACGTGCGTCGCGAGCATGGGGCTCAGCTTCGCCCTGATGGACGCCGTCGTCCCGCGGAAGGTCGTCCCCCGGCTCGGGGTCTTCGTGGCCTGGGAGTGGGTGGCGTTGCTCTCGTGCGCCTGCCTGGGGGCCTTCTGCCTGGGGGCCTACCGCCTGGGGCACCACGTGAAGCGCGTGGACAAGGAGATCTCGGCGCACCTGCTCGCGGGGAGGCACCCGTGGCTGCCGTCGCTGTGGGGCGCGGCCACGATCTGGGCCGCGTACGCCGTGGCCTTCATGGGGTGCCCCGCCCTTGGCATCGACGCCTTCATCCCGCGCGTCGTGCTCATGCTGCTGCTGGTGATGGCGACCTTCTCCGTCATGGTCATCGCTGCCACATACCTGGGGCCCCGGTGGTACTTCGCGGGGAGGCTCGACGGCACCGAGGCCCGGTGGGGCGGGGGCGGGCCGGGGGCGCCCGGCTCGCGCGGGGAAGACCCCGAGGGACGGGGCCTCTTCCCGCCGGGGAACGGGGGCTCGGACTTCGAGGGCTGGGGCGGGGGCGGCCACTCGCGGAGGGACGGGCTCTAGGGGCGGCCCAGGCGCGCAGGGGCGCTTTCAAACAGGGGCCAGGAGTGACCGCGGCACGGCCACCCCACTCCGGGAGGCCCGTTTCAGATCCAGTTGAGGCCGGCCACCTTGCGCTGGTGGGCCTTGTCCCCCGCGACCCGGGAGAAGACCGTGTCGGAGGAGCGGCGGGGCCGCTGCTCCATGGAGACGTACCCCCGGAGCCACTCCCCCCGGTAGTCCTGCTGGGGGCGCATGATCTTGGCGTCGCGGTCGGCCAGCGCCTCGTCCCAGTGTGCCAGCCACCCCGACACGCGGGGCACGGTGAAGAGGACAGTGAAGAACTCCGGCGGGAACCCCATGGCGCGGTACACGAGCCCCGAGTAGAAGTCCACGTTCGGGTAGAGCTTGCGGTCGATGAAGTAGGGGTCCGAGAGGGCGATCTTCTCGAGCTGCTCGGCGACCGCGATGAGCGGGTCGTGCCCGGCGATGCGGAAGACCTGGTCCGCCACGCCCCGGATGATCTTGGCGCGGGGGTCGTAGTTCTTGTACACCCGGTGCCCGAACCCCGACATCTTCTCCTTCCGGCCCTTGACCCGCTCGATGAACCCGGGGATGGCGTCCACGCTCCCGATCCGCGCCAGCATCTTCAGCACCGCCTCGTTGGCCCCGCCGTGGAGGGGGCCGTACAGGGCGCCCGTGGCCCCCGCGGCGGCGCTGAACACGTCGACCCCGCTCGATGTCAGGTGCCGCATCGCCGACGTGGAGCAGTTGAGCTCGTGCTCCGCGTGTAGGATGAACATGACGTCGATCGCCCGACTCAGCTCGGGGTTCGGGCGGTAGCCCGTGTTCCCCTGGGCGTCCAGCATGTACAGGAAGTTCTCCGCGAAACCCAGGGTCTCGTTCGGGGCCGTCGCGTGGCCCCCGGTGCTCTTGTGGTACGCGAGGGCGGCCAGGGTCGGCGCCGCGCCCAGCACCCGGAGCACCATCTCGGCCCGGACGGCCCGGTCGGCGTACACCCCGCCCCCCGCCAGGGCCGGGTTGGCCCCCGGGTGGTAGGCCCCGAGGGCGCTGAGGCCGATGCCCATGGCGGCCATCGGATGCGTGTCCTTCGGCAGCGCCGCGAGGGCCTCCACGACCCCCTGCGGGATGTGCGAGTGGCGCATCAGCCCCGCCCGGAAGGCCTGCAGCTCGGCCGCCGACGGCAGGGACCCCGAGAGGAGCAGGAAGGCCGTTTCCTCGAACGTCGACTTCTGCGGCGGGGACGCGGGGGGCGGGCCGTCCGGAAGGGGGGGGACGGGGACGGGGCTACCGGGTAGCCTCCCCCCAGGGCCCGACACACCCGACCCACCTGCGCCAGTTCCTCAATGGGGATGCCACGGTAGCGGAGGATGCCCTTCCCGCCGTCGATGAAGCTGATGCGCGAGATGCAGGGGACCGTGTTGACGTAGCCGGGGTCGTAGACGCGGACTGGGTTGCCGTCTCCGCCGGCGCGGATCTGCGCGGGGGTGGGAGGGGGGAGGGGGTGG
>Ga0181581_10002035_pt1 | contig 15728 bp, 15 predicted proteins | sample 071ome_22_FD_132433 | JGI IMG/M metagenome (GOLD analysis project Ga0181581, IMG submission 132433) | Coastal salt marsh microbial communities from the Groves Creek Marsh, Skidaway Island, Georgia - 071404AT metaG (megahit assembly) | ecosystem: Environmental > Aquatic > Marine > Intertidal... | reverse complement strand
GCGGTGTTAAACGACGAGGCCCGCCGCTTGATGCCATGCACCTCATAGCCTTTGGCCAGAAGCAACCGCACCAGATACGCCCCGTCCTGACCTGTTACACCCGTGATCAGTGCTTTTTTCATCCTGAAACCGTATCCTTTGACGTGATGCCTGACGGCAAAGAATTCCATTTTTTCTCATCAATCATCGCTCCATTATAATTAGTAAAAGTTAATATATGATTTACGCCCCCCGGATATTTGAACCGCTGCGGATCAGGATTGTGCTGACCGGAAATCCCTTTGATCTTCAGGTGATCCGGAGGCGGGTTGTCAGTGATGTGTTGAAAGGCAGTGAGTGCATCCTGACGTCGGCCTATAAACAGGGGCCATAGCGCGCAAGCAAAGTGGCAGACCGGACTAATGAGTTCACAATAGCTTTACATGCTCATGGAATGATGCAAAAGCATCTCGCGGAAATACTCTATGGTTTTCCCGAGTCCGTCTTCAAGCTTCACCTTTGGCTCCCATCCCAGTTTTTCTTTTGCGCAAGAGATATCGGGCTTGCGCTGAACGGGATCATCCGACGGAAGCGGCCTGAAGATGATTTTGCTGCGGCTTTCAGGAACAGCATCAAGAACCATTTCCGCCAGTTCCCGGATCGAATACTCCGCCGGGTTGCCGAGATTGACCGGGCCGATGAAGTTATCCCGGTTGTCCATCATGCGGCGCATGCCGTGGATAAGATCGTCAATGTACTGAAAGCTTCTCGTCTGGGAGCCATCGCCATAGATGGTGATATCCTTATGCGTCAATGCCTGGACGATGAAATTGGAAACCACCCTGCCATCATCGGGGTGCATTTCAGGCCCGTAGGTGTTGAAAATACGGACCACACGAATGCTGAGATTATGCTGTCTGTGGTAATCAAAAAACAGTGTTTCCGCGCATCGTTTTCCCTCATCATAACAGGATCTGATCCCTGTCGGGTTGACATGTCCCCAGTAGTGTTCGGATTGCGGATGAATTTCCGGATCGCCATAGACTTCGCTGGTCGAGGCCTGGAGAATTTTTGCCTTCACCCGCTTGGCAAGGCCCAGCATGTTGATGGCCCCGATGACATTTGTCTTGGTGGTCTGCACCGGGTCGCGTTGGTAATGCACGGGTGAGGCAGGACAGGCCAGATTGTAGATTTCATCCACCTCCATATAGAGGGGGAAATTGATATCATGCCGGATCACTTCAAAACGGGGGTTACCGATCAGGCCGAAAATGTTTTTTCTCTCACAGCTATAGAAGTTATCGACGCAGATAACCTGATGGCCATCCTTAAGCAGGTCCCGGCAAAGATGAGAGCCGATAAAACCCGCCCCGCCGGTAACGAGTATTCTTTTGCTGGATGGGCTGAACACTTCACATCTCAAACTGGTTGATTGCAGCACCATACCAGAGATTGACTAATATTGGTTTAACGGCACTTCTGATATTTTACTTCTTAGGGCTGGACAGATGGTGCCGGTTGTCTTGTAATCATTGCATTGACGGTTGAATACTAATAAGAGGTAAGACGGTATCAGGCCGAAAACAGGGAGTTTTCCCTCACTGAAAGCCTGATTGTTTTGCCCAGGGAGAAAACAATGAAAAAAACCTTTTTGTCTTTGGCTGTGGCGGCGTTGTTCGGAGTATCCGCCGCGCAGGCTGAAACGGTGAAAGTCGGCTATATGACCACCCTTTCCGGTGGCGCCGGTATCATCGGCACGCAGATGCAGAATGCGGTAAACCTTGCCATGGATCATCTTGGTGGCAAGCTTGGCGGCATGGATGCGGAAATAATCTTTGTTGATGACCAGCGCAAGCCTGATGTGGCAAAGCAGCTGGCCAACCGGCTGATCAAATCCGATAAGGTCGATGTCGTTGCCGGGGTGATCTGGTCAAACCTGCTGATGGCCATCCACAAGCCGGTAACCCGTTCAGATACGCTCCTTATCAGCTCCAATGCCGGCCCGTCGCCGGTGGCCGGCTCGGACTGCAATGAGAATTTCTTCTCCATGTCCTGGCAGAATGACCAGACGCCTGCCGCCATGGGGAAATACATGCAGGAGGCCGGGGTCAAATCGGTCTATCTGATCGCCCCGAATTATCAGGCCGGCAAGGACATGCTCTCCGGCTTCAAGAGTGAATACAAAGGCGGGATTGCAGGTGAAATCTACACCAAGCTCGGCCAGACGGATTTTCAGGCGGAACTCTCTGCCTTACGTGCCGTCAAGCCTGAAGCCACGATGATCTTCCAGCCCGGCGGGATGGGGATCAATTTTATCAAACAGTGGAAACAGAGCGGGATGGACAGTGTTTCGGATTTCTATTCGGTGTTCACGGTGGATGCGGTCAGCCTGCCGGCGCTCAAGGATGGCGCTCTTGGTATCCGTTCCACCCAGACCTGGTCTCCTGATCTCGATAATCCGATCAACACCAAATTCGTTGCCGATTACAAGGCCGGGTTCGGGGGATATCCCTCTTTTTACGCCGCCCAGGCCTATGATACGATTCTCGCCATCGACTACGCCATTCGCAAGGCGGGCAGCAAAGAGACATCGGCCATGCGCGACGCGCTGGCAGCCGGAGGCATTCCCACCACCCGCGGGACACTTGACATGAACACCAACCATTTCCCCATTCAGAATATCTACTTACGTGAAGTGGTGATGGATGATGATGGTGTGGCGACAACCAAAGTTCTGTCGACCGTGTTCGAAAATCATCGGGACGCCTATGCCAGGGATTGCAAATTCTGAGGCTGATCATTCCTGAAGATCTGTGGGTAACACTCCCATAAAGACAATCAATATGCCGGGACTTCTTTAATGGTCCCGGCTCTTTTCTTTAGGGGCTATTTCAGGGTATAGATGGGCGCCATGACACTGACCCTTTTTCTAGAGCAGCTTTTTAACGGTCTTCAGGCCGGGGTGACGCTTTTCCTGATTGCCGCCGGGCTGACCCTCATTCTCGGGATCATGGATTTTGTCTTTCTGGCCCATGGCAGTCAGGTGATGGTCGGGGCCTATGCCGGTGCTGCCATCACCAGCTGGACCGGCAATTTCTATCTCGGTCTCGTGCTCGCCATTCCGGTGACATTTGCCAGCGGGTATCTGATTGAATATCTTCTCGTGCGGCATCTCTATCGTCGTGATCATATGGAACAGGTGCTGGCCACATTCGGGCTTATTCTTTTCTTTAATGAACTGGTGCGGATCGGGTTCGGGCCCGCGGCGCTGTTCTCTGATCTGCCGCCCTCGCTCAGCCATTTTGTTGAAATTCTTCCCAATACACCCTATCCGCTCTACCGGCTTGTGGTGATCGGGGTCGGTCTGGCCTGTGCCCTCGGGATCCATCTTTTTGTTTCAGGGACAAAAACAGGCGCCATGGTCCGTGCCGGGGCGAATAACCCGGAAATGACAGCGGCGATGGGGGTGAATATCTCCCTGCTCTTCCGCCTGATCTTTGCCGCAGGAGCGGCTTTCGCCGGACTGGCCGGTGCGTTGCTCGGCCCGCTCACATCGGTGGAATCCGGCATGGGTGAGCCGTTGCTGATCCTGTCGCTGGTGGTGATCATCATTGGCGGGATCGGTTCCGTTCGAGGGGCATTTATTGCGGCCATCCTCATCGGGATTGTGGATACGCTGGGCCGTATTTTTCTGCCGATGCTGTTGCGCCAGATCCTCCACGGGTCGGCGGCAGATGGTGCCGGCCCGGCGCTGGCCTCGATGCTCGTCTATATTCTGATGGCTGTGGTGCTGATCTTCCGGCCCCAGGGTCTGTTCCCGCCAAGAGGTTAGGTGATGCGTGGGGTCCGTGAAATCATCGCATTGATCCGGAACGGCATGAGGGAAAACCGCCTGCTGTTCTTTCTGCTTGCCGGATTTGCGCTCTTTCCTATTTATACGGGTGTGGCTGATCTTCCGTTCTGGGAGGATGTTGCCATGCGGATCATGCTGCTTGGCATGGCGGCGATGGGGCTCAATCTCGTGCTGGGGTATGGCGGCATGGTTTCGTTCGGGCATGCGGCCTTTCTCGGTGTCGGCGCCTATTGTGTCGGGATAAGCCAGTCCTTCGGGCTGATGAACGGATGGGCGCATCTGCTGATCAGCATCGGGGTGTGTGGCACGCTCGGCCTGATGATCGGGTATCTGGCGCTGCGTACCAGCGGGATCTATTTCATCATGATCACGCTGGCCTTTGCCCAGATGCTGTTTTTCCTCTTTGTCAGTCTTGAGGTGTTCGGCGGTGATGACGGGATGAGCATTGACCGGGCAGAGTTTCTGCCGCTCGATCTTTATGAGCCTTTGCGTCTCTATTTCCTGATCTGGGTTATGCTGGTGCTGGTTTCTGTTCTGCTGATGCTGCTTGTGCGCTCCCGTTTCGGGGTGACGCTCCGGGCGATCCGCAACAATGCATCGCGGATACAGGCGATGGGGATTGAGCCGCTGGACTTTCGGATCACGGGATATGTGATCTCAGCGGTTATCTGCGGGGTGGCGGGCACTTTTTTTGCCAGCTGGCAGGAATATGTGTCGCCCGATATCATGCACTGGTCACGCTCAGGTGAGCTGATGATCATCATCGTGCTGGGCGGGCTGGGCACGCTGGCGGGCCCTCTTCTCGGCGCGGTTGTCTTTCTCCTGCTTGAGGAATTTCTGCCTGAGCTGTTGTATCTGATCGCGCCGGATTATGCCGAAAACTGGATGATCATCTTCGGCCCGCTGCTGATTGCGGTGGTGCTCTTCGGACGGGGCGGGCTGATCGGCATGCTTGAGTATTTGAGCCCCCGGTCACGCGGCGGAGGTGCTTCATGACAATGCCGGTGCTTGAACTCCGTGCGGTGAGCAAATCCTTCGGCGCACTCAAAGCCACGGACAAGGTGTCTCTTGACGTGCGGAGCGGGGAAATTCACGCGCTTATCGGGCCCAACGGCGCCGGCAAGACCACGCTTATCCAGCAGATCTATGGTGCGCTCCAACCCGAAGAGGGTGAGATCAGGCTTAATGGTGTGAATATCACCGGTCTTTCCATACCGGCACGGGTGCGGGCAGGGATAGGCCGGTCCTTCCAGATCAGCAATGTGCTGACGGATATCACTGTGCTGGAAAACAGCATCATTGCCGAAGCCGCGCGGCGCGGCGAAGCTTTCCGCTTTCTTCATCCGGCGTTTTCGGACCCTGATCTCATTGCCGGCGGGATGCGCATTCTTGATCGGGTGGGGATAGCGGAACTGGCGGGCATCAGGGTGGATGAACTGGCACACGGGCAGCGCCGGATGCTGGAACTTGCCCTTGCCATGGCGGCCGCACCAAGTCTGCTGTTGCTGGATGAGCCGATGGCCGGCGCCGGGCCCGAAGAAAGCCAGACCATGACAACCATTATCGAACAGCTGAAGGAAGGGGCGGCGGTCCTGCTGATCGAGCATGATATGGATGCGGTTTTCAGGCTGGCGGACCGGATCACGGTGCTGGTCGAAGGCGCGGTGCAGGCGGCGGGCACACCGGAGGAGATCAGCCGTAATAACGAGGTGCGTCAAGCCTATCTGGGGGAGGAGATCCAGCATGCTGGAACTTGACCAGATCACCGCCGGATACGGGACAGCGCAAGTGCTTTTCGGGGTGTCGCTCAAGGTGGATGCCGGGGCCTGCGTGTCGCTGATGGGCCGCAACGGGATGGGCAAGACAACGACCATCCGTGCCATCATGGGCCAGATCCCGCTTAAGGGCGGGGTGATTTCACGCTTTGGCAATACCGCCGCGGTATCGGCTTACCAGATCGCGCGTCAGGGCTTCGGGCTGGTGCCGGAAGGCCGGCAGATTTTCAGCAATCTCAGTGTCAGGGAAAACCTTGAAACCTTCGCCCGTGCCCCTGATGAGGTGGGGAGATCACCCTGGACCGTAGGCCGGGTGTGCGATCTCTTCCCCCGTCTTGCCGAACGGCTCCATCACGCAGGCAATCATCTTTCCGGTGGCGAGCAGCAGATGCTGGCCATCGGCCGGGCGCTGATGACCAACCCGAAACTGCTGATCCTCGATGAAGCTACCGAAGGGCTGGCGCCCATCATTCGTGAACAGATCTGGTCCTGTCTTGCCCGGCTGAAGGCCGAAGGCCAGGCTATCCTCATCATCGACAAGAACGTGGGTGCTATCGCCCGGCTGGCTGACCATCATTATATCCTTGATAAAGGCACCGTTGCCTGGGATGGCGACACGTCGGCGCTGTTGCGTGATCCAGGGCTTAAATCCCGTTATCTCGGGGTGTAGACCCCGCCTGTCATATCCCCCCTTCCCCTGATTTGTAGCGGAATTGCAGCGCTATACGTTTAATCACAAAAAAGTGATTGGACAGAGTGTTAACTCTCCATAATTGTCTTTGTAGATCACGATATGATCGAACATATATGTCAAAACTATACCATAGGGCGTGTTCATCTGTGGTGATGCTCACGTCCCTGAAGGCGACCATATTGACCATCTCATAAGGTTTTCTTCGGGGTTCTTTGGGGGGAGAAAAATGAACAGTATCAGACCGGGCACGTCCCTGACGTGGCCAAGAGTGTCGGACCGTGCGCCCGGCATCAGCGAAACTCGCGTTACTACGGAAACGCCGGCCAGCACCGATAAGGAAGAAGGAAGAAGGAAGAAGGAAGAAGGAAGAAGGAAGAAGGAAGAAGGAAGAAGGAAGAAGGAAGAAGGAAGAAGGAAGAAGGAAGAAGGGGGAACCTCATGGCCCGTCTCCTTCGGCAGGGCGCCGGTGATGGGGCGCCATCACCGGGATTATTCCCAATCCAGCTACTCTCAATGGAACCATCCGCACCGGGCCCGTCCTGAATGGGGGATCGGAGCGGCCACGCCTCTCCTCGCCATCGCGCTGGCAAGCTGTCATGATGAGATCAAACCAGAGATCAGCGGCACGCCCGAAAACGACATCGCACCCGCGCAGGATGATGATGATCAGGGTGGTGGCATCCTTTATCTGACAGGGTGGCTTATGCTCCTTGCCAGTCTCGGCCAGAACTCATCTTCCGGCGCGTCCTCCACGCCGGTAACACCCGATCCCACGCCACCTGACCCGGTGATAGCGGAACTTCGCCCGCCGGTTTTCTCCGCCGCATCATATGATTTCGCGCTGGATGAAAATATCGATGGCACAGAAGAGGCGGCGTTGATTGATCATGTATCTGCCACCTCCCCTGATGGCCATCCCGTCCGGTATTTCCTTGAAGACGATAACGGCAATCAGGTTGCCGCCACGGGGGGGTATGCGATCAACCCCGATACCGGTGCCATTTCCTATATCGGTTCCGGCCTTGATGCGGAAGGTGGGGCGGCGTCATCGAGCCTTAAGGTGGTGGCACGTGTTGTCGCCGACGACGGAAGAGAGATTTCGGGCACGGCCGATGTTGTCATTTCCGTGACCGACCTGGATGAAGCGCCGACGGCGATGTCTCTTTCGGTGAGCACGGCGAGCGTGCCAGAAGGGGTAACATCGGCGCGGAAACTTGCCGATATCACCTTTACCGACGACGCGCTGGGGACAAATTCGGCCACCGTTGATGACACGTCCCTGTTTGAGATCAGGAATGGTGACGAGCTCTGGCTCAAGGCAGGCGTTACGCTGGATTTTGAAACAGACACCAGCCATGCGGTGACGGTGACGGCCACCACGAACACAGCGCTCAGCGAAACGTTCACGCTCAGCGTCACGGATGCTAATGATCTCCCGCCGGAAATCACCTCCGGCGCGACGGCGGCGGCACGGCCGGAGAATGCCGTGGTGGGGAGTTTCACGACACTCTACACCGCCACCGGGACATTTGATGTCACGCCGATTGTCTGGTCGCTTTCAGGGGCGGATGATGACAGCCTATTTAAGATCGACAGCAGCACCGGCGAGGTGACATTCAAGACCGTAACCACCCCCGATTATGAGACCAAGGACAGTTACAGTTTTACCGTAAAAGCCACCTCCGGCAGTCTTGAAGATCAGCAAAAAGTCACGTTGGCCGTGACCGATGTGAATGAAGCGCCAACCCTGACGGCGGATTCGGTCATTATGGTCAAGGTGGAGAATTCTGGAAAGTCCATTGCCGATATGACCATCTATGATGATGATGAACAGGGCGCGCCTTCGGGTGTTGTCCTCACCCTTGACGGGGCGGATGCGGGGTTTTTCAGCATCGAGCGTACGGGGAACAGCGCGAATTTCGAATTGGTCTGGAAAGACGGGGCTACCCCGGATGCCGATGACCCCCGTGATGCGAACGGCGACAATATATTCAATGTAAAGGTTGTGGCCACGATCGGTACAACAATACTGGAACACCCCTTTTCCATAACCGTAACCGGCACCAATGAAGCCCCGGAGATTACCGTCACCGATTTTGAAGAGATTGTGAGTGATACCAGCGAAAGAGGCGTTACATTTTATTATGGTGACGAAGATAAGGACACGGTGATGTTCACGCTTTCCGCAACAGACCCGGACGGGGACAGCCTGACCTGGTCACAGGACAGCGCTTTTGCCGATAACGCGCTGTTTGATTTTGATGAACAGCAAAACGGCGACCTTCAGATTTCCTGGAAGGAAAATCCGACAAGCGAAACCGCAAGCAGCCAATATGGCGGAGCAGGTACGAGTTTATTTGTTCTTCAGGTGGAGGTTGCGGACGGGGGCGCGGGATCCCTGACGGATGACGTGTTGCTGACAGTAAGCCTGCTTGAATCGGCCTCAGGTTAAGGAAAACGGCTTTGGGATAAGGTCGGTTGACCTTGCGGCATAACGGCTCCGGTGACGGGGTTCACCCGCCGCGGGAGTGGACGGCATCACATTTCGCGGCCATGATGAAATCATTTTCATGCAGGCCGCGGATCTTGTGGGACCACCATTCCACGCGCACCTGGCCCCATTCCACCAGCAATGCCGGGTGATGGCCTTCGGCTTCGGCAATCGCGCCGATCTCATTGGTAAAGGCAAGGGCTCCGGCAAAATCCCGAAACGTGTAGGTCCGGACCAGCCGGTCAATACCATCCTGTTTAAGAAGGGACCAGTCCGGATGGGTGTCAAGGAAGGCTTCGGTCGCTTCGGGTGAGGCCAGCGGCGCATCGGCGCGGCAGGCTTCGCAATGCTGGCTAGAATAATCGGTCATCTTTTTCTTTCTTCAGACACCTTCAACAACACGGAAATCACGGTCACATTCGCCGAGTGCGGCGACCGCTTCCTGATAGGCGTCGCTTTCATAGGCGGCGATGGCGGCGTCGGTGCTGTCAAATTCCGCAACGATCGTGCGTTCGGCAAGTCCGTTCTCAAATGTCCGGACCGGTGCTCCCCTCAGGATGAAGCGGCCTCCGGCGCCTTCGATGGCTGCCTTCGCAAGGGGCGCGTAGACAGCCACCCGGTCCGGGTCCGGGGCAGCGCGGTACGTGACGACAAGATATCCTTTACTCATGATGGGTTCCTTTCAGGCTCAGGGGTGATGCCGTAAAGCAATGTCTTCCCGGCCAGTATACGCATCATAAGGCCGCGCTGGGAAGCACCCCTTGAAAGGTTGCGATGTTTTTGCCTATGCTGGCAAGTGACAAAGGGGGAGGAAGGAATGCAGCTCAGCGACCGGGATCAGGCGATGCTGGCAGGGGAAATGGGGCCGGCCCTGAAATGGGCGCTCAGCCATCAGCTTGCCGTGGGCCGGATGTTTGATGCCTCCGACCTCGTTGATGTCTCACAGGCGCATATGATGGCCGATCCGGAATCCCTTGGTGAAGCCGGGGTGGCGTTTGCCGAAGATCTGGCCCGGAGCGGCGCACGTGTCACCATTCCAATGATCACCGACCCGAGGGGAGTTGACCTCAACTGTTATGAGCCCATCGGCCAGACCGAAGAGATGGCTGATCTGGAGCGTCGGTTTATCCATGCCTGCCGGGAAATGGGTATCATCATGACCGATACCTGCATCAACTACCAGACGATCATGCCGCCGGTTTTCGGCGATCACGTGGCCTATGGTGATACCGGCGTGGTGATCTATTCGAATTCGGTCTGCGGGGCGAGGTCAAATTTCGAGGGCGGACCTTCTGCGCTGGCCGCGGGCCTGACCGGGCGTACCCCGCGATACGGGCTTCATCTCGATGCGCATCGCCGGGCGACACGACGTTTCCGGGTGCAGGCACAACCTTCCGGGCTCGACGAATGGGGGGTGCTCGGTGCAACCATCGGCCGGATGGCGGGGAGTTACTGGGAAGTTCCGGTGATTGAAGGCATAGAAACCTCCCCCACTTCCGATGAAATCAAGCATATGGGCGCGGCCATGGCGAGCTATGGGTCAACCCCGCTATTCCATCTTGTGGGGATTACGCCGGAATGTGGCCGGATCGAAGATGTGGGCGGCGAAAAACTCACAACAGAGCTCATCACCGCTGAAGATCTGGCGGCGCTGAGAGCTCCCTTCGGCGCAAGGGGAGAGGCGGTTGATGTGGTGGTCTTTGCCGCCCCCCAGCTCAGTCTCGTTGAGATGCAGTCGCTTGCCGGGATCTGCCGGGGGCGACGTCGCGCCGGGAGCTGTGATGTCATCGTCTGCACCGCGGCCAGTGTTTATGCCGATGCCAGCCGGATGGGTTTTGTCAGGGATATCGAGGCATTTGGCGCGCGTGTGCTGGTGGGGACCTGTTTTTACCAGCAATATGCCCGCGAGATCGGTGAGGCAAACGGCTGGAAGAGATTGCTCAGCAATTCGGCCAAGATCGTCAATATTCTTGGCGGCTACGGATACCTGCCGGCGCTGGCGTCGATGGAAGACTGCATCGCCTCTGCTGAAAAAGGGGAGGTGGTGTGATGCCTATCCGGATTGCCTGTCATATCGGGATCGGACCTGTTGTTACCGGTGAGGCGCTGGTGGCGGAGGACAATTTTTCCGCCCGCTATGATCTTGACCGGATCAGGGGGGTGTTTTCTCGCCCAGAACACAAACTTGCGGGGCAAAGCTATCGCGACAAGGTGCTGGTGCTGAATACCGCCAAAGGCGGGGTGGCAACGGCCTGGATGCTCTATGAAATGGTCTCCCGCGGCATCGCCCCGAAAGCCATCCTGTTCAATTCCGCCAACACGATCCTTGCCCAGGGTGCGGCACTGGCCAATCTGACGATGTGCGACCGGTTCGACGAGGGTGATGTCACCCGGCTCATCCGGACAGGCGACCTGGTTGAGATCAGGCCGGATGACGGACAGGTCATGATCCTCAACCGGGACCAGTGACCGCGAAACCAAAAATCACAGACAAAAAAGCCCCGCCAGGGAGAGACATGGCGGGGCAGGCTTGGGGAACGAATTTCTATTCGGCTGCGGCGCGATGTTCTTCTCGGCTGTCCGAGTAATACCGAACCGCCGCTCCGACACCTGATCCGGGTTCAAACGCGATGCCGCTGTCGCACATGGCAAGCTCAACCCCGCCAAGCGCCTGAAGCACCATCGTTTCGTTGAGCCAGCCAAGATGACCGATGCGGAAAACCCTGCCGTTCAGAATGCTGAGCCCGGCACCGAGGGAAAGTTTGTAATCGTAATACGCCCGGCGGATCACGTCATTGGCGTCGCTGGCCTCATCAACCACCACAGCGGTAACCGTATCCGAATACCATTCCGGTGCCCTGGCGCAGGTGTTCAGCCCCCAGGCGGCGACGGCCTGACGCACACCTTCGGCAAGGCGATAATGGCGCTGATGAATGGCATCAAGACCTTCGGCGAGGAGCATGTCGATCGACGCCCTAAGACCATGCAGGAGCGTTGCTGCCGGCGTATAAGGGAAATACCCGTCCGCGTTGGTTTTGATCATGTCACTGAAATCAAAGTAGCAGACCGGAATATTGGATGTCTTGCGGTGACCCAGCGCTTTCTGGCTGACCCCGACAATGGCAAGCCCGGTGGGCATCATGAAACCTTTCTGCGATCCGCTGACGGCGACATCGACGCCCCATTCTTCCATACGGAATTCAAGGCTGCCCACCGAACTTACCCCATCGACAAAAAGCAGGGCCGGATGGTTCAGCTCATCAAGGATTTTGCGGACAGCGGCGATATTGCTCGTCACGCCGGTGGCAGTTTCGTTATGGCAGACAAGAACAGCCCGGATGGCATGGGTTTTATCTTCCTCAAGAGCTTTGCGGTACGCATCCAGCGGAACACCGCAACCCCATTCGACCTCAATGGCATTGACGTTGAGGCCAAACCGCTGGCACATATCCACCCAGAGATGGGAAAACTGCCCGAACACGGATGCCAGAACCGTATCGCCAGCGCTGAGGGTATTGGCGATCGCCGATTCCCAGCCGCCGGTGCCTGAACCGGGGAAAATGAACACCTGGCCGGTTTCGGTGCGGAAGATTTTCTTGAGATCGGCAAAAATCGGCATGGTGAAATCCGGGAAATCAGGTGCCCGGTGATCTTCAAGCGGCACATCCATCGCCTGCCGGATCTTGAAGGGCATGTTGGTGGGGCCGGGAATAGCCAGGCATTGATAACCGGTCATTGTTCTCTCCTCAGGGTTTCAAGTTGGAAATGTCCTCAGGAACAACACTAGGCCACTCATTTCTGGATGCACCTAAAAAAGTGTAAATGTGTTTTGTGTTGACAAAACAAAACAGATTTTAGTTAACTTGTTAATAAATGGTAATCCAAGCGATCAGGCCTTTATTATGAAAACATTTGTCGGCCCCCGACTTCGCCTCCTGCGGCGTGAGCATGGCCACACCCAGGCTGAAATGGCTGACCGTCTCGGGGTCAGCGCCGCGTATATCAATCTGATTGAGCATAATCAGCGGAGTCTATCGGTCCGTGTCCTTATTGGCCTGCTGGAACATTATGGGGTGGACTGGCAGGATATCCTCAGCGAGGGGGAGGACAGGATGCTCGGAGATCTGAGATCCGCCCTTGGTGATCCGATTTTTGAAGAAAACCATCTTGATGCGCGCGAACTTCAGGCGGCAGTTGAGAGCGCACCCAATCTTGCTTCGAATTTTATCAAACTCTATGCGGATTATCGCCAGATGGTGGAGACCATGATGCGGCGCGGCAGTGAAGGTATGCCGTCGGATCTTGTGTCGATGTCTTCGGAGGCGGTCATTCATGATTTTTTCCGCGATAATCTCAATTACTTTCCATCGATTGAGAACGCCGCCGGGCGACTTGTTGATGACATGCCGCAGGAGGTGGAGGCGAGATACGCCTTCATGCGTGACCGGCTTTTGAAAAGGCATGGCATAACCGTCCGGATCCTGCCGGTGGAAGACATGGATGAGGTTTTCCGCATCTATGACAGCGCCGCAAAGACCATCTCGCTTTCCGAGGCATTTGACAGCATCAACCGGACATTTCAGCTGGCCCATCTCTTATGTTTTATCGAGGAGGAAAAACTCCTTGAGGATATAACATCCCGACTGCAGGACCGGCGCCCCCAGGTGATAAACCGGTGCCGGGTAGAGCTTGCTAACTATTTTGCCGCCGCGGTGCTGATGCCGTATCAGGCTTTCCTGTCTCTTGCCGAAGCCACGGCCTATGATATCGACCGGCTGGCCGCACGGTTCGGGGTGTCGGTGGAGCAGGTCTGCCATCGGCTCACCACCCTGCAGAAAGAGGGAGAAAGGGGGATACCCTTTTTCTTCCTCCGTGTGGACAAGGCCGGTAACGTGACCAAGAGGTTTAATGCCACATCGTTTCAGATTGCCCAATACGGCGGATCCTGCCCGGTCTGGAACATGCATACCGCATTCCGGATGCCGGGTGTGATTATCCCGCAATTTGTTGAACTGCCCGATGGAGAGAGATTTTTCACCTTAAGCCGGACAACTGAGCGGCCCGCATTCAGCCATGAAACACAAGACAGACGGCTGGTCATATCGCTTGGCTGCAGCATCGAGCACGCGGAGAAAATCGCCTATGCCCAGCCTCTTGCCCTCGGGGATAAACGAACTTTTGCAAAGATCGGTATCAACTGTCATCTCTGCCCGAGGGAAGGGTGCTCGCAACGTGCCCATCAGCCTCTTATCATGGAGCTGAAGGTTGACCCGGCGCGGCGCGGCAATACGCGCTATGACGCATAGGGTAATGTTGAAACCCGCGCGAGGATGAGGCAGAATCCTGTTTTGCCCAAGAGGAAAAACCCATGTCCGAAATTCCCTCTTTTAATCTTGAAGGTAAACTTGCGCTTGTGACGGGAGCGTCATCAGGGCTGGGACAACATTTTGCCCGGACCCTTGCGGGTGCCGGTGCGCGGGTGGGTATTGCCGCGCGGCGACGTGACCGGCTTGAGGCAATGGCAGGTGATTCCGGCGGAAAGATGATACCTGTTGAAATGGATGTAACCAACGCGGGATCGGTTGCGGCGGGGATAGATGCGCTTGCCGCCGAAACCGGCCAACCTGTCTCAGTCCTTGTCAATAATGCGGGCATTACCGATGCGACAGGATTCCTCAAGGCGGAACGCCCGCATACCGAGGCTGTTTTTGCCACCAACCAGATGGCGGTCTTTGAACTTGCCCAGGCGGTCAGCCGGCGGCTGGTCGAGGCGGGTCTGGGGGGCAGCATCATCAATATTGCCTCTGTTGCCGGTCTCAGGGCCATGGGAGGGGCGGCGGCCTATGCCGCGAGCAAGGCGGCGGTCGCGCATCTCACAAAGGTGCAGGCGCTGGAACTGGCCCGTTATGGTATCCGTGTCAATGCCATCGCGCCGGGATATTTTGAAACCGAGCTTAACCGTGAGTTTCTGCGAAGTGACACAGGCCAGGCCCTGATTAAACGAATTCCGATGCGGAGAACAGGGCAGGCCCATGAATTGGATGCCCTTCTGTTGTTGCTGGCATCAGATCACGGCGCCTATATGACCGGGGCTGTCATACCTGTGGATGGCGGTCATCTGACCTCATCTCTCTAGCTCGTGGCATAACAGGCTACGGCCAGATCAATACGTAGTAATGGAACCAGAGAATGAACCAAGCGGAATGGCTCTTCCAAACGGCGCAATCCCAGCCTGAACTGGCAGCAACCGCGATTGGCGCAAAGGTTGTGCATAACTATGCCGAACTGGCTGATGGCGCGGCACGGATGGCAACGGGACTCACCGGCCTCGGGGCCCGGAAAGGGGACCGGATCGGCATTTTCGCCGCGAATGATCCCGATTATGTGGAAACATTATATGCCGCCTGGTGGGCCGGCATGGCGGCTGTGCCCATCAACGCCAAACTCCACCCGGGCGAACTTGCCTATATTCTCGAAACAGCGGGCATCCGGATAGTGCTGGCAAGCCCGGAGACAGAACAGGATGCAAGACAGGCGATCGGCAGTATCAGGAATAAAACCGGGACAGATATAAGATGTATTGTGTTCGGCAGTGATGAATATCACTCCATGAAAAAAGACGCCGCTCCGATTAAAGAGGTGTCACCCGATGATCTGGCCTGGCTTTTTTTCACCTCTGGGACGACCGGCCGACCCAAAGGTGCGATGCTCACTCACCGCAATCTCAGCGCCATGAGCCTGCAATATCTCAGCACGGTCTCCTGTATATCCCCGGGGGACAGTCTCCTTCACGCCGCTCCCATGAGTCATGGCTCAGGTCTCTATATTCTCCCGCATGTCCTCAAGGGAGCCTGCCAGGTTATCCCGGAAAGCCGGGGTTTTGATCCCGAAGAGATCGCGAAATTGCTGAACCACTGGAACGGCGTTTCCATGTTT
>Ga0181581_10002017_pt1 | contig 15813 bp, 10 predicted proteins | sample 071ome_22_FD_132433 | JGI IMG/M metagenome (GOLD analysis project Ga0181581, IMG submission 132433) | Coastal salt marsh microbial communities from the Groves Creek Marsh, Skidaway Island, Georgia - 071404AT metaG (megahit assembly) | ecosystem: Environmental > Aquatic > Marine > Intertidal... | reverse complement strand
TGAACATTTCCGGATCCATGATTGGCGAGGCGATATAAAAGGCCAGGACCGGCGCGATCGGCACGCCGGCCCGGTGGCGGGCGTGACTGTCTGTTGTGATTATCTGTTGAGATTGCGGGGGGCGCGGGCTAGAAACTGGCAGGCATCGGCCCGGTCACAGGCTGCGGTTTGGTGCCGCCGATTTGTTCAGCCCGGAGACACTTCATGTCCAGCCATCAGTATGTTTATGTCATGCATCGCCTGTCCAAGAGCTGGCCCGGCGGCAAGGAAGTGCTGAAGAATATCAGCCTGTCCTTCCTTCCCGGTGCTAAGATCGGTGTGCTGGGCCTGAACGGTGCCGGTAAGTCTACATTGCTGCGGATCATGGCCGGGCTGGACACCGAGTTCAATGGCGAGGCCTGGGCCGCCGACGGGATCAAGGTCGGTTATCTTGCGCAGGAACCCGAGCTCGACGAGAGCATGGATGTGACCGGCAATGTGCTGGCCGGCATGGGCGAGGCCAAGGAGCTGATGGACCGCTTTAACGAGGTCAGCGCCCGTTTCGCCGAGGAACTGACCGATGACGAGATGAATGCGGTGATCGCCGAACAGGCCGAGCTGCAGGAGAAGATCGACGCCATCGATGGCTGGGATCTCGAGCGCAAGGCCGAGATCGCCATGGACGCGCTTCGCGTGCCGCCGGGCGACTCCGAGGTGACCAGGCTATCCGGTGGTGAAAAACGCCGTGTCGCGCTGTGCAAGTTGCTGCTGAGCGCGCCTGACATGCTGCTTCTTGACGAGCCGACAAACCATCTCGACGCCGAATCGGTGGCCTGGCTGCAGCGCTTCCTGCATGATTTTCCCGGCACCGTCGTGACGATCACGCATGACCGCTACTTCCTTGACGAGGTGGCGGGCTGGATTCTTGAACTCGACCGCGGCGCCGGCATCCCCTATGAGGGCAATTATTCCGGCTGGCTGGAGCAGAAGCACAAGCGTCTCGAGCAGGAAGGCAAAACCGAGGATGCGCGCGTGAAATCGCTGTCGCGCGAGCTTGACTGGGTGCGGTCGGCGCCGAAGGCGCGCCAGGCCAAATCGAAGGCCCGCATCAGCGCCTATGAAAAGATGCTCGCCGATGAGGGGCAGCGCCAGATTGACACCGCCAAGATACACATCCCGGCCGGCCCGCGCCTTGGTGACATTGTGATCAACGCCGATGGTCTCAGCAAGGGATTCGGCGACAAACTGCTCATTGACGGTCTGTCATTCCGCCTGCCACCGGGCGGCATTGTCGGGGTCATCGGGCCAAACGGCGCCGGCAAGACAACGCTGTTCCGGATGATCACCGGCGGCGAGACCCCCGATAATGGCAGCTTCACCGTCGGCGATACGGTGAAGCTTGGCTATGTCGACCAGTCGCGTGATGATCTCGATGATTCGAAGACGGTCTGGGAGGTGATTTCCGACGGTCTGGACGAGATCGAGCTTGGCAAGCGCACCATGGCCTCGCGGGCCTATGTCGGGCAGTTCAACTTCAAGGGCGGCGACCAGCAGAAACGCGTCGGCCAGCTTTCGGGCGGTGAGCGCAACCGCGTGCATCTGGCGCGGATGCTGAAGAGCGGCGCCAATCTGCTGCTTCTTGACGAGCCGACAAATGATCTCGATGTCGACACGCTGCGGGCGCTGGAGGAAGCGCTTGAGGAATTTGCCGGCTGCGCGGTGGTGGTCAGCCACGACCGCTGGTTCCTTGACCGGATCGCCACGCACATCCTCGCCTTCGAGGGCAACAGCCATGTCGAATGGTTCGAGGGGAATTACGAGGCCTATGAGGCGGACCGGAAACGCCGCCTTGGTGCAGAGGCGGACCGCCCGACCCGCATCAAATACAAGCCGATCAGTCGCTAGGCCGATCAGTCGCCAGGCCGATCAGTCGCCAGGCCGATCGACGGTCGGGGCGACCGGGTCGCTCAGTTGCTGTGAAGCGGTGCGTCGAGCCGTGCCTGCATCGCCTCGATCAGGGCACCGAACTGGCCCCTGTTCTTGCGGATCACCGCGACGTTCTCCTGCTTCTGGGTGACCAGAAGTGACAGATTCTCGATCTCGATATCAAAGACGCGTGGTGGTTGCCCCTCGCGGGTCAATACCCGCCAATTCACGGCCACCGGCGGCCTGGCACCGGCGGTGTCGGTGAAAGTGCCACCGACAATAACGAATTTGTCACCTTTCGCGCTGATCGCGCCGGGTGTGTAGGCCAACCCGTTCAACTGGTCGAAATTGCGCACGATGGTGCCGCACAGCACCTCGCGGAACAACGTTCCATATTCCGTTTTCTGCTCGGCATTGGCCGCGCGCCAATATTGGCCGGCCGAAAAGCGGGTGATCGTGTCCATGTCGAAATAGGTGCTGAGGACACGGTCGATCTCGGCCGAACGTGCCTCCACATCACCGGTATCGGTGGCAAGAAAGGCCTGCAGGTCGGCGATCATGGTGTCGATCAGTCCGCTGGCGGCGGCCTGCCGGTCATCCGCGCCAGCGACGGCGGCCGGCATCGACACAAAGGCAGCACAGGCTATGGCAACAGCAATGAAGCGACGACGGATCATCAATTTGCCTCCTAGAACAGCGAATCGAACTCATCCTCGGACACCGCGCTGCCGGTACGGTCGGCCACGCGGTCCTCAAGCAGCCCGCGTCGCGTCTGGTAATAGACCGAGCGCGTCCGCGCATAGGGGTCGAGTGAATTATACTTCACATCATTGAACGCATCGAAGTTGCTGGCACGAAAACTGACAGCGCCAACTGGAGCCTGCGCCGTCCTGACGGCATCCGCGGTAGAGCTTGTGCCGAAAACCTGCAGCGGGTTCATGACGAAATCCACCACATTCCCGGTCAGCGAGCGCGTGGTGCGCGGGCCCAGAACCGGCACCATCAGGTAGGACCCTTCCGGCACATCATAGGCGGCCAGTGTCTGGCCAAAATCCTCGCGCTGCACCTCCTGGTCATCCTCCGACAAATCGGCAAAGCCAAGTGTCAGGCCGTTCACGAGAAAGTTGAGAGATGCCAGCGCGGCATTCTCGAACTTGCCCTGCAGCGTCGAATTGATCGCCGTTGACGGCATGGAGGCCCAGCGAAGATGGTTGTCGACCGCCGTGCGCCCGCCTTCCGGCACGGTGTTGCGATACCCGGATGCCACCGGTTCCAGCACATAGCTGTCGACTCCCATATTGAAAGCGAAGACCTTGCGATTCGCGTCCTCATAGCGGTCGCGCGCATCGCTGCGGTCCACCGGCGGGGTCGAGGAGCATCCGGCAAGCGCCAGCAGAGCCGTAACCAGCGCGCCGGCAGCGAACCGGCAGGCGCCAATGCCATCAAGTTCAGGATACAGTTTCATCAATGGGCCTCTGCCGTCTCAGCGGCAAAGGATATCGCAAGCTGGCGTAAATGCAAACCGGATGCCACGAGACGGGTGATGATGCCTGCCGGCGCCCGGTGCAAATGCCGCATGGCCGCCTGCGGCGTTGACCCGTGCCCGGCGATTTGCGACTTTGGGCACCATGCAGACTTCCCCACAATCAGAGCATCCCTGGCTTGCCGGCCTCAATGAGGCTCAGAGTGAAGCCGTACGCAGTCTTTCGGGCCCGGTTCTGGTGTTGTCCGGCGCTGGCACCGGCAAGACAAGGGTGTTGACCTCGCGTCTTGCCGAACTTGTGGCGACCGGCACGGCAAAGCCCTGGAACATTCTGGCCGTCACCTTTACCAACAAGGCGGCGCGCGAGATGAAGATGCGTGTCGCGGCGATGGTCGGGCCGATGGCCGAACAGGTCTGGCTTGGCACGTTTCACGCGCTTGCGGCGAGGATGCTGCGCCGTCATGCCGAGCTGGTCGGCTTGCGAAGCGACTTCACGATTCTCGATATTGATGATCAGAACCGTGTCCTCAAGCAGCTCATGGAAGCTGATGATATCGACTCCAAACGCTGGCCGGTGCGGCTTCTTGGCGGCGTGATCCAGCGCTGGAAGGATCGCGGTCTGACGCCGGACAAGGTTGGACTTGCCGAGGCCGGTGACCTCGCCAACGGGCGGCTTCGCCAGCTTTACGAGGCCTATCAGGCGCGGCTACTGGCCCTGAACGCGGTCGATTTCGGCGATCTGCTGCTGCATATGCTGACAGTGTTGCAGAACCACCCCGACGTGCTGGCCGAATATCACGGCCGCATCACCCATATCATGGTCGATGAGTACCAGGACACCAATGTGGCGCAGTATCTCTGGCTACGGCTGTTGACCGGCTCCGCGCGCAATTTGTGCTGTGTCGGTGATGATGATCAGTCGATCTATGGCTGGCGCGGCGCCGAGGTTGGCAACATCCTGAAGTTCGAGAGTGATTTTCCGGGGGCGAAGATTGTGCGGCTGGAGGAGAATTACCGTTCGACCGGCCATATCCTTGCCGCCGCCTCCGGCATCATCGCCCGTAACGAGACGCGCCTTGGCAAGACGCTCTACACCGGCGCCGGTGAGGGTGAGAAATTGCGGGTCAACGGCTATTGGGACGGCGCCGACGAGGCCCGTGCGGTGTCGGCGGAGATCGAATCCATGCAGGCCGCCGGCGCTGATCTGTCCCAGATCGCGGTGCTGGTGCGGGCCGGCTTTCAGACGCGCGAGTTCGAGGAACGTTTTATCGCCATCGGTCTTCCCTACCGCGTTGTCGGCACGCGGTTCTACGAACGCGCCGAAATCCGCGATGCCGTCGCTTATCTGCGGCTGATTACCCAGCCGGCCGACGATCTGGCCTTCGAGCGGATCATCAATGTGCCGAAACGGGGGCTTGGCACCGCCAGCATCCAGGCCATTCATGTGCAGGCGCGGGCCTCCGACAAGCCGTTGCTGGCGGCGGCGATCGACCTTGTCGGGAGTGACGAGCTGCGGCCGGCGGCGCGCAACGCGCTTGGCAGCTTCTGTCAGGATGTCCGGCGCTGGCGCGAGATGTCAGGATCGCTGCTCCATACCGAACTTGCCAAGATGGTGCTTGATGAATCGGGCTATACCGCGATGTGGCAGGCCAACCGGTCGCCGGAGGCGGAAGGGCGGCTGGAGAACCTGACCGAACTTGTCAATGCGATGCAGGATTTCGACTCGCTGCAGGGGTTTCTTGAACATATCTCGCTTGTCATGGATGGCGATTCCGACTCCGAACAGGGCGAGGTGATGCTGATGACACTCCATTCGGCGAAAGGTCTGGAATTCGACACTGTCTTCCTGCCGGGGTGGGAAGAGGGCATCTTCCCGAGCCAGCGCACGATCGACGAGAACGGCGCGGTCGGGCTGGAGGAGGAACGCCGGCTTGCCTATGTCGGCATCACCCGCGCCCGCAAGCGGATTTTCCTGAGCTTTGCCGGCAGCCGGCGGATTCATGGCCAGTGGCAGAGTTCGATCCCCTCGCGCTTTGTCCAGGAACTGCCCTCCGAGACAGTGGTTGAGGATATCGCGCAGGGGCTTGGCGGTGGCATCCCGTTTGGCCGCGCTGCGCCGGCCCAGCTTGCCGGTGGCGGTGCCTTTGGCGATACGCCGCGCAGCGGCTATGGGCCCGGCTGGCGCCGGATGGCGGCGCGCCAGATGGGTGCGCAGCAGATGGGTGCGCAGCAGGGCAAGGCCGGACAGGATCATTTCCTGCCGACCGGCAAGAATGAAGGGTTTGTTGCCGGTGACCGTGTCTTCCACCAGAAATTCGGCATGGGCAATGTGATCCATGTCGATGGTGACAAGCTAGAAATCGCCTTCGACAAGGCCGGTCACAAAAAAGTCGTGGCCGGTTTTGTCAGCAAACCGTGACGCGCCGCGATGATCGCCCTCCATACCGCCAGACTGCAGCTTGACGAGCGTCTGACCGCCAGCCAGATCGGCAGCTTCGAGATGGTGTTCTCCGAACTTCTCGACGCCGCCGCGACGGCGCATCTGCGAGATGATGGTGGTGACTGGGTGATCGAGGCGATGTTCACCGGCGCGCCTGACAGCGTGATCATCGATGAATTGCTGGCCCCCTGTTTTGCCGCCAGCGCCCATCCGCCGGTGCCGGTGGTGATTGACCGGCTGGCCGACCGTGACTGGCTTGCCGAGAACCGCGCCGCGTTCCCGCCTCGGCAGATTGGCCGATTCTGGATTTTCGGCAATCATGTCGAGGCGCGCCCGCCGCCGGCAAGCTGGCCGGTCCAGATCGAGGCGGCGCAGGCCTTCGGGTCTGGCACGCACCCGACGACCGAGGGCTGTCTTCGCGCGCTGGAGGATATCCTGCGTGGCGGCAGGCTGCGGCGCTCACGCTGCCTCGATATGGGATGCGGGTCGGCCATTCTGGCGCTGGCCGCGCTGCGGGCGCGTCCGGCGGCCGGTCTTGTGGCGGCTGACAATGACCCGGTGGCGGTGCGCACGGCGGCCGAAAATGGCCGCATCAACAGGGTTGCCCCGCGCCGCCTGCGCGCCATCCACGCCCATGGCTATCATGCGCGGCAGGTGCGCGGCGCGGCGCCGTTCGACATCATCCTTGCCAACATTCTGGCGCGGCCGCTATGCCGGATGGCGGGCGACCAGCAGGCCTGCCTTGCCGATCGCGGCTGGCTGGTCCTGTCCGGCATCCTGAACCATCAGGCGACAATGGTCGAACGCCGCTATGCCGGGCAGGGGCTGCGACTAGCCAGGCGCATCCGGATCGGTGAATGGACAACCCTTGTCATGCGGCCGGCGCGTCTTGGCCTGCGCCGGTCTCTATGGCATCCTGACCACTTCTTGATCACATCTTCCGGGCTGCCAGCATGACCAACACCCCCCCCTCGGACAAGCTTGCCGGCCTGCGGGCTATCATTTCGCGGCGTGGACTTGATGGCTGGTATGTGGGACGCGAGGACCTGTTCCAGGGTGAAGAGGTGCCGCCGCGCGAGGAACGGCTTGCCTTTATCAGCGGTTTTACCGGATCGGCCGGGTTCGGTGTGATATTGCCGGATGATGCGGCGTTGTTCAGCGATGGCCGCTACACCCTGCAGATGGCCAACCAGTCCGATCCTGATCTGTGGCGAACCTTTACCCTTCCCGAGGCCGATCTTGGCAGTTTCCTGGATGATGCGCATGCGAACGGGGCCCGTATCGGTATCGATCCGCGGCTTGTCACGGTGCGTGGCTTCGAGAGGCTGCAGGATATCTGCCGCAAGGCCGGGGCCGAGCTTGTCGCCGATGTCGACAATCCGGTTGACGCGCTGTGGCTTGAGGACCGTCCCGACATCGTGCCGGCGCGCCCGTTCCGGATGCCTGACCGCGTGGCTGGCCAGTCGATGCCAGACAAGCTGGCGGCGCTGTCGGCGCGCCTTGAGGCGGCGCGATGCGATGCCGTTGTGATCAGCCGCGCCGACGCGGTGAACTGGCTGGTGAATATTCGTGGCACCGATCTGTCGAACACGCCGATCAACCTGCTGTTTGCGCTGTATCACCGTGAGAATGGCCTGATCCTGCTAGGTGACCAGCATCGCCTGGCACCGGTGATGCAGGGTGATCTGGCGAATCAGGTGGCGATCGTGCCGCTGGCGCAGTTTGCCGATCTCATCGATCCCCGCGCCGGCTACGCTGACGGGGTGCGGGTGATGTTTGACCCCGACAGCCTGCCGCAGCATCTACACGCACCACTTGCCGGGGCGGATATCGATCCCGTCGCCGCCCCATGCCCGGTCACGGCGATGAAGGCGCTGAAGAATGAAGCCGAGCTTGCCGGCACCCGCCGGGCGCATATTGAGGATGGGGCTGTCATGGTGCGCTTCCTTGCCTGGCTTGACAGCGGCGCGGCGCGCGGCATGCGCGAGACCGGGATTGCGGCGCACCTTCTTGCGTTGCGACAGGCAAGCCCCCGCTTTCTGGCCTCAAGCTTCGAGACGATCTGCGGGTCCGGGCCGAATGGTGCCATCGTGCATTACCGCGCCATCGAGGGTCAGGACAGAATCCTTGTCGAGGACAGCCTGCTGCTGGTTGATTCCGGCGCGCATTACAATGATGGCACCACCGACATCACCCGCACCATGGCCATCGGCACACCAACGCCGGACATGATCACCGCCTTCACCGCCGTTCTGCGCGGTCATATCGCGGTCGCCACGGCGCGCTTTCCGAAAGGCACAACCGGCCAGCAGATTGATGCGCTGGCGCGTGCGCCGATGTGGGCGGTGGGCCTCGATTATGCGCATGGCACCGGCCATGGGGTGGGGCATGTGATGCAGGTTCATGAAGGGCCGGCAAATATCTCCAAGCGCGGCACCGTGCCGCTTGAGCCCGGCATGCTGCTGTCGAATGAGCCCGGATGCTACCGCGCCGGCGAATGGGGAATTCGCACCGAGACGCTGGTCAGCGTCACTGCCCCGGACAAGGACGGTTTCATGGGGTTCGAGACGATTACCCTGTGCCCGATGGACCGGCGGCTGGTCGATGTCGACATGCTGTTGCCGGCCGAGCGTGCCTGGCTGAACGACTATCATGCGCGGGTGCTGGCAGCGCTGGCACCGGAACTTGAGCGCGAGGCGGACTGCCTTGCCTGGCTCACCGCGGCCTGTGCCCCGGTATAGCCGGGCGGTCTGGCCGGGGGTCTGGCCGGGCGGTCTAGCTGGACCCTGCCACACCGATCATCGCCAGCCACTCCTCCTCGCTGAGGACAGTCACGCCAAGCTCGGCCGCCTTGCGGGCCTTTGATCCGGCATCTGCACCGGCGACAAGATAGTCCGTCTTCGCGGAGACCGAACCCGAGACCTTGGCACCGAGGGATTCGGCGCGCGCCTTCGCCTCGGCCCGCGACATGCCGGCCAGCGTGCCGGTGAAGACAATCGTCTTGCCGCTGCCGGCGCTGTCCTCGGCCGGGCGCTCCGGCGGCACGACGCTGAGCTGCGCCAGCAGATCCTCGACCGCGGCGCGGTTGCTGTCATTACTGAAAAACCCGATCAGATCCGCCACCATGGCCTCGCCAATCTGGTCGATGGCTACCAGCTCGGCGGTGGTTGCCTCGAGATCGGCCTGCGGTGACAGCGCGGCCAGCATCGCCTGCGGCTGCGTGAAATGCAGCGCCAGGATGCGGGCAGTCGCCTGACCGACCTGACGGATGCCGAGCGCGAAGATGAAACGTTCAAAGCCGATCTCGCGGCGCGCTTCGATGGCCGCCAGAAGGTTGCCGATCGAAACATCTCCATAGCCGTCAAGCGCAGCCATCTCGGCGCGCCGTGCATCAAGACGGAAGATATCGGCCGGTCGTCCGACCCAGCCGAGGGTGACGAACTGGTCGATCTGCCGCGCGCCAAGCCCCTCGATATCGAAGGCATCGCGCGAGACGAAATGCTTCAGCCATTCGAGGCGCTGTGCCGGGCATTCGAGGCTGTTGGTACAGCGTCGCACCGCCTCGCCCTCGGGCCGGGTTGCCGGTGCGCCGCATTCGGGACATGTCTCGGGAAAGACAAACCCGGTGCTTTCGGCGGGCCGCGCTTCGGGAAGCACCCGCACCACCTGCGGGATCACATCGCCAGCCCGCTGGATCACCACCCGGTCGCCAACACGGATATCCTTGCGGCGGATTTCATCCTCGTTATGAAGCGTCGCGTTGGAGACAACAACACCGCCGACGGTGACGGGTTCAAGCCGCGCCACCGGTGTCAGCGCGCCGGTACGCCCGACCTGGATGTCGATGGCGTTCAGCAGGGTTTCGGCCTGTTCGGCCGGGAATTTATGCGCCAGCGCCCAGCGCGGCGCACGCGCCACCTGACCAAGCCGGGTCTGGTAATCATGCCTGTCGACCTTGTAGACGACCCCGTCAATGTCATAGCCAAGATCGGCCCGTGCCGCGCCAATCTCGCCATAGACCGCCAGCAGGCCCGCCACATCATCGCAGCGCCGCGATAGCGGGTTGATGCTGAATCCCATGCCCGACAGCGCCTCGAGGCTCAGCATATGCGTTTCGGCAAGGGGGGCGCTGACCTCGCCAAGCGAATAGGCGAAGAATTGTAGCCGCCGTGATGCGGTGACGGCCGGGTCCTTCTGGCGCAGCGACCCGGCGGCGGCGTTGCGCGGGTTGGCGAATATCTTGCCGCCGGAGCCCTGCTGCGCCGTGTTCAGGGCAAGAAAATCGGCACGGTCCATATACAGCTCGCCGCGCACCTCGAGGATCGCCGGCGGCGTGCCGGCAAGGCGGGTCGGTACCGCATCGACCATCCGCACATTCGCTGTCACATCCTCTCCCTCGGCACCGTCTCCGCGGGTGGCAGCCTGGACGAACCTCCCATCCTCATAACGCAGCGACAGCGACAGCCCGTCGATCTTCGGCTCGGCGGTGAAGCCGAGAGGGGCATCATCGGCAAGCGACAGGAAGCGTCGCAGGCGGGCAACGAAATCGGCGATGTCATCATCGGAAAAGCCGTTATTGAGCGACAGCATCGGCTTTGTATGGCGGACCTTGCCAAAGCCGGCCGCGGCTGGTGCGCCAACACGCCGGCTGGGGCTGTCATCACGCACAAGATCGGGGAAGGCGGCCTCAAGATCGCGGTTGCGGGCCACCAGCGCGTCATAATCCGCATCGCTGACCGCCGGGTCATCCTCGCCATGATAGCGTTCATCATGCCAGGCGATGGCGGCGGCAAGGGTGGCCAGTTCCGCGGCTACGGCGTCACGGTCCATCTCGGATGGTGGCGTGGTACCCGGGCGCAACGTCATCACCGCCTGCTCGTCGATCATCCTACCTCTCCAGCAGGGCCAGTGCGGCGGCGCGGGCCTCGGCGGTGATCTGTTCACCGGCAAGCATGCGGGCGATTTCCTCGGTGCGGGCCTCGTCCGACAGTGGCTCGGTGGCGCTGATTACGCCGCTGTCGGTTGCCGTCTTGGCGATCCGCATATGATGGTCGCCCTTTGCCGCCACCTGCGGTGAGTGCGTCACGACAAGCGTCTGTGTGGTCTTGCCAAGCCGTGCCAGCCTTTCGCCAACCGCGGCCGCGACCGCGCCGCCAACGCCGGAATCGACCTCGTCGAAAATCAGCGTCCTGCCGGCGGCATCCCCTTCAAGCGCCACTTTCAGCGCCAGCAGGAACCGCGCCAGTTCACCGCCCGAGGCGATACGGTCAATCGGCCCGGCCTTCATTCCCTTGTTGGTGCTGGCCTCGAAGCGAATCTGCTGCGTGCCCAGTGGCCCGAATTGTTCCGGTGGCAGATCGGTGATCGCGGTGGTGAAATGTGCCCCCTCGAGTTTCAGAGGCGGCAATTCCGTCGTGACAATCGCATCGAGCCGTGCCGCCGCCGTCAGCCGGTTGCCGGCGACAACCGCCGCCACCTGCCTGTAGTAGTCACGCCATTGCCGTTCATTATCGGCAAGTTCGGCAAGCGCGCCGGCGGAATCCTCGATGCCGGCAAGGCTGCTCGCAAGCCGTTCATGGACCGCGGCAAGCTCATCCGGCGTGCAATCATGTTTGCGGGCCTGCTGGCGCAATTCATGCAGCCTGTCATCGACGTTTTGCAGGCGCGCCGGGTCGCTTTCAAGCTCGTGCCCGGCGCTGCTGATGGTGGCGGCTGCCTCGGCAATTTCGGCATCGGCCCGGCCAAGCGCCGCCTGCGCCTCGTCAAGCAGGCCGCCAGCCAGCGGTGCCACCTTGTCGAGTGCGGCCCGGGCCCGGCCGATGATGGCCTGGGCACCGCTGTCGCCAAAAATCGCATCGTCGGCGAGGGCAAGACCTTCGCCGATGCGTCCGACATTCGACAGTCGTTCGCGTTCGGCGGACAATTCCTCCTCTTCGCCGGCCTGCGGGGCCAGCAAGTCAAGCTGCTGCACCGCGTCACGAAGCCATTCTTCCTCGGCCCGCGCGGCCTCAAGATCACGTTTCGCCTGCGCCAGGTTGCGTTGGGCCTGCAGCCAGTTGTTCCAGCCGGATCGCAGTTTTTCGAGAATATCCTGATGATTGGCGGCGCGGTCGATATGACCAAGATGCGTTGAGAGGTCGAGCAGGCCACGCCCCTCGAACTGGCCCTGAATCTCGACCAGCGCGTCGCCAATTTCCCGAAGCAGCGCCGCCGAGACCGGCACATCATTGATGCTGGCCAATGATTTGCCGTCGCTTTTCAGGCGGCGGCGCAGGATCAATTCGTCATCCTGCTCGATATCGGCCTCGGCAAGACGCCCCCACACCGGATGATCCGCCGGCAGATGGAAGACCGCCGACACCTGCGCGCTTGTCTCGCCCTCGCGGATCAGACGGAAATCGGCGCGGCTGCCAAGTGCCAGCCCCAGCGCATCGAGAAGGATCGATTTGCCGGCGCCTGTCTCGCCGGTCAGCACCGTCAACCCGCGCTCGAAGGTCAGCGTCAACCGCTCGATGAGAACGATATTGGAGACCGTCAGGCTGTGCAGCATGGCTAGCGATCAAACAGGTCGGACACGGATTCGATGGCGCGCTGGAATATGCCCCTGGGAAGCGAACGCTCGGGGTCCTCGGCAAGTGCCAGCAACTCCTTGGTCCAGAAGGAGTCAGGATAGTTGTAGACGGCGACTGATCCGGCACGGTCCGCTTCGTCGGTCAGGCCAAGGGCGAGATAGGCCTCGACCATCCGGTACAGCGCCTCCGGGGTCTGGTTGCTTGTCTGGTAATCGCGCACCACCTTCTCAAATCGCCGCAGGGCGGCCGCATAATGTCCGCGCTCGCTGTAGAACCGGCCAACCGCCATTTCCTTGCCGGCAAGGTGCGAGCGCGCCAGATCGGCTTTCAGCCTGGCGTCGCGGCTATAGGCCCCCTGTGGAAAGCGAAGCAGCATTTCGTCAAATGCGTTCATCGCCAGTAGCGTCATCTCGGCGTCGCGCTCGACATCGACAATCTGTTCGTAATAGCACAGGGCGCGCAGATAATAGGCATATTCAACCATGCTGTCGGCCGGGTTGAGTTCAATGAACCGGTCAAGCGAGGCGACGGCGCGTGGATAGTCGTTGTCCTGATAGAAGGACCAGGCGGCCATGATCTGCGAGCGAACGGCGAGATCCGAATAAGGATGCTGGCGCTCGACCTCCTCGAATTTCGGCGCTGCCTTGCCGGGCTCGCCTTCAGCCGCAAGCGACAGCGCCTCGTCATAGAGTGTCCCGGCCGGGCGCTCCTCCTGTTCGAGCGGTTCGGGCGAAGCGCACCCGGCAATCGCAAGCGTGGCAGCGAGGGCGAGTGATGTCAGAAAGATCTTGGCCAAGGCGGCTCTCCACGGGGGTGGCAGGTCTCATGCACGGCGCGACAGCTGATGGCCGTCTCAGCGCCCGCCCACAATAGCCGCAAGTGAGGCGGGTGAAAAGACGCCAGATGCGCCTGCGCGGCGCCGGAAGTCAGACTGGTGTCAGACGGACAGGTTTCAGATTGTCGATTGGTACCGGGACGCCGGTTAGACCGCGGCGGCGGCGGCGACCTCCGGCAGCGCGTAGCCGTCGGAATGTTCGATTGTCGCGCCATTCTCGATGATCTGGAAGCAGGCCGGCGAATTCCAAAGGGTGCCGATCAGTTTGGCGCACATGGCATGGCCGGGACGTGACGCTGTCATTCTGCCGCGCATCGTCATGCCAAGAAGATAGAGGTCGCCAAGGCAGTCAAGGATCTTGTGACGCACAAATTCGCGTTCCATGCGAAGTCCGCCGTCATTGAGAACCGCGCCGTCATCTACCACCACAGCGTTATTGAGTGAGCCGCCAAGGGCGAGCCCGGCATTCTGCATCGCCGCCACATCGCGCATCAGGCAGAATGTGCGGGCCGCCGCCAGGTCACGCTCAAACGCGCCGGCGCCGTGCCGGTAATGGAAACGCTGGCGGCCGATGGCGCTGTCGTCAAAATCGATTTCGGCGTCGATCTCGAGGCGCTCACATGGCTCGAGCTTGGCCCAACCGCCACCATGTTCGACCGAAACGGGTGCCGTGACGACAAGAACCCTACGTCTGCTGCCAAGCAGGCGGACACCGGCGCGGTTGATGGCCTCGACAACCGGCAGGCTGCTGCCATCGAGAATCGGTGCCTCACCGCCATCGATTTCGACGATGGCGTTGTCAACGCCAAGCCCGGCAAAGGCGGCCATGATATGCTCGACCGTTTCCAGTCCGACACCGTCGTCATTGACAATCCGTGTGCACAGCCGAGCCTGGCGAACCGAGTCCGGACGGGCGGCGATCGTCTGCCGGCTTTCGGTTACATCAATGCGGCGGAACAGAATGCCGGTATTTGCGGGGGCGGGGTGAATGGCGACGCGAACAAACCGGCCGGAATGAAGGCCGACGCCGTCAAAGGAAATGATTTCGGCGACCGTGGTCTGCATCGGTGAGTGCGCCACATTGTGCACTGATGCGCCTTGCATCGAACCTGACAATGTTTTGTCTTTGATGATTGACCGGTCACCGAGCATTCGCGCTATATCCTGGGGGCTTGTTGTTATGACCGCGTTGTTATGACGGACCGGTTTCCTGTGAGGTCGCAATCGCCCTGTTTCGACCACTGATGCATTAAGAAGCAGTGCCGGTCCACAATCAAATCACATTTGGTTACCGGTTGTTACAAGCCTGCTTGTTGCAAGCCGGTCTGGCTTGCCGGAGCTGAAAAAGGGCAGGGCATCATGTCATGAAAAAGAGCCCGGCACGAGGCCGGGCTCTGTTGTGCAGATGTGTTGCGAACCGGGGTTGTCAGTTCGCCTGGCGACGAAGGAATGCCGGTATTTCCAAATCATCCGCCGGCCGGTCAAGCGTCGTCGTTCCGGCAGGTTCGGGCACGCGGTTCATCGCATCGGCGCGCGGCAGGTCGAGGATTGACGGCACCGCTTCCGGTACATTTTTTGCAGGTTCGGCAACGGCTTCCGCGGCGGTGGCAGAACCCGCTTCAACCGCCGGCTCACGGCGTTCCACGACAGGGTCATCCTGCGACTTTTCGGTCCAGAGGCGCGAGATCTTGTTGATCAGGCTTGTCTTGCCGGCCGCGGGTGCCGCGTCAGGAACGGCTTCATCCTCGGGCATTGTCGCCGGTGCCCCGGGGATGAAGGGCTTGCGGGCTGCCGTCACCTCGTCCGCCGTGTCACCAACCATCACCCGTTCCGGATCTGCGCCTGTTTCGGTGACGGGCGCGGTCGCGGGTGATGCCGGCATGCCGCTTCCGAAGGCCACCGCGCGCTCATTGGCGATGGCTTCGTCGATCGACATCTGCTTGTCATCACCGGCTTCGGATATGTCTGGTGCTGACAGATCCTTTGCCGCGGCACGGTTGCCAGACAGGAAGGCCAGTCTGGAGCGTGATGCCTTGGTTGGCACGAACCCCGGCATGATGGCACCGTCCTCGCTGTCTGTCGGCGTTTCGGCCTCGATGGCACCGTCGCTGCCGGTCCCGACCGCCGCGGCAGTCTCTGTTGGCGAGAATGCGGAGCCGATCTTTGCCTCCGATGCGGCCTCATCCATTGTCGAAGTGGTATCCGCTGTCGCGCCGGCGCTTTCACCAGCGCTTTCACTGGCCGCTTCCGGGGCCGCGTCTGCTTCTGGCGTTGCTTCGGCCGGTTCGGTGCTGGCAGCCGTGACCGTTGGCATGGCCTCGCCGGCCGGTGCCGCCGGTGCTGGCGGGGCCACCGGCAGGGCGGTTGGTGCCGAGATGATGGTCGATTTGCGGGTGATTGGCGCCTTGATGAAGGTCGGGCGTTCCCGCGTCTGCATGTTGGCCTCGATGCCGGTGGCCACGATAGACACCCGCATCACACCCTCGAGCTTTTCATCGAAAGTGGATCCGAAGATGATCACGGCATCAGTATCGACCTCGCGGCGGATCCTGTTGGCGGCCTCGTCGACCTCGAACAG